>Ga0068869_100000021_pt1 | contig 66278 bp, 55 predicted proteins | sample KBSMisM52_FD_64676 | JGI IMG/M metagenome (GOLD analysis project Ga0068869, IMG submission 64676) | Miscanthus rhizosphere microbial communities from Kellogg Biological Station, Michigan, USA - KBS Miscanthus M5-2 | ecosystem: Host-associated > Plants > Roots > Rhizosphere > Soil ... | reverse complement strand
GTGTCGGTCGAGCTGGCGTTGCAGCCGGAGTATCGCGGGAAAAAGGTCGCGGTCGGCGGACGCGAGCGGGGCATCATCGCCTCGGCCAGCTACGAGGCGCGCGCCTGCGGCGTCTATACGCCCATGCCGACCGCGCGGGCGCTCCAGGTGTGTCCCGACCTGATTTTGCTTCCGCACAAGGGCAGCTACGGCGAGGTGTCGCGCAAGATGTTCGACCTGTGCGAAACGCTCACGCCTTACGTGCAGCGCAACTCCATCGACGAGGGTTACCTCGATCTTTCACCGTGCGGACTGAAGTCGGTCGCCGACATCGAGCGCGTGGTGCGCGGCTTGCAGAAACGCATCTGGGACGAGCTGCAGATTCCCGTCTCGATGGGCATTGCGACGAACAAACTCGTTTCGCAGATCGCGTCGAAGCTGCGCAAGCCGCGCGGCTTTGTGGTGGTCGAGCCCGGGGCCGAGGCGTCGTTTCTCGCGCCGCTCGACATCGGCAAGCTGCCCGGCGTGGGCAACAAAACCGAGACGGTGCTCCAGACTCACGGCATTTGGAAAATCCGCGATCTCTTCACCAAGACCGAACACGAACTCGAGGCCCTGCTCGGCCGTGATTGGCCGTCGTTTCTAGCGATGGCCCGCGGCGAGGATGACCGTCCCGTCGAGACCGGGCACGAAGATGCGAAGAGTTATTCGCAGCAGGAGACCTTTTCCAAAGACATCGGCGACTTCGCCGAGATCGAGCGCACCGCCAAGGGCATGATCGACGCGCTGCTGCCGGCGATCCGCGCCGACGGGAAGCGCGTGCGCACGATGACGATCAAGGTGCGCTACGGGGATTTCACGCAGGAGACGGCGGGCAAGAGTCTGCCGGAGGCGAGCGACCTGGAGCAGCCGTTTTATCCGCTGGTGCTGGTGCTCTTGAAGCAGGCGTGGTCGAAGTCGCGTCCGCTGCGCCTGGTCAGCGTGCGTTTCTCCGGCGTCGAGGACGGCGGACGGCAGTTGGACCTGTTCGCCGAGACCGACGAAAAACGGCGCAAACTCGCCGCGGTGCTCGACCGGCTCAACCAGGGCAAGACGCCCCGCGTGCAGCACGGCCACCAGTTGCCGGCGAAAAAGAAAACGACCGGCTGAGATGATCAGCCGGCCGTTGTGGTGCGGACGAAGTTACGTGTCGTGTTATGGAACCAGAAAATCTAAAACTGTAGCCATTATTGTTGTCGTAGGGCCCGACCTTGTGTCGGGCCGGTGCGGTGTTCGGAGGCACAAAGACGTCGCGGCCTCACGCAAGGTGAGGCCCTACAAAGATCAGTCGGCTATGATATTATTTGAAATGCTCTAGCCGCTAGGCGGCGGACGCTTTCCGCGAGCGCCGGTTTTTGACGAGGATGGCGGCCATGGCGCAGACCACGACGATGTTGATGATCAGCGCGGAGATGCGGACCCAGGTGACTTTCTCCACAAGTTCATAGATTTCCAGCGGCACAAAAATGCCGCCGCTGACGACGGCCAGCCACTCGGCCCACACTTTTCCGAACCACAGACCGTAGCTTTCCAGCAGGCGGAACGCGGAGTAGCCGCAGCCCATGATGGCGATCATCCACAGGCGGGCGTCGGTGAGGTGCGAGGCCGCCTCGATGAAACTGCCGGCGAAGCCGCGCGTCGGATTGAGGTGCAGGTGGCCGACCAAGGCCGCGGCGATCATGCGGATGTCATGATGCACCAGCGACCACGCGCCGATGCCCACCGAGAGCAGCAGCACTCCCTTGGCAGCTTCGAAGACCGCCACGGTTTTGAGCACGGCTTTTGAGGTATCCATGCCGGTGACGATAACGGGTTTGGCCCGCCCGCCCAGACTTTCAATTGTCGATGCAGGCGCGCACGGCGTGCAGCAGTTGGTCGGGCGTGAAGGGCTTTTGCAGGAAATGTTCGCCGGGACGCAAGTCGAGGTTGCGCCCGTTGAACTCCGCGCTGTAGCCGCTGATCATCAGAACGTGGAGGAACGGGTCCTCTTTTTGCAGCATGCGGCCGAGCTCCGCGCCGCCCATGCCGCCGGGCATGACGAGGTCGGTTATCAGCAGCGTGATATCGGCGTGGTGCTGGTGCCAGCGTTCGCAGGCCTCGGCGCCATGGGAGGCTTCGTGGATGCAATAGCCGGCTTGCTCGAGCACGGCGCGCACGAGGTTGCGCATGGCGGGGTCGTCCTCGCAGACGAGGATGGTTTCGCCGCCACCAGGCGGCGGGGGTGACGGAGGGGCCGTGCCGGTGCGCGTCGCCATCGAGAGGGCGAGAGGCAGGTAGATGCGGAAGGTGGCGCCTGAGCCGGGCTGGCTTTCCACGTCGATCCAGCCGTGGTGCTGTTTGGCGATGCCGAAGACGGTGGCGAGGCCCAGGCCGGTGCCCTTGCCCTGTTTCTTGGTGGTGAAAAACGGCTCGAAAATGTGCGGAAGCACGTCGGGCGGGATGCCGTCGCCGGTGTCCGTGACGCTCAACCGGACGTAGTCGCCCGGGGGGACGTCGGGATGGGCGCGGAGAAGACCGGCGTCCGCCTTCACCCGGGTGGTCTCGACGGTCAGGGTGCCGCCTCCGGGCATGGCGTCGCGGGCGTTGACGGCCAGATTCAGGAGGACCTGGTCGAGCATGCCGGGATCGGCGAGCGTCGTGAGGGACGACGGATGGAGCTCCAGGTGGAGCCGCACGTCTTCGCCGATGATGCGCTTGAGCATCTTGGCGAGATTGCCCACGAGCTCGTTCACATCGACGTTGCGAGGCTGCATGACCTGCTTGCGGCTGAAGAGGAGCAGCTGGCGGGTGAGCGAGGCGGCGCGCTCGGCCCAGAGACGCAGGTTTTTCAGGCCGGTGCGTGTCTCGACGGGGATGCCCGGCGGCATCGCGGCCAGCTCGGTCTGCATGATCATCGCGCCGAGGATGTTGTTGAAATCATGCGCGACGCCGCCCGCGAGCACGCCGATGGCCTCCATTTTTTGGGACTGGCGGAACTGTTCCTCCAGCTGGCGGTGCTCGGTCACGTCGAGGATCTGGGCGATGAAGTGGACGGGGCGTCCGCGGTCGTCGCGGAGAAGCGACGCGCCGACGTGCGCCCACACCCGGCTGCCGTCGCGCCGCAGGTAGCGTTGGTCGAGCCGGTAGCTCTCGATTTCGCCGCCGAGGAGCCGGTCGATCTGGTTTTTGACCGAGGGAATGTCTTCGGTGGCCAGGGTTTCGGCGACGGGCCGGCCGCACAGCTCTTCGGCGGTGTAGTCGAGCATGTGGCAGAGGGCCCGGTTCACCTTCAGCCAGCGGTGGTCGAGGGAAATCAAGGCCATGCCGATGGGCGCGGATTCAAAGGTGCTGACGAACTGGCGTTCGCTGGCGCGCAGGCTTTGTTCGGCCTGCTGGCGTTCGATTTCGCAGCGGTGGATTTCCATGGCGAAACCGATGTCCAGCGCGAGTTCGTCGAGCAGGGTGAGTTCCTCTTCGTCGAAAAAACCGCTCTCGTCGGAATAGAGATTGAAGACTCCCACGGTGCTCTGCCCGACCTTCAGCGGGAAGGAGGCCGAGGAGCGGTAACCGCGCCGGAGAGCCGGTTCGCGCCACGGAGCGCCGGCGGGATCGCGGGCGATGTCGTTGCACACCGTGTGCTCGCCGGAGAGCAGGCAGAGCGCGTAAGGAGCGGTGTTCCAATCGGGATCGCGCAGATTGATGCGCGTGGTGTCGAGATAGCCGTCGACGGCGCCGGCCGCGGCGATGGAGCCGATGGTGTGTCCGTCGGGTTCCAGCAGCCCGATCCAAGCCATGCGGAAGCGTCCTTTTTCGACCGCGATGCGGCAGGCCTTTTGAAAGAGGACGGGGAGGTTTTTTTCGCGGACGATCGTTTGGTTGATGTCGCTCAGAATGGCGTAGACGCGGTTGAGATGCCGGATGCGCTGCTCGGCGAGTTTGCTTTCGGTGATGTCGGTGGAGATGCCGAGGAGTCCGACGATGCGTCCGCTGCCGTCGGATGCGGTGATGGGAGTCTTGACCTCCCAGTAGACGCGCCGTCCGCCGGGGGCGTTGGCAACGTCGATCTCCTCGGTGGTGCGCTCGCCCTTGAACACGCGTGCGTCCACCTCGTGCAGACGCGTGACGACCTCGGGCGGGAAAAAGCGCGAGTCGTCGCAGCCGGGCAGTTCTTCGGCGGTCACGCCGAACAGTTCGAGGGTGAGCCGGTTGGCGTAAATATACCGCGACTGCGTGTCCTTGATGTAGACGTAGGCGGATACGTTTTCCAACGCATGACGAAAAATCCGGGCTTCATCCGACGGTTGGAGAAACGAGTCCATGCGGGCGGGGTGTGAGCAAGGTAGCCGCTACTCATGATTGCGGCGAATCCAAACTTAAATAACCGGCTCATTGCCTGTGCCTTGCGAAATGATCGCCGGAGGCTGATGTGGCGTCCGGGGACGCGGCGAACGCTTATTCGCAGTCGAGGAAGATCCAGCGGTCCACGTCGATGCGGTGGCGGTTGAGGGCCTCGGCGTATTCCGGTTTTTTCACCAGGCTGTCGGGCGAGTTCATCACCATCTGGATTTTTTCGTTCGGAATGTGGTGCTTCAGCAGCATCAGCGACGCGTCGTAGTCGCGGCTGTCGTAGGCGATGCCGAGCTTGCGGTAGGCGTCGTCGGTGGAGCAGGCCTGGCCGTTCTCGGCCATCATGGCGTCGGTGGCGAAGGCGCCGAAGCCGGCACCGCGTCCGTCGTTGTGCAGGAGCAGCAGCGCGCCGGTGCCGTAGGTGACGATGTGTTTCACCGACTGCTTGAGCTTGTCGCGGTTTTCGGTGGTGCGGAGCGGGAAGCGGTTGAAGAGCGACTCGCTGTGAATGCGCACGACCGGGATGTCGCTCGGGCGGAGCGCGCCGTGGGTGAGCACCACGAAGTCCTCGCTGGTCACGATGTCGTAATACACGTGGACGCGGAACCAATAGGGCGTGGTGAGCAGATCGACGATGGGGTCCTGCGGGTGCTCCTTTTTGAAGGCGTTGAGGTTTTCGGGGGAGATTTTGACGAAGAAGCGGTTGTCGCGGATGACGCGGTGGCCGAGCACGAGCGGACGCGGGCCGGCCATGTAGCGCTCCATCGAGTGGTTTTGAAAGAGGGCCTTGAACTGGGCCTCGGAGAGGAGGATGTCGTCGTCCACCGGCCGCACCGGCAAAAAGTAGCTGGCCGAGTAGATGAACCGGCGCGCCTCGGGCAGGGCGTGGGGTTTGAAGAGGACGACGGGCTCGGGCGGGAGGGCGCGTTTGACGGTGGTGGCGGACGGGCGCTTGAGAATGTGGCCGCCGGCGGCCTTCGAGGTGAGGTAGGCGAGGTTGAAGGGGCCGGGCTCGAACTCGAGCGCCTCGGTGCCGGCGATGGCGATGCCCTGTTCGCGGAGGGCGTCGATCTTGTCGGGGTTGTTGGTCAGCACCGTGAACGACGCGGTGATGCCGAGCAGGTGGCAGATGTGGGAGATGTTCTCGTAGTTGCGGTGGTCCTTCTTGAGGCCCATCGCGGCGTAGGCCTCGAAGGTGGAGAGCTGGTCGAGGGAGGCCTGCACGAGCATGCGGTCGCGGGCCTTGCCCACGTAGCCGACGCCGCGGCCCTCCTGCATGAGGTAGAAGAGGATGCCCTTGCCCTTTTCGGAGATGACCTTGAAGGCGCCCTCAAGCTGCTGGACGCAGTCGCAGTCGCAGCCGCGGAGCGTCTCACTGGTCACGCACGAGGAGTGGATGCGGGTGTGGAGGGTCTTGGCGCCACAGATGTCGCCGTAGGCGAGGGCGATGATGTAGTGCTTATCGACGAGGTCCTGGAAAATGTAGGCGCGGAACGGACCGAAGCGCGTGTCGAGCGGGCAGGCGGCGAGATAGAGCGTGGTGCCGTAGAGCGGCCGTTCGTCGATGACCTTGGGGGAGAACACACTGCCGGTCGCATGCTGCAGCTCCGCGATGAGCGCGGTGAAATCGGGCTCGGGATCGCGGGCGGCGGAGTCGAAGGGAACGATCTTGGACATGAGCGGAACGGACGGACGCAACAACTTGTGGGTTGTGCCGCGAGGCGCAACGAACGATTTTTCGACCATGCCCGTGATCGACGCCCATGTGCATCTGTATCCGCCCGAGGTGAACCGCGATCCGGCGGGCTGGGCGGCCGCGCATGGAGAACCGCAGTGGGCCCTCATGTGCGCGCGCACGCGCAAGGCGACGGGCCGGCCGGTGCAGGGGTTTCCATCGGTGGACGACTTGCTGCGCGATCTGGACGCGGCGGGCGTGGAGCGCGCGGTGTTGCTCGGCTGGTATTGGGAGACGCACGCGAGCTGCGTGGCGCAGAACCGGTTTTATGCGGAGTGCGTGAGGGCGCATCCGGGGCGGTTGTCGGCCTTCGCGGCGGTGAATCCGGACGCGGGGGCGGCGGCGCTGGAGGAGGTGCGGTGGGCGCGCGATGCCGGGTTGGTGGGGCTGGGGGAGTTGTCGCCGCATTCGCAAGGCGTGGAGTTGGACGATCCGCGCTGGCTGGCGGTGCTGACGTTGGCGGACGAACTGAGGCTGCCGGTGAACCTGCACGTGACCGAACCGGAGAGTCGGGAATATCCGGGACGCGTGGAGACGCCGCTGGAGGATTTTTTTGCGATGGCGCGGGCGTTTCCGCGGGTGCGGTTTGTGTTGGCGCACTGGGGCGGACGGCTCTGGCGCGAGACGACGCGCGCGGACGAGGTGTGGCCGGACAACGTGTGGTTGGACACCGCGGCGTCGCCGCTGCTCTACGGGACGGACGCGGAGATCTGGCGCGAAGGGCTGGCGCAGGTGGGCGCGACGCGGGTGGTGTGGGGGACGGATTATCCCTTGGACCTGTATCCGCAGAAAGCGGCGCGGGCCGGAGGGCAGGGAACGCTGGCGGGTTTTCTGGCGGAGGCTCGCGCGCGGGTGCCGGCGGCGGAGGTGGACGAGGTGACGGGCGGCAACGCGGCGCGGGTGTTGGGGATCGGATGATTTTTAACGCGAAGACGCGAAGGGCTGAGAAGGACGCGAAGGCTCCGAAGATTAAGCAAAAACGGGATGAACCGGAGTTATCAGCCGATCAGGCCAGCGTGGGAATCCGGTTTAGCAGGGTGTCGAGGGCGGCCAGTTGGAACGGCTTGGTCAACACGGCTATCACATTGGGCAGCTTGCTGATATGTTCGATATTTGGAACGCCGGAGACGACGATGAAGCGGACTTTCAGGTTGTCCCATTCACTGAGCACTTCGATCAGTTTGGTGCCGTTGAGGCGGGGCATGTTCAGGTCCAGCAAAACGAGGTCGAAGTCGTGATCATCGTCGGCCAGCAAGGCGAGGGCGTTGCGACCGTTCGTAAGCATCGACAACTCGTGATTCCGGTTCAGGTGGGCGTGAAGCATTTCGCGGCATCCGTGGTCGTCATCAACAATAAGAATCTTCATTTAACCTAGGGTAAGTTAACGTAATAGCAGGGGTGTGGTCCTGAATATGCCGGCGCTGGTCCATAACAAGCCAATATTTTGCGCTTAGCGATTTGGGGGCCGGGCGGTTCCTTCACGATGGTGTGCGGGGGATGGGGTTACGCCGCTTGCCATGAAGTCGGTTTCAGCTTTGAACTCGGCGCCTATGTCGAATCCCGAAGCCAAGCTCGCCGAACTGGGTCTGAAACTTCCCGCCACCGCCGCCGCGGCAGGCAACTACGTGCCGACGGTGCGCACGGGCAACCTGCTGTTTTGCGCGGGCACGATTTCGATCCTCGACGGTAAGATGACCCACGAGGGCCAGGTCGGCAAAGAGCAGACGGTGCAGACGGCCTACGAGTCGGCGCGCGTGTGCACGCTCAACACCCTCGCCAACATCAAGGCGGCGGTCGGTTCGCTCGACCAGGTCGCCCGCGTGGTGATCGTGAACGGCTTCGTCAACGCGGTGAGCGGCTTCGCCGACAGCCCGGCGGTGATCAACGGTGCGAGCGACCTGCTCGTCGGCGTGTTCGGCGACGCGGGCAAACATGCGCGCGCGGCCGTGGCCGTGGCCGGGTTGCCGCGCAACTCGACCGTCGAGGTGCAGGTGATCGTTGAGCTGAAATCGTAAGCACCTCCATGAGGCGTAGGGCCTTGTGACGTCCGGTGTTTGCCGACGTGACAAGGCACGGGCGGTTCCCGTATGCGTGTCGGCTCTTTTTATCCGACTCACATGAGCAACACCGATCTCGACGAACTCAAAGGGCTGGTTACGGCGATCAAGGCCGACCATCAGGCGCAGAAGGACAAGGAGAAGCGCGACGCATGGACCAAGTATGTGTCGCTTTCGACCATCTGCCTCGCCGTGCTGGCGGCCATCGCCACGCAGAAGGGCGGCGGCTACAGCTCGACGACGATGAAGCAGTTGAACGAGGCGACGTTCAATCAGGCCGAGGCGTCCGACCAGTGGGCGTATTACCAAGCCAAGGGCATCAAGCAGAGCATCTACGAACTGGAGCGCGACCGCGTTGTGAACCTGGCGGTCGTTCCGGCCGACTCGAAGGAAGTATCCTCGCTGGTCGCCAAGATCACTAAATACGACGGCGAGAAAAAGGAGATCAGCGCCGAGGCGAAGGCGTTCGAGGCCAAACGTGACGAGGCGCGAGCCATCGCCTCGCGGGCGTCCGATCTCGGTCGCAAGATGGGGCTGGCGACCACGATGTTCCAGATCTCCATCGCCCTAGGCGGTGTGTGTCTGATCGTGAAGAAGCGCTGGCTGTGGGCCGGCTCGCTGTCGCTCGGCGTGGCGGCGACCGTGCAGATGATGCTCGTGCTGTTCGGATCGTGATCGCACGGCGGGCGTTTGACGGGCCGGATGTTTTGGCGGTGAAATCCCGGATCGCGGCCCGGGCCTGACCTTGCAGGTGACTTTTTCCCGTCGGGCGGATACGTCTGGTGAATGGACGACGATCTCATTCAGGGGCTGACTGAAAAAGTTCAAAAGTCACTGTCCGCGGTCAGCGACAGTGAACAACATGTGATCGATCAGGTGAGAAAACGGCTGCACGTCAGCCGGAACATTCACCGGGAGTTCGTGGGAACGTTGACGTTCGGGCAGCGTCTGGCCGACCGGATCGCGGTGTTTGGTGGTTCATGGACGTTCATTCTTATTTTCCTGGCGCTGCTGCTTGCGTGGATCGGGCTGAACTCGTTTTTGCTGACGCGGGTCGGCAAACCCTTCGATCCATATCCCTACATTTTCCTGAACCTGGTTTTGTCGATGGTGGCGGCCTTGCAGGCGCCGGTCATCATGATGTCCCAAAACCGGCATGCGGCCAAAGACCGGTTGGTCGCCGAGCATGATTACGAGGTCAACCTCAAGGCGGAGCTGGAGATTCTGGCGCTGCACCAGAAGGTGGATGCATTGCGCGAAAACCAATGGATGGACCTGGTGGCGATGCAGGAGAAACAGATCCAATTGCTCACCAAGCTGGTCGAGGCGCGGAAGTAGGCGTGCGAGGAAGCGAAACACATCGCGCCGGGCGCGAGCGAGCTCGCGGCCTACGGAGGCACGAGCTCAGAGCTGCTTGATCAGCACCTTCGGATTGCGGCCGCTTTCCTCGTAAGCCTTCAGGCGTGCCTCGGGGAGGGCGGTCTTCTCGGTTTCCTCGAAGCCGAGGACCGAGGTGAAGAAGGAGTAGCTCTGGGTGGAGAGCGCGACGATGGTCGTCACGCCCTTTTCCTTGGCGCGCATGCAGGCGTAGTCGACCATCTTCCGGCCGACGCCGCGGTTGTGGTAGAAGGGCAGCACGTAGAGCGAACCGACCTCGGCGAGGTGCGGTTTGTCGGGGTAGAAATACAGCGTGACGCAGGCAATGATGTTCTCGTCGATCTCGAAGACGTAGAACTGGTCGATGTTTTTCTCGATGGCCTGCTGGGTGCGGTGGAGCAGCTCCTCGCGCTTCACGGCGTTGCGCGTGAGGTTGTAGATGAACCGCACGTCGCGCTTGGTGGCCTTGCGGATCTGCTGGTAGTCGTTCGCGTAGATGAGCGAGCCTACGCCCTCGCTGGAGAAAATCTCGTTGATGAGTCCGTCGAAGAGGCGGCCGTCCACGATGTGCACGCGGGGCACGCCGGTCTCGATGGCGCGGATGGCGTGCACGGCTTTGCTGAGCGAGAGTTCGTTGAGCTGCTCGGGGTGCTCCTTGAGGAGGGCTCGGAGGGAATCGACCGCGATGTCGCGCTTGATCTCGCCGTTGATCTCCAAGCCGGCCTGCGGGGTGAGGTAGATGATCTTGGAGGCGTTGAGGGCCTCGGCGACCTCGGCGGCGAGCAGGTCGGAGTTGATGCGCAGCGAGCGTCCGTCCGGACCGTAGCCGACGGGCTGGATGATCGGGATGATGTCGGCGTTGATGAGGTGGGAGATGAAGTCCTTGTCGATGCGGTCGACCTTGCCGGTGAACTGCTGGTCGATGCCCTTCAGAATGCCGGTGGGCAGGGCGCGCACGGAGTTGGTGATGGCGCACTTGAGGGCGTTCTGCGTGAGGCCCTCGAGGATGAGATGGGAGACGCGGGACGAGGCGCGGATGGCGAGGTCGAGCGTGGCGGCGTCGGTGACACCGGTGCCGTCGGCGTTGGTGATGGCGATCTTGCGCGACTCGGAGAGTTGGGCGATCTGCTGGCCGATGCCGTGGACGAGCACGACCTTGATGCCGAGCGAGCGGAGGACGGCGACATCGACGAGGAGGTTGCCGAAGTTTTCGTCGGCGACGATGGAGCCGTCGATGGCGAGAACGAAGATCTGGCCCTGGAAACGAGGGACGTATTTCAGGATGCCCCGGAGGTCGGTGGGCTTGATCGTTGCAGTGCTGGCCGGGTGGGCCGGCGTGGCGGGGCCGTTGCTCATCTTTGGATTAGGCAACGTTCATCGGCGAAGCAGGCGGGCGCGTCAATAGTCGCGGCGGGCGGGGACGGAGGACGCTTCTTCGAAATCTAGCGCAGCAGGAGCGCGGAGATCATTTCGCGAGGCAGCGGGGCGGACGAGGATAGGAGCCGCACGGCCTGGCTGCGGGATTTCGGGTCGGTGTCCGCGAGTTTGCGACCGGCCAGCACGGGCAACTCGGCGCCGCCGGCGCGACGATAGTTTTGCTCCCATGTCTGCGCTTCGGAGTTCTGGTGATTCAGGAGTAGGAGCGCCCAGGCGCTGACCGAGAGCGTGGTCGACGGGCGGGGGTGGGAGTCGGCGAGGAGTTGGCAGACGCGCAGCGCCGCGTCGGGGCCGCCGCGCGAGGCGACCAAGGCGGTGAGACGGACCCAGCGCGCATCGGTCATCGGAAGTTGCGGAAAGGATTCGAGGATGCGCAAGGCAAGGGAAGGATCGCGCGCGGATTCGATGCGGTAGTCGCCGCAGCGCGCGTCGAAATCGGTGAGGTTGGGCCGGTGGCGCTGCAGCCACACCCAGGCGCGGGCGGGGTCGTCGCACTGCATGAGGAGTTCGACGCCGAGGAGCGTTCCGGCGGCGTCGAAGCCAGGCAGGGAGGCGCGCTCGGAGAGTTTCGCGGCGACGGCGTCGGCCTGTTTGTCCACCGACAGAAAGATGGCTTCAAGCAGACGGGCGCCGGGACGGGGACAGGAGATCAATGTGCGGGCGATGTCGGCGCGGGTTTTGTCCGCGGTGAGCGGAGCGAGCATGAGTGCGGACTGGAGCCAGACGCCCTCACGGGTGTCGGAACCGGTCGTCACCTGTTTCGCGCAGTAGGCGAGCAGGTCGTCGAAGCGGCCGTTGTAAAACAACGCGTCGTGGACGAAGCCGGTGCCGTCCATGCCGATAAGGGTGGCTTGCATCGCTGCTTCGTCGAGGTGGTTTTCGTCAACGGAAAGACGTGCTGCCTCGATGCGAGCGCGGACAAACCGCGGGTTCATCGCGAGCGAAGAATCGATGGCGAGACGGGCACCGTGAAGATCGCCGCTCTCGTGGGCTTGGACTGCCCGGGAGAGAAAACTTTCGGCGCGACTGTGCTTGTAGCGGGTGTAGGGGCGGAACTGCGACGGAACGCCGGGGGTGATTTGCAGAGCAACAAGCGTGACCACCGCTAGTGCGATCACGAAAAGCGAACCCCAGAGCGGGTGCCAAAGAAAAGAGGCGGCTTTCGCGCCCAATGCGCGGAGCCGCCCCGGACGGACCGATGAGTCCATTTACGACTGAAGTTTGGCGGATGGGCGTTTCTGCCAGCGGCGGCGGGCGACTACGGCAGCGACAGGGGCCATCAGCGTTCCGAAGATCAAATAGGTGGCGGGCTCGGGGACGGGCGTTACGAGTGAGATGTCGGAGGAGAAGCTGAACGCATTCGACGCTGCGTCCATGTAATCTTGGTTGAGCAGTTGCTCGGTATTACTGGTGTTGGCAGTGACGCGAAAGGTTGAGCTGGTCGTGAAGCCGCTAAAGCCGACGCTGTTCGCCGCGGATACGAAGGACGCATAGGGGACGGCAAAGGTGAGGAATGCATCCGCATCGCCACCGGTCAGACTGAAGCTACTGCTCACGATACCAATACTCGTATCGGCTTGGCGGTAGTTCGAATAAAGATCAGTTCCCCCCGCCCCTTGCGAATAAAGCGCAGTTGCCGCCGTGCCATCGTAGATAATGCCCGATGTACTGGGTGAAGTATTGGTATATTTTAAGCCACCTCCCGAGACCGTTGTGGTGGTATCGGTTTTGCTCAGAACGATGTTCCAGTAGTTGGCGGGAGTGCCATTGCCGGGGACTTGGGTTTTGACATCGTAACCGGCATATAAATCGGGGACAGCGTCTTTGTTGAAATCAATGCCGATGTAGGTGACCTGCTTGAGGGCATCCAGCGTCGAGAACGTGTTCAATCGAACGCGGAAGCCGACGTAATCGACTCCGCTGATCGTTCCGTAGCCGATGAAGATCGTGGGTGCGGTGGTAGAGTTGCCGACCAAGTCCGATACAGTTTGACCGGTTTGCTGGTCATTCACGCCAACGACGGTGCTCGCTGCGCCGCCGATATCGGTCAGATATCCGGTGCCGGCTGAGTTCATCACGCCTTTCCATACCGTGGTGTCGCTATTGGTGACATCAAGCACTGCGCCGGAGGCGGACAGGGCGCCAACCGCGGAGAAAAGTGCGACCCAGCCGATCTTTGCTGTATAGGGTGTTTTCCTCATAATTTGAATTGTTAAGTGCCGACTAATTCCGCAACAATCCTAAAAACATAAATTTTACATTTATTTTAATCTATCAAATTCGGTCACGTTCTAATCACGATTAACTTCCCTCCAATTATGAACCTACGTGTTGCTCTCCCTCGGTATTACGTCGCGGCGACCGCTTTGGCGATGGCTGCGGTGGCTGGTTTAGGTGTCGAAGCGCATGGGGAGTCTTCCCCGGTTCCTTCCTCGGCCGCTCCCGCGGTCAAGCCGGTTAACCTCTCGCGCCTGATGGGTGGCGCGACCGTTCAGCTCATCAACGCCCAGATGCACACGGCGGCGCCGGTTTCCGGTCTCACGGCTGCGATCGACGATGACGCTTCCTCGGGCTGGGCTCCTCCGGTCGGCAAGAGCGCGCTGCTTCTGACTTTCGCCCAGGACGCGGATGTGAGCTCGATCACGTTGTTCGCTCCGGGCGCCAAGGGCAGCTACTCGATCTCCGTCGCTCCCAGTTTGGAAGCCGCGATGGATCCCAACGGACGCAAGCCGGCGCTCACTTCGTCGCTGGGCAACAACAGTTCCCATGCGGTCCCGAATGTTCGCTCCCGCTTCATGGTGGTCGAGCTGGACGTGACCGAGTCCGCGCTCATCCGCAGCATCGACGTGGTGGGCCGTCCGGCCTCGCCCGCCGGTAAGGTGAGCGTGGTGGCTCCCAAGGATGGCGAGGAAAACACGGGCAAGGAAAAGGGGCAGCTTGCCGAGGTGAATTTCGCCGCCGACAGCCTGGGCGCTAAAGTCGAGAACGACAAAACCGGCGGCCTGCAGCCGCTGATCGACGGCGACACGGGCACTACGACCGCGCTGGCTCCCGCCAACGGCAAGCCGGCCTCGGTGAGCATCCAACTCGCGGCGGCGATCAACGTGGACCGTCTCTCGCTGGCCTTCGAGGCGGCCGAGGGCACGGTGAGCTTTCTGGCCAGCGACTCCGATTCGGCTGACAGCCGCCTGCTTGGCGAGGTCAAACTCGACGGCAAGGGCAAGACGCTCACGATCGAGACGGGAGGCATCAACGCCGACGCCATCACGATCAAATGGCAGCCCGCTTCGGGTGACGCGCCGCTGGTGGTGAGCGAGGTGGGCGTGTTTGCGATCGCCCGCGTCGTGCGCACCGCGCCGGAGCCCGACGGCTCTTCCAACGTCTCGGTGCAACCAGTGGTGACTCCGAAGGGCACTCCGCCGCCGCCTCCGCCGACTCCTCCGGGCAAGCCGAAGGATGTTCCTCCGCCCATCCTGCCTCCTCCCGCCCAGGTCAGTGCCTGATTCCGTGCCAGTGACGGCGCCCGCCGATGGTCGGGCGCCGATTTTTTTTCGACCGACGGCGACGCTGTGCGCAGTCGGCGGCGGCGCACTGCTGTTAACCGCCTGGTTCGCTCCCGCGTGGCTTGTACCGGCGGCGATGCTCATGGCACTGGCCGCGCTGGCGGTGCCCGCAGTGCGCGCGACCGTGAGTTGGCGGGGATTGGCGGTTGGCGTGACGGTGATCGGACTTTTCTGGATCAAGGATCGGCTGATGGGCGGTCCGCTGGCTGCGGTAGTCGCTGCGTCGGGCGCGCCGGTGGCGTTTCACGCGCGCCAGCCCGAGACGGCGTCGCTGGTCGCCCAACTTGCGTCGCTGGGCGCATGTCTGCTCTGGCTGCCGCTTCTGCGGGGCGCGTTGGACGGGGATCGTGTGTTGGCGGGTTGGATACGCGGAACCGTGCTCGTGCTGGCCGGACTGGCGGCGGCGGTGCTCACCCATCCGGCGGCGACGGCGGATTACGGGCACGGCAGCCAGTTGGGCGCGGTGGTGAGCCGCAACGCCGCGGCCGGAGCCTTCGCGCTCGGGGCGATCCTGGCGGCGGGGCTGGCGGTGGACGCGTTTCGACACGGACGTCCGCGGGAGTGGCCGCTGGCGGCGGTCGCCGCGGGCGTGTGCGCGGCGGCGGTGGCGGGGCTCGGTTCGCGCGGAGGGCTGTTTGCGTTGAGCGCGGGCGCGGTGTGCCTGGTCGTCCGCCTGGGCGGACGACGGGCGCGGCTGACGTTGGTTGGACTGGTCGTGCTGGGGCTTGGAGTCCTGCTGGCCGCGCCGGCGACGCTGGCCCGTTTGGCGGACTTGGGCCGCGAATACCGGCTGGAATTGTGGGCGGGGAGCTGGCGTGCGCTCGCGCATGCGCCATGGGGCGGTGTGGGCGCCGGTGGCTTTGAGACGGGGTTTGCGCTGCTGGGGCGCATGATCCCCGATGAAAACATGCGGGTGGCGCATCCCGATTCGAGTTGGGTGCTGCTGTTCACCGAGTGGGGGCTGGCGGGCGTGGTGATCGTGGCGGGTGCGCTTGGGTGTCTGCTGAGCGGTCGCGCGGCGCAGGGGGAGCGTGATGGGTTGCGCGGCGTCGTGCTCGCGGGCCTGGCGGCGTGGGCGGTGGCGGCGTGCGGCGATATTTCCCTGCATCGTCCCGTGTTGCTGGTGGTCGGACTGCCTTTGCTGGCGGCGGCATGTCCGATGGATGCCGAACGGCGCGGGCGGGCGGGGGGCGCGATCATTTCGACCGGGGCGGTGGCGGTGCTCCTGGCGGTGGCGTCCGTGTGGGCGGTTCGTTTGAACCAACGTGCCGATGATCCCGCGACGATTGATGCAGGGATGATTCGGTTGCTGCCGCTGGATTCGCGCGTGAATCACATCCTTGGTCGCTCGGCGCTGGCACGGGGCGACACGGAGACGGCCGCGCGGTATTTCGAGCTGGTGGCCGCGGTGGAGCCGGCCAACACGGCTGCGTTTGAGGGTTATGCGCGGGCGTTGATGCCGGTGCGGCCGGATCTGGCGCTTTCTTTTTGGAGGCGGTTGCTGGCGGTTTCGGTGCCACGCGCATCCGCGTTGTTGAGGGTGGAGTTGGCGCGGCCGGACGGGGTGTCTGCCATTTACTGGATGCGGGCGGCGGAGGTGAGGCCGGAGCTTTGGGTGGTGCCGGCGGATACGGACAGGGCGGGCGCGCAACGCTGCTACGAGCGCTGGCTCATGCTGCCGGCGGGGGTGAGGACAGGCAGCCCTGTTGCGCCCGTGCTGGGGGCGATGGCGCGCTGGGGCGGCACGGCGGATTTGACGGCGTGGTTGCAGGCGGGGCCGCGGCTTCAGTCCTCGGAGATCGCGCCCGCGGGGCGAATGTTGAGGGGGCGCGGCCGCGACGATCTGGCCTGGGTGTGGCTGGACCATTGGTTTCCCATGCCGGTTTCCGTAAAAGTGGAGCCGGACCCGGGATTGAAGGCACGCGTACGGGCGAATCCGGACGACACGGTGGCCGCCGCGCGCCTGCTGGACCAGACGCCGCCCGGCGAAGAGTCGCTGCGCCTGTTGGAGCGGCTGGTCGCTCGACCGGGGGCGCCGGCGGCGTTCCGGTTGCACCTGGCGAGGGCCTTGCATGAAAGCGGCCGCCGCGAAGAGGCGCTGGACCTCATGCTGGCGGCGGCCGAGGCGCAGGCGGCCGCTTCCCGCTGAGCCGGGGCGGCGGCCCGAGGCGTATCACTTCTTGTGATACGAGTAGTAGTAGCGGCTGCCTTCCTGGTTGACGCGGTTGAAGATCAGGCCGACGTCGCGGACGCCGCGCTGCTTGAGGGTCGAAACCGCCTTCACGGCCTGGCGCAGTGGGGTGCTGCGCATGCGCACCACGAAGAGGACGCGCGAGGCGAAGGGCACGAGGTGGTTGGTGTCGTCCACCGGGCCGATCGGGGCGGTGTCGAACACGAGGACGTCGAAGCGGCGGCTCAGCGACTCGATCCGGCCCGCCAGGTCGGAGGTGCTGAGGATTTCGCTGGCGTGGGTGGTGGTGCCGCCGGCGGTGATGAGCGAAAGGTTGGGCTCGGCGGTCGTGCGGACGACCTGGTCTTCGGTGGCTTCGCCGCTCAGCAGCTCGTGGAAGCCGGGGCTGATCTCGCCGGCATTCAGGGCGCGGTGGATGCGGCCGCGGCGCAGGTCGGCATCGACCAGCAGCACGCGGCGGCCGACGCGGGCGAAGGCGCGGGCGAGGTTGAGGGCGATCTCGGACTTGCCCTCGGAGGGCAGCGCGCTGGTGACGATGAAGACGGGGACCTGACCCGCGGGCAGACCCAGGGAAATGAGCGAGCGCAGGCGGCGGAACGACTCCTCGAACGCGGACTCGAGGAACTTCTTCTTGCCGCTGGAGAGCGGGCCGGAGGCGCGCTGGGGCACCTCGGCAAGGCTGCGGCAGCCGAGGCGGTCGATGGTGTCCTCGACCGAGTAGCTGCGGTCATCCATGCGGACGGCGAGGAAGAGCAGGCCGAGGCCGCCGCAGAGGCCGGCGACCAGGCCGGAGACGGTGTGCGAGCGTAGTTGCTGGTCGACCACAGTGGACGGAGTGGCGGCCTGGAGGATCTGCACCATCTCCTGGTCGACGCCCTTGCGGGTGTCGAGGTTCTGCAGCGAGGTCAGCATGCGGCTGTAGAGATCGTGCGTGCGGTCGAGGGCGTTGCGGATTTTTTGATACTCGGCCTCGATGCGGGAGGATTCGAGCGACTTGGCGTCCCAGTCGGCGATGGCCTTGGCGAGGCCGTCGAGCTCGGACTGCATGGCGGCGCGGCGCTCCTTGCGGCGCTCCTGCACCTTGCGCAGGCCGAGGGCGATGATCTTCTCCTGGCGGGAGATGTCCTCGTTGAGGCGCATGATCTTGGGGTGGGCGGGCCGCAGGCCGCGCAGCAGGTCGTCGCGTTCGATGGTCAGGGCGTCGACCTTTTGGCGGGCAAGGCTGAGCTCGGGCGAGTCGGCCACGGAGACGGCGCCGTTTTCGCCGATCTCGGCGTTGCCGGCGAGGCCGCGCTCGGCCGAAACGCGCTCCCAGGAATCCATGACGGAAAGCTGCATGCGGAGGGAGGCCTCGCGGGCCTTCAGGTCGGCGAGGAAGCGGGCGCTGGAGAGGGATTGCTGCTCCCAGTAGCTGATGTTGTTGCGCTCCTTGAAGCGCAGGAGGGCCTGTTCCTGGGTGTTGGTTTCCTGTTCGAGGCGGGTCAGTTCGGCGGAGATCTGCTCGATGGTGGCCTGGGAGGTCACCATGCGGCGCTCGCGTTTGAACTGGATGAACTCGGCCATGATGGCGTCCAGAAACGCGCGGGAGTAGTCGGCGTTGTCACCGGTGGCGGACAGCGTGAAAATCGAGGTGCCGGTGAGGATGCGGATGTCGAGACGGGCGTCGCCTTTGATGCCGGGTTGTTCCAGCTGCACGCGTTGGCGGGCGCGATAGACGACCTCCTGGCTGCGCATGATTTCCGCCTGGGTGCCGAGGTAGTTGGCGAGTTCCTCGGAGTAGGCGCTGGAGGCCTCGGGGATGTTGACGCGGCCGCTCACGAACATGCGCGAGGTCGAGGCGTATTCGACGGGTTTGCGCACCGCGACGATGTAGGCCCAGGTGGCGCCGATGATCGCGCCGACCGCGACGATCCAGGCGTAGCGCCAGGCGCGCGAAGGGATCAGCGGGGTGTGGGTGGGATGGGTGTTTTTAGGATCCACGAAAGGGGCGGGTCACCAGTTGATCATGCGCTCGTCGACGATGATGAAATCGCCGTCGCGCAGCTCCACGTCCTTGTCGATGCGTCCCTTGTTCAGGACTTCGCGCAGGTCGACGGTGATGGTCTTGGTCTCGCCGTCGACGCGGCGGATGATGCGGACGTTGCGCGGGTCGCCGAAGTCGGCGAGACCGCCGGCGGCGAGGATCGTCTGGCCGAGCGTCGGGTGTTCCGAGAGGTCGATCTCAACCGGTCCGATGTGGCGGACCTGGCCGGAGAGGTGGACGCGGCCGCGGTTGACGGCGCCCTGGCTGTAGGAGAGCACCTGGAGGCGCACCGTGGCGCGGACGTAGAGTTCGGTTTCGAGGGCGGTTTTGATCGCGGCGACCAGTTCGGGCAGGGTGCGCCCGGTGGTCTGCATCGGCCCGTAGTAGGGGAGGTCGACCATGCCGGTATTGCTGACCACCAGTTCGACGGGCAGGTCGCCATCCTCGATTACCTGATAACGCAGGTGATCGCCGACCGAGATCAGGCGTTCCGCAGTCGACGCGGGGGTGGAAACGGGAGCCGCGGCCGGTGCGGTGGAGGCGGCTGGGGAGGGCGAGCGATCAGGTTTGTCCGTCGCGGCGAAGGCAGGAGTGGTCAGTAACAACGCGCAGACCAGAAAACGAAACCTGGGGGGCATGGTCAGAAGGTGTAGCGAATCGAGAAGTAGGCTCGGTTCTGCGTGTAGTCTTTGCCAGCCTGATCCGAGAATTTCTCAACGTGGGACACGCCGATGGAACCGTCGACCTTGCGGCCCAGGGGACGGCGGGCCTCGAGGCCGAGGTTGAGGCGCTGGGCCTGTTCGCCGGAGCCGGACTCGTCGATCCATTGCCAGCCGGTGTTGGCGATCAAGTCCCATTTGTTGACCATCTTCATGGTGGCCGAGAGGGAGATCTCGGTGATGCGATAAAAGTTGGTGCCGTAGCCCTCGTCGATGTCGTGGCGCAAGCTCAGCGTGTAGCTGAAAGTGCGGCGCAACTGGTGGTTGAAGGCGAGGGAACCGTAGATGCCGTCATAGTCGGTGTTGTCGGAGATGCTGCCGGTCGAGTCGTAGTTGGTCGTCTGAAATCCGACGTTGGACTCGAGGCTCATGTTGCGGCCGAGCGCGATGCGACCGAAGGCACCGATGGCGCGGGTGGTGGAGTCGTTTTGGATTTTTTCGTCGTAGCGGGTGATCGCGTAGCTCGTGGAGAGGCCCCAAGCCGTGCCCGGGCCGACGGGGAACACCGTGCGGAGTCCGACGGAGTAGCGCCAGAGATCGATCTGGTTGTTCACGCTTTCGGTCGCCAACTGGCGACCGACGGAACCGGTGAGCTGCCAGATGACCTTGTTCATGTCCCAGTCGATCTGGGTGCCGGCGAGGGCGTTGAACCGGCCGAAGCGGGCGGTGTTGTTGATGACCGGATTGGAGACGGGGTCCTCGGTGAGGTCGGCCTGCAGGAAGTTGCGCACGCGCACGGGGCCGGCGAAGATCGTGAACGTCGTCGCGGTGCCGGGGAGAATGCTGTTGTAGCTTTCGGAGCCGGAGACGCCGGAGAGGTAGGTGAGGCGTTCGAGCGAGGCGTCGAAGGTGAGCTCGTTCTTTTCGCTCACGGGATAGTGGACGCCGGTGGTGATGCCTGTGCGGAGGGCCAGACCGGAGTTGCCGTGCTCGGAGAGCTCGACGTTGTCGTTGAACTCAAGTCCACCGTAGACCGACGTGGTGAAATTGAGCGTCCCGCGGCTGCCCTCATGGCTGCCGCCGCCGGTGATCGACTCGGGCAGGACCGTGGAATCACGCACCCAGAACTGGGCGCGGGCGGTGATTGTAAACGCGATGAAAAGAACGGTGGCGTTGGCGACGCGACGAAGGTGGGTCATCGGTGTTGAAATTTGGCGAGAAAAGCCGCGAGGGGTGATTGGCGTGGCTTAACTGATTGTGGTTTTAGATCTTTCGGTGCGTAAAAAAAGAGTTAAAGAGCACAGCAGGGCGAGTCAAAAATAGGGTTAAATACCTAGTTTTTGTGCACGCCCATGTCCGATCACCTAACTCGGCCACCATTTATCGGGCGGCCGAGCCCTGCCTGCACGATGGCAGGCATAAAAGGCGGAAACTCCCGGTCCGGCGCTTATTTGAGCACCGCGGCGCTGCGCCATTTAGCGGCAGGCAGGTAGGCGAGTCCGATGAGGGCCAGTTGGCTGGCGACGAAGAAGATGAGCCACCAGAAGGCGGCGTCCATGAAACCGTAGCTATGGAGGCCGACGCCCAGCATGTTGGTGCCGAACCAGCTCCAGCTCGTGACGATGTTGCCGAAGATGGCCAGGGCCATGATGCCGCGGGTTCGGGCGATGCCGCCCCAGCGGGCGTGGAGGATGATGGCGTTCCAGATGACGATGATGAGGGCGCCGTTTTCCTTCGGGTCCCAGCCCCAGAAGCGGCCCCAGGACTGATCGGCCCAGATGCCGCCGAGGATCGTGCCGACGAGGCTGAACAGCGTGGCGAAGCAGATGATGCCGTAGACCATGCGGGTAAGAGCAGAACCGTTGGTTTCACCTTTTACATGAGTGGCAGCAGCTACGATGGCTGCGCCCGGTGAAACGGGTGCAATTAAAGCCGCATGGCCGGGATTGAATTGTTTGTTCAACCAAGGGGTGAAGACGCCCATGACAACATAGATGATCGCCAAAAAGCCCGCGAGGAACGTGGCCGCGTAACCGGTGGTGATCATCACGACGTGGGTCGCCAGCCAGAAGTTGGAGTCGAGCACGGCGCGCATCATCTCCAGCGTGTCGCCGCTGAGCGAAAGGTGGTGGGCGATCAGCAGCGTGCACAAACCCGTGAGGCCGGCGGCGACGCTGCCGATGCCGTTCTTGAAGATCTTTTCGAGGATGAGGCACAGGCCGACCGCGCCCCAGCCGACGAAGAGCGCGGAGGAGTAGAGGTTGGTGACGGGCGGGCGTCCCTCCAGCCACATGCGCATCGCGATGCCGGCGGTGGTGGCGACCCAGGCGAGTAGCACGAGGTAAAAGGCGGAGCGCTGGAGCGACTCGGGCCACTTGAGCCACGAACACACGGCGAGGAGGAACGCCAGCACGTAGAGGTGCATGCTGGTGTAGAACGGCTCGGCGCGGTTGAAGAGCGTCTCGGCGTCGGTCTTTTTCAGGACGTCGGCGTAGGCGCGTTCCGACTCGGCGCGCTGCTTGGCGACGAGCGTGTTGAATTGCTCGGGCTGCTGGTTTTTCCAGGTGTGCTGGAGTCCGGCGAAGGCGAGGGCGTTGACGTTGACCGAGCCGTTTTGAAACGTGCCGAGGAGGGCGTCGCCGGCTTTTTTCCAGGTGGCGTCGGCCGATCCCGGCGCGGGCGGGATCACGAGGAGCACGCCGATCTGTTCCATGCGGAGGAACTTCGAGCCGATCTCCATCGTGAAGGCGGCGAGCTCGGGGTTGCCGTCCTTGCCGGTTTCCTTGGCGCGGACGGCGGCGATGCCGGCGGCGAGGTTGTCCTGGAGGCGGAGCAGGTCGCCGAGGAAGTCGGAGCCGTCGGGCATCACCAGGCTGTGCTTGAGTTGTTGATACAGGATGACGTGGTCGCGGAGGTTGAGCACGGCGCGCTGGTAGGAGGTGCGCTGGGGAGCCTCGACGCCGGCAGCGAGCTCGGCCTGGCGGTCGATTTCCTGGAGCTTCGGAATGAGCTGGGTGTAGGCGAAGCGCTTCTTGCCGGCGCCGTCTTCGGGGGCGAGGTTGAGGACGTCGAGCACCCCGGGATGGACGATCTCGAAGTGCTGGTAGCTGTCGGCGAGTTCGGGGCGGAAAAACACGTCGAGCAGCCACTGGTCGGGCGAGAGCGTGGTGCCGTCGGGCGTGACCACGCGCTGGCGGCCCTGGAGGAGCAGCAGGGTGTTGCGGGCGACGCTGTCGAGGGGCTTGGTGCGGCCGTTGGCGACGACCGGGATGCGGCCGAACCCGTCGAGGTCGAAGTCGGACTTCGTCTTCTGGAAGAGCGGGCCGGCGAGGTAGAGCGCGCCGAGGAGGAGAACTGCGAGAGGGAGGAAGCGTTTCATGGCGATCAGGCGGCGCGGCGCTTGGCGAAGAAGGCGAAGAGGTGGAGGCCGAACTGGAGGACGAGGCCCAGGCCCATCATGATGCAGGCGATGTAGGGCAGCAGCCAGCTGGGGTTGCGCACGACCTGGAGGATCGTGGTGGTGTCGTTGTTGTCGAAGCCGGCCTGGTAGAACGTGAGCCCGTCAAAGCGCAGCGGGTTGTTCATGTAGATCAGCGCCTCGCGGTCGGTCTTGCCGTCGGCGGAGTGGAGTCGGACCTTGCTGGCGAAATTCTTCGGGATGTCGGTGCCGAGGTAGCGGTCGTGGGAGAATTTCAGCAGTGTGAGGTCGTAGGGCTTGTAGGCGCGCTCGAAGCGCATCGCCAGGCGCCAGGTGCGGCCGGCGTAGTCAAAGGTCTGCGGCTGAACCAGCATGGTCGAGACGACCCAGGTGCCGAGGGGGGCGTTGGCCGGGCCGATCAGCTCGACGACGGCGGCGGGGAGGTTGCGCTCGTTCTGCTTATAGGTGACGGGCAGCGGAATGATCGCGAGGCGCGCGCCGATGTCTCGGGTGGCGGGCGGGGGCGTGGAGACGTTGCCCAGTTGCTCGCGCATCTGCACGGCGGCGTTCGGGTAGTAGGCGCGCGTGACGATGCGGAAGGGCAGGCGCTCGTGCTGGATCGGATCGCCGTCCTTGAGGCGCTCCTCGGGGATGGCGACGACCTGGTCCCACTGCGGGTCGGTGGCGTCGATCACGGCGAGCTCGTTGAAGCGGTAGCTCTCGGAGTAGTTGCGCGTCTGGCCCTGGTCGAGGCGGAGCTGGAACTCCTCCTGCCAAAGGCCGGTGAGCAGTTCTCCGACGAGGAGCACGATGAGGCCGGCGTGGGTGAGGAGAATGCCGGATTTTTTCCAGGTGAGCTTGAAGCGGTAGATGTGCGAGGCGACCAGGTTGATGAGCAGGAGCCCGCCGATGAAGTAGCCGCCGGGGAAGACGGGGACCGGGAAGCCCTTGACGTCCCACAGCACGATGAACGCGCGGAAGTATTTTTCCTGCACGGCCCAGATGCCGAGGTTAACCTGGTCGAGCGTCGCGGCGAAGATCAGGATGATCGACAGCGCGAGCAGCACCACGGTGAGGCGCAGCGAGGTGAAGAATTTGACGAACGAGTCCCAGAGATCGCGCATGGCTCAGCGGGCGGGTTGGAGGGTTTGGATGAAGGCGAGGAACTCGGCTTTTTTGGCGGCGACGAGGGCGTCGGGGCCGGTGAGCTTGAAGAACCAGGTCGCGCCGTTGAACGGCAGAATCACGCCGAGGACGCGCTGGCGGGGCTTGCCGTCGGCGGCGGGCCCGAGCAGCTCGGCGAGGTCGGCGTGCAGCGGGCCGATGTCGAGGTGGGTGAGCGCGGAGCCGAGTTCGGCGGCGGAGAGGGGCGGAAGCTGGAGCTGGGTGCGCCAGCGGTTGACGTTGGCGAGGTTGCCGCCGACGTCGCCGGGGAAGGCGGTGACGGAGAGCTCGGCCTGTTCGCCGGCGGTGTCGCCGGGGAGGATGAAGGTGGCCTTGCGCATCGCGGAGGCGGGGCGCGACTGCCACTGCGCGGGGGCGGTCCAGGTGAGGTCGCCGCCGGAGGCGGTGGGGACGGGCGTGCCGGCCATGGTGGGCGCGGCGGAGGCGGGGGCGGACATCTCGCCGGGAGCCGGAATGTCGAGGCCGGCGTGCGGATTGGCGGAGGAGGCGGCTGCGGCGGCGGGCGGCTCTTCCTTGGGCACGCGGTAGGTCACGATCTTGCCATCGCGGCAACCCGAAGCGACGAGCAACAGGGCGGCAATGACCGGGAAAGGGAGGAGGCGGCGGGACGACATGAGCGGCCACAGTTCCGGGATTGGAGCGAAAACTGCAATCCTATCCCGCGAACTATCAGCCGTGGCGGCGGGCCTATTAGTGTAGCGGGCGGGGCGGGCTCACGAGCCTTGAGCTTCGCCGGGAGATACTCACAGTCAGTGCCATGCAATTGATTCCCTTGGGTGATTGCGCCGTTCTGGCGGTGGTGAAGGCCAAAAACAGCACTGCCGCTCTCGATGCGGTCGCGCAACTGGCTCGTTCATTGAATCATGCGCCGCTGGCGGGCGTCACCGACATCGTGCCGTCGTTCACGACCGTGACCGTGCACTATGATCCCGCGCAGGTGCCGCCGGGCGAGGGGATTCCGGCCGACCGGGTCATGGCCTGGATCAACACGGTGCCCCCCGCGCCGGTGGTGAAGAAAAACAAGGCCGCGAGGGAGATCGTGGTGCCGGTGTGTTACGGCGGCGACGGCGGCCCCGATCTTGCCGCGGTGGCCGCCCACACGAAACTGCCGGAGGCCGAGGTGATCCGCGTGCACAGCAAGGCGGAGTATCGCGTCGCGGCGGTCGGATTTTCCCCGGGGTTTCCCTATCTGCTCGGCATGGCGCCGCGACTGGCCACTCCGAGGCGGGCGACGCCGCGCACACTGGTGCCCGCGGGCAGCGTCGGGATCGGCGGGAATCAAACGGGGGTTTATCCGATCGCGACGCCGGGCGGCTGGGCGTTGATCGGCCGCACCCCGCTGCGCCTGTTCCGGCCGGAGAACGAGGTGGCTCCGACTTTGATCGAGGCGGGTGACACCGTGCGGTTCACCGCGATCACCGAAAAACAGGCCGCGCAACTGGAGGAAAAATCCGTGGCGATGCCCGTGCCGAAGGTGTCGAAGCAGTCCGCGGTGTTCGAGGTGATCAACCCCGGGTCACTGACCACGGTGCAGGACCTGGGGCGTCCCGGCTGGCAGCATCTGGGCGTTTCGGCGGGCGGCGCGATGGACCGGCAGGCGGCCCGCGTGGCGAATCTGCTGCTGGGCAACGATGAAAACGACCCGTTGCTGGAGCTCACGCTCGCCGGGCCGGAGTTGAAGTTTTTGCGCGACACCTGGATCGCCGTGACCGGCGCGGAGGTGAGCGGCGTGCCCGGCTGGCGTCCGTGGAAAGTCACGGCGGGCCAGGTGGTGTCGTTCGCCGAGATCACGCGCGGAGTGCGCGCCTACGTCGCGGTGGCGGGAGGTCTGGACATCGCGCGCGTGCTCGGCGGCGCGGGCACGCTGTTGCGCGCGGGCATCGGCGGCTGGTACGGTCGCGCGCTGGAGGCAGGCGACCGGCTCGGGGCGCGTCCGAGCGGGCTCGACACCGCGGGCAACTGGAGCGCGTCCCCCGAGTTCAACGCCGCGACCGGCGGCGATATCACGGTGCGCTATGTGCGCGGGCCGCAGTGGGACGGGTTTGCGGCGGCGAGCCGGCGGGCCTTCCCGGCCAAGCCCTACAAGATCACCGACAAGTCCGACCGCATGGGTCTGAGGCTCGACGGTCCGACCCTGCGCTTGGAAAACGAAGGTCGGGAGCTCGCTTCCGAGGGCGTTGGGTTCGGCTCCGTGCAGGTGCCTCCGGACGGCAAGCCCATCGTGCTCATGGCCGACCGGCAGACCATCGGCGGGTATCCGAAAATCGGGCACGTGATCGCGGCCGACCTGCCGAAACTGGCTCAGGCGCGGCCGGGCGTTCTGGTCAAATTCGAAGAAGTCTCCCTGGCGGAGGCGCAGGCGCTTTACTTGGAACAGGAACACTCGATCGCGCTGCTCGGCGCGGGTGTGCGCGGCAAGTTGAAGCGCGCGTAATGATGCGTCCGGTCATCGACCTGAACTGCGATCTGGGCGAGGGCGCGTCGCAGGACGAGGCCCTGATGCCGCTCGTCACCTCGGCGAACATTGCCTGCGGAGCCCATGCGGGCGACGAGGCAACCATGCGCGCGACGGTGGCGCTGGCCCGCCGGCACGGCGTGGCGGTCGGCGCGCATCCGGGCTTTGCGGACCGAGAACATTTCGGCCGTCGCGAGCTGGCGTTGCCGCCTGCGGAGATCGTGGCGCTGGTGCGCATGCAGATGGAGACGTTGCGGATCATCGCCCGTTCGGGAGGAGTGGTGCTTAAACACGTGAAGCCGCACGGCGCGTTGTATAATCTGTCGGCCCGCGACGCGGTGGTGGCGGACGCGATCGCCGAGGCGGTGGTGGGAGTCGACGGCGGTCTGTGGCTTTACGGGCTCGCGGGCGGAGAGCTCATGAAGGCCGGGAAGGCGAGGGGGCTGCGGGTGGCGTCGGAGGTGTTTGCCGACCGCACCTATCAGGCCGACGGCTCGCTCACGCCGCGAAACCGGCCGGACGCGTTGATTAAAAATCCAGCGGACGCCGCGGCGCAGGCGCTGCGAATGATCCGCGAACGCCGGGTGCGGGCGACCGACGGATCGGATGTGAGCATCATCGCCGACACCGTGTGCCTGCATGGTGACGGCGCGGGTGCAGTGGAGTTTGCCCGCGGCCTGCGCGCGGCGCTTGCGCAGGCCGACGTGACGGTGCGGGCGCTTGCCTAGGCTTGCGGTGGTTGCGGAGCGGGCGTGTGCGACCGGCGCAGCACCAGCACGAGCCCGACGAGAATGAGGAAGAACGAATAAAAGGTGCCGCGGCTCAGTCCGAGGATCGGGGCGATGCCGAAGTCGGGCTCGCGGAAAAGTTCCCCGAACATGCGCACGAGGGCGTAGGCGATGAGGAATTCGCCGGCGAGCCGGCCGGGCTTGCGGGCGACGACATCGGTGCGCCAGAACCGCCATTGCATGAACGCGAGCAGCAGCGCGCCTTCGAGCGCGGCCTCGTAGAGCTGCGACGGATGACGCGGCGCGATCAGGGAGACGGGAGTGCCCTCGGGCTCGCTGGCGGGAAAGATGACCGCCCAGGCCACGTTGCTCACCTTGCCCCAGAGCTCGCCGTTGATGAAGTTGGCGATGCGACCAAACATCAGCCCGAGCGGGGCGACGGAGACGATGAGATCGGACAGATGCAGGAACGGAAGCTTCCGGCTGCGGGCGAACCAGGCCATGGCGAGGGCCACGCCGACAAAACCTCCGTGGCTGGCCATGCCGCCCTGCCAGACCTTGAAGATCCACAGCGGATCATCGCCGAGATTGCGCCAGCCCTCATAGAGCAGAAACGAACCCACGCGGCCACCGATCATCACACCGAAGACGAGCGCGATAATGAAGTCGGAGATTTGGGAGGCGGGCAGTTGCGAGCGGTTGGCGCGGGTGTAGGCGTGCAACAGCCAGGCGCCGCCGACAAAGCCGAGCAGATAGGCGAGTCCGTAGTAACGGATACCGATCGCATCGTGGAGGTCGGCCGGGTGCGTGAACTGGATGAGAAACGGACTGAGATTGTGAACCCAGTAGGCGAGATACATGGAAAACAGAGGGAACGGGAGCGGTGTGCGTGTGTCCACGGCCGCCTGCGGAAGGTGAAATCAACCGGACTGAAGGTGCTTTGTGCTCTTTACGAATTTAAAGTGAAAACGAATTTCCGGGTTATTGCCCTTGACCGCAACCCGGTGTAAAAAATACTCCGAACCGTTCTTCCCCCGTCCCCTTACCCTATGAAATTCCGATTCTTTGTGCCGGCCGTGCTGGCTGGTTGCGTCCTTGTTTTCTCGTCCGGCTGCGCTGTGTTCAGCAAAGGCCGCACGCAGACCGTGGTCGTGCGTTCCACGCCCGAGGGGGCGACCGGGTATGTGAACGGCCTTGAGGTGGGCAAGACTCCCTTCAAGGTCAACCTGAGCCGCAGTTCGGCCTATACGATCGAGCTGCGCAAGGTCGGTTTCGACAGCGTCGAGACCGTTGTCCTGCCCATGGCCAACGAATATGAGAAGCGCTTCCTCCGCTGGGGCGTGGACTATGAGCTCGGCTCGATGACCGATCTTTCCCCGGCCGACATGACCGTTGCGCTCAAACCCGCCATGCCCTCCGTCTCCGGCACCGAGGACCGCTTCCAGGAGATGACCTATCGCGTGATGCAGGCCGACGCGCTGCTCTCCGCTAAGGAAATCTCCCCGGCCGACCACAAGTATCTCGTGGCCCAGATCGTGAAGTTCTACTCGAACTGATTTTTACCGACGGATTTCGCCCGGGTAGTTGCCTCCCTCCGGAGTGCGATACCCGGGCGAATTATGTCCGGATGGCGACGAAGTGCTTGCGCACCATGCGGGCGGCAGGCCTAGTTTCGGCCGCATGAGTCAATTGAAACGCACGCCTTTGCGAGACTTCCACGCGGCCCACGGGGCCCGTCTGGTGGATTTCGCCGGTTGGGAAATGCCGGTCCAATACCGCTCCATCCTTGAGGAGCACAAGGCCGTGCGCCGCGCCGCCGGCCTCTTCGACGTGAGCCACATGGGCGAGGTCGATGTGAAAGGTCCCGACGCCCTCCGCTACCTGAACCACCTCGTCACCAACGACGTTTCCAAGCTCTTCCCGGGCCGCGTGCTTTACTCGCCGATGTGTTACCCGAACGGCGGCGTGGTGGATGACCTGCTCGTCTACATGCGCGCCCCCGAGGACTACTTCCTCTGCATCAACGCGGGCAACATCGACAAGGACGTCGCCTGGCTCCTTGAACAGGCCAGGGGTTTCAACGTCACCGTCACCGACCGCTCGGCCGACTACGCGCTCATCGCGATCCAAGGCCCGACGGCCGCTGCCATCGTGCAGTCGCTGACCGGCGCCAAGCTCGACCGCATCGGCTACTACCATTTTGCCGAGGGCACCGTCGCCGGCGTCCACTGCATTATCAGCCGCACCGGCTACACCGGCGAGGACGGCTTTGAACTCTACCACGCCGCCGGCGACGCCGTGGCGCTCACCGAGGCCGTCGTGAAGGCCGGCGCCGCCCACGGGCTTGAGCTCACCGGTCTCGGCGCGCGCGACAGCCTGCGCCTCGAAGCCGGTTATCCGCTCTACGGCCATGAGATCACCGCCGACATTTCCCCGCTCACCGCCGGCCTCGGCTGGACGGTGAAGCTCGACAAGGACGGCGGTTTCATCGGCCGCGACGCCTTGGTCGCCGAAAAGAAAAACGGTGCGCCCAACAAGGTCGTGTTCTTCAAGACCGGCGACCGCCGCATCGTGCGCGCCGACACGCCGGTGCTCGGTGCCGACGGCGCGGTCGTGGGCAAGGTCCTTTCCGGCACCCTCTCGCCGATCCTCAACGAGGCCATCGGTTCGGCCCTCGTGACCACGGCGGCGGCGGGCTCCCCGCTGGCGGTCGATATTCGCGGCACCTTGCTGCAATTGCATCTGGTCAAACCTCCCTTCGTCCAACTAAAGAAGTCCTAACATGAGCAGCGTCCCTTCCGATCTCCGTTACGCGAAATCCCACGAATGGCTGAAGCCCACCGGCGACGGCACGGCGACGGTCGGCATCACCGACTACGCCCAGAACAGCCTCGGTGACATCACCTACGTGCAGCTCCCCAAGGCGGGTGCGACGCTCGCCGCCGGCCAGGTTTACGGCGTGGTTGAGTCGGTCAAAGCCGCCTCCGATCTCTACATGCCGGTCGCCGGCACCGTCCTTGAGGTGAACGCGGCCCTTGATTCGGCCCCCGAGACCGTCAACGGCGCGCCCTACGCCGGCGGCTGGATGCTCAAGGTCAAGCTGGCCGACCCCGCTTCCGTGGCCACGCTGCTCGACGCGGCGGCCTACGAAAAGCTCATCGACTGAGTTTCCGGTTTACGATCTCCACAAAAGCGGCCTCCGAAAGGGAGGCCGCTTTTTTGCGCGTTCGCCGCGGGAGGGGCGGGCTTCGGGGACGTAGGGCCTCACCTTGCGTGAGGCCGTCCGGGTATTCGTGCGCTTAACCGGCTCGACACAAGGTCGAGCCTTACAAATCCAGTTGGTTTCAGAACACCCCGCTGCTGCGGCGCACGACCCAGTCGATGATCGCGGCGTCGTTGCCGTCGAGGCGCCACACGAGGCTGAGGAACTCGGCCGGGTGGATGTCGTGCGCCTTGAAAAATTTCCGGTCTCCACCGCAGCCATACATCAACGACGACGGCAGTTCTCCGCGCAGCTTGGCGCGCGCCTTCGGAAGGATGCGCGGCAGCCATTCGATGCCCTGGACGGCGGCGGTCTTGGCCGGCCAGGTGTCGGGATCGGCGACCCCGGTGCTGGCCTTGCCATGCTGGACGTTCAGGAAGTAGTCACGGCGCACGTATTCGATGCCGAGGGCGATGTCGTAGCCGGGCTCGCCGTAGTTATTTTGGTCCTCGGCGTAGTCGTAGAGGTGCTGCGCGGTCAGACCGTTGCTCGCGAGCCAGGCGGATTCGTCGGCGGTGAAATAGGTCTCGGCCCCGCGTTGGCCGGAGGCGTAGGCGGCGACGGCCTTGTCGTAGAGCGAGCGGAAGGTTTGGGCGAAGGCGTAGTGGCTCATGATAGGATGCGCCGACCTTAGCGCGAAGCGGTCCGGATGCAAAGGGGCGGGCGAAAAAATCTGCCGCAACTGGCGGATTGCGCTTTCGGCGGGGGTGCGTAGCCCTCGCGCATGACGCCCACCCGGCAGGGATCCTTCAAACTGTTTCGTCTTTGGAACATCGACGTGCATCTGCACTGGTCATGGTTCCTCGTGGCCTTCTATTCGATGTCGTGGCGCATCAAGGGCTATCATTCGCCGGTGTGGGGAGTGTTTGAATACCTGGCTCTGTTCGCGATCGTGCTCACGCATGAGTTCGGCCATTCGCTGGCCTGCCGGCAAGTCGGAGGGAAGTCCGATCAGATCGTGCTCTGGCCGCTGGGCGGCGTGGCTTACGTGAACGCGCCTTTGCGGCCGGGCGCGACGCTGTGGAGCATCGCGGCGGGGCCTTTGGTCAACGTCGTGCTGTTTCCGGTATTCCTCGGTGCGCTGATCTTCGCGCGACGTGCAGGATGGAGCGTGGAATCGCCCGATGCCTTCATGTTTGTCCGGGCGGTGTTCTGGATGAATCTATCGCTGTTGTGTTTCAACCTGCTGCCGATTTATCCGCTGGATGGCGGGCAAATCCTGCGTTCGCTCCTGTGGTTCCCGTTGGGCAAGGGACGCAGTTTGATGGCGGCGACCGTGATCGGATTGGCCGGCGGTGCCGGTTTGATTGTTTTGGCCGTCTGGCTCGGCGAACTCTGGTTGGGTTTGGTCACGGTTTTCCTGCTGATCCAGTCCTGGAAATCGTTTCGTCATGCGCAGGTGCTGCGCCAAGTGGAGAAGCTCCCGCGCCGCGAAAGCCATGCGTGTCCGGTGTGTCGCAGCTCTCCGCCCGTCGGCCCGTATTGGCGCTGCCGCCAGTGCGGGCAACCCTTTGACACGTTTGCCTCAAGCGCGGTCTGTCCGCAGTGCCAGGCCTCGCACGAAGTCACGCTGTGCCCCGACTGCGGTGAAAGCCGGTCGTTCCTTTCGTGGGACCGGTCGGTGCGCGAGGTTTAACGTTTCTTCGGGGCAAACTTCGGCCGGCCGGCGGGCGCCTTGCGCGACGGTTTTTCTGCCGCGGGTGCGACGGGCTTTGATTGCGTGCGTGCGGGCGACGTTTCCTTTGGGGCGGGCGGCGTGCCTCCCGCGGGACGGAAGTCGATCAGGCGTTTGAACCGGTCCACTTTTTCTACCGCGACATTGAGGTGCGAGGCGAGTTGGTAGGCTTTTTTTGTGCGACGGCCGATGAGCGCGTCGCCAGCGTTGTTGATGGAATAGTCGTCGTCGGTGAGCGTGCTCAACGGGATGAAACCGAAGGTCATCGACTCGGTGAGCTCGACGAACAGGCCATTGGGGCGCACGTCAGTGATGACGGCGGCGAAGGACGTCTTCTTTTCCTTGGCGAGTTCGCGTTCGAAGAACTCGAGCATCTTGATCTTCACGCTCTCGCGCTCGGCCTCGGTCGAGTTGATCTCGGTGAGGCTCAGGTGTTCGCCGAGCGTGTCCATCTTGGCGGCGCTGTAGCCGTAGTTGTAGTTGGACGGCTCGGCGTGGCCCTTGTGTTTGATCAGGTAGTGGTCGAACACGCGGTGCACGACCAGGTCGGAGTAGCGGCGGATGGGCGACGTGAAGTGTGTGTAGTCGGGTTTCGCGAGGCCGTAGTGGCCGTCGGGCGAACCGCGGTAGGCGGCCTTCTTCAGGCTGCGGAGGAGCTGGGTGCGCAGTGTGTAGCCCTGCGGGTGGCGGGAGAGCACGTCGAGGAGCTTCACGATCTCCTCGCGCACGGTGAGATCGCCGGTGCGGATCTCGTAGGTGGCGAGAAATTCGCGCAGCTCGTTGAGCTTTTCGGAGTCGGGATCGTCGTGGACACGGTAGATCGAGGGGAGCTTGTGGGACTTGGTGAGTCGGGCGACGGTCTCGTTGGCGGCGAGCATGAACTCCTCGATGAGCTGATGACTTTCATCGTGCTCGATTTTTTCGAGGCGGTCGGCGTAGCCCTCGGCGTCCACGAAGACCTTGGTCTCGGGCATGTCGAGGTCGAGGGAGCCGTTGGCCATGCGGTCGTGACGGAGCTTGCTCGCGAGTTTCCAGAGCTGGCGCACCCATTTCTGGAGGTCGGCGAGCTCGGCGTCGGCGAGCGAGGACAGCGCGCGGCCGGTGGAACCCGTCTGGTGTTTGGCCGGGAGGGGAAGCGCGCGGATCTTGTCGAAGCTGTCCTCGAACAGGAGCGCGTAGGCTTGTTTGTAAGTGAGGCGCTTGCGGCTGCGAATGACGGTGTTGGCGAACGTGTGGGACTTCGGGCGGCCCTTGGCGTCGAACACGAGGAAGACGGCCTTCGTCAGCCGGTCCTGCGCCTCGACCAGCGAGCAGAGCCCGTTGGAAAGTTTCTCCGGCAGCATCGGAATCACCGTGCCGACGAGGTAAGTGGAGTTGCCACGGCGCTGGGCCTCCTTGTCGAGGGCGGTGCCGGACTTCACGTAGGCGGAGACGTCGGCGATGTGGATGCCGACGCGGATGTCGCCGTTGTCGAGGTATTCGAGTGAAAGCGCGTCGTCGAAGTCCTTGGCGTCGTCCGGGTCGATGGTGAACGTGGGGATCTCGCGATAGTCGAGGCGGCCGACGAGTTCCGACGGCTGCACGGTGTCTGGCAGCGAGGCGACCTCGCGCTCGACCGCGGGCGGGAACGTGGGGTCGAGGTTGAACTTGTGGTAGATGCCGGCGAGCTCGGCGCGGGGCTCGAAGGTTTTGCCGAGTCGCTCGATGATTTCGCCCTGGATGAGCTGGCTGCGCTTGGTCCACTCGGCCAGGCGCACGACGACCTTGTCACCGACGGCGGGCACGGGGACGAGCTTGGTGGTGGCCGGATCGCCGACGACGACCTCGTGAAACATGCGCGGGTCATCCGGCTTCACGTAGAACGTGCTGCGGATTTTCTGGAGATTGCCGACGATGGTCTCGCGGGCGCGCTCGACGACGCGCAGCACGCGGCCGGTGCGCTCGGTGCCGCGGCCGTCGCGACGCTGGCGGATGCCGGGGTTGACGTGGATCTCCACGATGTCGCCGTGAAGCGCGACGCTGGTGTCCTCGGGGAAAATCTGGATGGCGTCGGGATCGGGGCCGGGACCGGACTTGGGCGGGACGACGAACGCGGAGCCGCCGACGCGGAAATTGATTTTGCCGGTGAGCGTGTCGGCCTCGGCGGAGGCGGAATCGCGTGACGAGCGGGGGTGAAAAACTTTGTCGCGCGACGAGGACGAGGCGCGGACGGGCAAGGCGATGCGGTCGCCGTTGACGAGGACGAGTTCTCCCTTGGAGAGCAGCGTGCGGATCTCGTGGGCGAGTTGCGGGCGCTGCTTTTTGTTGAGGCCGATCGCCCGTGAGAGATCGAGAATCGTGGAGGGGCGGTAGTCGGGCTGACGAAGGACTTCCAGGATGGGTTCGCGGAATTTCATGTCGTTTCGGTTGGCCGCCAAAACCTCGGAGCATCCGAGTTTTGCAGTGGAAACAGGCAAGGACGCCGCTTAGGGTGCGGCGATGAAAATCGTCCAGGTTGCCAGCGAATTGTTCCCCTACATCAAAACCGGCGGACTGGCGGATGCGGTGGCGGCGCTTTCAGGCACGCTGGCGGGGCGAGGACACACGGTGGCCGTCTTCCTGCCGGGCTACCGCGCGGTGGTGGATCATCCGCTGGCCGCCGGTGCGCAACGCACCCTGGGCCTGCGCATCGAGATGGGCGACGTGTTCATAACGGGCGACGTGCGTTCGTTTTCGCCGGCTCCGAATCTCACGATCCATCTCGTATGCCGCGAAGAGTTTTTTGACCGACGCAATCCCTACGGCACGACGGAGCGCGACTATGAGGACAACCAGCACCGCTTCATTTTTTTCAACAAGGGCGTGGTCGAGGCCATGCGTTTTTTGGAACTGAGCGCGGATGTGGTTCACGGCCACGACTGGCAGTGCGGTCTTCTGCCGTTGTTGCTGCGGCACGCGGAGCAGCGCTACGGCGTCACGCTCGCGATGAAGACGGTGTTCACGATCCACAACATCGCCTTCCAAGGGGTGTTTCCGATGAAGTTCTTCCGCCACACCAATCTTCCCGAGGAGCTCATGGGCATCGACGGCATCGAGTTCTACGGACAGATGAGCATGATGAAGGCGGGCATCCTGTTCGCCGACCGCGTGACGACCGTCAGCCCGCGTTACGCCCGTGAAATCCAGACGGCGGAGTTCGGCTGCGGACTCGACGGCGTGGTCATGACGCGCGCCGACGACATCGTGGGCCTGACCAACGGCATCGACACCGCCACGTGGAATCCGGCGACCGACACGCTCATCCCGGGCAACTACACGGTGGACAACCTCGCGGGCAAGGCGCAGTGCCGCGCCGATCTGCTCAAGCGCAGCGGATTCGACCCGAAGTTTGCCGGTCCGGTGTTCGGCATGGTGTGCCGCCTGACCGAGCAGAAGGGCGTGGATCTCGTGCTGGCCAACGCGGCGTTTTTCAAGGCCAACGACGTGCGGCTCGTCGTGCTGGGCGCCGGTGACAAGACGCTGGAGGCGGGCTTGCGCGAACTGGTGGCGTCGTCCGCCGGCCATGTGGTCGTTTCCTCCCGGCTGGACGAGGGCATGAGCCACTTGATCGAGGCGGGCAGCGACTTCTTCCTGATGCCCTCGCGCTTTGAGCCGTGCGGGCTCAACCAGATGTATTCCCAGGCCTACGGCACGATTCCCTTGGTGAGCCGTGTGGGCGGACTGGCCGACACTGTCATCGACATTGATCGCAGTCCGGATGCGGGCACCGGCGTGATGTTTCCGCCAAGCGCGGAAGGCGTCGCGTCGGGGCTCTCCCGGGCGCTGGCGTTGTTTGCCGACCGGGCCTTGTTCAAGGCCACGCAGGCCCGCGGCATGCGGACCGATTTTGGCTGGGGCAAGACCGCGCAGGCCTACGAGGACCTTTACGAAGACGCGATCTGAGCCGGGCTCCGGCCGATTCGGTTATTTCTTCCCGGCGTAGACGTAGTCGGAATACGTTACAGTCATGTCCTGGTCGAGGGACCGGAACCACATCGCGCGTCCGCGGATGCGCACCGTGACCTCCTTGAGGAACGCGGGCGTTTCGCCGTCGGGCAGCGAGTAGGTCATCACCGTGCGGGCCTCCTGAACCTTGACCATCATCACGGGTGAAAACGGACCGGTGCTGGCCAGCTCGATTTTTTCAACCGTGGCGGTGGGACGGTGCAGAGTGAAGGTGGCCCGCATGAATTGGGCGGAATGGTCGTCCGCGTCGCCGGGCTTGAGCAGGAAGCGATACACGCCGCGCTCGGGCGTCTCGGACAACACCTCGCAGGAGTCCGGAATGATCTGGTCCTTCACGTTGGGCGGCGTGTCGTTGGAAGAGCGGCGGGTTTTGAGCTCGTTGTATTTTTGGATCTCGTCGGCGGTCGGCGCGCGACCGTCCTGTTTCACGAGCACCCATTGAAGCGAGTGCTTGCCGAGGGGCTCGAAGCGTTCGATGCGGCTGCGGTCGCCGGCCACGGTGGTCTGGGTGAATGCCCAGCCTTTGGGGCCCTCGGTGTGGAAATCCTTGAGGGCGGCCGCGAGCTCGGCTGGCATGGGACCGGCGGCGAGATGGCTGGCGAGGAGGGCGAGACCGAAGGCGAACAAAAGACGCATCCGCCCGAGAAACGCGAACCCCGCGCCGCTGGCAACTCAACTCGCGGGCCGCGGGATTTTGGGCGGTCTTAGCGCAATTCGACGATTTTATGGACGACCGGGCCGGTGCGGCCGGGCAGTTGGACCGATGCGCCGACGTGCTGTCCGATCAGTTGCCGGCCCAGGGGCGAAGTCGGCGTGACCACGGTGAACGTGAGGTCACCGACCTGGGCGTCGAGGCCGCCGTTGCGCGGTCCCAGGAAATAACGGGACCGGTTGCCCTTGGCTTCCAGCGTGATCAGCGCGCCCACCGTGGCCGGTGCGCCCGGCGGGAGCTCGGCGAGGTCCAGGGCCTGAAACAACGTGATCGACTCGACGAGTTCGGCCGCGAGCCGCGCCTGGCCCTCGGCGAGGTAGGCCGCTTCCTGGCCGCGCATGTCGTATTTGCCCTCGGACTTGCTCTCCTCGCTGGTGGCCTCGTCGCGGGCGTCCTGGGCGGCGCGAGTCTGGAGATCGAGTTCACGTTGAAGCTGGGCGACAATGGCGTCGCGAACGGCGGATTTCTGCATTCCGTCCAACCTATGGACCGTGCCGGTCTAGGCCAGCGAAACTCTCTCAGGCCGGCAGGCTGGCGGAACCGCGCAGGCTGAGGAGCCGTTGCACGCGTTCGGTCAGTTCGCGCGGACTGAAGGGTTTCGTCATGTAATCCAACGCGCCCAGCTCGAGGCCGAGGCTGCGGGCGTCGCGAGTGGCCCAGGCCGTCAGGATGACGATGGGAATCGCGGCCGTGGTCGACTCGCGGCGGAGGATTTCGCAGACACCGAACCCGTCGATGTCGGGCAGCATCAGATCGAGGAGGATCAGGTCGGGACGGCGGTTGTGGACGGCGGTCAGCGCATCGCGGCCGTTGGCGGCGGTCATGACCTCGCAGCCGGCTCTCGACAGGTGAAACTGCACGAGATCGGTCACGTCCTGTTCGTCGTCGACGCTGAGAATCAAGGGGCGCACGCGGGGCAGGATGGCCGCGTCCGGTGGCGGTTTCGCGACGGTCGAGTGACAACGAGGTAAAAAACTTGTTCTGCAGGGCCGTTCCGGCTCCGTCCGCCTGCGAAAAAACCATGAAAACAAGGGCATGCACCGCTCGGGTCTGGCGGGGCGGCGGTATGTGCGCATCTTGTGAAAACGCTAGTGTAACGCCTTTATAAATACGCGATGGCCCGAAAAATCTGTTTTCTCAATTACAAGGGCGGGGTGGGCAAGACCTCCTTGATCGTAAACACCGCCGCCTGCCTGGCGGCGAACGGCCGCCGCGTGCTGCTCTGCGACTTCGACACGCAGTCCAACGCCAGCATCTGGCTGATGCGCCTGGAACGCTGGAACAAGCTCAACTCCGGAGGGGATGGCTCGGTGTATTCGTTCTTCGAGCCTGGTGGCGTGCAGCTCGAGGACCTGATTGTGAGAGACGTGGTGCAGGACAAGACCGGCAAGCCGGCCCTTCCGGGCCTCGATTTGCTGCCCACGACGTTCAATCTGGTTGATCTGGAAAACGAATATATCGGGGATCCGCGGAAACCCGCCTACCTTCTGTTTCAGGAGCAGCTCGACGCGCTCGCGAAGGATTACGACTACGTGCTCTTCGACTGTCCGCCCAACCTCCTTCGGGCTTCGCAGTGCGGCGTCTTCAGCTCGAACGAAATCTACGTTCCCTCCAACCCCGACGCGCTCAGTCTGATCGGGTTCACCCTGCTGGTGGAAAAACTCGGCCGCTTCCAGCAGCAGTCGGCCGGTTTCCGGAAGGCCTCGATGGGGCCCGCGGCCCAGGTGCGCGGCATTATTTTCAACTCCATCAAGACCGGCGTGGACATCGAGGTGCCGAAGATGCGCATGCAGCTTCGCCTGAACCAGTTCAAGACCGCCAAGCGCGCGGCCCAGGATGCGAAGATTTTTGATACCCAAATACGCGACGCGATGGTCGTGCGTCGCGCGGTCACGCTGGGATTGCCCGTGAATCTCATCGGCCAGGACATCTCCGACCCGTCCAAGGACAATGTCGTCCAGGACTACCGCCGCCTTGCCGCGGAAATCGAAATGCATACATCATGAACACCACCACGCCGTTCCCGATCCGCCGTCCCGCCCCCGCCGTCCTCCCCATGTCACGCTACACCGCCAAAGACTGGGACGAAGTGCGCAAGGCCTTCTCCACCTCGATCCTCGTCGACACGCCGCTGACCAGCCTCGCCCAAAACCTGGAGGGCATCGACTGGCCGCTGCGCGGGCCGGAAGAGACGCCGGCCTCCTACCTCGAGCTTTCGTTCAACGAGGTGCGGGAGCGGCTCGCTCTGAACGGACAGCCGCCGAGCGTGGGTAATTTCCTGATCGATATCCTTCGGGAGACGCTCTCCTTCGACGACCCGTTCGGCGACATGGTGACCCAGTCGGAGACGTTGACGCCCGGTGAGAATCCGCTGGTGAAAAACCTGGTTAAGCTGGCCATCCCGCCCGACTTCCCGGTCGCGCTCACGGCGCTATCGCCGGAGACGCTGCTGTTCTGCCGGCTGGAAAACATCAGCACCCTGGGCGAGTTCGCCTTCGCGGCTCAGCGCATGGCGGGATCGGTGATCGTGGGCGGTGATTTCCGCGCGCTGCTCAATGCGCTCTCGCACATCGACGAGCGCACGCTGGCGCGCTACCTGCCGTTCCGGCCCGGCTCGAAAGGCGTTCACTATGTCGAGGGTCTGGGCCAGGCGGTGTGCGCGCAGCCGGTGGCGATCCAGGCGGCGCTGGCCCATCGCTTGGGCCAGCCGTTGCCCGAGGCGGCCGAGCAACTTGCGCGCGGCGTGACGCGTGCGCAGATCTTCCAGGTCAAAAACGCGCTTCAGGTCCACGCGACAGCGTTGCGCGGATTTTGCGGACAGGAACACGAAGAGCTTCAAAAGCAGATCGCGGCGGGAACGAATCCCCGCCGCCTGGTGACGGTGCTGGGCGATCCGTCGCTGGAGGCCGTGGTGGCCGATCTGATCACTCCGGCAACCCGCCCCCCCGGATTCGGCGCCCGGTTGATGCGCTGGTTTGGAAGATAATACCATGAATACCACGGCTTCCTTTTCGACGTTTGTCCGTCCCCCCGGCAGTCCGGTTTACGCGCCCTCGGGGCCGTCGTTGACGCTGCCTCGCCGCTCCCCCTCGCAGTATCGTTTGCAGTCGATCCGCGAGCAGCCGCGCGTGCCGGTGGAGATGCGCGACGCGGCCACCTTGGAGATCCGCCGTCAGATCAACCAGGTCCTCGCCTTGATTCGCGCCACCGAGGCGCTGGATATGAAATCGCCCGCGGTCGAGGCGCAGAACGATGAGCTGGCGAGCTCCCTGCAGCAGCTGGAGATGAAACTGGCCGATCGTGAGCGCGCGGTGGAGGAGCGCGAATACCGGCTGGCCGAGCGCGAGCGCGATCTGGCCGAGGCCGAGGTCTTGTTGCAGCATCACGAATCGTTGCTGGCGGCCTCCCGCCGCACGCCGGCCGCCCGCGTGGGCTTGTCCGAGGAGGAGCGTTTTGCCTTGGTCAATCTCAAGGCCGAGATCGAGCGCCAAGAGACGCTGCTTCGCGAGGCGCGCGAGGAGATGCGCCAGCGCGAGCTGTTCGTCGAAGAGAGCGAGCGCCGGCTTTTCGAGAAAGTGCAGGAACAGCAGGAAAAAGAGACCGAGCTGGAACAGCGCGAAGAGGAAGTGCGCGCGAAGGAACCGTCGAAGAACACAGGCGGCGGCCCGGAGGCGAAACGCACCTTCGACGAGTTCAACGAATGAGCGCGACGGACGCAGCGGCTTGACGTTTACGGGCGGTTGTCGGATGAAAGTGAATAATCCATTAGGGATTATTCGCTTATGAAATCATTTTTCGGAGTGACCGGCCTCGTGATCGTTTTAACCGGATGCGCCTCGGTGCGGGCGGAAGAGCCCCGGGTGTTGCCTGCGGAGCTGGTGGCCGGAGTGGGGGTGTTGAATGTCTTCAACGATTCCGCCGATGCGCAATTGATGGGAACGCTCGAATATCGTTTCGACGAAATCGATTGGAGCATTCGCCCGTGGGTGGGTCTGGCGAAGTCGGAACGGGGAACCCATTTTGCATCCGCGGGGCTGCTGTATACCTATCGAACGGCGAACGGACTTCGGCTCTCCGCCGGATGGGCGCCGACTTATTACGATCGGGGTAGCGGGCAGAATCTGGGCAGCGATCTGCAGTTTCTCAGTTTCGGTGAAATCGGCTACGTCTTGAAAAACCGGCAGATCGTGGGCGTGCGTTTCGGACATTTGTCCAATGGCGGTTTTTCCAAGCCCAATCCGGGCATCGAGACGCTGGAGCTGACGTATTCGCTGCCGCTCGGACGCTGACCGCCGGGGCGGTCAGGCCTTGGCGGATGCGGTTTCGATGTCGGCCTGGACTTCGCCGACGGTCCGCAGCATGGCGGCGGGAAACAGGCCGTTGATGCGCGTGATGACCTGCTGGATGACCCCGTCCGGGCAGGATGCGCCTCCGGTGATCAGGATGCGCCGGGGCTCCGTGCCGCAGCCTTCGGGCCAGAGCGGGTTGACCTCGACGTGGCCGCCCTGGGCGGGGCCGGACGCGGGAAACACGTAGTGCTCCACTTCACGGAGCGAACGGATGTTGTCTTCGCTTTGGATGAAAAACGCCTTGTCGCCGAGTTTCTGTGCGCAGAGGCGGTAGAGCTGATAAGTGTTGGAGGAATTTTTCCCGCCGATGATGAAGGCGGCGTCGAGCGGTTCCTCGAGGGCGCGGGCGAGGGCGTCCTGGTTGACCTGCGTGGCGTAGCACAGCGTGTCGGTGCGTCCGCTGCCGCCGACGCGGGCGGGCTCGCCGGGGACGTCGGGGCCGAAGGTGGCTGCGTAGAAGTCGCGGAGGAAGGCGATGATCTCCTGGGTTTCCTTCATGAGGAGCGTCGTCTGATTGACGACGGCCACGCGGGCGAGGTCGCGCACCAGGTCGAAACCGGGCGTGTGGCGCTCGGCGAAGTCGCGCTCAAAACGGCGTTGGGCGGCGAGGGGATTGCGCAGCGTCTCGGCGATGATCTCGCCGAGGAGACGCGTCTCGCCAAGGTTGCGCACGATGACGGCGGGTGCGTAGCGGCGGGTGTTGGAGAACGTGGCCTTGGTCTCCTCGTGCTCGTGTTTGCCGTGAATGACGACGGTGTAGCCTTCGCGGCCATAGGTGCGGGCGGCCTTCCAGACTTTTTCCACGAGCATGCAGGTGGCGTCGTATTGGCGGACGGCCAGGCCCTTGCGGACGAGGCGCAGCTTGTCCTCGTCGGTCGCGCCGAACGCCGGGATGATCACCACGTCGTCGGGCGTGAGCGTGTCCCAGAGCAGTGGCAGGCCGGGAGCGGAGGTGGACTTCTGGCCGTTGACGGCGAAAGGCACGCCCTTTTCGGTCTGGAGATAACGCAGACCGCGACGGAGGAGGTCCTCGTTGACGAATGGATTGTGGATCAACTCCGAGAGCATGAACACGCGTCGACCGGGATTGGCGGCGAGCGTCTCGTAAGCGCGGTCGATGGCGTTTTTCACGCCGAGGCAGAAACCGAAGTGGCTGGGAATGAGGTAACGCACCGCGCCGAAATCGAGCGGAATGGGGGCGGCGGCCACGCCCTCGCGGCGGCGGGCGATGGCCTTGATGGCGGAGCAGAGTGCCGACTGGTAAAGCGCGCTGGTGTGCGTGTCCTGCGAGTAGAGCGAGAGGTTGCGGTCCTTCTCGGGGCGGAACTTGTAGATGAAGTCGTTTTCACCGAGCTCGAGGTAGGGGATGTGGATCAGGTGCGGCTCGAGCGCGGGCAGCAGGGCGGCGAGTAACGGCGAGAGGGCGGCGGGGGTGGCGGCGAGTTGTTCGAGCGGGCGGAACTCAACGTGGGCGGGCTCGGGGTTCGCGGCGGCCTGGGCAAAGTGCACGCGAAACTCACGGCCGGCGTGGGGCAGCGTGAAAAACTCGCGAGGTTCAGTCAGGCCGGCAAACGCGCTCGCGTCCGCGGGCTTCAAGCCGTCGGCGCCGGCGGTGACGGCGAGGCGGTTGTTGGAGTCGAAGACGAGGGTGAGGGACGCGGTGGCGGACATGAGTGGGCTGTTGGCGAGAATCAACGCAGGTGCTCGGGCAAGTCGAGAACGTGGAGACCCGGCACACGTTGAAAATCCGAGTCGAGAGTGAGCACCGAGGCGCCCTTGCTCAGTGCGGCGGCGGCGATGAGCGCGTCGGTCGCCTGGATGGGTTGCCCGGCCCGATCCATGCGCCAGGCGAGGTCGGTGGCCTCCTGCCAGAGGCGCTCATCGGTGGGCACGTATTGCATGACGGCCATGAAGGCTTCGAGGCGTTGACGCGGCCGTGGCTCTTTTATGCCGCGAATGACTTCCAGCCGGACCATGCCGCACGTCACCAGATTGACGGTGTCGTAGTGCTCAAAAAGAACGGCAACGGGGTCTAGCCGTTGCCGCATGAGCCGGATGTAAACGCTGCTATCAACGAGGATCGGTCGATCCATAAGGGGCCTGGTCTTCGGCTACGGATTTGGAGGGATAGACGTTATAGCCCAGTTTCTCGTCGTAGTTGGGATCGACCGCGTTGCCGAGTTCCTCGGGCGTGAGGCCAAGGCCGTTTTTGCGGAACTCACGGATGCGCATCTGGCGATCCATCTCCTTCAAGGCGGCTTCGACCGCCTCGGTTTTGCTGGTGAACTCGTAATCCTTCATGACGCGCTCCAGCAGAGCCTCGTCGATGTGCATGGTCATTTTCATGATGCCATACGGTGTATGGCAATAATACTGAGGTCAATTGACTTTGCCATACATGACCCAACCAATTCGAAACCAATCGATAGCTTAATCCTCGTCGCTCGCTTCGCTTTCGTCGTCGAAGGAGTGGCCGGCGAAACCGCCGTCGAAAAAGCTCTCATCCTCCAGGATCGCCATGACGTGGTCGCTCACGAGTTTGCGATCGGCGGGCGGGAGGGACGGGTAGTCCATCGTGATGAACTCGGCGATGCCGGCGCGCGCCTGCTCGCGGCTGGTGACGCCGTCCAAAAAGTCGTCGGCCTGGCTGGCGATTTCGTCGATGATGGGGCGCAGGTTCATGGCGATGGAGAGGGTGGTTTAGACACGACCACCGAACGTGAGATAGTCGTCGAAATCAAGGCGATCCATCAGCGTGCAGAGGTCTTCGCGAGCGGGGGCGTGCTGCGCGAGATCGTCGGCGAACATCTTGTGACGGCGGATATTTCCGGCGGCGAGATTCTCCAGCCAGGACGACCAGGCTTTGATTTCCCAGTCGGCGCGGTGCGGCTTCGCGTTGGCATTCACCCAGGCGAGGATTTCGGTGTCGGTCTTCGGCTGCGCAACAAAGGCTTGAAACGCATCCGGCTCGATCCCGACGAATTCGAGCAGCCATTTGTCCATCGGGTTGGGGAAAAGGTAATCGCCGATCTTGCCGGCCGCTTTGGCGCGCGCCTTGTCGATGGAGCGCGGCAACATGACGTAGCCGCCCAAGCGCGCGCGCGGGCTGCGCGGAGGATGTTGGGTGAGATCAGGGGCGGAATAATTGATGGCAGACATGGTTAGGAGTGGTGTGGTGAAACTCAGCCCACTGAGAGCGTGAACGCGGTTTCCGCAAGCCGGCGGCCGTTGATTTGGAGTTCGATGCGGTGGCGGCCGGCGTGATGACGGCGCGTGGAGAAATCGCGGATGGTTTGACGCTTGGTGAGCGTGATCGACTCGCCCGGGGCGAGGTCGAGTTGGGTCCACTTGAAGACCTTTTCGGAGGCCTTGCTCGAGGTGCGGGCATAGTGGACGACGTAGTCAATCAGCAGCGATTGCGGACGACGCGCCGTGGAGGTGAGCGTGGCGGTGAACGTAACGGTGTCGCCGAGGCGAATGCGCTTGGGGGCGACGGTAAACGTGGCGTCGAGCTTGGGTGCGGTGCCGGCGCCGAGGAGATCGAGCGCGCGGGGATGTCCGCGCTTGATGAGGGTGCGCAGGGCGTGGCGGACGATCCAGGCGGTGGTCGCGTGGGTGCGGTCCCAGGTGGAAACGAAATGGAGGGCGACGTCGGGGTGGTCCTTGGCGATGTCGTTGAGGTGGTTGGCGACGGATTTGCGGACGTAGAGCGACGGATCGGCGCGGAGCGCGGTGAGGATGGGCAGCGTAGGCGAGGGATCGGCGACGAGGAATTGCAGGCGAGCACCCCATGGTAGACGCGGGCGGCTGCCTTCGCTGGCGAGGCGGCGCAGGTGTTCGTCGGCGTCACGGGCCCACGTTTCCAGAATGGCGAGCGTGCCGGAGGGATCGCGTTCGATGAAGGGACGGATGGCGAATTCGGCGGAGCCGAAGCGGGTGAAAAAGCGGAGCGCGTCGAGCGAGGCTGCGGTGTCGTCGAGTCCGTGTTGGGCGACGAAGTCCGAGAGAAAAATGCCGATGAAGCTGTGTCCGATTCGCGGGGCGAGAGCGCGTAGGACATCGAGTTGCTCACGGTAGGGAATCGGCAGCGCGAGCGCGACGCCCGTGGACGTGCGGCGCATGCGATCCATCAGCTCACGGGAGGCGAGGCCGGTGAGCGTGTGGTCGAGGAATGCGGTGGAATCGAACGCGGGCGAGAGCGCGGCGAGATCGGCCGCGAGCGATCGGTAGCGCGCTGCATCGAACATGTCCTTGAGTTGGGAGGACATTTCGGAGGACGGAATTTTTCCAACCACTCATTTCCACTAATGGACACTAATTTCGGAGGTTCGGAATTAGTGATGATTAGTGGAAATGAGTGGTTAACCGGCTCGTGATTTTAACCGAGGACTTCGGCGAGCTTGGAGGCGTCTTTGCCGCCGCCCATGGCGAAGTCGGGTTTGCCGCCGCCCTTGCCGCCGAGCTGGGCGGTGAGGCCGCTGATGATCTTGCCGGCCTGGTGGCCGGCCTTGATCGCGGCGGGCGACGCGAAGGCGACGAGCGAGACCTTCTCCGTGCCGAAGGCGGCGCCGAGGACGACCACGCCTTCGCCGAGCTTGCCGAGGACCTGAGAGCCGAGTTCGCGGAGGGTTTCGGGAGCCTCGACCACGACGACCGACGAGACGAAGGACAGGCCGTCCTTGGTCGTGGCTTTCGCAGCCAGCTCGGTCGCGAGCGCGGCGGCGGCGCGTTGCTCGTAGACTTTGAGTTTTTTCTCGGTCTCGGCCTTTTGGGCGAGGAGCGAGTCGAGCTTCTGGTCGAGCTGCGAGAGCGGCACGCCGATCTTGGCGGCGGCGGCGGCGAGTTGGGATTCGACGGAGGAAACGTGGTCGTAGGCGGCCTGGCCGGCGACGGCTTCGAGGCGGCGGGTGCCGGCGGCGACGGCACTTTCAGAGACGATTTTCACGAGACCGATTTCGCCGGTGGTGGAGACGTGGGTGCCGCCGCAGAGTTCGCGGCTGTAACCGCCGGCGTCCACGACTCGCACGGTCTTGCCGTATTTCTCGCCGAAGAAGGCGAGGGTGCCCTCGGGTTTTTTGTCGAACTCGGTTTCGTAGGACGTGACGGTGGCGTTTTCGAGGATGCGCTCGTTGACGAGGTTTTCGATTTCGCGGAGCTGGGCGGGCGTGACGGCCTCGAAGTGGGCGAAGTCGAAGCGGAGGCGGTCGGGCGTGTTGAGCGAGCCGGCCTGGCGGACGTGGGTGCCGATAACCTTGCGTAGCGCCCAGTGGAGGAGGTGCGTGGCGGTGTGGTGGCGGTTGATCGCACGTCGACGCGAAGCGTCGACTGCGAGCGAAGCGCTCGCGCGAATGGCCAATGACGAATGACCAATGTCCAATGAGGCTACCTTGTGGAGGTGGCGGCCGGATTTGTCTTTGATGGTGTCGGTGATCGTGACGGTTTGGCCGTTGATGACGGCGGTGCCGGTGTCGCCGAGCTGGCCGCCCATTTCGGCGTAGAACGGGGAGGCTTCGAAGACGAGGTAGGTGTCCTTTTCGGTTTTAACGATGTCGATGAGCGTGGAATCGACGGTGAGCGTGGTGTAGCCGGTGAAGAGCGTGGGTTTGATCTCGGTGGTGTCGGCACCCTCGGTGGCGGCGACGACGATCTCCTTCTTGGTAGAGGCGCGTCCGCGGTTGCGTTGTTCCTCCATGAGGCGCTCGAACTCGGCGGTATCGACGGTGAGTCCGCGCTCGGTGGCGAGGAGCTGCGTCATGTCGAGGGGGAAACCGTAGGTGTCGTAGAGTTCGAAGGCGAGGGCGCCCGAGATTACGGAGGCGCCGCTAGCGGCTTTGTTGAAGATGGCGAGGCCGCGATCGAGCGTGCGGCCGAAGCTCTCCTCTTCGCTCTTGATCACGCGGCGGATGATGTCCTGGCGTTCCTTCAACTCGGGGAACACGTCGCCGAGGCTCTCGACGACGGGGGCGACGAGTTGTTCGAAGAAACCGGTCTTCAGGCCGAGCTTGGTGCCGTAGAGGATGCCGCGACGGAGGATGCGGCGGATGACGTAGTTGCGGCCTTCGTTGCCGGGCATGATGCCGTCGGCGATGGAGCACGAGATCGTGCGGGCGTGGTCGGCGAGCACGCGGAAGGCGACGTCGGTGTTTTCCTGCTCGGTGAGGCCTTCGCGTTTGGTGGGAACGGTGCCGAGGTAGGTCTTGCCGGAGAGCGCGGTGATCTTCGCAAAGAGCGGGGCGAAGACGTCGGCGGCGTAGTTGGAGGGTTCGGGCGTGAAGTCGGTAAAGCCCTTGGTGTTGGCGTAAATGCCGGCGACGCGCTCGAAGCCCATGCCGGTGTCGACGTGCTTGGCGGCGAGCGGGGAGAAGGTGCCGTCGGCGTTGGCGTTGAACTGGATGAAGACGTGGTTCCAGATTTCGATGCAGCGGGGGCTGGAGGAATTCACGCCCTTGCGGCCTTCGACTTCGTCGTCGGAGGGGAGCAGGTTGAAATGGATTTCGGAGCAGGGACCGCAGGGGCCGGTGTCGCCCATCTGCCAGAAGTTGTCCTTGCGGTTGCCGTGGACGATGTGGATGGCGGGATCGAGGCCTTCGGCTTTGAAGAGCTCGGTCCAGATGGCGGCGGCCTCGTGGTCGAATTCGGAGGGATCGCCGGGCTTGGGGGCGTAGACGGTGGCGAAGAGACGCTTGGCGGGGATGCCCCAGACCTTCGTCAGCAGGTGCCAGCCCCAGGTGAGCGACTCTTTTTTGAAGTAGTCGCCGAAGGACCAGTTGCCGAGCATCTCGAAGAGCGTGTGGTGGTAGGTGTCGTAACCGACGTCTTCGAGGTCGTTGTGTTTGCCGCCGGCGCGGATGCACTTCTGGGTGTCGGCGGCGCGGGTGTCCTTGGCGGGGCGGGCGCCGGCCCATTTGGAGACGTCGGCCTGTTTGTCACCGAGGAAGATGGGCACGAACTGGTTCATGCCGGCGTTGGTGAAGAGCAGTCCCGGGGAGTCGGGGAGCAGGGACGACGACGGGACGATCGTGTGGGCCTGCTGGTGGAAGAAATCGAGGAAGGACTGGCGGATCTCGGCGGAGGTCATGGCGCAAAAATAAAGAGGGTGAGCACAGAGGGCGGGAGCGGGCTTAGCAAGGCGTGAATCGGAGGGGCGGGAGGGGGCTTGCGTGCCTATCGCAGTTCTGAAATGCAAATAGCAGACATCCGTTGGGTTTCCCCATCCGACGGGCATGGCTAGGGTTATTGTTTTTGGCCGATTGGCATCATGGCATCTCCCATCCCTTACGTTCGCTCGCTGATGATCGCCGGTTTTGGCGGGAGTCTTGCCGTGGCGGCGGGCGTGGCGGTGTGGATCGGATGGGTCACGGGCAACACGACGTTGCGGCAGGTCCGGGCCGACTGGGTTTCGATGGTTCCGATGACGGCGACTGCGTTTGTGCTCTCGGGAGCGGCGTTGCTGGCGATCACGGTGGCGATGTCACAGCGACGGGAGGGAGAGCCGGTGGCGGCCCATTTCTGGCGGCGCACCGCGATGGTGCTCGCGTTGTTCGTCGTGGTGATCGGCGTGCGACGCCTGCTGTATTATTGGCAGGGATGGCCGTCGCCGATCGACATGCTGGGATTCGATCCGGGCGACCGGCCAGGGCGGATGGCACCGTTGACGGCGCTGGGGTTTTCGTTCGCGGGCGTTGCGCTGGGAGTGACGGCCCGCCGGCGGTTTTACCAGTCGGCGCAGTGGCTGGCGGCGCTGGTGATCTTCATCGGGTGGATCGGGTTGACCCGGTATGCCTACGGCGGTGATTCCACGGGAGTTTTTTTCCGGATGGCGATGCACACGGCGGTGTTGTTCGCGGTGCTGGGCATAGGGATTTTTTACGCGAGGCCGGACGGCGGTTTCATCGTGATCTGGAACGGGGACACGGCGGGCGGCGTGCTGGTGCGGCGACTTTTTCCGGCGGCGTTGGTCGTGCCGGTGGCGGTGGGGTGGCTGCGCCTCGAGGGGCAGAGGGCGGGATGGTATGGGACGGAGACGGGGCTCACGATTTTCGCGATGTCGAACGTGCTGATTTTCGCGGCGCTGGCCTGGCACACGGGAAGCCAGCTCCACCTGGAGGACATCCGGCGGCGCGAGGCGGAGCAGACGGTGCGCGTGGAAAAAGACTTCTCGCACGCGGTCATCGACAGCCTGCCGGGGGTTTTCTACCTCTACGACCGCAACGGGAAATTCCTGCGCTGGAATAAGAATTTCGAGCAGGTGACCGGCTATGGTGCGGCCGAGATCGCGGCGATGCACCCGCTCGATTTTTTCACGGGCGAGGACAAGGCGCTGATCGCCTCGCGCATCGGCGAGGTGTTCGCCACGGGCGCGTCCGAGGCCGAGGCGGATTTTGTCTCCAGGGACGGGACGCGGACGCCCTATTTTTTCACGGGCATGACCATCCTGCTCGACGGACAGACCTGCCTGGTCGGCGTGGGCATCGACATCACCGCGCGCAAACGGGCAGAAGGAAAAGTCCAGGAGTTGAACACCCAATTGGAACAGCGCGTCGCGGATCGCACGGCGCAATTGGAGGCGGCTAACAAGGAGCTGGAGGCGTTCTCCTACTCGGTGTCGCACGACCTGCGCGCCCCGCTGCGGGCGGTGGACGGCTTTTCGCAGGCGCTGGGTGAGGATTATGGCGGACAATTGCCGGAGGAAGGCCGGCATTATCTGGCGACGATCCGTTCGGAAACGCAGCGGATGGGACAATTGATCGACGATCTGCTGACGTTCTCGCGACTGAGCCGGACGTCGCTCGACCGCCTTCCGACCGACATCGACGGCCTGGTGAGGTCGCTGACGAAGTCGATGGCCGCCGAGTTCCCGGGCCGCGCGCTGGACATCCGCATCGGCGAGCTGCCTCCCTGCGAGGCGGACATGGCGTTGTTGAAGCAGGTGTGGATCAACCTGCTTTCGAACGCGCTCAAATACACCCGTCGCCGCGAGCGCACGGTGATCGAGATCGGCAGCCGCGCGGAGGCGGGAGTGACGGTGTATTATGTGAAGGACAACGGCGCGGGCTTCGACATGCGTTACGCCGACAAACTTTTCGGCGTGTTCCAGCGCCTGCACCGCGCCGAGGACTACGAGGGCACGGGTGTCGGACTCGCCATCGTGCAGCGCATCATCCACCGCCACGGCGGCCGCGTGTGGGCGGAGAGCACGGTCGATCAGGGCGCCACTTTTTATTTCACACTCAAACCGGACCACCCCGTATGAACGACGCATCCCCTGACATCGCCGAGATCCTCCTCGTCGAGGACAATCCCCACGATCTTGCGCTCACCCAGCGTGCGCTGAAAAAGGCGCGCCTCGCCAACAACCTTCACGTGTGCCGCGACGGTGAAGAGGCCCTGAACTTCCTGTTTGGCGAGGGTTCCCGGCCGGGCCAGCTCCGCGTGGTGTTGCTCGATCTCAAGCTGCCGAAGGTGGACGGGCTCGAGGTGCTGCGCCGGTTGAAGTCCGACGTCCGCACCAGGGCGATCCCGGTGGTCATGCTCACCTCCTCGCGCGAGCAACGGGACGTGATCGAGAGCTACAATCTCGGTGTGAACAGTTACATCGTGAAGCCGGTCAACTTCGAGGGCTTCGCCGCCGCGGTGGAGCATCTCGGCATGTATTGGCTGCTGGTGAACCAGTCGCCGAAACAGGGGACCTGAAGCATGACGAAACATCTCAAGATTTTGTTCGCCGAGGACAACCCGGTCGACGCGGAGCTGGTTCTGATTCAGCTCCGCCGGGACGGGTTCAAATTCGAGGTCAACCGTGTGGAGACCGAGGCGGCGTTCCTCGCAGGGCTTCGTCCGGATCTCGACCTGATCCTGTCCGACTACGATCTCGGAACGTTCAATGGCTTGCGCGCGCTCGAGATCGTTCGCGCGCGCGGCCTCACCGTCCCGTTCATTCTTATCTCCGGCACGATCGGCGAGGATATCGCGGTCGAGGCGATCAAGCTCGGGGCCTCCGATTACCTGCTGAAGGACCGGCTGGTGAGGCTCGGCACCGCGGTGACCCAGGCGATCATGGAAGGCCGGCTGCGCCGCGAGCGTCGCGAGGCGGAGCAGGCGCTCGCAATGAGCGAGTCGCGCTACCGTCTGTTGGTGGAGCAGGCTTCCGACGGCATTTTCACGGTGGCGCAGGACGGACGTTACTCGGACGTGAATGCGCGTGCGCTGGAGATGATGCAGTATTCGCGGAGCGAATTTCTCCGGTTCACGCTGGGCGATCTGATCGATCCGGAGGAACGTCCGCGGCTCGATGCGGAGATCGCGCGCCTGCGGCATGGAGAGACCCGCGTTTCCGAGTTCAGAATCCGGCGCAAGGACGGCAGCTGGTTCGACGCCGAGATCAGCGCGCGCGCGCTGCCCGACGGTCATCTGTTGGGCATCGTGCGCGACCTCACCGAGCGGCGGCGTGCGGACCAGGCTCTGAGGGACAGCGAGGAGCGTTTCCGCCAGATCGCGGAAAATATCCACGAGGTTTTCTGGATGAACGACCCCGAGCAGCGCCGCGTGCTCTACGTGAGTCCCGCCTACGAGACGATCTGGGGCCGGCGGTGCGAAGACATCCTGAAGAGCCCGACGGACTGGCTGCAGGCCATCCATCCCGATGATCGCGACCGCGTGGCCAAGGCGGCCGCCACGCGTCAATTGAGCGGCGATTACCACGAGATCTACCGCGTGGTGCGTCCGGACGGCACGATCCGCTGGGTGCGCGACCGGGCCTTTCCGATCCGTGATGCGCAGGGGAAGGTGTATCGCATCGTGGGCACGGCCGAGGACATCACCGAGCACCGCAAGCTGGAGGACCAGTTTCTCCAGGCGCAGAAGATGGAGGCGGTGGGCACGCTGGCCGGCGGCATTGCGCACGATTTCAACAACATCCTCGCGGCGATCACCGGCTACTCCGAGTTGATGAGGATGCAGATCAGGAATCAGCCCGAGGTGAGCGGCTATTTGGACGCTTTGCTGCAGGCGAGCGCCCGTGCGACCTCGCTGGTGCGGCAGATTCTGGCCTTCAGCCGCCAGGGAGAGCACGCGCGGAAACCCGTGGACCTTTCGCGGGTCGTCGCAGAGCCGCTGGCGCTCCTGCGGGCGACGATCCCGGCGACGGTGGCGTTCGAGCTGGATCTGCCCGAGAACCTGCCCCTTGTGATGGCCGACGAGACCCACATCCACCAGGTCGTGATGAATCTCGGCACCAATGCGGCCCATGCGATGAAGGACCGCCCCGGCACGCTCGGGGTAAAGGTCGAGTTGTGCGAGGTGACCGAGAAATTCGCCAAAAACACCGCGCGGCTGCGGCCCGGTCCACACCTGGTCCTGACGGTGAGCGACACCGGCAAGGGCATGACTCCCGAGCTCATGGATCGCATGTTCGAGCCGTTTTTCACGACCAAGGGGCCGGGCGAAGGCACCGGACTGGGGCTGGCGGTCGTGCACGGCGTCATGCAAACGCACGAGGGCGAGGTGACCGTGAAGAGCAAACCGGGCAAGGGGACCACGTTTCAGCTTTATTTCCCGGTGCACGCGGCGCCCGTGGCGGTCCTCCCGGTGGAAACCGACGACGCTCCGCCCAGGGGGAAAGGCGAGCGTATCCTGTTCGTGGATGACGAGGCCCCGATCATGCTGGTGGGGCGTCTCATGCTCGAAGAACTCGGCTACCGGGTGGAGGGCGGCACCGACGCGCTGGAGATGCTGGAGCGATTCAAGGCGACGCCCGACGCCTTCGATCTGGTGATCACCGACCTCACCATGCCCGGAATCACCGGCGTCGAACTCGCCCGGCGCCTGCTGCAAATTCGTCCCGATGTGCGCATCCTGCTGACAACCGGCTACAACGCCACTCTTACGCTTGAGCGCGTGCAACAGCTTGGTATTCACGAATTGATCATGAAGCCCCTGTCGATGCATTCACTGGCGACGGCGTTGCGCCGGGCGTTGGATGGGGTGGGTGTCAGCGAGCCCGAATCTCCCTGAAATAAAATCCATGCCCCGCATTTTGATCATCGATGACGATGTCCCCTTTCGCAGTGTTTTGAAGGCGTCCCTCGAGGAGATGGGCCACTACGTCCGCGAGGCGAAGAACGGCGACGAAGGGGTGGCGCTTTATCGGCATGAACCCTTCGATCTGGTGATGACGGATTTGATCATGCCGGGGAAGGAAGGCATCGAAACCATCATGGATCTGCGCCGGATCAACCCGGGCGTGAAGGTGATCGCGATGTCGGGCGGCGGCCGGGTGACCTCGGTCGATTATCTGCAAATTGCGAAGCAGGTCGGGGCGAAGCAGGTGCTGGCCAAGCCGTTTTTGTATGAGGAACTGAGGGCGGCGGTCGGCGTGGTGTTGGGGCCGCCGCCGGAGGTCTGAGCAAAAAAAAGGCGCCCGGACGAAAAGTCCGGACGCCTGGTTTGCGCGGGAAGCGGCTTACAGGTTGGCGATGATGGCGTCGGCCATGGCCTTGGTGCCGACCACGGGTTTGCCGAAGGCGATGTCGCCGGTGCGAATGCCGTCGGTGGCGACGGTCTTGCGGACGGCCTTCTCGATCTTGGTGGCGACGGCGTCGAGGCCGAAGCTGTAGCGGAGCATGAGCGCGCCGGAGAGGACCTGGGCGCAGGGATTGGCGATGCCTTTGCCGGCGATGTCGGGGGCGGTGCCGCCGGCGGGCTCGAAGAGACCGAAGGGCAGGCCGAGGGAGTTCTTGCCGGTGCCGAGCGAGGCGGAGGAGAGCATGCCGAGCGAACCGCAGATGACGGCCATCTCGTCGGAGAGGATGTCACCGAACATGTTTTCGGTGAAGAGCACGTCGAACTGGTTCGGGTCGCGGGCGAGCTGCATGGCGGCGTTGTCGACATACATGTGGCTCAGGGCGATGTCGGGGTGGTGCTTGGCGAAATACGCGGTGACCACGCGGCGCCAGAGAACGGAGGTCTCGAGGACGTTGGCCTTGTCCACGGAGCACACCTTGCGGCCACGGGCCTTGGCGGTGACGGCGGCGACTTCGGCGATGCGTTCGATCTCGGAGGTCTTGTAAACCATCGTGTCGATGGCCTGTTCCTCGCCGTTTTCGAGCTTGGTGGTGGCCTTCGGGAGACCGAAGTAGATGCCGCCGGTGAGCTCACGGATGCAGACGATGTCGATGCCGTTGGGAATGCGCTCGGTCTTGAGCGGGGAGGCGTCGGTGAGGTCGGAGTAGAGGAGGCCGGGGCGGATGTTGGCGAACAGGTTGAAGGCCTTGCGCAACGGCAGAAGAGCGGCGCGCTCGGGCTGTTCCTTGGGGGGGAGTTTTTCCCATTTCGGGCCGCCGACGGAGCCGAAGAGGATGGCGTCGGCCTGCTGGCAGAGCGCGAGGGTGGAGTCGGGCAGGGCCTTGCCGTGGTTGTCGATGCCGGCGCCGCCGACGTCGGCGATCTGGTAGGACAGGGTGAGGTTTTCCTGCTTGGCGACATGGGCGAGCACGCGCAGGGCCTCGGTCATGACCTCGGGCCCGATGTAGTCTCCAGGAAGAACGGCGAATTTAAGGGTCTGCATAAAGGCTGATGAGTTAGCGAACCGCCCCTGCCGCTGGCAAGGGGGGAAGTGAAAGGCGTGTGTCATCGGTGGTGTGCCGGCACCCCGCCGGATCACACTTTTTTCCCGCGACCTTCCCATGTATTCCGGTGCTTCTTCGGGGCTTTATGGGGTGGAGGGAGACGGGGAGGAGAGGCTGCGGAGGTATTGCTCCACCAGAGGGGCATATTGGGGGAGGGTTTTGTCCGGCTCCGAGGGTGAAAGCGCCTCGCGCTCCTTGCGGGCCAATTCGCCGAGGACCATGGCGGTGGCGGGTGGGAGGGTTTTCTCGCCGAGTATCTGGTTGGGGGAATCCTGGGTTTTCGGGATTCCGCCGTCGCCGCCGGGCCCGCGGCCGTGCGTGCCGGGGGTGTCGCTCTCTTCGCTGTCGTCATCTTCACCGCCGTCACCTTGGCCGGGCTCGTTTCCAGCACCCTCAACGGCGGCGAGCATTTTACCCGCTTCTTCGAGCAGCGCGATGGCTCCGTTTTCGGCGGGAACGGCTCCGGCTCCGTTGCCGCCGGGGTTCAGGCAGTTCGAGGCCTCGCCCATTTTTTTGCAGGCCCCAGCGGCGCGTTTGGCCAGTTCGGGATCGAGGACGGCGAGGAGGCGTTTAAGGACCTCGGTGCGATCCTGGATGCGATCCTGCCGCTCCGCCAACGTGGGGAGGTCGGGAGTTTCTTTTTCGGTCGCGGTGCGCAAGGCGCGTTCGTCGGCGGTGAGTTGCTTGAGCAGCTTTGCCGCGAGGCGGCCGGTCCGGCGTTTCGGCTCCACGGTGAGCACTTCGTCGAGGAGTCGGGACAACTTGTCCTCGACCTTTTTTTGCTGGAGCGCCGCGCGGGAGAGCGGACCGGAGCGGGTCGCCGCGGTGGCATCTTGGGCGGCTGACGGAAGAGCGGTTTCATGCAGGCCATCTTTGACGGCGAGCGCGGTCTGAGTGGGCCCTATGTCGGAAAATTCGGCCGGCGTGCGGTCAACCGTGCGGTTGATGAGGGCCAGCTCCAGTTCGAGGGCGGACTGCTCCACGCCGACGACGGTGTAACGACGACGGGGAGAGCCGGCGAGGTCGGCAGGTGAGTCCGCGACGGCCCCGACCATGCGGGTCATGCGGATGTTTGTCATCTGGCGGGCGAGCAGGGCGGCGACGTGGCGCAGCAGCCGGATTTGCGCCTCGGCGGGCGAGAACTCGGCCGAGGCGTCCTTGAGGGCGAGTTCGAGGGCTTTTTGCTGGGTGAACGAGGCCACCAAGGCGTCACGTCGCGCGGCGTCGTCGGACGACGCGGCGGCGAGTGTGAGCGAGTCGATGATCGGACCGGCGTGCGCCGAGGGTATTTCGCCCAAGGTGTCGGAGAACGCGGCAAGGGGGGCGGGGTCGGGTTGTTCGAGGTGGTTCAACTCGGTCTCGGCGCGGATATCGGCGAGATCGGAGCGGACTTTCCCGGTGGTCTTCGAGACGTCTTTGCCTGCTTGGGTGCCGAGGGCGGCCGCGTGGTCCACATCGTCGGCGCGGAGCGCCGGGGCGGAGGCAAAACCGATGACGAGGACAAGACGCGCGAGGGGTTGCAGAGGACTCATGGCGATTCGGCGGGGGTGGGTGGTGGAGGCGGCGGGCTGTCTCGCAAGAGGGCTTCTTCGATTTCGACGGTGGCGCGGGCGTGGCGTTCGGCGAGATCGTCGATCACGCCTGCGCGGCCGTGGATGCGCTCGAAGAGTTCGTCGGTCTTTTCTTCGGGGGTGACGATGAGGATGGCCTGACGCCGGGTCATGCTGATGCCCGGACCGGTCACGCGGTTGTTGTCCATGGCCTCGGCCCAATATTCGACGATGCGGCCCACCTGCCAGACGAACGTCTGCTGCGAGAAGTCGAGCTTTTGGCGGAACTGGTGGTCGTCGGGCGCGGGTTCGAGGGCGAACGGCGAGCTCTGTGTTTTGAAGAGCATCGAGTTCTCCTGGCTTTTCTCCTCGGGGACGGGGCGGAAATAGAGAGTGAGCCGGTCGAGGCCGAAGTCGTCCTTGGCCTTGACGATCCAGTCCGGACGCGCGCGCAGGGTGAGGGTCATGCGTTTGGCGCGCGGCCAGACCCATGAGATTTCCGGGGGATTATCGGGGAGGATGGTGAGCGGATGGATCGTGTCGTTGCGCGAAGCCACGCCGTCCGCATCGACGAGGTGAAGCGACCAGCCGTCGAGATCCTTGGCGGGGATGGGCACGGTCGCCTCGATTTTCGTGCGTGTGGAGTCGAGGGTGCCTTCAATGGTGCCGGCAACACCTCGGAGGATAAGGGTGGCGCTACGCAACGGGGCGCTGGCGGTGGCGCGGATCACGAGTTGGCTGCCGGCGAGAATCTCCACGGCGTCCGGGTCGAGTTGCTTGGGCGGGAGCTTTGTGTAGGCGGGATGAATCGCCTCGCAGGCGAGCACGGTGACAACCGGAGGATTTTTAACGGTGACGGTGAACTCCTCGCCGCGTCCGTCGCCCAGCACGAATTGATAATGGAAACTTCGTTGCGGGCCGGGCACGGTGACGGCGAAGACGCGGGGCGTGACCTCGTCGGCGTTGAGCGCGTAGTCTTGCGCGGCCTCGCCGGGCAACGCCAGTTCGACGCGTCCATGGGCCGGACGCAGCCGGGTGGCGCGCGCGCTCAATTTCACCTCGTCGCCCGTCGCCACGAAGACGTTGCGAGTGATCGGCTGGACGGCGGTCCGGGTCGGATGCGGGGTCGTGAAGAGCGCCATGCGCTTGAGGAGCGGGACGGATGCGTCGCCAGCGAGCGCTACGAGGACGAGCGTGATGATGACCGCCAGCGCCGCCATGGCGACGGCGAGCCGGGTGCGACGGAGCGGGACAACCGCGCTCAAGTCGAGTTGTGCCGCGCGTTTGTCGGCGTCGGCGAGGACAAGGGCGGCGAGTTGCGGGGAGCCACTGTTCGTGAGCGGACCGCCCTCGGCCAGTTCGGCGGCGGTGAGCAGGCCTTGGCCCAGATGCGGCCAGCGTTGCTCGACCAGGCGGGCCAGATCAACGGTGGCCAGAGGCACCCGCAACGGGTGATGAAGCAGGCAGTAATAAACCCACGCGAACGCCCCGAGATCGACGATGAGCAAGACGGCGCGCACCAGCCACGGCAGGTTGAACCACCAGTCGGCGGCGCCTTGAAACACGAGGAACGCGCACGCGAGACCGATGGCCAAGGCGAAGCCGACGCCCAACGTGGCGAGCCGGTGGCGGCGGCGCAGGGACTCCAGGCGGGCGGCGAGCGCGGCGGGGAGCGCAGGCGCGTTGTGGCCCGAGGGCGCGGCGGCTTTGGCGAGGCGCGGCCAGCGCGGGCGGCAGGCGTGAACCACGGCCGGGCGCAGAGAGCGGACGAAGAAAGCGAGGGAGGCGCGCGGGTTCATTTAAGTTCGGCCTTTCTACGCCAAAACCATTCGATGCAGGCGGCGAGGAGCATGAGCACGAGCAGGGACGGGGCGAGGGTGAGCGGAACTTTTTTGTAGGTCACGCGCTTGGCGGTTTCGGCGGCGATCCAGCCGGGCAATTGATGGAGGTCCTCTTCGCGGAGGAATTTGCCGCCGCCGGCGGCGGCCATCGCGCGCAGGGTTCGTTCGCGGAGGGCGATGTCGCCCAGTTCGACGTCGGACGATTTTACGCGGAAGGGCACCACGGCTCCGGGATCGGCGGCCAGGCTGACGGAGTAGAGGCCTTCCGCCGGCGCGGGTGTGTCGCCCGAAAATTCGCCGGGGCGTCCCGCGACCGCGGAGAGCCGCACCTCGACGGGTGACGAGGGGGCACCGCCGGCGGTTTGGGGTTTCAGGTTCGCGATGATCTCGGCGGCGTCGAGCGGAGTGAAGTCGGCCTTGAGCATGCGGGCGGTGAGGCGCACGCGTTCGCCGGTGAAATATTCGGCGCGCTCGACTTTGAGCTGCGAACGGGCGGAGGCGCCGGGTTCGCGGCGGGCGGAGATCGCCTGAAGCATCTGCAGCCAAATGCGGGTATGGTATTTTTCACCCGCGTTGGCGCGCCAGCGATGAGTTTCGCCGATGCCGACGTAGAGCGACTGGCCGGCACCGTAGCTCTGCAACGCGAGGGCGGTCGGCGGGGTGTCGCCGGGGCGGTCCGAAACAGGACCGACGAGCAACACCTGCGCGCTCGGGCGGGCGGGGCCGGCGGGGGTGATCCAGCGCACGCCGGGAAACGCGTTCCACGTGTCCACGTTGGTGCGGAGGTTGTCGGAGAGGCGGAGGAGCGGCGAGGCCGCGCCGGCGGGTGTGAGCGTGAGCGGTAATTCGGCGGTGCCGGTGGCGGCCGCGGTGCCGCCCGGGGTCACGGGGAGGATCGGCTCAAGCGGAGTGCCACGGTAGGCATTGGCGTTGAGATTCGAACCCGAAAGGAAGACGAGCCCGCCGCCGAGCTGGTTGACCCACTCGTGGAGAAGTTTCATGCGGGCGTCGCCGAGATCGGCGGGGGCGACGTCGCCGAGGATGATCACATCGTGGCCGAGCAGGCCGGCGCGGTCGGAGGGAAACGCGCGCAGAAAGGGCGAATTGGGGAGCGCGGAGAGCCCGGGGTCGCCTTTGAGCAGCACGCATTTGACGCTGACGCGGCGGTCGCGCTGAAGCATCGCCAGGAGGTATTGGAAATCCCAATTCGGTTCACGCTGCACGAGCAGCACGTCGATCTTCTGGTCCGTCACGCGGAGGCTGGCGGACCGGGTGTTGTTGGTTTTCACCGCCTCCTTGGTCACGGGGACGATGGTGGCGTTGAGTTCGAGGTCCCCGATCTTTTCGGGGACGTAGGAGAACTTCCATTCCTGTTCGCCGTCGGTGCGGAAATCCACGTGCTCCTCCGCCACCAGCTGGTCGCCGGCCTTCAGACGCAGGGTTGATTGGTGTCCGTTCAGTCCTTGGACGCTGAAGCGAACGACGATGTCCACACGCTCCTTCACGGTGATCATCGGAGGCGCGGAGAGTTCGGTGAGCACGATGTCGGGTGGCGCGCTCACGCCGACGCCGTAAACGAAGAGCGGGACATCGTCCTCCTGGGCGGCGCGCGCGGCCTCGACCAGCGAGCCGCCCTCGTTGTTGGCTCCATCGCTGATGACGAGCACGCCGGCGAGGGATTGGCCGCGGGTCTTGGCGATCAAGTCGCGCAGGCCATCGCCGACGGCGGTGCGTTCTTCCTGATAGGAGACGGAACGAAAGAACGCGGAGCTCTGCGCGAGCGTGAGCGGAGAGCCATCGGCGGACGGCGCGAGCGGGCCGAGATCGGCGAGTTGGCGACCGAAACCGTAGAACGAGAGATCGGCGCTGGCTTGCAGGCGCGGCCAAAGCGAGAGGCGCGGATTTCCTGCGAGCGCGGTGAGCAACTCGGCGCGCGTGGGCGGCGTGGCGTTGTCGGGCGGCGTGGCGTTGTCGGGCGATGTCGGGAGCGACTGGTGCAAGCCGCCGGCGGGGTCGATCAGGCCGGTGGCGAGAGCGGCACGGGCGCGGTCGTCATCGGTATCGCGACGATCGGCGATGGTCATGCTGCGGCTCGTGTCGAGCAGCACGAGCAGCGGCCGGCGCGTGGTTTCCTCCTGTGGAATGATCAGGACGGGGCGAACGAGCAGCAGCAGCAGGACGGCGATCAGCAACAAACGAAGCGAGACCAGTCCGATGCGGGTGACGCGGGCGGTTTTTCGGGCGAAGCGCGCGTAGCTTAGCCCGACGAGAACCGAGAGTGCGGCAAAGATCCAGCCGGCGGTGGTCCAAGAAATGCCTTCGTAGCCGATGGAGTAGGCGTGCGTGCCGCCGGGCAACTTTTCGCTGGAGAATAGAAATTGGATCAACGTTTCCATCTCAGATTTTCGAGCGGCTGAAGTAATGAGCGAGGGCGGTTTCGAGGAGCACGCAGATGAGCGCCGCAAGGGCGAACAGCGCCCACAGTTCCTCGCCGGGCACACGAGCGCCGGCGGGCGCATGGGGCGACGCCGGAGCGGCTGCGGCGGGCGCGGCCGCGGGTTGAGGCGACATCAAGGCCGCCAGGTCGTTCGCGGGAAGCGTGGCAGGATCGGATTCGTCGGGGTTGCCCTGCACGGCGAAAAGCGCGCGGGGGCGGGCCTCGTCGCCGACGAACAGGCGGTAAACGCCGGCTTGATCGGTGTCGTCGTAGCGAAGTTTCGCGCCCTGCGCGGTGGTCTCGACGAGGCCGGCGGCGCGGCGGGTGGTTTCGCCGGGGCGAATGACGGAGACGGGTGCGTCGCCGGCGTCGGCATCGACCGGCGCGGAGAAGGCCTGTCCGGGCGGAAGGTTGAGACCTTCGTCGATCTGGCCGCTGGCTTGCGCGGCGATGCGCAGGAGCAGCGGGACAAACGAGGGGTGCAGCGGGAGCGTGGTCCAGCCTGGGGTGGCCGCGCTGCCGAAGAGAATCACGTGGCCGCGACCGACGGTGTGTTCGAGGACGGCGGGCTCGCCGTTGGCGTAGTGCACGACGGTCTCCACTCCGTGGCTTTCAAGGACATCGGCGGCGCCGAGGAACGGGAAATACCGGGAGACGCCGACGGAGCCAAGGTGGCCGGCGGCGGGATCGTTCCAGAGCGCGGTGAGCGGGTGCGGGTAATCGCGGCTTTGCCAGCCGAGGATCTTGCTCTGGGTCGCGGGCACGCGAGACGGGGCGAGTTGCGCAGGTAGCAAGGGCGCGAAATCGGTGTTGTGATTAAAAAATTCGAGGTCGGTGGCCGGGCCGGGGAACACCACCAACGTGCCGCCGGACTCGACATGGCGGCGGAGGTTTTGGGTTTCCGCGGGTGCCAGACGGGCGACATTGCTCAGGAAAACCAAGGGATAACCGTCGAGCGCGGGCCGGGCCAGTTCGGCGGGGCCGGAGACGGTGGCCTTGATGAAGTAGCGGCCGGCTTCGTCGGGGGGCACGGGGACCAGCGCGTGACTCAGGAAAAACCCGTCGCCGACCACACGTTCGGCCGGAACGGTTCCTTCGACTACGAGTGCGCGGAGTTGCGGCAGAATGCGCAGGGCGAACGTGCGTTGATTGTCGGAGGGAAGGCTATCCGAGGGCAGACGGGCAGTGACGCTGTGCGGGCCGGGCGTGGAGAAACGGGCGCCGAGATTCACCACGCGCGAGGCACCGGGTTCGAGTCGATCGATGAAGGCCTCCGCGACCGGAGTATCGTTGTCGATGGCGAGTTTTACCGAGGTGCCGGTGGCGGGAGTCGTGCCGCGATTGGCGACCTCGACGGCGAAGCGCATCGGTTGATCCATGGCGACGACGGCGACCTGAGGTTGCACGGAGACGATGGCCAGGTTGGCGTCGCGCGTTTCGCCGACGACGTGGACATCGAGGTGAACCTGCGGTGATTCGGCGAGCAAGGTGCGGATGGCGGGAAGCTGGCGCCAGGCGGTCATCTGGCCATCGGTGAAGAGGACGATTTCGCGATGGTCGGATGACGTTTTCTTGAGGAGGTCGACGGCGGCTTTGATCGCGGGATAGAGGTCGGAGCCGGCGTCGGTGAGCGGGGCGGAGGCGAGGGCCGCGCGGACATTGGTCAGATCGCTGGTGGGACGGGCGATGACGCGGCGCACGCGGTCGGTGGCGAGAAGCAGCGCGCTGGCGGAACCGGGTGGTTGCGCGGCGAGAAAGCGGTCGGCCTCGGCCTTGGCCATGTCGAAGGTGGCGCGAAAGCCGTCGGTGCGGCCCATGCTGGCGGATTGGTCGAGGATGAGAACGCAGGTGTCGGTGCCGGCCGCCTTGGCGAGATCGGCGGGGTCAACCAGGCGCACGGCGCGGGCGAAGATGAGGACGAGCAACGCGACCACCAGGCAGCGCAGGAGCAGCAGGAGGAGGTCTTCCGCATGGGCGATGCGGCGGCTCTTCTTGAGGCTTGGCAGTAGGAACTGCATCGCGGCCCAGCGCAGCTCGCGGAAACGCGGGCGGCTGAGCAGGTGGATCGCCACCGGTGCGCCCACGGCCAGGAGGCCGGCCAACATGGCGGAGTTGAGGAAGGTCATCGGGAGCGCCGCAGTTGCCGGCGGAAATCGAGGTAGTCTCCGAAAGTTTCGGCGAGCGGGCGGGCGGTGTCGGCGGGGACGTAGTGGCTGCCGGTGGCCAGGCACACGGACCGCAGGCGGCGGCAAAAGGCGTCCATCTCAGCGGTGTAGTGGCGGCGGATTTCAGCGGGGCTGGCCTCGATGGTTCCGCCCGCCTCCAATCCGAGGAAACGCACGCGTCCGTCGAAGGGAAGCGTGCGCTCGGCGGGGTCGAGCACGTGGAAAACGACCACCTCGTGACCCTGGACGCGGAGGCGGGCGAGTCCGCGTTTGAACGCCTGCTCGTCGTCGAACAGATCGCTCAGGATGACGACGATGCCGCGGGTGTGGGCGAGGGCGGAGAGGCGTTCGATGGCCGCGCCGAGGCGGGTGGGGCGCATGGCGGCGAAGGCGGCCAGCTGCTCCATGATGAAGTGGATCTTGCCCGGGTGATCAGTGCGCGGGAGGTGCTGGCGGAGCTCGGTGTCGAAGATGTTGATCGAGGCGGCGTCGCGCTGGTTGAGCACGAGGTAGGCGAGGCACGCGGCGAGGGACTTTGCGTAGTGGAGCTTGGTGAGCGGCCCGGAGCCGTAGGCCATGGATTCGCTGCCGTCGAGGAGCAGGTGGACGACGAGGTTGGTGTCCTGGTCGTATTGCTTGATGTAATACCGGTCGGTGCGGCCGTGGCGCTTCCAGTCGATGTGGCGCATGTCGTCGCCGATGACGTAGTCGCGGAGGTGGGCGAACTCGACGGCGAAGCCGCGCACGACGGAGCGGTGGTCGCCGGCGCGGTAGCCCTCGACGATCCCGCGGGCGAGGAAGCCGAGGGATTCGCCGCGCTCGATGGCGACGGGGTCGAGCAGGGAAGTCGATGAGGAGGGGGCGGGGCGGGGCATGTTAGCTCGAGCCGGTTTTAACCACGGATTGCACGGATGGGCACGGATGACGGAGGACCGGTGTTCGCGGCCTCACGCAGGGTGAGTCGCTCCAAGTCGGATCATCAGGCGCCGGTCTGCGGGATTTCCTTCAGGATGCGGCGGATGATCGCGTCGGCGTCGAGGCCTTCGCTGCGGGCGGCGAAGTTGACCGCGAGACGGTGACGAAGCACCGGAAGCGCGACGGCGGCGACGTTGGCGCTGCTCACAAAGGATTGTCCGTGGATGAGGGCGTGGGCCTTGGCCGCCATGATCAGTCCGAGGCTCGCGCGGGGTCCGGCGCCGAAGCTGAGAAACTCTTTGCAGACGTCGAGCGCCTCGGGCTGCGAAGGACGGGTGCACGCGACGAGCCGTTGGGCGTAGCGGTAAACGTGTTCGCCGACGGGGAGGAGTTTGACGGTTTCCTGGATCGCGAGGATTTGCTCCACGCCGAGGACGGGCTGCGGTTGCTCCGGCGCGACGCCGGTGCCGCGCCGCATGATCTGGAGTTCGTCGTCGGTGCTGGGGTAGCCGACGTTGATAAGGAAGAGAAAGCGGTCGAGCTGGGCCTCGGGGAGGGCGTAGGTGCCTTCCTGTTCGAGGGGATTCTGGGTCGCGAGCACGAAGAACGGTTTAGGCAGTTCATAGGTCGTGCCGGCCACGGTGACGCGGCGCTCCTGCATGGCCTCGAGCATGGCGGCCTGGGTTTTCGGCGGGGTGCGGTTGATCTCGTCGGCGAGGACGATGTTGGCGAAGAGCGGGCCGGGGATGAATTTGAAGTGTTTTTCGCCGGTGGCTTTGTCCTCGTAGATGACCTCGGTGCCGGTGATATCGCTGGGCATCAGGTCGGGGGTGAACTGGATGCGCTTGAACGAGGTCTGGATGATCTGCGCGAGGGTCGAGACGATGAGCGTCTTGGCGAGGCCCGGCACGCCGACGAGGAGGGCGTGGGAACGGGTGAAGATGGCGATGAGGATTTCTTCGACGACCTCGGGCTGGCCGACGATGACCTTGGCGAGTTCGCGCTGGATGTCGGCGTAGGCGCGGCGGGCGGATTCGACGGCGGCGAGGTGGTCGGTCGAGAGCGCGGGCGGGGGGACCGGCAAAGGCGGAGGGGTGAACGCGGCGTTTTTTGGGGCGGGGAAGCTCATGGGTGGCGGATAAAAGGGTGGGTCTGAGAGGAAGCAGGGATTGAGCCGGCGCAGGCGGCTCACTGATAACTTTTCCACGTCGGGTGGCCGTTGGCGAAGGGCGGGGTGATGAAGGCGGCACTGTCCGGAGTGTTGGAGGTGTCACCGACCGGAGTGTTGTAAGGTGCGACTTGAAAGATCGGGAGGATGGGGTGGCCCTCGGGATCGTGCGCGTAAGTGAGGCCTTTTTTCTCGATGTAGAGGAAGGCGTTGAACGTGCCGCCGGGCCGTTCGCCGATGATCACGTCGAGGTCGATGATTTCGCCGGGTTTGAGGCTGATCCAATCGCCGTGGCGCAGGGGATTGTTGGCGGCCTGGGGGCCATCCGGTTCGGAGGCGCGCCAGCGGATGTTGCGGAGGACGGTGTCGTAGCGGTTGGCGACGAGCACCGTCTTGCGGTTGACCGCGACCGCCAGCATGTCGTCCGACGCGCCGACAAAGCGCCACACGCCGCCGCTCGGGGCCGAGACCTGGGCCTTGTAGTGGGCGAGCCAAAGAGAGGGGCGCACGAGTTTCTCCACTCCAAAAGCGCGAGGGGCGGCATCGGCGTCGATCGTCGGGATAAAGATCTGCGTGGTGTAAAGCGGACGGCTGACGCGGTAGTAACGGTTGAGCACGCGCTCGTCCCAGTTTTTGAGCAGGAACTCCTCGATGATCCGCGAGTAGGTTTGGGGTGTGACGGGGGTTTCCGCGTGATCCTGGGTCTGCTTGAAATCGTAGAGCACGCCGACGAGCGCGGCTTCGCTCCGGGTCGTTTCACCGAACACCGAACGATTCTGCGCGACGGCCGGAAGCGCGGCGGCGAAGATGAGCAGGCAGAGGCCGAGCGACCTAGGCGCGAGCAAGCGGACAAACCGGGAGGCAGGCTGTGGTTTCACAGGGGGGGACGCCGAATTCAGGGTGGGACACCGACATTTATAAAACGGGAGGTGCTGTCACTGAAATAGTTGAAAATAATGTAATTTACCGAGAATCAGCGGGCTGGACGTGCGCGGCGATTTTCACGGTTGCGGGTGGGTGGAATCCGCGTCTCTTGGCGGCCTTATGAAACTCCATGTCCTGCCTTCCGGGCCGATCGAGACCAACGGCTTTTTGCTCACCGACGCCGCGCGGGGCGAGGCGGTGCTGATCGATGCACCGGGCGGGATCTGGGCGCTGATCGAGCCGATTCTCGCGCGGGAGAAGTGCCGGCTGGTGGAGCTGTGGCTTACGCATGGGCATTGGGATCACATTCAAGATGCAGCCCAGGTCGTGCATGCTTCCGGCGCGAAGGTGCGCGGACATCTGGCGGACCGGCATTTCTTCGACACGCCGGAGATCATGTCGGCGTTTTTGAGCGCCCGTATCACACTGGAGCCGGTGGTGGTGGATCACTGGGTGGCGCAGGGCGATCGCTTCAAGGCGCTGGGGCGCACGGTCGAGG
>Ga0068869_100000016_pt1 | contig 70440 bp, 64 predicted proteins | sample KBSMisM52_FD_64676 | JGI IMG/M metagenome (GOLD analysis project Ga0068869, IMG submission 64676) | Miscanthus rhizosphere microbial communities from Kellogg Biological Station, Michigan, USA - KBS Miscanthus M5-2 | ecosystem: Host-associated > Plants > Roots > Rhizosphere > Soil ... | reverse complement strand
TCGTCGTAGGCGGCGGTGGCCTCTGCGAGGAGCTTGGCGGTCTGATGGAGCGCCCAGCGGTCGAGGGTGTCGAGCTGTGCGTAGGGCAGGGCGTCCTTGGCCGGATCGAAGTCGCAGAGGGTGGAGAGCTGGTAGCGCAGGGTGTTGCGCAGGTTGCGGTAGCCCTCGGCGGCGAAGTTCAGAATCTTTTCGGAGAGCGTGATGTCCTGCGTGAAATCCTGGGAGGCGATCCAGAAGCGGATGACGTCGGCGCCGTATTGGGCGATGAAGTTGTCCGAGGTCGGGGGCTTTTCGTATTGGCCGGACTTGGAAATCTTTTTGCCGTCCTCGCCGACGATGAAACCGTGGGTGAGCACGGCCTTGTAGGGCGCGCCGCCCTGAGAGATGACGCCGGTCCAGAGCGAGGACTGGAACCAGCCGCGGTGCTGGTCGGAGCCTTCGAGGTAGAGGTCGGCGGGCCACTGGGTGGAGCCCTGGTGGTTGCGGAGGACGGCGGCGTGCGACGAGCCGGAATCGATCCACACGTCGAGGGTGTCGCGGCCGCAGGTGAGGGCGGAAGCGGCGGGCCAGCCGGCGGGGAGGGCGATGCCGGCGAGGATCTCGGACGCGGGGGCGTCATACCAGAAGTTGGTGCCCTTGGTCGCGATCTTGTCGGCGACGGCGCGGATCACGCTCGGGTCGATGTAGGGTTTTTTGTCCGCGTCGTAGAAAGCGATGATCGGGACGCCCCAGGAGCGCTGGCGGCTGATGCACCAGTCGGGACGGGCCTCGACGGCGCCGCGGATGCGGGACTGTCCCCATGCGGGAAACCACTTCGTTTCACCATCTACAACCGCAAGCGCCAACTGACGTGCCGTTGGAACAACATAGTCCCTGGTGATTGGTTTCGATAGATTATTGTTATAAAGTGGAAGGGTCTGCCAAATCTCCCAGATCCTATCGGTGAATGACTCAGTTTCGCGGTCAAGGCCGACGAACCATTGGTCAACGGCGCGGAAGATGATGGGCGTCTTGGAGCGCCAGCAATGCGGGTAGCTGTGGACGTATTTGGCCTTGGCGAGGAGCGCGTTGGCGCCGGCGAGTTTTTTGAGGACCGCGAGGTTGGCGGGCGAAGGCTTTTTGGCGGCGATGTCCTCGACGGTTTCGAGGGTGCTGACACCGACGAGGTCGGCGGGCACCTGGCCGTCGTCCACGTAGCGACCGTCGGCGCCGACGGGGCAGTAGATGTCGAGCTTGTAGCGGAGGCCGGTAAGATAGTCCTCGGCACCGTGGCCGGGGGCGGTGTGGACGGCGCCGGTGCCGGAGTCGGTCGTGACGTAGTCGGCGAGGACGACGGGCGAGGCGCGGTCGATGAAGGGGTGGCGGGGCGCGAGGCCTTCGAGGGCGGCGCCCTTGACGGTCTTCTCGATGGTGGGCGTGTCCTCGATCTTGGCGGAGGCGAGCACGGAGCGATACAGATCCTCGGCGAGGATGAGTCGCTCGGTCGGCAGATCGACGACGGAGTAATTCACCTCGGGATGGAGGGCGATCGCGAGGTTGGCGGGGATCGTCCAAGGCGTGGTCGTCCAGATGACGACGAAGAGAGGTTTGTCGGACGGCAGGTCGAACTTCGCGGCCTCGGCGGCGGGCACGGCGAATTTCACCCAGATGGCGGTCGAGACGTGGTCCTTATACTCGATCTCGGCCTCGGCGAGGGCGGTCTCGAAGGGGATGGACCAATACACGGGCTTCTTGGAGCGGTAGACCAAGCCTTTTTCGACGAACGACGAGAAGGTTCGGATGATGTCGGCTTCGTAGGCGGGGGCCTTGGTCTTGTATTCGTTTTTCCAGTCGGCCTGAACGCCGAGGCGCTTGAATTGTTTGGTCTGGGTGGCGATCCAGCCTTCGGCGAAAGCGTCGCACAGGGAGCGCATCTCGGCGGTGGAGACCTGCTTGTTCTCGGCTTGGAGGCCGCGCATGACCTTTTGCTCGATGGGGAGGCCGTGGCAGTCCCAGCCGGGGACGTAGGGCGTGCGGTAGCCGCGGAGGGATTTGTAGCGAAGCGTGATGTCCTTGAGCGTCTTGTTCAGCGCGGTGCCGATGTGGACGTCGCCGTTGGTGAAGGGCGGGCCGTCGTGGAGGACGAAGGTTTTGGCGGAGCCGGCGTGCTTGCGCTGGATGGCGGCGTAGAGGTCCAGTTTCTCCCAGTGCGCGAGGCGCGAAGGTTCGCGCTGCACGAGATTCGCCCGCATGGGGAAATCGGTCTTAGGGAGCTGGAGGGTGTCTTTTAGGTCTTGCGCCATGCCAAAGAGAAGGCGCGCAGGCTAGGGCGTATCGAGGGTGAGTCAAGGCACCGCGCCGGTTACTTTTTGCGGGGAGATCGGAAGGAGACGGACGCCTGAGTCGGGTCGGCTGCGGGCCAGGGCAAGAACACATAATCGAGGGTTTGGCCGGGCAGGGTGATCGTTTCCCCGCGGGCGGCGGACCGGCTCCAGCGGGTGGCGCGGGCGGGTTCAACAGGTGTCGCGCCAGACGACGGGAGTTGCGGTGGGTTTGAGGTCAGCGGCGGCGATGCCTTTTGCAAGGTGGCGGCGGTCGTTGCGTTGCCGCGGTTCCGGCCGTTGATGAAGACGTTCGCCAAGCCAGCGGAGAACGTCCGGCGATAGCTTACGGGCTGAACGTTAAAGCGCGGCTCGCGAGCTTTTCTCCGGAGGCGACGCAGGCGGGCAGGGAAATGCCGTCGCGAACGTGGCCGCCGATCAGCAGGCCGGGATGCGCGGACTCGACGCGGCTGATCACGTCGAGGAAACGTTCGTAGCCCAGCGTGTATTGGGGAATGGCGCGCGGCCAGACGTTGCGGCGCATAAACACCGGCTCGCCGTGCACGCCGAGGAGCTGGGCGAGATCGGCGCGCACGAGCTCAAGCAGCGGCGCGTCGGCCATGCGGGCGAGATCAGGGCGGAGCGTGCCGCCGGTCATCACGGTGAGGGCGACATGTCCGGTGGGAGCGCGGTGCGGGAAAAGCGTGGAGTTGAACAATACGCCGAGCGGAGTGCGCTGTTCGGAAGGCGGAATCAACATGCCGAAGCCGTCGAGCGGATGGGAAACCTGGTCGCGCTTGTAGCCGAGGAAGAGCGAGGAGACCGGCGGGTATTCGATGTCCGCGAGGTCGGCGAGTGGACGGGTGAGTTGATCGTCGAGCGTTGAAGGTTGAGTGTCGGAGTGGAACGCGAGATCGGCGAGGGCGGCGGCGGGCAGCGCGAGGATCACCGAGGAAAAGGCCTCGGTGTGCGGCAACTCGTCGGTCCGGTCCCAGACAACCTGCCAGGTAGAGCCCGGCACGAGGGCGGTGACGCGGGCTTCGAGTTCGATGCTGCCGGCGGGCAGATGGGCGGCCAAGGCGCGGGGGAGCGCCTCAAGTCCCTCGGCGAAACTCACGATGGGCGAGGGGCCGGTCGGTTCGCCGCGGGCACGTTTGGCTTTGGCCGAGGCGATTTGCGCACGGATGATCGAGCCGTGCGTGCGCTCGGCCTCCCACAGCGAGGGGAAACTGTGGCGGGCGGAGAGCTTTTGGGCGTCGCCCGCATACACGCCGGACACGAAGGCCCGCAGGCCGTAGTCGACCAGTTCGGGGCCGAAGTGCTCGCCCACGAAGTCGGCGAGGTTGATGTCGGCGGTGCGCTGGCGGGGACGTTTGAACAGGTCGCCGAAGAGGCGGAGTTTGGCCGATGCGGAGAAAAGCGGGGATCCTAGAAACGAAAACGGCGACGAGGGCGCGGGCAGCGGCCGGCCGTCGCGGACGATGTAGCGGTTTTTTGCGGCGGGATCGGCGAGGAGCGGAGGCAGCGCGAGTTCGTCGAGGAGCTTGGCGAGGTCGGGCGTGAGCTGGACGGAGTTGGGGCCGGCCTCAAGGAGCCAGTCGCCGGCGCGTTCGCTGCGGATGTTGCCGCCGAGGCGGGAGGATGCCTCGAAGAGCCGGAAGGCGCGGCCCTGGCGGGCGAGGCGGTGCGCGGCGGCCAGACCGGTGATGCCGCCGCCGATGATCGCGACGGGGAGTTCGGAGTTTCTGACAGGATTCACGGTGGAAAACAGGATGTCAGAAGCCGGAGAGACCGACTACGCGATTATTGGGTTTTTCCAACCAACGACCGTGTCGATCAGGGCCTGCATGCACTCGATTTTCGCCTGCGGGGTGATGCCGTGGCCGAGGTTGAAGACGTGGCCGGCGGTGCCGCGCATCGATTCGAGCAGGCGGGCGGTTTCGCGGGCGACGATCTCCGGCGTGGTCTGCATGAGCACGGGGTCGAGGTTGCCTTGCACGGCGACGTTGGCGGGCAACGTGCGGCGGACGATGGCAAGGTCGCAGGTCCAGTCCACGCTCACGGCGCGCACGCCGGAAAATGCCTGGTCGGTGAGGTGGGGCGCGGTGCCCTTGGCGTAGAGGATGACCGGGAAGTCGGCGGGCAGCGCGGCGACGATGCGACGGATCCATTTGAGGGACGCGGCCTCGTAGTCGGGGCCGGCGATCAGGCCGCCCCAGGAGTCGAAAATCTGGATCGCGTCCGCACCGGCGGCGATCTGCATCTTGAAATACGCGATCAACGACTCGGTGAGTTTCTCAAGCAGCGCGTCGAAGGTAGCGCGGTCGGTGTAGAAGAGGAGTTTGATGCGCTCGAAGTCGTCGGAGCTGCCTCCCTCGACCATGTAGGTGGCGAGCGTCCAGGGGGAGCCGCCGAAGCCGAGGAGCATCTTGGAGCCGCCGAGTTCGGTTTTGAGGAGGCGGAGGGTTTGGGCGACGTAGTCGAGTTTATCGGGGACGGCGGAGACGGGGTTGAGCGCGTCGATGTCGGCGCGGGTGGCGATGCGGCGCTCCATGGCGATGCCGCCGCCGTCGCGGAACGAGTAGGCCTGGCCGAGGGCCTCGGGGATCACGAGGATGTCGGAGAACAGGATGGCTGCGTCGAGTCCGGGGAAACGGCGCAGCGGCTGGAGGGTGACCTCGGCGGCGAGCGCGGGCGTCTGCACCATGTGCACGAAGGAGGACTGGGCCTTGAGCGCGCGGTATTCGGGCAGGTAGCGGCCGGCCTGGCGCATGACCCACAGGGGAGGACGGTCGAGCGGCTGGCAGGCGAGGGCGGAGAGGAAGCGGGAGCGGGAAGTCATCGGAAGGAAACCACTAATGAACACTAATGGGCACTAATGAAGCAGGATTCTGCACGCCGGATTAGTGAGGATTAGTGGCCATTAGTGGTTTCAAAATCGGCCCAATTTTGGGGTTTGAGGAAGACGTCATGCAGACGGGCTTCCTCGGTGCCGGGGACGGGGGCGTAGTTGTATTTGAATGTCACGAGCGGGGGGAGGCTCATGAGGATGGACTCGGTGCGGCCGCCGCTTTGCAGGCCGAAGTGGGTGCCGCGGTCCCAGACGAGGTTGAACTCCACGTAACGGCCGCGACGATACAGCTGCCAGTCGCGTTCGCGGTCGCCGTAGGGCGTGCGTTTGCGTTTCGCGACGATGGGCACGTAGGCGGGCAGGTAGGCGTCGCCCACGGCGCGCATGGCGGCGAAGCTGCGCTCGAAGCCGAGGGCGTTGAAGTCGTCGAAGAAGAGGCCGCCGATGCCGCGCGGTTCGCCGCGGTGCTTCAGGTGGAAGTAGTCGTCGCACCACTTTTTCCACTTCGGGTAGAGCTCGTCGCCGAAGGGGGAGACGGCGTCGCGGGCGGTGCGGTGCCAATGGACGCAGTCGTCTTCAAAACCGTAGTAAGGCGTGAGGTCGAAGCCGCCGCCGAACCACCAGACCGGCGCGTCCGCGCCGGAATGACCCGCCTTCGCCGAGGCTTCGGCGGGCGAGCCAATGACCAATGACGAATGACCAATGGGGGACGCAGGCGTGGTGTCCCCCGCGCAAAAGAAGCGCACATTCATGTGGCTGGTGGGGACGTAGGGGTTGCGCGGGTGGATGACCAGCGAGACACCGAGGGCTTGCCAGGGCTTGCCGGCCAACTCGGGGCGGTGGGCGGTGGCGGAGGGCGGAAGTTGCGTGCCGAAGACGTGGGAGAACCCGACGCCGGCTTTTTCAAAAACGGCCCCCTCGGTCAGCACGCGGGAGCGTCCGCCGCCGCCTTCGGCGCGCGTCCAGTTGTCCTCGGCGAAGCGCTCGGAGCCGTCCTCGGCCTCGAGGGCGCGGCAGATGCGGTCCTGCAGGTCGAGAAGGTAGGCTTTGACGGCGGCGACGTCGGGTGCGGTGGACATGACAAAAGTGGAAATCCAAGGAGAACGAGAACGATTAAGAGAACGAGAACGATTTTGGGGCTGAGGGTGTGGCTGTGGGGCTTGACGACTTTGCTACAGTTCGCGTTCGACAGCGGGCAAGGCCGGGTGGCTTTATGTCCGTTTCGCCTCCACTTCATGAACTCAACCGTATTGGCAACCATCGCGGCGACCGGCTTCACGGTCGCGTTTTTCCATGCGGCGATTCCGACGCATTGGCTGCCTTTCGTGCTGGTGGCGCGGGCGCGCGGCTGGGCGCGCACGAAGACCCTTTCCGTGGCGGCGCTCGCCGGGCTGGGGCACATCGCGATCACCAGCCTGCTCGGTCTGGTCATCGCGTGGTTTGGTTTTCAACTCGATGAACACATCGGGCGCGCCTTCCCGTGGGTGGCGGCGGGCGTGTTGTGGGGCATCGGCGGATTTTACCTGTGGCGGCAGTGGCGCGGCGGCGGCGTGTTGCATCACCACCTGCAGGGTGGCAGCCACCAGCCGAGTGCGCATTGCGGCCACGAGGCAGAGCACAGCCACTGGGAGGATGAACTGAAGGACACGCCGCTGGTGTCGGACCGGAAGGGCGACTGGGCGGCGATCAGCGGACTGCTGGTCATGCTCACACTGTCGCCGTGCGAGGGCTTTTTGCCGGTCTATCTGTCCGGCGTGCAGTTTGGCTGGCGCGGCTTTTTTGTGCTCAGTGGGATTCTCGCGGTGGGCGCGCTCGCCGGCATGATGCTGTTCACGTGGCTCACGCTGGTCGGGCTGGAGAAGGTCGAGCTCAAGAAAATCGAGCACTGGGAGGCCGGTCTGCTTGGGTCGATCTTCACGCTGCTGGGCGTGCTGGTGATCGTGATGGAGCACTGAGATCCGTCGGGGTGCAAAAAAGCCCGGGCGTGCGGCCCGGGCTTTCGGCGGCTTACTTGCCGGAGAAGTTGAACTTCACCATCGGGGCGTCGGCCGGGGCGGTCTGGCCAGCCGGGGTCGCCGGCGCCGTGCTGATCGGGGACGGCGTGGTAGAAGCGGTGGAGACCGGGGACTGGCCGACGAAGGCCGGGGCATCGGCGGGCAGGGCGGCGAATCCGCGGGTGAGCAACTCGACCGTCTTGCGGTCGCGGCTCACGCCCTTGTCGATGGCGCCGCCGGGACCGAAGGCGCCCATGATCACGACGATGACGCGGTGGTTGTTGCGCAGCGCGGTGGCGCTCAGGCAGTAGCCGGCGCCCTGGGTGTAGCCGGTCTTGAGGCCGTCCACGCCCTCGACGCGGCCGAGCAGCTTGTTGTGGTTGATCATGTGCTGCGGTCCCTTCGCGCGGGCGGGGCCGAAGTCGCGCTCCTTGGTCGAGGTGTATTTGAGGACGTCGGTCTTGGTGACGAGGTAGCGGCAGAGCGTGGCGAAGTCGCGCGGCGTGGTGAGGTCGCCGTCGGCGATGCGGCGGCTGGCGGGCGGCAGGCCGTGGGGCGAGCGGAAGGTGGTGTGGGCCATGCCGAGTTCGCGGGCCTTGGCGTTCATGAGCTCGACGAACGACTCGGGGGAGCCGGCGGAGAACCGGGCGAGGGCGTGGGCGGCGTCGTTGGCCGACTGGATCATCATCGCATAGATGAGTTCCTCGACGGAGAAGGTTTCGCTGGGGTCGAGGAACACCTGGGTGCCGCCCATCTTGGCGTCGGAGGCGTCGATTTTGACCTGCGAGGAGAGGCCGATGGAGCCGCTCTGCAACTTGTCGTAGAGGACGGCGAAGGTCATGAGCTTCGTCATGCTGGCGGGCGGCGTGACGAGATCGGCGTTTTCCTCGAGCAGCGTTTTGCCGGTGGCGGCGTCGATGGCGATGTATCCTTTCCACGTGCCGACCGGCGGCGTGGCGCCGGAGGACTTGGCGGCGCGCGCGACCGGCGCAACGACCGCGATCGCGAGCACGGACAGGGCGAACAGACGGGAGAAACTCATGGGCGGGAGCGGAGAAAATTTATCAGGTCGATGCGAGGAGAAACCGGATACGCAGATCAGTTGCCGACGCGCGTCTGTTCGATGGGGAGTTCGTGGAGTTTGAGCTCGGGGTTCTTCTCGATGAAGTAGCGCATCGTCCAGTCGTTCGGGAACAGCGCGATGGGCTGGTCGAACTTGTCCACGCCGAAGCTCACGCCGCTGGCCACGATGAGCGACGAGGTGTCCTTGAGCGACGGATGCGGCTCGATCCAGCGCAGGAGCGTCCACGGAGTGGGCTCCAGGCGGGACTCGGCGTTGTATTCGGATTTGAGGCGGTATTGCACGACTTCGAACTGCAGCACGCCGACGGCCGCGAGGAGGGTGGCTCCGGGCGGGGCGTTGCGAGGCTGGAAGGATTGGACGACGCCTTCCTGCAACAACTGTTCCAAGCCGGCGCGGTATTTCTTCGAATCGCCGGAGTTGGGGTTGGAGATGTAGGTGAAGACCTCCGACGGGAAGCGCGGGATCTCGTCGTAGGCGATGGTGCGGTCCTCGGTGAGGGTGTCGCCGATGCCGAAGGCGTCATGGCCGACCAGGCCGATCACGTCGCCCGGCCAGGCCTCGTCGACGGTCTCGCGTTCCTGACCGAAGAGGCGGTGCGACGACGACAGGCGCACGGTGCGGCCGGTGCGCTGGTGGACGACGTTCATGTCGCGGGTGAACTTGCCGGAGCACACGCGCACGAAGGCGATGCGGTCGCGGTGCTTCGGGTCCATGTTGGCCTGGATCTTGAAGACGAAGGCCGAGAATTTTTCGTGGGTGACGGGGATCTCGCGGGCGGCGGTCGGGGCGGGCGCGCCGGGCACGCTCATGCTGACGGAGCGGCGGGTGGTGGGCGGGATGGAGTTTTTAAGGAAGCCCTCGAGGAGGATCTGGATGCCGAAGTTGTTCACGGCGGAGCCGAAGAACACAGGCGTCTGGCGGCCGGCCTGCACCTCGGCGAGGTCGAAGGGCGCGCTGGCGCCGTCGAGGATCTCGATCTGTTCGGACACCTGGTCGAAGGTGTAGTCGTCCAGCTTGTCGCGCACGACGGGATCGGTGAGACCGGTGACGTTGACGGGGGCGCGGTAGGCGCCGTGGGGCGTGCGCTCGAAGAGATGGACCTCCTTGGAACGGCGGTCGTAAACGCCGCGGAAACCGGGTCCGTTGCCGAGCGGCCAGGTGACGGGGCAGGGGGTGAGGCCGAGCACGCGTTCGAGTTCATCGAGGAGATCGATGGGGTTGAGCGTGGGGCGGTCGCACTTGTTCATGAACGTGAACACGGGGACGCCGCGGCGTTTGCAGACCTCGAAAAGTTTGCGGGTCTGCGGCTCGATGCCCTTGGCGGCGTCGATAACCATCAGGGCGGCGTCCACGGCGGTGAGCACGCGGTAGGTGTCTTCGGAGAAGTCCTTGTGGCCGGGGGTGTCGAGGAGGTTGACCGCGTAACCCTGGTAGTCGAATTGGAGGACGGTCGAGCTGATCGAGATGCCGCGCTGCTTTTCGAGCTCCATCCAGTCGGAGGTGGTGGCGCGCTGGCTCTTGCGGGCGGTGACGGTGCCGGCGAGGTGGATGGCGTTGCCGTAGAGAAGGAATTTCTCGGTCAACGTGGTCTTGCCGGCGTCGGGGTGCGAGATGATCGCGAAGGTGCGGCGGCGGGCGATTTCCTGGGCGGGCGTCATGGCTAAACCCGCAACGCAACAGGGGGCGGGCGGAGAGGGGAAGCCTTATTTCGGGCGGATCATTCCGGTTTTTTCATAAATTTATGGAACCTCCGGAGTCGAAAGCGGACCGTCCGGCCTTCTTGGTTTCATACCCTCATGACGTTTGTAATGATGATCCTCGCGTGTGTTTACCTGGCCGGCCTGCTGGTGCTGGCCGGAGCGGTGTCGCGTGCGCCCGAGGGCTTCGAGGACGACGACGGATTTCACGAAGGCCGGCATTCGTTGACGGACGATCCCTCACTTTGAGCTTCTCCTGTCATGGTGGCGCGTGATGATGACCCGATGTCGTCGCCCGTTCCTTCGCTGAAACTCAAAGCCAACGCCAAGTCGCGCGTTCTCTCCGGCCACCCGTGGGTGTTCGCCAACGAGGTCGAGGCGCTCCTTCCCGCCGCCAACGACGGCCAGGTCGTCGAGTGTCGCGACCGCGCCGGCCGGTTTCTCGGCAGCGGTATCTACAACTCCAAATCGCAGATCATCTGGCGCCGTCTGAGCACCGTGCGTGTCAGTCTCGACGAGGCCTACCTGCGCACCGCGCTCACCAAGGCCATCGCAAGGAGGGAAACTCCAAACGCCAAATCCCAAACGCCAAAGGAAGACCTCCACCGCCGTCTTGTGTGGTCCGAGTCCGACGATCTGCCCGGCGTGGTGGTCGACCAGTTTGGCGACACGCTCGTGCTCCAGATCCAGACGCTGGCGATGGACCAGCGCACGCAACTCATCACCGACCTGCTGGCCGAGCTGCTTTCGCCCGCCGAGATCATCGTGCGCAACGACGCCCACATCCGAAAACTCGAGGGCCTTTCCCTCGGCGTGCACACGCGCAGCGGCCAGGCCTGGGCGCCCCGCTGGCAGAAGATCGACGGCTTCGACTACTGGCTCGATCTCCAGAGCGGCCAAAAAACCGGCTTCTACCTCGACCAGCGCGAGCAGCATGTCATCCTCGCCAAATACTGCGCCGGCAAGCGCGTGCTCGACGCCTTCTGCAATCAGGGGCCGTTCGCCCTCCACGCCGCCCGCGCGGGCGCGAAGGAAGTGCTCGGCCTCGACAGCGCGGCCGACGCCATCGACCAGGCCCGCAAGAACGCCGAGCGCAACGGCGTCAACGCGTCCTTCGCCGTCGCCAACGTCTTCGACTGGTTCAACGACCCGGTCCGCCACGGCGAGCCGCTCTGGGACGTGATCGTCCTCGATCCGCCGCCCTTCGCGAAATCGAAGAGCGCGCTCGAAGGCGCCCTTCGCGGCTACAAGGAGATCAACCTGCGCGCCATGCAGAGCCTGGTCCCCGGCGGCATCCTCGCGACCTACACCTGTTCGCACCACATGCAGGACGCGGAGCTGCGCGGCGTGCTCGCCGAGGCGGCGACCGACGCGAAGCGCAAGGTGCGCGTGGTCGAGTTCTGCCACCAGCCGTCCGACCACCCCGTGCTCGTGACCATGCCGGAGAGCGAATACCTCCGCGGCTACATTGTGCGCGTGGAGTGATCGACGCGTCTCCTACGGCGACGCGTAAATCCCAAACGCCAAAGGAGCAAACACCAAAGAAACCGACGCCAAAGGACCGACCGTCTCCCAACGAAACCCCGGCATCGCTGGTATTTGTTTGGACTTTGGATCTTTGGCGTTTGGAGTTTTTCACCACCATGGCTTGGAGCACACTTCACTGGCGCAGTGATATTCTCGGCAAGCAGACCACCGCGCAGGTGTTGCTGCCGGAAACCGGCACGGGACCGTTTCCGGTGTTTTATCTGCTGCACGGGCTGAGCGACGACTCGAGCCTGTGGCTGCGCCGCTCGCGCATCGAATGGTATGTGCGCGACCTGCCGCTCATTGTGGTGATGCCGGACGGCTACCGGAGTTTTTATACGAAGCCGGTGGCCGGCCCCGATTTCGCCCAGCACATCGGCGTCGAGCTGCCGACCTTCATCGAGCGGAATTTCCATGCGCGGTCCGAGCGTGCGGCTCGCGCCATCGGCGGTCTCTCCATGGGAGGCTACGGCGCGCTGCGCATCGGGCTGGGCTATTCCGACCGCTTTTGCTCGGTCAACAGCCACTCGGGCGCGGTGGGCTGGGGCAACTTTGACTACAAACTCGGGCCGGCCGCGCCGCCCTCGCTGGCCGGGCGAGGCCCCGAGTTCCTTCGCGAACTGAACCAGATTTTCGGCGATGATCCGCGCGGCACGGATCACGATCTCGGCTGTCAGGCGCGCCGGGCGCTGGCGGCGGGCGACCTGCCGGAGCTGCTGATCGACTGCGGCACGGAAGATTTCCTCATCGAGGACAACCGCACGTTCCACGCCGAGCTGGAGTCCTCCAAGGTTCCTCACGTTTATCGCGAGTTCCCCGGTGCGCATACCTGGGACTATTGGGATACGCATGTGCAGGACGCGCTGGCCTTCCATGCACGGAACTTGAAATTGCCCCCGATGATCGGTTGATCTGTTTACGTCCAACTCCATGGCCCTGCTGGTCCCTTCAAGCGCGCTGATCGTTGACGACGAGTCCTACGTCCGGGCTTACGTGAAGCTCCTGCTGCGTCCGTTCGAGATCGAGACGATCTACGAGGCGGCCGACGTGGCGCAGGCGCGCGAACTGTGGGCCAAGCATCGGCCGGGTCTGGTCCTGCTGGATGTGAACATGCCCGGCGAAAGCGGGCTGGTCTTTTTGCGCGAGTTGAGGGCCCAGGATCCCGAGGCCTACATCGTGATGCTCAGCACCCAGTCGCAGGCGGCCAACGTGAAGGAGGCGGCCGACGCCGGTGCGGACGGGTTTATCCGCAAGGATCTGCCCCGCATGCGCATCATCGACGAGCTGACGGCGATCTTTCAGGTGCCGGAGGAATGAGGGGGGCGGGGCCGAGTGTAGCCCCGACCAACGGTCGGGGCTACATTGACGGTCATATCCGCTTTGCCGCCCCAAAAAAAGCGGGCTCCGGAAGGAGCCCGCTTGAGGTGGACCGATGTGTGTCCGGTGGTCGCTTAGAGGCGGCCGGCGTAGATGCCGGTGGAGCCGAGCTCTTCCTCGATGCGGAGGAGCTGGTTGTATTTGGCGACGCGGTCGGTGCGGGAGGCGGAGCCGGTCTTGATCTGGCCGCAGTTGGTGGCGACGGCGATGTCGGCGATGGTGACGTCCTCGGTCTCGCCGGAGCGGTGGGAGAGGACGGCGGTGTAGTTGCTCTTGTGGGCGAGCTCGACGGCGTCGAGGGTCTCGGTGAGGGAGCCGATCTGGTTGACCTTGACGAGGATCGAGTTGGCGGTGCCGGTGGCGATGCCCTTCTTGAGGAACTCGACGTTGGTGACGAAGAGATCGTCGCCGACGAGCTGGATCTTGTTGCCGAGGGTGTCGGTGAGCTTCTTCCAGGTGGCCCAGTCGTTTTCGGCGCAGCCGTCCTCGATGGAGTCGATCGGGTATTTTGCGCAGAGCTCCTTGTAGTAGGAGACGAATTCGTCGCCGGTGAACTGGCGGCCGTCGGACTTCTTGAAGACGTATTTGCCGGTCTTCTTGTCGTAGAATTCGGAGGCGGCGACGTCGAGGGCGAGGGTGATGTCCTTGCCGAGCTTGTAGCCGGCGCCCTTCACGGCCTCGGCGATGGCGTCGAGGGCGTCGGTGGTGGAGGCGAGCTTGGGGGCGAAACCGCCCTCGTCACCGACGGCGGTGGCGAGGCCCTTGGCCTTGAGCACCTTCTTGAGGTTGTGGAACACCTCGGCACCGGCGCGGAGGGCTTCGGAGAACGTGTCGAAGTTGATCGGGCGGATCATGAACTCCTGGAAATCGATGGGGGCGTCGGAATGGGCGCCGCCGTTCATGATGTTCATCATGGGAACGGGGAGGACCTTGGCGTTCGGGCCGCCGACGTATTTGTAGAGGGGCTGGCCGAGGCTGTTGGCGGCGGCGTGGGCGGTGGCGAGGGAGACGCCGAGGATGGCATTGGCGCCGAGCTTCGACTTGTTCTTGGTGCCATCGAGCTTGATCATGGCGCGGTCGATGCCGACCTGGTCGAGAGCGTCGAAGCCGATGAGCTCGGGGGAAATGACGTTCTTGACGTTGCCGACGGCGGCGAGGACGCCCTTGCCGAGGAAGCGGGTCTTGCCGTTGACGCCCTTCGGGAGGGACTTGGCGGTCACGTCGCTGTCGCGCAGCTCGTGGGCCTCGTGTTCGCCGGTGGAGGCGCCGGAGGGAACAGCGGCGCGGCCGACGACGCCGTTGACGAGTTTGACGTCGACTTCAACGGTCGGATTGCCGCGGGAATCGATGATTTCGCGGGCGGTAATGGCACTGATCGTGGTGTTGCTCATGTGTGGTTGGGAAAAGGAAAGGTCGAGTGAAGCGAACGGCGGGCGCGAGGGAAGCCGAAAGACTGCGCATGGGTTGGCTTTGGATGCGCGTGGGCTGGCACGGGGCTTTTTGACGCATGGGGCGATGGCCGACAGCGTGGATGGAGGAGTGGACTGGCGTCCTTGCAACCGCTGCGACCCTGCCGGGCGTGATTCCGAGCAGTGGACCCGGGCGGAATTTTGGCCGCAAAAAGGGCACAAAAGATCACCGATGCATTCTCTCCGGAGAGGCGGTCGGGCCTCAGAACGGCGAACGGGAAAGAAGGCCCATCCGGATCAGGACCTTTTTGATCGGTCCGGGAGGCTTGGGGCGCAGGGAGGCGGGAAGCTGGTCGATATGGCCGCGGCGCACGGCGGTGGCCAGCGGGGTGACGCCGTCGTAGTTGCGCGTGGTGAGCAGTTCCGTGGTCAGCAAGGCGGCGGGAAGCTGGTCCAGATGCCCCTCGTAGGCGGCGGCATGGAGCGGCGTGTCGCCGTGATCGTTGCGAGTGAGCAACAGGTCTCGCGTGAGATGGGAAGCGGGGATGTGTTTCAGCTGGCCGGTCTCGGCGGCGGCGTGGATGACCGTGTAGCCCGCCTTGCTTTTGAGAATGAGATGGTCGTGCACGAGCAGCGCCGGAGGAATCTGATCAAGGTGGCCGGAGATGGCGGCGGCGTGAAGGACGGTGTCACCGGCCTTGGTGGTCAGCAGCAGGGATTTCAGTTTGAGCAACTCGGGCGGGACCTGGTCGAGGTGGCCGTTGAGCGCGGCGACATGGAGAACGGTTTCACCGCTGAGGTTGCGTTCGGTGAGAAGCGACTCGCTGAGTACGGAAACGGGCAGGAGATCGAGCGTGCCGTTTTCGGCGGCTTCATGCACGAGCGTGTTGCCGAGATCGGTGCGCAGCAGTAGCAGGTCGTGGTCGATCGGGCCAACTTCGGAGGGCAACTGCCCGAGGTGCCCCGCGGCGGCGGCGGTGTGGAACGGGGTGTAGCCGGAATTGCTGCGGGTGAGGAAATGGCTGCGCGCCAGCAGACCCGCGGGGAGCTGATAAAGATGGCCGCCGTAGGCAAGGTGATGAAGCGGGGTGTAGCCGGAATCGTTTTTGAGCGTGAGCAGCGCGGGCGTCAGCACGCCGGCGGGCAGGTCGCGCAGTCGGCCGTATTTCGCCGCGGCGTGCAGAGGGGTGTTGCCGGAGGCGTTGCGCGCGGACAATTGCTCGGCGGTCAACCTCTGGGCGGTTTCCCGGGAAAGGGTGCCTTCTCGAAGGGTCGCGAGCAACGCGGCGGTATCCATGGAACCGAGGCAATCCGCCGCGACGGTTTTCGGCAAAACTAAAAGCGGGCGGCGGCGGGCGGGCTCCAAAGCCAAAGGGACGGATACTCAACGGCTTTGGGTTTGCCATGACACCGGTGTCGCGCAATCTGGCCGCACTACCCATATGAGCAGAGACGATGTCAGTGCCGCAGCCGTAGGAAACGCCCGTGAAGCGGTGCTGGTGGTGGATGACGAGGTTCCCTTGCTCCAGATGTTTTCCGAGGCGCTGGGCACCCGGTTTGATGTCACCACCGCGACCTCGGCCCGCGAGGCGGAGTTTATCCTGCGCAAAAAAGCCTTCAAAGTCGTGGTGGCGGACCATCTGATGCCCGGGGGCAACGGCATGAGTTTTCTGGTGCGCGCGCGTGAGGAGTATCCTCACATGCAGCGCATCCTGGTGACCGGCTACATGAAACCCGAGATGCTGTTGCGCAGCGTGAACGAGGCGGCGCTTTTCCGCTACCTGCTCAAGCCGGTGTCGGTGGTCGAACTCGTGAGCGTGGTCGCCGAGGCGGCCAAGCTGCATGACGCGGTTCTCAAGGTCGAGAGCGACGACGCGACCTGAACAGGCCAAGGTTTTCCCGTTTCGCGGGCCGGACTCTTTTAGGTCGCGGCCCACTTTTGCGTTGAAGAAGCGGGGGACTTGGATTGGGTGAGCCCGTATCCCCCTATGCATACCCTTGCACGTCCCCCCGTGCGTGAGGCCCGCCTGAAGAGAAAGGCCGCCACCCGCGCGTTTACCCTGATCGAAGTCCTCACGGTCATCGCGATCATCGCGATCCTGGCCGCCATCAGCTTTGGCGTGATGAAAGGTGTGAAGGAGCGCGCGGCGATCGGACAAACCAAGGCTGAGCTGGCGTCGTTGTCGCAGGCGTTGGAGGCATACAAGGCGCAGTATGGTGATTATCCTCGTTCAGCGGGTCCGAACGTGGCCAAGGTAGATCCTGAGGGCGCGCAAAACCCCAAAGCCACCGACGGTCCCGGCGTTTTGTTCAATGCCTTGGTCGGCAAGTTGGGCCCATACTATGTATCGACCAGCTCAGCAGCCGTGATAGCTGGACGTTCATTTGTGGAATTGTCTAAGTATACTCTGCAGAAGACTGAAAACCTGCCCGGGGCGGGAGCGACGGCTGTGGATAACGCTTTTCTGGACCCTTGGGGTAATCGCTATCTCTATTACTACAAAACGGGCACGCCTTCTCAATGGACCAAGAACGCCGGCTACATCCTTCTTTCCGTCGGTCCTTTGGTTGATGACAACGGAGCTTCCGGCATCACTGTTTCCGCGGACGGCACCTATACTGTATCTGATGACACCAACGAGGCTGACAATATTTACGCCAATAAGTGAACGGATTTAACCATATGAAAACTTCCAATCAGAAAGCGTTCACCCTGATCGAGCTTTTGACCGTTATAGCCATCATCGGTATTTTGGCGGCCATTATTATTCCAACCGTTGGCTCTGTAAAGGTTTCGGCCAATAAAGCTAAAACAAAGGTTCAGTTTAGCCAGTGGGCTGCCGGCATCGGTTTATTTAAGCAGGATTATGGATTCTATCCTTTTTTCTCCTCAGGAACCACTCCGCCGACGAGTGATACGGCCTATAAGCTGAGCAGTTCGACTGTTAATCAGCTTTTTTTCGAGATTTTATCCGGCAAGAAGCCCGATGGGAGCGCCATCACCGGCGATTCGCTCTCTCAAAACAAACGCCGTTCGTCTTATTATAGTTTTTCTGATTCCGAGCTAACGTCTGACGGTGCGGTAGTTTCCTCGATCAACGATGCGTTTAATAATACGGAAATCGCGATCGTTATCGACTATAATTATGATGGCTTGATCAGCTCATCCACAGTAGCCTCGACATCCGTGCGGTCGGGCAATGCGACGGAGGGCTACGGCACCCCTTATGGACCTGTTGCGTCCACGATTCCAAGCGGAGGCATTCGCGCGGGTGTTGTTTTCTATTCCGCGGGTAAGGGGGGGAGTGACAAGGATGTGGTTACTAGCTGGTAATTATCTTATTTGTCCTGATTATTATGCTATATACTAAGAACTCCTTCTCTTCCGCCAAGGCTTTCACGCTCATTGAGCTGTTGGTTGTGATTGGTATCATTGCAGTTTTGGCGGGTGGAATAGGTCTTGCCTTGCGTGATAATAATCCAGGATCTGCATTGCGATCTGCTCAAGGGCTTGCGCTCAGTTCGCTTTCGGCAGCTCGAGGCCAAGCGGCTCTTTCTCAAAACAATGCCGAGTTAATTGTGCAGGCAGATAATGCGGATGATCGATTTTTGCGCTCAATTCGTGTGGTTGTTTATGATACGACGGTAAGCGGAAATTGGCGCCAGGTGGGTAGTGAAATTCTTTTGCCTGTTGGTGTCTATATTGTTCCTCCCTCGGATATCACCGGCGTTAAGTTTGATTCAACCAATGGTGCTTGGACAACGAAGCAATCCACGTTTTTTGTTTCGGGAGGACTGCCGAGTTTGAGCACAGGTGATAGTTCCAAACTTTTGATCTCATATCCCATCACATCGCTGGGGACAGTTTCTCAGGGTGGACGTATTGTTGTGGCAACCGCACATAAGTCGGGTGCCACTAGCATTGTTTTTGACAATCCGGATTCAGTTCGTGCGCTGGACATTAGTCGCTACGGTGTCGCTTCGTTAATCAACGAAGCTGATTCTCTTTAATGCAGATTGCTTTGGTTATGAAACGATTTGAAACGATGCAGTGCAAGGGTTTTTCCCTTGTTGAAGTGGTGGTCGCGGTGGGCATATTTGCCTTGGCGATCGTGGGCGTGATCGGCCTGCTTTCCCCTACCAATAAGGCGATTGTTGACGTGACTGATAGCGATGCTGCATCTCGGGTGATCAGTTCGATCCAGTCGGGGCTTCAACAGACAGGTTTCACGACCGTTAAGAATAATCTTATACCCGCCAACACCACATTGACGGCATCGAGCTACAAGTTTTATGCCTCCAAGAGTGGGGATAAGATCGATCTGGTGAGTAATCTTTCATCTGTGACCGACAAATCCAAGGCCTTCTTTGAATTTGCACTTATCAGAAACGATAGTCTCTCGCCATCGTCGGCCGATGCCTCGGCCGGATTTCTTGCTTTTTCGATCAGCCTGAGGTGGCCGGCTTATCTTCCGAATGGCGTTCAGTTTACAACTGGCACGGAGAAGGGTGTCTTGATTGTTCCTGCTGCCGTCACCCGATAATATTTGAGCACAATGAACTTGCCCATCCGCCCTCGACGTTTTTCCAATCGCCGGGCCTTCACTATCATCGAGTTGTTGGTGGCCGTTGGCGTGACCGTGCTGATGGTTAGCTTAATGCTCACCATTGTGGTCAATGTGCTCAGTGGTTGGAATAAGTCTTCGGGCACTTTGACATCTGGCAACCAAGCCCGACTGGTTTTGGACCAGATTTCCCGTGATCTTCAATCGGCCATCCTTAAACGCGACGGCAACGGCTGGATGGTTGCGACCATTCAACAAAATCAATCGGGGATTGGTGATGCGGGAGTAACTGGAGCGGCATGGGTTGAGAGCAAGCCATCGGCTGCCGGAAGTGGCGATCCTACGTTGAATACGACTTCATTTGTAGTTCCTTCGGTGGCAGGTGGAACAATTCCACTGATAGATGATTATAGGTTTGGTCAGGGCGGTGTTTGGCTGCGCTTTTTTACATCCGGCCCAGGTAGTAATGATGGCTTACTCCAGCATATTTCTGCGCCACGGGCTGTCGCATACCAGATTGTGCGTTTACCGGTTGTGGCAAACAGCAAGGAAGTTCGTTATCAGTTGTTCAGGTCGGAAGTTCGGCCAAGTCATAGCAATGCAACCTTGGCTGCACGTTCCACCTTTGCCGTCGGCTATAATATGCTGGATAAAAATGCGATCTATAATATCCCATCCGGCACCAATTCTGGTGATTATATCAATGGCACTGTCGATGAAGGAGGCGAGCCGGGGAGCATTCGTCGACCGGATAGAAATCAACTGATTGCCAATAATGTGATCGATTTTGGTGTGCGTATCTGGACCCGTAATACAACAAATACATTGGTTATAAAATTTCCTTCATCGCTAACGAACTTCGGATTCGCGGCGACTACGAATGATGGCACAAATGGAACCGCTGCGGCTGTTCCTCCCGGGCAGTCCAGTGGGGCGGTGACCGCGGCCCAAATGACATATGGGTTTCCGGAGGTCATTGAAGTTTTTGTCCGAATCTTGACCGATGATGGCGTAAACCAAATAGCCAATTTTGAAGATGGCCGCATCCCGGGTAATTGGTGGGACATCGCGTTGGCCAATTCACGTGTTTACTCCCGCCGTATTGAAATCAAGAACACCGGCCTTTGAATTTTTGATTAATGGGGGTCCTGATTGGTTCTTCCGATTTTCCAATGACAAGGCCGTAGAGGCAAAAAGAGAAACAAGATCGGGTTTGCCGTAAAAAAGAGGATGCGAGTGGGGCGATTGGAGAAGCGACGGAAGCCGCGAGCGGCTGCTTTCAGGGATTGGATGCGCGAGTCGAAGTCTTCGCTGATGGCGTTGGTGATGGGGTGATCGAAGTGGTTGAGCAAAGCGGATAGATGGGACTGTGGCATGCGGGCCACCTTTTTAAGCGGTTCGAGTCTGGAATGTGTCATGGGTCATGCCCATTCCTCGAAGAAGCGCTTGGCGCGCAGGCTATCGGACTGGCCCCAAAACTCAAAGAAAGCCTCCTCGAACGCCCAGGGCTTGGCGGTCTTCAACTCGCGAGCCAAGAGCTGCTCAAAAGCAAGGGACCAGTCGCTTTCGACGAGTGCGCCTTGCAACCAGAGGAACTTGGTGTGCTTGAGAGGCTCTCGTCGCTTTTTCCAAAAGACAGCGGTGTTCGTCCCTCCGGACTTTATTGACCGCCTCGTTGAGGTTTTTGGAGACATGAAAACGGTCGTGCACGATTTTGACCCGCGGCAGCCTGACGGGTGGCGGCGACGAAGCCCGCCCCATGTCCATACTGGCGGCCAGGACTTGTGCCAGCCGGCCTTCGGGGTGGCTCTCCCGCAATGCCCGCCGTCTCCGGTGGTGCGGACCCGGTACCCTCTCCGGCATATCTGCGCGGTTGTGATGCGACGGGCAGGACTTGGCGCGGGTTGGCGTGTGGGCGTGGAAAAGCCCGGCTTTTAAGGCCGGGCTTTGGGTGGTGGGGAGAAGTTTCCTGCGACGGTGCGGGGCTTTTAGACAGGCATCTCGACGTGCGGGTCGATGTCGGCGTCGTAGTTGATGCCGGGGAGGCCGAAGCCGAACAGCTTCAGGAACTCGCTGCGGTAGCCGGCGATGTCGGTGAGCGCAGGGAGGTTCTCGGTGTTGACCTGCGGCCAGAGCGCGGCGACTTCGGCCTGGGTGTCGGGGCGCATTTCCCAGTCGTCGATGCGCACGCGGCCAGCGTCGTCGAATTCGAGGCCCATGCCGCCATACATCTGGGTGCGGAAGAGGCGGTCGATCTGCTCGATGCAGCCTTCGTGGGTGCCCTTTTCCTTCATGATCTTGTAGAGGATCGAAATGTAGAGGGGCACGACGGGGATCGCGGAGCTGGCCTGGGTGACGAGCGCCTTGTTGACCGAGATGAAGGCGCGGCCGTAGCCGTTGGTCTTGAGGGTGGCGTTGATGGCCTTGGCGGCGCGCTCGAGGTCGTTTTTGGCGAGGCCGATGGTGCCGTTTTTATAGATGGGCCAGGTGACGGAAGGCCCGATGTAGGAGTAGGCGACGGAAGTGGCGCCGGGGGCGAGGAGCTTGGCCTCGTCGAGGGCGTTGATCCACATCTCCCAGTCTTCGCCGCCCATGACGGCGCGGGTGTCGTCGATCTCGGCCTGGTTGGCGGGCTCGATGGTGATGTCGGAGACGATACCTTTGTCGGTGTCCACCGTCTTATTGGTGTAGGAGGCGCCGACGGGCTTGAGGGTGGACTTGTGGACGACGCCGGTCTTCGGGTGGGTGCGGCGGGGGGAGGCGAGGGAATAGACGACGAGGTCAACCTGGCCGAGGTCGCGCTTGATGGCGGCGAGGACGTCGGCCTTGAGCTGGTCGGAGAAGGCGTCGCCGTTGAAGTTTTTGGCGTAGAGGCCGGCTTTTTTGGCGGCGGCGGTGAAGGCGGCGGTGTTATACCAGCCGGGGGTTGCGGTCTTGTCGGGCTCGGAAGGACGCTCGAAGAAGACGCCGATGGTGGCGGCGCCGGAGCCGAACGCGGCGGAGATACGCGAGGCGAGTCCGTAGCCGGTGGAGGAGCCGATCACGAGGACCTTCTTGGGGCCGTTTTTGACGGGGCCCTTGGCCTTCACGTAGTCGATCCATTCCTGGACGTGCGCGGCGCAGCCGGCGGGATGGGCGGTAACACAGACGAAGCCACGAACTTTGGGTTTGATGACCATAGGTTTAAAGAGAGCGAGTTTCGGGTGCGCGGGGTGCGGGGCAAGCTTGAAGCTCGGCCGAGCCGAGCTTCGGGAAACCTGAAGGCTGAGACCTGAAACCTGAAAATTGAGACCTGAAGGCTTTTCCCAAACCTCAGGTCTCAAGTTTCAGCCTTCGGCTTTCACCTCGGCGAGCTGAGCTCGCCTCAGTTGCCGATCAGCATCATCGGGCCCTCGGCCTTGGGGACGCCGCCCTTGCGTTCGAGCGAGACGGCGAAGGTCTGGGCGACGGCGACGTTTTTGCCGGGCTTGAAGTTCACGCGGGCGTCGCCGGTGGCCGGATCGACAGTGAACACGCCGCCGTCCACCGGGATCGGATACTGCGGATCGATGACCCAGAGCTGGTAATCCTTGTCCGCTTGGAGCGCGGGGAGTTTGGAGACGACCAGCACGCCTTCCTGGCGGTCGGGGTTCCACACGGCGATGGCGCGGGCCTGTGGGGAGTTGCCGGCGAGGGAGGCGAGCGAGGTAATCTTGAGGCGGGCGACGTCGGCCTGGCTGCGCAGGTCGGCGATGAGGCGGTCGGCCTTGGCGAGGTGGTCGAGCTGGGCGCGGGAGAGGATGCGCTCGGCCTCAAGGAGGTTTTTCAGCGTGCCGGCTTCGAGGCGGGCGACGCGTTCGGCTTCGAGGGCGGACTGAAGGTCGCCGCGGACATTGAAGCTCTTGCCGGCGAAGAAAACGGCGGCGAAGAAGAAGCACGCGGCGGCGGCCCAGCCGAGCCAGGCGGGGAGCGCGAGCGGAATGACGTCGCCAGGCGTGGGGACGACGGGCACGGCGGTGTTGAGGATGCGGGCGCGGAGATCGGCGGAGGGCGGGGGCACGGCGGGAGCGGCGTGGGCGAGTTCGGCGGCGGTGGCGCGGAGGGCATCGACCAGACGGCGCAACTCGGGATCGCGGGTAAGCGCGGCTTCAAACGCGGTGCGTTCCTCGCCTTCGAGCAGGTCGAGGGCGTGGAGCGCGGCGAGTTCTTCGTGGCGTTCGTCGATCATAGCTGCGGGGCGAGCGTGTCGCGGAGTTTGAGCAGGCCGCGACGGATGCGGGCTTTGACGGTGCCGAGCGGGTGCGCGAGTTTTTCGGCGATCTCCTGCTGGGTGAGTCCGCCGAAGTAGGCAAGGTGAAGGGCGTCGCGTTGCTCGGCGGGCAAGGACGCCAGGGCGCGGCGGACGGCGGCGGCGTTTTCCTTGAGCGAGGCGGTATCACCGCCGTGGGCGGGGGTGTTGATCTCGTCGTAGCCGAGGTCGGCGGGGACGGATTGGTCGAGCAACTCAGCGCGACGGGTGCGGGAGCGCAGGCGGTCGATGGCGCGATTGCGCACGAGCGTGGCGGCCCAGGCGAAGGCGTGGCCGCGGGAGGTGTCAAAGTCGGCGGCCTTTTGCCAGAGCGTCATGAAGACGTCGTGGAGCACATCCTCGGATTCGGCGGGATCATGGAGGATGTTGCAGGCGAGGGCATGGAGCGGGCGGACCCAGCGGTCGTAGAGTTCGCCGAGGGCGGATTGGTCGCCCTGGCCGGCGCGGCGTAGGAGCTGCGCATCGCGGCCGTGGCGCTCGGCGTCGGCCGATAATGGGGTGTCGATGGGAGCCGGATCGCTCATGCGGAGACGGAAATACACTTCACTCCGGCGCTGCGGGGCGGCGGGTTCAAAGCGGTCGAACGCTGTGAGCTGAAGGGTGGGCACTTCATGGATGCAACGCGCGAGGCGGGGTGCGGGATGCAGTGATTCAGGGTTTGCGCGGGGGAGGCAAGTTTAAGGCGGGGATCGGAGGACGGAGGCGCGGAGTTTTTAACGCAAAGGCGCAAAGGGCGGGGGCGAAGGTCGCAAAGGTCGGATTTTCCGGGAGCTTTGCGCTCTTTGCGGTTCTTGGTGTCTTTGCGTTAAAACTCCGCTTGCTGTCCGTCAGGGTTCTTCAACGAGCGGGGTCATCGAGGTGACTTGTCGTCCGTCGTGGGTGAGGGCGTAGAGCGGGACGGGCGGGTTTTTGTCGAGGCGCTTCACCAGGGCGGGATCGTTGCGCTTGGAGAGTTCCAGCCAGTGCAGCCCGGTCGCGTCGCACGCGAGGAAACGGGCGTAGGGTTTGAAGACTTCGGGGCGGCCGAGGAGGCGGGAGGAAAGAGTTGAGGGCTGAGAGTTGAGAGTTGAGAGCCCGGAAGATTCCAGCACGAGGCAGCTGTAGGCTTGGCTGCGGAGGTCGAGGCCGGCGCGGTGGGAGAAGCGCACCCAGTCGGGGGAGTTTTGGATGCCGGCGGGCGGGGGAGCGAAGAAGTGGCACCAGTCGCGTTCGTTGGCGGCTTGGAACAGCGGGCAGGTTTCGCGATGCGTGCAAGGGGCGACGATGCGATGGGGACCGGCGCGGAGTTCGTCGCGCACGGCGGCGAGGGCGCGGCTGTCGGCGTGAGTGCCCGGCTCGACCCAGAGGACGGCGGCGGCACCGGCGGCGAGGGCGAGGAGGGCGGCGCGCTGGTCGGCGGACAGCTCGTTGAGCACGTGGCTGAGGACGAGGGTGTAGGGGGGAAGTTGAGAGTTGAGAGCTGAGAGTTGAGAGCTCGGATCGGCGGCCAATGCGGTCACCCGAATGTCTGGAAAAGTTTCACGGGCGCGGTTGGCGGCGAAGGCACGGGCGTGTTCGGAGTGGTCCCAGACCTGGAGGGCGTTGAAATGGGAGGGGCCAAAGGTGGCGGCCACGCGTCGGCCGGCGACCCCGCTGCCGCAACCCCAGTCGAGGAGCACGGTGCCGGCGGGCGGCGACCACTGGCGGAGGGTGAGCTCGCGGAGGAGCGCGTCCCATTTCCATCCGATGCGTTCGGCGTAGGTGAGATCGTAGCTGGCGAGGTCGGCGGGCGATTGCCAGTAGGGGCCGGCGGCGGCGTCGCCGGAGAGGAAGCCGGCGCGCAGGCGGTCGAGCGCGGCCCAGTCGAGTTGCTCCCAGTTCATAGGGCGTTGAAGGAGAATGAAAAAATCAAGGGGCGCATGATTTGCGGGTTTACCCAAGGACGTCAAAGCGCATGAGTGGGGGGCCTTGTTGCGGGCATTTTTCCTTTTCTCAACCCCATGACTTTCCAGCGTCTTATCCTCATTTTTTTCGCCCTCATTCCTGGCGCAGGACAACTGTGCGCGGAAGATGCCCAGGCGATCATCGATGCCAGCGCCAAGGTCTATGGCAACGCTCAGGCGTATTCGGCGCAGGTGGACAGCCGCACGCTGCAGTTGGTTTTCGCTCCGACCAAGGCGGGCGAGGCGCCGCGTTACGACGTGCTCGGCACGCAATACCGGCGGTTGCAGCTAAAGATGCGCCGTCCGAATGACTACTGGCTCATGGCCCAGTCGATCCGCGAAGGGATGCCGGCGGAGTCCGAAATGCGTCCGGGGCCGAGCATGGGGATGAGCGGCATGACCGGTGGCACCATGAATTCATGGTCGCTGCTGATCCGGACGGACAACATGCCGGCGAAGCGCGGGTTTTATCAAGGCGCTCGGCTTGTGTTTCAGGACGTGCCGTCGGAGGCGTTTGCGAGCATGGCCGCCGCGCGCATGGGCGGGGCCACGAATGACGATCCCGTGCTTCGCTATTTTCAAGCGAAGCCCGCCACCTCCGGCGGCACGCTACCGCTGGGTCTGATCGAGCCCGATCTGATCGGTCGCGAAACGCGCAACGGGCATTCGGTTTTCAGGATCATGGCGAAGACCAGCGGGGGCAGCCCGGTCACGTTGTGGATCGAATCGGACACGTTCCTGATCGTGCGCTCGATCACACAGCGGTCATCCGCCGGGCCGGGGCATCGGGTGACCGCCGTGGAAACATACTACAATCATCAGACGCTGAGTCCGGTTTTCACCATGGCGGATTTTTCCACCGCGGCGTCGCCGGCTTACGAAAAACTGGCCGCCGACCAGATGGGCTTCGGCAGCGTCGCCGACCTGATCAAGCAGGGAGGCGTCGCGCCTGCTTCGGAAGAAAACGCGCTGGCGGGAGAGGGGGCGGGCAAACCTGCTTCGCCAAACATGCCGGCTTCTCCGTCCGCACCGACTGAAGATCTGGCGCCGACCGAATCGGCCGCACAACCCTCCGCGCCGGTGGGTGCCCAGGCGCTGAGCCAGGGGCAGATGTCAGGTATCGTCCTGATCGAGGGCGACGGCGGCACCGCGACCGGGTTTATGACGAAGATCCGCGATGTGGATTTCATCGTGACGAACCTGCACGTGCTCGATGGAAACAAAAAAATGAAAATCAAGACGCTGCGCGGCGAAGAGATTCCGCTGCTTGGGGTGTTCGGCGCCGTGGGCAGCGACATCGCGATCCTGCGTATCGGCAGCGGGCAGGGCGACTTGAAGCTGGCGAAGGATGTTTTCGGCAGCAGCAAGATCGGCGACAAGGTCGTGGTCGTGGGCAACCGGCTGGGCGGCGGCGTGGCCACCCAAACCTCGGGCAGCATCGTGGGCGTGGGCCCGACGCGCATTGAGGTGAACGCTAATTTCGAGCCGGGCAACAGCGGCAGTCCGATCGTGAATCTGGACACCAACGAAGTCGTGGGTGTGGCGACCTATTCGGAAACGCGTCGCGTGGATGTGGACGAGCGCGAGTCCGCGTCGGCGAGCTCCAATTCCGGCTCCACGGGTAAAGTGGAAAAACGCTGGTTCGGCTATCGGCTCGACAGCGTGTCGAAATGGGAGGCGATCGATCTCGCCAAGTGGAACGCCCAGAGCGAACGCATCGGCAAGTTTCGCGACACGTCGGAGGCGCTGCATGCGTTCATTCGGCTGGATTTTAAAAAGGCGCGGCTCCATCCACGACTCACTGCCATCCTTGATGGGTTTGAGGCCAAGTATCGCGGGGCGGGCGGGAATGGCATCACCGCCGCGACGGAGGTGAAGGACCTGTTCCGGGTCATTCGCACCATTTCCGACGACGGCATGAAGGACCTGACGTCGGGAGATTACTACGACTATTTCCGCACCAGTCTTTACTGGGATACGAGCATCCCGGCGCAGCTCGAATACCGGAAGGACATCATCGAGGTGCTCAAAAAATACGAGGCCAACTCCAGCCTCTACGTTTCACGCCTGCGCGGCGGCAGTTGAGCGGGAAGCGATGCGGATGACTCTTGGCCGGCGGGGACGCCGGCCACACTTTCAATCACAGCGCGAAACCGAGGTGTGTCGCGAGCGCGTGCCGGCGGATGCCGTAGAACGCGGCGAAGGCGCGGATGCGGCCGGCGAGGGCCTCGTCGGAGCCGCGCGCGCGGCCGGTCTTGATCGCGGTGATCATGAGGTTTTTCGCGGTGTGCTCCGTGGAGATGAACTCAAAGACCTTGGTCTTGTAGCCGGCCCATTCGAGGAGCATGGCGCGGAGGGCGTCGGTGACGAACTCGGCCTGGCGTTCCTGGAAAATCCCGTGGCGGAGCGCGTCGGCCAGCACGGCGGGCGCGGTGAGTTGCGCGCGCAGCTCCTTCTGGCAGCACGGCGAAACCACGAGTAGCCGCGCGCCGGCGGCGAGGCCCTTGGCGAGGGCGTCGTCCGTCGCGGTGTCGCAGGCGTGGAGCGCGACCAGCACGTCGAGGTGGTTTTCAAAGACGGTCGAGGCGATGTCGCCGGCGGCGAAACGCAGGTTGGGCAGCGGATGGGCGGGGTTGCGCGCGAGATCGTTGCAGAGCTGCACGAGTTCGGGGCGAAACTCGATTCCGGTGACCTCGGCGCGCGGACCGAGGTGGGCGGCGAGGGCGAAAGTGAGGTAGCCTTTGCCGCAGCCCATGTCGGAGATGCGGAGAGGGGCGGCGGCGGGTTGAGAGTCGGAGTCGGCGGTGAGGCCGGCTTCGGTGAGGAGCGTGGCGAGCAGCTCGGTGAATTTTTGGATCTGGCGAAACTTGTGGGCCATGCCCTCGCGGGGGAGGCCGCGGTCGTTGGTCACGCCGAGGGCGCGCAACCACGGGGCATCGCCGGGGATGAGGTGGGATTTCTCGCGGTCATGGGTTTCTGGCGCAGGGACGGGGGCGGTGGAGGCGGTCTTCACGGACAACCGCGCGGTGCCGTCGCCGCGGGTTTCGAGCTGGGCGTTTTGCGCGGGGGTGAAAAGGTGGGCGTCAAGGAAGTCGCCGCCGATGAGCGGCTCGATCAGCGCGAGCGCCTCGGCGGGCGAGTGGTTTTTGGTGATGTCACGCGTGGCGTGCCGCCAGAGCAGGGAGAGGTGGGGGCCGGCTTTGAGCGTGACGGGGCGGACAAAAAGATTGTTCAGCGTGGCGTCGGCGCCGCGGTGTTTGCCCAACGTGAGCTTCACGAGCGTGCCGTCACGGACGGAGGCGCGAAGCAAGGCGATGAACTTTTCACGGGCGGGCGGTGTGGCGGCTGGCATGTGGGACAAACTGCATGACGGCGTCATCCGGCCGTGTCAGCGCTGTTCGTGCCGTGCTTGGAACTGGCGATCCTGCCGAGCTGCCAGCGGGACAAGGCGGCCTTGAGATCGGTGATGCGCACGGGCTTGGCGATGTAGTCATCCATGCCGGCGGCGAGGCACTGGGCGCGGTCGCCTTGCATGGCGTTGGCGGTCATGGCGATGATATGGATCGGGGTAGTCCACGGGCAGGGCTGGGAGGGATCGTTCTCCTGTTCGCGGATAATCCGGGTGGCCTCGTAGCCATCCATCTCGGGCATCTGGCAATCCATGAAAATGAGGTCGTAGGGGACCTGGCGGAGGGCGGCCAGAACTTCTTCGCCATTGGCGACCGCGTCGGCGGTGCAGCCGAAGCTGCGCAACTGGGCGAGGGCCACCTTTTGATTCACGCTGTTGTCCTCGGCGAGGAGGATGCGGGCTTTTTGCGCGTGAGGCAGGTTGAGCGAGGATTCCGGTTTATCCGGATGGGTGACCCCGTCGGTGAAGGCTTTTTCGGCGGCACCGCCCAATACGGTGATCAGGCAGTCGAAGAGTCGGGACTGTTTCACCGGTTTGACGAGATAGGCCTCGATGCCGATGGCTTTGAGTTCCTCGGTGGACAGCATCTGGCCGAGGGAAGTCAGCAGGATCAGATGGGTGCCGGCGATGGCCGGATCGGCCTTGATGGCGCGGGCGAGCATGAGGCCGTCCATCTCGGGCATCTGCATGTCGAGCAGGGCGAGGTGGTAGGGTTTCCCGTCCTTGGCGGCGTCCTGCAACAGCTCGATCGCCTCGCTGCCCCCGGCGGCGCTGCCTTTCTGCATTTTCCACGCGAAGAGCTGGTGGCGCAGGATCTGGCGGTTGGTGGCGTTGTCGTCCACCACGAGCACGCGGATATCCAGAAGGTCGCCATGCGGCATGGCGGAGGCGCGCAGGTGATCGGCCGTCTGTTTTTCGAAACGGGCGGTGAACCAGAAGGTCGAGCCCTTGCCCGGTTCGCTCTCCACGCCGATGGTCCCGCCCATCATGGCGACGAGTTGTTTTGAAATGGCGAGGCCAAGACCGGTGCCGCCATATTTGCGGGTGGTGGAGGGGTCGGCTTGGGAGAAGGCCTGGAACAGCCGCTGCTGGGCCTCGGCGGAAATACCGATGCCGGTGTCGATGATGGCGAAGCGCACCATGGCGTGCGTTTCGGTTTCGTTTTCCTTGGAAAGCTTGATGGTGACGTTGCCGTGTTCGGTGAACTTGAGGGCGTTGCCGATGAGGTTGGCGAGGATCTGCCTTAGGCGGCCGGGATCGCCCAGCAAGTGGGTGTAGATGTCGGGCGGGATGGCGCTCGCCAGCTCGATGTCGTTGCGCAGGGCGCGTTCGGCGAACATGTCCACCGTGCCCTCGACGATTTCGACCAGATCGAAATCGAGCGTTTCGAAATTGAGTTTGCCGGCCTCGATTTTTGAGAAATCGAGAATGTCGTTGATGATGAGGAGCAGCGATTCCGCGCTGTTGCGGATGGTCTCGGCGAACTCGTGCTGAAGAGGCTCCAGCCGGGTGTCGAGCAGGAGTCCGGTCATGCCGATGACGGCGTTCATCGGGGTGCGGATTTCATGGCTCATGTTGGCGAGAAATTCGCTTTTGACCTTGTTCGCGACTTCGGCGGCCTCCTTGGCGAGTCGCAGCTCCTGGGTGCGGGCATCGACGAGTTTTTCGAGATTCTCCAATTGAAACCGGGCCGCCCGCGCGAGGTTCCACTTCTCGGTCAGGGCGGTGGCGAGCTGCAGAGCCTCCACGTTGTCGAACGGCTTTTTGAGGATGACGAGCTGGTCGGACTGGCCGAGCTTTTCGCTCATTTCATCCCACGAGTAATCCGAATACGCCGTGCAGATGACGATCTGGATCGCGGGATCGACTTCCCAGATGCGGGCGGTGGTTTCGATTCCGTCCCAGCCGGGAGGCATCCGCACATCCATGAACACCATCGCGTAGGGCCGGTTTTCATCGAGCGCCTGTTTGACCAATTCGAAGCCTTCCTTGCCCTGATAGGCGGAGCTCAACTCGAACCGGACGCGATTGTTGATCTCGGCGGGCTTGCCGAACAGGACCTCCTCCATCGCGAGCGCTTCTTCGTCGGGACTTTCATCGGCGAGAATTTTTTTGAAATCCTCGTGGATCGACGGGTTGTCATCGACGATGAGGATGCGGAGATTTTTCTCAGGAGAGGTGGGGTTCATGGCTCGTCGTCTCCGGGTTGATGGGCAGTCTGAGGGTGAAAGTGGCGCCGGTGCCCGGTCCGTCGCTATGCACGGTGATCTCGCCGCCCAGTTCTTTCGCGGCGAGGGCGCCGCTGTGCAGGCCGAAGCCGTGGCCGGTCTTGCGCGTGGTGAAGCCGTGGTTGAAAATCCGCATGAGATTCTCCGGCGGGATACCGACGCCGTTGTCGCTGACGGAGATCCAGGCGTAATGGTCGTCGGCCGTGACCCGCACGGTGATTTGCTTGTCGCTGCGGCCGGAATCGTCGCAGGCGTGCTTGGCGTTGCGCAGGAAGTTGACGAGGATCTGTATCACCTTGTGCTTGTCGAGGGTGACGACCGGCCGGGCCTGGTAATCGCGCACGAGGTTGACATCGTGCCGGGCCATCGAGCCGGCGTTCATGCGCAACGAGTCCTCGATCAATTCGGGCACGGAGACCGTTTCCTTGAAGCTCGAGTTCCGGGCGTAGTTCTGCTGCATCGCCACGATGTCCTTGATGTGTTCGATGTTTTTGCGGAGCTGCTCCAATTCTTCGAGCACCGCGGCCTGTTCCCCGGCCAGGCTGGCGGCCAGGGTGCCGAGATAGGCGGGGATGATCTTGCCCTTGGGATCCGTGGTGAGAAAGGCGCCGAGATCCGCCCGGTGCTGGTCGAGGAGCTCGCAGATTTTCGCGATGTTGGCCGATTTGGAACGGCGCACGTGATCGGCAACCTGCGTGGCGGAGACGTTCACGCTGTTGAGCACGTTGCCGACATTGTGCAGGACCCCGGTGGCGATCTCGGCCATGCCGGCCTTGCGCGAGGCGTCGATCAATTGCTGGTGGAGGGTCTCCAGTCGCTCCTCGGCCTGCTTCAGCTCGGTGATGTTCTTGGATATGCCGAATGTCCCGATGATCGAGCCGTCTTTGGCGCGCCAGGGCATCTTGTTGGTCAGGAACCACGATTCGGTGCCGTCGAGGAAGATCTGTTTTTCGCTCTTGTCGACGAGCGGCCGGCCGGTGCGCATGATTTCCCGTTCATCCGCCAGGGCGCGCTGGGTGTGTTCGTCGGTGTAGGTCTCGGCATCCGACAATCCGACGAAAAGCGCGGGATCGACGGGGGCGGATGGATCGGCTCCGGGACCAAACAACCGTTCGCGGAGCCCGGGAACATTCGTCAGCATCAGTTGCGCCTTGGACTTACTGATGAGAACGAAGCGTGAATCGCGGTCCTTGAAATAAATCAAGTCGGGGCTGGAATCGAGCAAGGCGCGCAGTTGGTCGCGCTCGTAGGCGATCGCTGCCTCCGCCTGCTTGCGCTCGGTGATGTCGCGCCAGTTGATCACCGTTCCCACGCACTTGCCCTCGATCTTCTGGGGAAAAACATAGCGCTCAAAGGTGCGGCCGTCCTTCAGCTCCACCGTGTCAACGGCTTCGGCCTCGGGGGTGGCCTGGAGTTCCTTGGTGCGCCGAACAAATCGGTCGGGATGCAGGGTTTGCTCGGCGGAGTAAGCCCGCAGGGCCTCGGCATCCCCTCGCTCGAGGAGGTCGGAGGGGAACCGCCAGATGGCTTTGAACTTGGCGTTGCAGGTGACGACCTTGCCGGCCAAGTCAACCGCCACGATTCCGTCGGTGTTCGATTCGAGCGTGGCGTTCAGCAGGGAGAGCGATTTGGCCAGCTCCTTGGTGCGCGCTTCGACGCGGTGCTCCAGCTCAAGGCGGGAGCCTTCCAGTTCGGCATCTCGCGTCTGGATCTGCACAAGCATCTCGTTGAAGCCGTCGATCAGGCGGCCCAGTTCGTCGTCGCCGTATTTGGTCGCCCGCAGGGCGTAGTTTTTTTCGGTGGCGACTCGATCGGCGACGGTGGCGAGGTGGGACACGGGCACGGAGATGATGCGCTGGAGGCGGGAGACGAGGATGAGCGCGACCAAGGTCGCCATGAGCAGGACGCCGCCGGAGACGCCGGCGTAGCGCAGCCAGCGGGCGTGGATCTCACTGAGGTCGGACTGGAGGTAAATGGTGCCGATCTTCTCCCCGGAAAAGGTGATGTTCCGGAAGAGATCCAGCGTGTCGCGAGTGAACTGCTCGTGATCGGGCAGGGGAACGGGCCAGGGCGCGGGGACGGAGCCGGCGCGCCGGTAGGAGGCGAAGACGTTGTTGCGAGGATCGTAGATGCAGGCGGCGATGATATGGGGCTGGGCGGCGAGGCTTTGAAGGGTGGTCTCCGCCGAGCTGGACTCGTTGAAGGAAAGGGAGGCGGCGCTGTTGTAGCCGATCATTTGGGCGGTGACGGAGAGATCGCGCACAAGTGTTTTCCGGAACGAAACCCGGTCGAAGGCGACGAAGGCGGCGCAGGCCAGCAACAGCGCCGTGCCGGTGGTCAGCAGGCCGATGAGCGTCAGCTTGTGCTTGATGGGAAGGTCGCGAAGGCGGGGCATGGCACGGGGGTCAGGAGCTTTTGCGGACCGGAGTGGCCAGTTTGAGCAACTGGGCGTTGATCTTGAGTCCGGCCTGCTCTCCGGCGAGCTGGTTGATCTCAAAGCGGACTTTATCCTCCGCCAACGTGAAGGTAATGATACCGCCCATCGCCGCAAACTGGCGGGTCTCACCCACCGTGAGCACGCCGGCGCGATGAAGCAACGCGAGGGAATCCCCGAGGCGCCGCTCTTCCTTCGCCTCGACGAAGAGGACCTGGGCGGCACCCGCCTGTTCGAGGCGGTCGATGATTTTGATGATGATGGAACGGCCATTTACCAGGCGACCGCGGACAGCGTTTTCCAGCTCGTCGCCGAAGGGGTTGTCGCCAAGCACCGCGATGACGATGGGGCTTTTTTCATCCGTAAACCGTTCCGGCGGCCATTGGACAAACTTGGAGAAATTATAGAGGAAGGCGGCCTTGAGTTGATACTCCTTGGATACGGCGTGGTCGGCGCCAAAGGCGGCGGGACCGGTCAAGGCCAGCAGGCCGAGCCATAGAAGCACCGTGAAGAACCGACCACTTTTCCGGACCCGGGTTCCTTGGGGTATGAGGTCCATGATTAAAAACTCCAGGTGAGTTTTCCGTAGAAGCCGCGCGGGACTTCCGAGATCGTGGTGATGGGCGAGACGGCCTGCTCCGGATGACGGTTGTCCATCAGGTTTTGGCCGACCAGCGAGAGTTCAAGCCGCTCGGTCAGCCGGTAGGCGAACCGGATGTCGGCGGTGACATAGCCGGGAACTCCATCGATTTGGTCCACATAGCGGAACTGCACGTCCAGAGTGGCTCGTTTCGTGAGATCGTGGGAAGACCGCAGGGTGATTTGATGGGTGGGGGGCGTGCGCGCGGTGTCCCTACTCGCGCCGGCCGGTCCATGAAGCTGTTGGAGCAGCAGGGAGTAACCGGCGATCAGACGCCAGGTTTCCGAGGGCGTGACCGTCACGGCCATCTCGCCGCCGTAGGTATGACCGGACAGGGAGTTCATCCAGGGAAGTTCGAGGGTGCCGACAGGAACTCCGGGAACGAAGTCGGCGGTTTCACCGAACGTGATCAGGTTGCTGTAATCGTTATAGAAGACCGCGAGATCCACGCTGACCTGACTGACCGGAACGAAACGGTAGCCCATTTCATAGGCCCACAGCACTTCGCTCTTGAGGTCGGGGTTGCCTACGATTTCCGGCAGATAGAGCCCGCCGCCCGGGCCGGGGGCCGGGGGGCCCACCACCACCCCGAGCGTATCCCTGCCGTCGACAGCATCGGGCGTGCGCACCGCCCGGGAGACGGCTGCCCAGACGGTCTGGGTTTTGGTCGGTTTGAAGGCTATCCGGATGCTGGGTTGGAGTTCGATGCCGGTGTAGTCGTTATGTTCGATCTTGAGCCCGGTGGTCAGTGTCAGCCGGTTTGGCACGAGCTTGAATTCGTCCTGCACGAACGCGCTGAAGAGCTGAGTTTGAAACTGGCCGTCCCTCACCGTGTTTAGCGGTGTCGTTTGTTTGATCAGGTTGTCGATGAAGCGATAACCGGCCCCCCAGATCACGTCGTGACGATCACCGATCCCGAAGGTGTGTTGCGCCGTCAGATCGAAGGTGTCGGTGAGCGGGGCCGAACGGTTGCTTTCGTTGCGATAAAGCCGGTCATAATAGGCCTGCACTTCGACGCTGGAACCGGCGGGCAACCGGTGGGTCCAGCGGCCGAGGGTGTTGACGTCGTAGCCGTCGGAAATGTCGGACCGGACGTCCATGACATCGGCCTGCCAGGTCAGGTGCGTGTCGGGATCGGGATAATGGTCGATGCGGAAACCGGCGGTCCGTCCCTGCCATTGATCGTCGGCGGACTGGCCGTTGGCCAAGGGGTAGTCGTCGTTGGAACGGTAGCTGGCGAAGACGCGGTAGTAGGTGTTTTCACCGAGCCGGCCACCATAACGCACGCCGCCCATTTCCTGATACACGTCGCCGCCACCGGCATAAAGCAGGCCGCCTTGGGTGTCCTTGGCGCTGCGCGAGACGACGTTGATGACACCGTTGACGGCGTTGGCGCCCCAGATTGTCGCGCCGGGGCCCTTGATCACCTCGATGCGGTCAACGTCCTCCAGCATGGTCTGTTGCAAGTCCCAGTAAACTCCGCCGAACAGGGACGTATAGACGGCGCGTCCGTCCACCAGCACGAGGAGCTTGTTGGAGAAAACAAAGTTGAACCCCCGTGATGAAACGGCGAACTCGCGGGAATTGACCGTGCCGACGTCCATGCCCGGCACGAGGCGGAGGGCGTCGGGGATGGTCGTGGCGCCGGAACGGCGGATGTCGTCGTTGGAGAGAACCGAGATCGCGGCGGCGGAGTCGAAGAGCGGCTGTTCCTTTTTGGAAACCGAGGTGACGGTTTCATTCATGAGTTCCTCGATGCTCAGATCGGCGAAACTCCGGGTCTCGGACTGGGCGGCGAGATGTCCGTTGAGGACGACGGCCATGAGTGCGGCCGCCGGAACGGCGCTGACGCTGCGGCGTGTCAGGATTGAGGTCATGGGGTGATTTACCCGGACTGGGGATCTTCTGTAACCGTTATCCAAATACAGTGATCGAGGCGGCGGAGCGGAAGGTGCCGGGGGGAGCACCAACGGTGGGGACGTTCTGCAGTTCTTATGTCATGGGGTGTGCTGCCCGTCGAGCGCGGTTCTGACCGCATGGGCGAGCATCTTGGGCAGATAGGGCTTTGAGAGAATATGGACGGACGGAGGGAGTGTGGATGCCGCGTTCGCCGCCAAACCGAGGGAGCCGCTGGCGATCACGACCTTCAGGTCCGGCTTCTCGGACAGCAGCCGGGTGGTCAGATCCTGGCCCGAGAGCTCGCCGGGCAGGACCAGATCGGTGAGCAGAAGCCGGATTTTCGACGCGTGCCGGTGCCAGACGGCCAGGGCCTGGTCGCCGGACTTGGCCTGAAGGATGGAGTAGCCGCAGCGTTGGAGCACGGTGACGGCGAATTCGCGGACCTTGGGATCATCCTCGACGAGCAGGATCGTCTCGCGTCCGGTGTCGTCTGCGAGGGAGGGGGGCGTCGACGGAGCCTTGTCCGCGGCAGGCGGAGCCGGTGGAAACAGGAGGGTGAATGTGGTGCCCGCGCCCGGCGGACCCTCCACTTCGATCCAGCCATCATGTCGTTTGATGATGTCCATCACTATGGCCAAGCCGAGACCGGTTCCATGTCCCTCGGGCTTGGTGGTGAAGAACGGGTCGAAGATGTGGGGGGCGACGTCTGGCGGGATGCCCGGGCCGGTGTCGCGCACGCTCAGGCAGACGAAGTCGCCCGGGCGGGCCGACGGATTCCGGGCGGCGTCTTCCGGGGTGTAGTGCCGGAGTCCGGTTTGGATGACCAGGCGTCCGCCGCCGGGCATGGCGTCGCGGGCGTTGGCCGCGAGGTTCAGCAGCACTTGGACAATCATATCCCGATCGGCGAGAATCCACGGAGCGGGAAAAAACGGTTCGATGGTCAGGGAAACGGGGGCGCCGAGCAGCGGTCGAAGCAGGTCCGCGGTTTCCTCCACGACCGTATTCAGGTTGATCGCTTCGCGCAGGGGCGGGTGTTTCCGGCTGAAGTGCAGCCATTGGCGGACGAGCCGGGCGGCGTGGTCGGCGGCGGTGTAAACCTGCTTCAGGGCTTCGGCCGCATAGGGCGTAAGCGGTTCTTCGTCCAGGATGAAGCTCACCTGGCCGAGGATCACCGTGAGCAGATTGTTGAAATCATGCGCCATGGCTCCGGCGAATTGTCCGATGGTTTCCATTTTTCTGGCCTGCGCCAGCTCGGCTTCCAGACGCACTCGTTGCCGGTGTTCCTCGGCTTCGGACAGGGCGCGACGGATGGCCGCGGGCAACCGTTCCAGCCGGTCCTTCAGGATGTAGTCGGTCGCGCCTTGTTTGAGGCTTTCAATGGCTCGCTCCTCGCCGATCAATCCGGATACGAAAATGAAGGGAATCTCGGGGTGTTGCTGATGCGCGGCCGACAGGGCGGTCATGCCGTCGTAGCCGGGCAGGTGGTAATCGGCGAGGATCAGGTCGAAGCCGCCCCGGGCCAGCGCGGCCTCATAGCCGGCGGAGTCGGACACGAGGGTGAATTCGCAGGTCAGTCCGGATCTTTTGGTGACGCAGTGTTGGACGGCTTCGCGGTCGGCGGCATTATCCTCCAAATAGAGAATTCGCAGTGTGGGCGGCATGGCGGCGTCGCTACGACCCCGGTAGTCCAGCCGATCCCGGGGTGGATGGACAGGCTGTTTATTCGGCCTTGCGGCCATGGTCCCGACGCATGGCCCGAGTCGTTTTACCGGAGACCGGGATCGAGTCTGGGCGAGGGACCGCCTCTCACGGCAGATAGTCGGTGGTCATTGCCTGATCGACGGTGATTTTCGACTTGGGGAGGATGGCGAGGTCTTCGAGCTGGTTGATCTGCGTCTGGAAACGCTCGCGGGTGATGCGGCCGGTGTTGGCGGGTCCGCCGTCGGGTCCGCGGCCGGTGACGAGCTTTTCGTCGATGATCATCTTGCGGGAGAAGAGCATGAACTCGTCGGTGTTGTTGGCGTTGGCCTTCTTCATGAGCTCGTGGGCGGGCGCGGGATCGTTGGTCAGGTAGTCATTCCAGCCGGCGATGTAGGCCTTCACGAAGGCGCGGGCCTCGGCGGGGTGGGTGGCGAGCCAGGCCTTGTTGCCGACGACCACGGCGTAGGCGTCGAAGCCGGCGTCCCAGGCGTAGAGGAAGCGGGGCATCTCGCCGCCGGCCTTGATGATGTGGTAGGGCTCGGCGATGTAGTAGCCCTGCTGGATGAGGTCCTTGTTTGCGACGAAGTTGGCGACGGAGTAGTTCTGCGGGACGAGTTGGAAATCGATGCCGTATTTTTTCTTCAGATACGGAAGGAACGCCCACTCGGGGCGGGCCATGAGGGTCTTGCCGGCGAGATCCTCGAAGCGGGCGACGGGGTTCTCCTTGTGCAGCATGAGCACGGACGGGTCGTTCTGGAAGACGGCGGCGATCTGGATCACCGGCACGTCCTGGGCGATGGCGAGGAGGGTGTTGGTGCTGTCGCCCTGGCCGAACTGGGCCTGGCCGGTGGCGACCTTCTGCATGACAAACGCGTTGGGTCCGCCGGGGATGATCTCGACGTCGAGGCCGGCGGCCTTGAAGAAGCCCTTGGCCTGCGCCTGGTAAAAACCACCGTGCTCGGGCTCGGCGACCCAGTCGAGTTGGACGGTGATTTTGAGGGGAGCCGCGGGGGTGTTGGCTGCGGGCGCGGACTTTTTTCCGCAGGCGGAGACGACGAGGCAGGCGAGGGCGGGGGCGAGCAGGCGGGCGAGGCGGGTCTTCATGAAAGGGAGTGGGTTTCGAGGGCGCCGTAGGCCTCCATCAAGGCGCGGGTGGCCGGAGCGTGGTCGAGGTCGAACACGCGGTCGTCGAGGCAGGCGACGGGCATGACGCCGAGCAGGGCGTTGGTGACGAAGACCTCGGAGGCGTGGACGAGGTCGTCGTGGGTGAGCAGGGATTCGCGGGCGCGATCAGGGCCGAGCAGCGCGAGCACGCGGGCGCGGGCCGTGCCGGGCAGGGGGCCGGCGGCAAGGGAGGGCGTGTGGACGATGCCATCGCGGACGACAAAGAAATTGGAGGTCGCTCCCTCGATGACGATGCCGGCGGGAGTGACGAAGAGCGGCTCGTCGAAGCCGGCGGCGACGGCGGCACGTTTGGCGCGGATGTTGGCGAGGTAATTGAGGGTCTTGTGGCCGGAGAGGGTGCCGGTGCGCTCTCCGGAGAAGACGGTTTTCAGGCGGAATCCGTGGGCGTAGGTTTCGGTGGAATAGAGTCCGGACTTGGCGGTGATGAGTTCGCCGGTGGTGTCGCCGTGGTTGAAGAGGACGATCTTGGCGGAGCCGTCGGTGACGCCGTTGGCGGCGGCGGTGCGGAGGACTCGTTCGGCCAGCGTGTCGGCGGAGAGCGCGTAGGGCAGGTCGAGCGTGCGGGCGCTGGCGGCGAGGCGGGCGTGGTGGTCGGCGAGGAAGACGGGACGGCCGGCGAGGAGCTTGATGGTTTCGAAGACGCCGTGGCCGTAAAGAAAACCCTCGCTCACGGCCGAGATGCGCGCGGCGTCGGCAGGGACGAGAACGTTGTCGAGGAGAACGTGAGAGGCGGGCATGGATCGGAAGGTTAACCGCAGATTACGCAGATGGGCGCAGATGGCCAAGACAGGGATTCCATCTGGTTTTTATCTACGGAATCTGCGGTTAAGAAGGATCGGTCAGGGCCTCGTGCATCGCGCGGCCTTTATCGAGGGTTTCCTGATATTCGGCGGCGGGGGCCGAATCCCAGACCACGCCGCCGCCGACATGATAATAGGCGCGTCCGTCCACGCAGGTGATGGTGCGGATGGCGATGTTGAGATCGGCGTCGCCGTCGAAGCCGATGTAGCCGATCGCGCCGGTGTAAACGTGACGGCGGTGGGGCTCGAGTTCGTCGATGATCTCCATTGCCCGGATTTTTGGGGCGCCGGTGATGGATCCGCCGGGGAAAGCGGCGCGCACGCAGTCGATGACGTCGAGGCCGTGGCGGAGCGTGCCGGACACGGTCGCGACGAGATGGTGGACGGTGGGATGGGACTCGAGGTGCCAGAGCCGATCGACGCGCACGGAGCCGAAGTCGCACACGCGGCCGAGGTCGTTGCGTTCGAGGTCCACGATCATGAGCAGTTCCGCGCGGTCTTTCTCGCTGGCGAGGAGTTCGGCGGCGAGACGGGCGTCGGCGGCCGGATCGGCGGAGCGCGGACGCGTGCCCTTGATCGGGCGGGTTTCGACGTGGCGGTCGCGCACGGTGAGGAAACGCTCCGGGGAGCTGCTCACGATTTGCACGGGACCGAACGACAGGTAGGCGGCGAACGGCGCGGGGCTGCGTTGGCGGAGTCGCTGGTAGAGCGCGTAAGGAGGGCAGGGCAGCGGCGTGGTGAAACGCTGGGTGAGGTTCACCTGATAGACATCGCCGGAAGCGATGTAGGCCTTGATGCGGGCAATGGCTTCGGTGTAGGTCGCGGCGGTGAAGTTGGAAACCAGCTCCGTCGAGGGAGCTTCCGGCATAGAGTAACCTATTGGGTTACTCTGGTCTGGGGTCGCGAGGGTAGTGCGGAGGCGGGCGAAGAGTTCGGCGGCGGGGGTGGAGGCGACGGGGTTGGCGACGAACCAGGAGCGTCCGGTGGCGTGCTCGTGGGCGATCAACGCGTCGTAGAAGGCGAACTCGCAATCGGGAATCGCGGGGAGGTCGTCGGGTTTGGTACGCGCGACCTTTTCCAACTGGGTGCAAAGTTCGTAGCTTAAAAACCCCACAGCGCCGCCGACGAAGGGCAGGGATGGCGGTGTGTGCCGGTCGGCCAAAGTGTAACCCATTAGGTTACACTTTGGATTGGAATTGCGGTAGTGCCGGAGGAGATTTTGGAGTTCGGCGAGGGCGGAAGTGTCACCTAATAGGTGACACTTTGGGTTGGGGTCGCGGTGGGTGAGGGTGGCGTGGTTGTCTTTGGCGCGGAAGACCAGGAAGGGGTCGAAGCCGATGAATGAATACGCGCCGAGTCCGCCGGTGGAGCGGCCGCTGTCGAGGAAGAAGGCATGGTCGCGGCCGGCGAGCGTCGCGAAAAATTCGTGGGGTGGATCGGGGAGCTCCACCTCTTCGAAAAGGACGGGCGGGCCGAGCGCGAGATCGGGGCGCGGGTTGACGCCGATGCGGTCGGCGCGGGCGAGGTGGGCGCTCACCGGCTCGTGGTGAATGATCAATCCGGGCGCGAGGTCGGCCAGCGGGACGAGGACGAAGGCGCGTTCGTGCAGGCGCGGGTGCGGGAGCGTGAGGTCTTCGTCCGCGACCGTGACGTGGTCGAAGAGGAGCACATCGAGGTCGATGGTGCGCGGACCCCAGCGTTCGAGGCGGACGCGGCCGAGGTGCTGTTCGACGGACAGGCAGAGGTTGAGCAGCGCGTGCGGGGTGAGCGTCGTTTCGAGTTCGACGACGAGGTTCAGAAAGTCCGGCTGGTCGGTCAGGCCGACGGCGCGGGTTTCGTAAACGGGGGAGATGCGCGCGATGCGGACTCCGGGGGCGGCGGCCAGGCGGGCGAGCGCGGAGGCGAGGACGGCGCGGCGGTCGCCGATGTTACCGCCCAGTCCGAGGTAGGCGGTCTGCACGCGATTTGCTGGTTTCGACGGCGACATGGTCGAGGATGCCGGCGATGGGGACGGACGGTTTTTTGATAGTGATGTCCACGCGGTCCACGATCGGGCAGGCGTCGAGGACGCGGTCGATGACGTGGTTGGCGAGCGCCTCGATGAGTTTGAAGCGGTCCTTCTCGACGGTCTCGCGGCAGATGGCGTAAACGCGGGTGTAGTCCACGGTCTGGTTAAGGTCGTCGGACGCGGCGGCGGCGGCGATGTCGAGCGTGAGCACGAGATCGATCACAAATCGCTGGCCGAGGGTGTTCTCCTCGGGGAGGTCGCCGTGGTATCCGTAGAATACCATGTTCGAGAGGGTGATGCGGCCGGTCATGTGCGGAGAGTCGATAGTGGAGAGTCCAGAGTCTAGAGCTTGGGAGCAGAAGCAAGCACGGCGGCGGCCATGAGGGCGGCGCGGTGGTTGGCGCGGACGTCGTGGACGCGGTGGAATTGAACGCCTTGGTTAACCGCGAGCGCGGTGATTGCGAGGGTGCCTTCGAGGCGTTCGTCGGGCGGGAGGTCGAGGACGTGGCTGATGACGGTCTTGCGAGAGGCGCCGAGGAGGAGCGGGTGGCCGAGGGCGTGCAATTCGCCGAGGCGGGCAAGGATTTCGAGGTTTTGCGGCTGGGTTTTGGCGAAGCCGATGCCGGGATCTAGGAGGATGCGCTGGGGATCGATGCCGGCGGTGGCGGCGATCGCGAGCGTGCGGGTGAGGAAGGTTTTTATCTTTTCGATCACGTCGCCCGGCCGGTCGCGGAAATCCGGGTCGTTGTGCATGAGGATCGCGGCGGCGCCGTGGCGGGCGATCACGCCGGCCATGGCGGGATCGCGCTGGAGGCCGTGGACGTCGTTGACGAGGTGCGCGCCGGCGGCGAGGGCGGCGTCGGCCACGGACGCGTGGTAGGTGTCGATCGAGATCGGCGCGGCGGTGTGGCGGACCAGTTCGCGGATGACGGGGACGACGCGGCGGATTTCCTCCTCGGGGCCGACTTCGACGTAGCCGGGGCGGGTGGATTGTCCGCCGACATCGATCACCGAGGCGCCCTCGGCGATGAGCAGGCGCGCGTGGGAGAGGGCGGCGGCGAGCGAGTTGTGGTGTCCGCCGTCGAAGAACGAGTCGTCGGTGACATTGAGGATGCCGACGATGACGGGCGTGCCGTCGAGGACGAGGCGGCGATCGCGGCAGAGCAGTTCGCGGGAGGGGGCGGATGGCATTTTAGGAATCCTTTGGTTGATAGGCGTCGTGCCAGCGGTGGAGCACGGCCCAGCTCAGCCAGACGACGGCGCCGGCGAAGAGAAAGCCGAGGAGGCAGCTCACGAGGGCGGTGGCGAAGAGCGCGGGGATTTTAAACTGGGCGCTGTAGATCAGGCTGAGAAAGCCGAGTCCGCCCTGGCCGCCGGCGGAGCTGCCGGCGTAGGCGTCGCCGGCGATGGCCCCGATGGGCGCGAGGGTGGCGGCGATGCGCAGGCCGGTGAAAAAATACGGCAGCGCGGCGGGCACGCGCAGCAGGAAAATTTGCTGCAGGCGCGTCGCGCGGCCCATGCGGAAAAGATCGACGAGCAGGCGGTCGGTGGAAACGAGGCCCTGCGTGGTGTTCACAACCAGCGGGAAAAAACTGATGAGAAACGTGATGATCACGACGCTCATCAGTCCGGGGCCGGCCCAGAGGATGAGGATGGGGGCGACCACGATGATGGGCGTGAGTTGCAAGGCCATGAGCCACGGGTAAAGGCTGGCGCGGATCAGCGGTGAGAGCGACAAGATGAGTCCGAAGATCACGCTGCCGACGACGGCGGCGGCGAAGCCGAGAAACGCGCCGGTGGCGGTGCTGAGCGTGGCGGATCCCAATTGAGGCCCATACTCGACGAAGGCGCGGGCGATGGCGTCGGGTGCGGGCAGGAGGAACCGCTGGTCGGCGCGCAGAACCCACAGGCGCACGGCGTAGAGCGCGGCGATGAGGAGCACGCCGGTGAGGGCGGGGAGGACGAAGGTGAGGACGCGGCGGTTCATGCGGCGACGGCGGTGCGGAGCAGGCGGGAGACTTCGGCGACCTGACGGTGAAACGCGGGGTCTTCGCGCGTGGAGGCGTTGCGCGGAAAGGGCAGGCCGACGGGAAGGTCGTGGGAGATGCGGCCGGCGGCGAGGATCAGGATGCGGGTGGAAAGAAACACCGCCTCGGCGACCGAGTGGGTGACGAAGAAGGCGGTCCAGCGCCGGCGGTCGCGCAGGGTGAGGAGTTCCTCGTTGAGGTGTTCGCGGGTGAGTTCGTCGAGGGCGCCGAAGGGCTCGTCGAGCAGCAGCAGCGACGGCTCGAGGGTGAGGGCGCGGGCGATGGACACGCGCATTTTTTCGCCGCCGGAAAGCTGGCGCGGGTAGCGGTCGGCGAGGTGGGCGATGCGGGCGAGGGCGAGGAATTCGTCCACGAGTGCGGTGCGCCGGTCGACGGGGATGCCGCGGAGCTGGAGGAGCATCGCGGCGTTTTGGCGGACGGTGCGCCACGGGAGCAGGGCGGCGTCTTGGAAAATAAAGGCGCGCTCGGTCGCGGTGGTGTCGGCGGGTTGACCCTCAACCAATGCGCGCCCGGACGTCGGCAGCGAGAGGCCGGAGAGGAGGCGGAGGAGGGTGGATTTTCCGCAGCCGCTGGCGCCGACGAGGCTGACGAATTCGCCGCGTTCGGCGCGGAGGGAAAGGCCGTCGAGCACGGGCGGGCGGGCGGCGTCACCGAAACGTTTGGTGACGGACTGGAGTTCGACGATGGGAGGCGGGACGCTCATGCACGAAGGCGGGTCGTGAGCATGGGCGCGACGGGGGCGCGGGCAAGCCCGCGGCCTACTTCAGGCGCGCGAGGGCCTCGGAGGCTTTTTCGTAGGACGGTTCGAGCGCGAGCGACGCCTGGTATTCAACGCGGGCGTCGGCGGGGCGGCGGGCCAGTTCGGCGATCATGCCGAGGCGATAGTGCGCGCCGGCGTGGTCGGGCTCGGAGGACTTGGGTGTGAGTTGCAGGCAGCGGCGCAGGGCTTCCTCGCCGCGGGCGAGATTTTGGCCGGTTTCGGAGGCGATGCGGCCGATCGTGTAAAGGATGAGGTAGCTGTCGGGCTGGTCGCGGAGCAGGGCTTCGCAGGCGGCGAGGGCGTCGTCGTAGCGTTTTTCGCTGCACAGGGCGTTGGCGCGGATGACGGCGCCGCGGGTGGGATCGCGTTTGGCGATTTCGGCGATGTGGGCGTAGGCGCGGGCGAAGTCGCCGCCGGCGATGGCGGGGGCGCGGGTGTAGAACTGCACGAGGCCTTCGCGGTAGGCGAGGGTGTCGGGAGCGAGTTTCACCGCCTGTTCGAGGGCGTTGCGTCCGCGGCGGGCGTAGCCGATGGCGCTGAAGGAGACGCCGAGTTCGGTGGCGCGCAGGAGGCTGGCGCTGCCGTAGTCGGCGAGGATGCGGGCGTCGGACGGCGCAAGCTCGGCGGCGCGGGCCAACGCGTCGGCGGCCTCGTCGCGGTGCTGCATCTGAAGATCGCAGCGGCCGAGATACCAGAGGGCGGAGATGTTTTTGGGTTCGCGGGCGACGAGGGCGGCGAATTGTTCGCGGGCCTCGGGGACTCGGTGGGCGTCGAAGAGCGCGATGGCGGCGTCGAGCGGGGCCGGGTCGCCCTCCTTCGCCAAGGCTTCAGAGGGTGAGGCGGCGCGGCAGTGGTTCGCCGGAAGGAGAACGAGGAGGGGGAGGAGAACGAGGACGAGGCGGACGATCATTCGAAACGGAGGGCCTCGATGGGGTCGAGCTGGGAGGCCTTGCTGGCCGGGAAGTAGCCGAAGACGACGCCGATCAGGGCGCTGCCGCCGAGGCCGGCGAAGATCGACCAGGCGGGGATGGCGGTGTTCCAGCCGTTGAGGTAGGCGAGCACCTCGGAAAGGCCGACGCCCAGCGCCACGCCGATAGCGCCGCCGAGACCGGAGAGGATCATGGCCTCGATGAGAAACTGGATGCGGATGTCCTTGTCGTGGGCGCCGATTGAGAGGCGGATGCCGATCTCGCGGGTGCGCTCGGTGACGGACACGAGCATGATGTTCATCACGCCGATGCCGCCGACGACGAGGGACACGCCGGCGACGATGCCGAGGAGGAGGGTCATTGTTTTCGAGGTGGCGGTGGCGGCCTGGGCGAGCTCGATTTGGTTGCGCACGGTGAAGTCCGGTTCGCGTCCGCCGCGGCGCTGCATGAGCAGGTCGGTGATGTCCTGCTGGATCTTGTCCATTTTCTCGGGCGAGACCGCCTGAACGAGGATGGAGTTGAGGTTGGTGCGCTTGCTCACGCGCTTCATGCCGCTGGTGTAGGGCACGATGACGACATCGTCCTGGTCCTGGCCAAAGAGATTGTAGCCCTTGCCCTTGAGCACGCCGAGGACCTTGAAGGGGATGTTGCGGATGCGGATCGACTGGCCGACGGGATTTCCATCGGGGAAGAGTTGGTCCACGATGGTTTTCCCGATGATGCAGACCTTGCCGACGCTGCGGACGTCCTGCTCGGTGAACATGGCACCCTCGGCGAGGTCCCAGGCGCGGATGGAGAGGTAGTCGGGGCCTTCACCGGTGATGGCGGTGTTCCAATTCAGACCGTTGGCGAGGACTTGGGCGCGGTCGCGGACCTCGGGGCTGACGGCGACGGCGTCGGGGATTTCGTGGACGATGGCCTCTGCGTCCTCCGGCGTGAGGGTGCCGGCGCTGCCGCCGCCGCCGCGCAGGCCGCCGGTGGTGTAGTTGCCGGCGAAGATGCTGATGACGTTCTGGCCGAGGCTGGCGACCTGGGCCTCGACCTGGGCCTTGGCGCCGTTGCCGATGCTCACGATGGCGATGACCGCGGCGACGCCGATGATGATGCCCAAGCCGGTGAGGACCGAGCGCATCTTGTTACGGCGAAGCGCGCGGATGGCGATGATGCAGGTGGCGAGGAATCTCATGCGTGGTGGCTGATGAGTTTGGCGGCGGCCTCGGCGGCCTGGAGCTTGCCGAGTTCCACGGACGAGAGGGAGCGGTTGTGAACCAGTTCGTCGCGGACGACCTGGCCGTCGCGCACGATGAGGTTGCGCTTGCAGAAGTGGGCGATGTCGAGCTCGTGCGTCACCATGACGATGGTGATGCCCTCGTCGTTGAGCTTCTGGAAAACGCCCATGACCTCGATCGATGTGCGGGTGTCTAGGTTGCCGGTGGGCTCGTCGGCGAGGAGCACCTGCGGGCGGTTGACGAGGGAGCGGGCGATGGCGACGCGCTGCTGCTGTCCGCCGGAGAGCTGGCTGGGGAAATGATCGTGGCGCTTGGCGAGGCCGACGATGTCGAGCGCATGCATGGCCCGGTCGCGCATCTCCTTCGCGCTGACGCGCTGGTGGGAGTAGAGCATGGGCAGCTCGACGTTTTCCAAGGCGGTGGTGCGGGCGAGCAGGTTGAAGCCTTGGAATACGAATCCGATCTTCTGGTTGCGGATGTCGGCGCGCTGATTGCGGCCGAGCGCGGAGACGTCGATCCCGTCGAGCAGGTAGCGGCCGCTGGTCGGCTGGTCGAGGCAGCCGAGCGTATTCATCAACGTGGATTTGCCGGAGCCCGACGAACCCATGATGGCGAGGAACTCCCCCTTCTGGATGGTGAGGGAAATGCCGCGCACGGCATGGACCTTGACCTCGCCGGTGTCGTAAACGCGGTGAATGTCCTCAAGCTGGACGACGGGGTTCATGGGCGCGGGGCGGAGGATTAGCGGCGGCCGAAACCGCCGGGCGAACCGAAGGGGCTGGAGGCCGCGGTGGGTTTGGAGTCAGGGACGCTGATGCCGGTCACGATGACATCGCCCTCGTTGAGTCCGTCCACGATCTCGGTGCCGCTGCCGTCGTTGATACCGAGTTTGACGTTGACGGCTTCGATCACGGGTTTCTTCGGATCGGCGGTGATCAGCCGGTAAATGGTGCGCGTGGTGATGGTCCCGCTGGCGCTGCGGCCGCCGAAGGGAGGCAGGTCGATGCCGCGCTCCTTGGCGAGCTGCATGACCTTGGCGATCATGTCAGGCGAAGGCGCGCCCGAGCCGGGGGTGAAACCGACTTCGGCGAGAAGCTCGCGGCGAACCTTGCGCAGTTGATCGTCGGTGAGCGCGGGTTTGGCGTCCGTGGGTTTGCCGTCCGGGCCGCGGGGGGACTGCACGGTGACCTCGGAGGGGATGCGGACGCGGAGGGCGGCGTTGGCGAGCTTGAGGGCGGCGTTGCGGCGGGCGACGACGATGGAGACGTTTGCGGTCATGCCGGGCTTGAGCTTCAGGTCATCGTTGCTCACGTCGATGATGGTGGCGTAAACGACGACGTTTTGCTGCGTCTTGGGCGAGTTGCGGATCTGGGAAACGCGTCCGCGGAACTGGCGTCCGGGAAACGCATCCACGGTGAAGTTGACGGTCTGGCCGACCTCGACGGAGCCGATGTCGGCTTCGGATACGGCGGCGTTGATCTGCATCTTCGAGAGGTCGTTCGCGATGGTGAAAAGCGTGGGGGCGTTGAGGCTGGCGGCGACGGTCTTGCCCACGTCGGTGAGGCGGTCGATGACCATGCCGTCGATGGGGGTGTAGATGTTGCAGCGGGAGAGATCGACCTCGGCGGTGTCGACGGCGGCCTGCTGGATTTGCAACTGGGCCTCGGCTTGGGCGAGCTGGGCCTCGGCCTGGTCGAGCTCCTGCTGGGAAACCAGCTGTTGCTCGCGAAGGGCGCGGGTGCGCTCGGCGTTCAGCTTGACGAGATTGTAGTTGGCGCGGGTGTTGGCGAGCTGGGCCTTGGCCTGGTTGAGGCGCGACTTGTAGGTGGCGGGGTCGATGCGCGCGAGAAGGTCGCCCTTTTTGACGAGCGAATTGTAGTCCACGACCACTTCGCTGATGAGGCCGGAGATCTGCGAACTCACGTCCACCGTGACGACGGGCTGGAGATCGCCGCTGGCCGTCACCGACTGGATGATCTCGCTGCGGGCGATGGTGACGGAGGTGAACTCGACCTCGGGCGCCGATTTGAGCGTGTAATAATAATAAGCGCCGCCGGCGAGGGCGGCGACGATCACAAGGGCCAGCCAGAGTTTGGAGGAACGGGAGTTCGCCATGTTAAAAGGGGGTCGGAAGGAAAGAATCCGGGCGCGGGGACGCGTGGCAACAAAAGGGAATCAATTCCCTGTCGTGGCGGGCGAGGCAACGCCGGAATACGTCCAGACGCCGCGTGCGGCTCCAGGTTTCCCCGGCCGCGAAAATCCGTCCCGGCGGGTCAGTCCGCGCGCGGGAAGGCCGCGGCGAGGGCGGCGGCGACGTTGGTAGGCACGAAATGGGAGACGTCGCCGCCATAGCGGGCGACCTGCTTGACGAGCGAGGAGCTGGTGTAGCTGAAGCGCTCGTGAGGCATGACGAAGAGCGTTTCGATGCGCGGTTGCAGGTGGCGGTTCATCAGCGCCATGTTGAACTCGAATTCGAAGTCGGAGAGGGCGCGCAGGCCGCGGATGATGGCGTCGGCCTTCTGGGCGACGGCGAACTCGACGAGGAGGCCGTCAAAGATGACGGCTTTGACGTGCGGGTATTTGGCGAGGTTGGCCTGGACGAGGTCGAGGCGCTGCTCGGGCGAAAAGACGGGGCCCTTGCCGGGGTTGCGGGCGATGGCGACGGTGATGCGGTCAAACAGCTTGGCCGCGCGGTCGAGCACATCGAGGTGACCGTTGGTGAGGGGATCAAACGTGCCGGGATAGATGCAGTGACGCATGAGCTTGGGCATCATCAGCGCGGGGCGACGCGGGGCGAGAACCAAATCGTTGCGTTTCCGGGGTTGCCTTCGCCGCGGGCGAGTCGTGTCCTTCGGCAACCTTCCCACCCAAGACATGAATCTGCCCAACACCATCACCCTTTCGCGCATCCCGCTGATGTTCGTGGTGGTGTGGTTGATGTATCAGCAATGGACGGGCGCGGCCACGCTGGCCTTCTGGCTGTTCATCGCGGCGGCGGTCGGCGACTGGCTCGACGGCTATCTCGCCCGCAAGCGCCAGCTCATCTCGACCTTCGGCAAGTTCATGGACGCGCTCACCGACAAGATTTTCGTCGTGGGCATCATGATCGCGCTGGTGGAGCTCAAATTCGTGCCGATCTACCTGGTTTTGATCGTGCTGTGCCGCGAGTTCCTGATCTCCGGCATGCGCATGATGGCGGCGGCCAAGGGTGTGGTGGTGGCGGCGGAGCGCGGCGGGAAAACCAAGACGCTCACCCAGCTCATCGCGGTGGGTTTTCTGCTGTTCGTGCCGATGCTGCAGAACGACATCGCGGGGTGGTTGAACGTCGATTTTTCGCAATATACCCGGGTGATCCACTACACCGGGCTCGGGCTGTTCATTCTCGGCGTGTATTTCACGGTGCGTTCCGGCTGGGACTACCTGGTCAAATACCGCGTGGTGTTTGAGGACATGAAATGAACTCGCTGAAACAGCCGTTGTGGCCGCGGTTTTTGCCGACGGCATGGGTGGTTTCGTGCGCGACGCTCGGTCCGGTCGGCCGCATGCGCAAGGCACCCGGCACCTGGGGCTCGGTCGCGGGCCTGCTGTATTTCACGACGCTGTTCGCCGGACGCATCGGCGATATCGGGCTGATTTTGTTCAGCGTGGTCGGCTTTTATTTTTCGGTGGCCCTCTGCGGCGAGGCTGAGTTCCGGCTCGGCGAACGTGATCCCGGCAAAGTCGTCCTTGATGAGTTTGTCGCCATGCCGCTGTGCTTCATCGGCTGGACACATTTTGCGGATGTCGCGCCCAACTGGGCGGTGTTTCTAGCGGGCTTCGCGTTATTTCGCCTCTACGACATCGCCAAGCCCTTCGGGATTAAAAAACTCCAGGACCTGCCCGGCGGCTGGGGCGTGACCGTGGATGACACGGCGGCGGCGCTGGCGGCGTGCGCGACGATGCACGGCGCGCACTTCGCCTGGGTTCACTGGCTGGCGCATTAACCGGCCGCCTTACGGCAGCGGCTCGATGTTTTCCAGCGACATGCGAACGTGCAGTCCCTGCTGGAGCACATCGACGGCGACGATGATGCCTTGCGGATTGGCGGGGTCGTCCACCACGCCCTCAAGTCCCCAGAGCGGGCCGCCAGTCACGCGCACGCGGGTGCCGCGCTGGATGAGCGGACGCAGCGTGAGTTCGAGGCCCGAGGCGACGAGCGTGCGCACGTCCTCCATCTGGCGCAGGAGTTTCGCCTCATCGACCACCGGGATGACGCGGGCGAGCAAGTCCTGCTGGTAGATGCGCGCCTTGTTTTCGAGGACGACCTTGGCGAACACGTAGCCGGCGAACAGCGGCTTGGTGAAGCGCTTGGTCTGTGCGCCGTAGCGTTTCACACTCTCGATGAGCGGCAGGTAGTGCTCGACCTTTTCGGCGGTCAGCAGGGCGGAGAACTTTTTTTCGCAGCGCGGCTTGGTGTGGCAGACCATCCAGCGCGCCTCGCCGGGGACGGGTGCGTTCACCGTTTCAGGAGGAAGCGCACCGCGGCGAAGTAGCCTTCGAGCCCGAGCCCGCTGATCACGGCGAGCGCGATGGGAGCGGTGAGCGACGTGTGGCGGAATTCCTCGCGCTTGTAGATGTTCGAAATGTGGACCTCGACCGCGGGCAGGTGGGCGCCGGCGAGCGCGTCGCGCAGGGCTACGCTGGTGTGGGTGAGGGCGGCGCCGTTGATGACGATGCCGTCGAACTTGGCGTCGGCCAGCGCGGCGATCTTGTCGATGAGCGCGCCCTCGTGGTTGGACTGGAAGAAATCGAGCTCGGCCTTGCCGGCGAACTCGGCGCGCAGCGACGCCTCGAGGTCGGCGAGGGTCGTGTGGCCGTAGATCTCGGGCTCGCGTTTGCCGAGGCGGTCGAGGTTGGGGCCGTTGAGGATGGCGATTTTCTTCATGTAGCGTGACCAAGGCTCTACAGGAGAACGCGGGGGCGCGTCACGTTTTCTTTCAGTCCGCGCTCAACCGGCAGCCGTGGGCACTGAAGCCGGCGCCGAAGCTTACGAGCCACCAGTCACCGTTCGGTTCAGGCCGAGAATCGCGCAACGCCACCTCCAGCGCGAACAACACGGACGGGCTGCTCATATTGCCGTGGTCGCGCAGCACCTCGCGGGTGGCGTCGAGCGGGTAGGCGGGCAGGGCGGTCTCGATGGCTTTGATGACCTCGCGTCCGCCGGCGTGGGCGAGGATGCGGCTGATCGGGCGGGCGTCGCGCGGTTCGTCGGCGAGCAGGCGGGTGACCGCGCCGGCGGCGAGGGCGGGCACGGTTTTGTGGAGCAGGTTGCGGAGTTTGCCGTCGCGCAGTTCGAAGCGGAGTTTGTCGCGCTCTTCGGGAACGTGAAGGGTGTTGAAGCCGTGGCAACGCACGCCCAGTGGCGACGGCGTCGAGCGCCAGATGGTCGCGGCCGCGCCGTCGCTGAACAGGCACGCGCTGATGAGCACGCCGGGGTCGTCGTCGAGGAAGATCGCGGCGGAGCAAATCTCCACGGCGATACAGGCGACGATGGCGTCGGGCTGGGCGGCGAGGACGGCCTGCGTGGCGCGCAGCGCGGGCACGGCGGCACCGCAGCCGAGGCCGACGAGGTCCTGCAAAAAGGCGTTGGGTTTAAGGCCGAGGTGTTCGGCGACGTAGCTCGAAACACCCGGACATAGGTAGCCGGTGCAGGTGCAGATGATCAGGGCGTCGAGTTGGTCGGCGTGCAGTCCGGCTTGGACGAGTGCGGCGGTGAGGGCGCGACCGGCGAGTTCGGGGGCGGCGAGGCGGAAGGCGTCGTTGAGCTGGTCCGGGGTGTAATCGAAAATGCCCGCGATGTCGGAGATGGCGAAGTGGCGGCGGGCGATGCCGCTGTCCTTGTTGAGGACGGCCTCCAGCAGCGAAAGTGAACGGGCCGAGAGCCGCGCGCTCGCCCGGGACCTCGCGATGATTTCCCAGCACTGCGGCTGGGTGAGGACCGTGGGTGGCACGGCGGTGGCGAGGGCGTGGAGATGCATGGGGGCTAAGGTATCAGTGCGTCAGTTGGTAAAGCGGTTCCATCGGCAGCAGGCGGAGGTCGGCGGCGGTCGCGAGGCAGCGTTGGCCGGCGGGATTAAAAAGAAACGGATGCAGCGCCCGGGCGGACGCGAGGCGCAGGCGGAAAAGGCTGCGCAGGCGGCGGTGAACGCTGCGCAGCGTGTCGGCCCACGATGCTTCGCCGCGCGACCAGGCGAGCAGCGGATCGAGGGACTGCTCCGCGCTTTGAAACGCCATGGCCATGCCGTGACCGGTGAACGGCGGGATCATCGCGTAGGAGTCGCCGATCACCAGCCGGTCGGTGTCGGTGGACGGCTTGGAGAATCCGAGTCCGGCGATGGCGGAAAACGAAGCCGGGTCGATGTCGGCGGCGGCGAGTCGTGAGGCGAGCGCGTCGAGGCCGGCGGCGTGCAAATAGGCGGGCAGGACGGTCTCGCGGGCGAGGTTTGGGAGATCGGCGCGCTGGCGGAACAAGCCGGAGACGTTGATGCGACCGTCTTCGACTGAGCACAGGCCGACATAGGCGCGTTCGCCGAGATGCAGTTCGAGTTCCGCGTCCAGCGGCAGGTTGCGCGCGTGGCATTTCAGCCCGATCCATTCCGGGCGGGCGGGACGGCGGCCGATGGCAAACACGCGGCCTTCGGGCGCGGCGGCGAGGTCCGCGCGGGTGTGCGTGCGCAGATCGCCGCCGGCCGCGGCGAAGGCGGAGGCCAGGCTTTGGTCGAGCGCATGGCGGCTGATCGCGAGGGCGGGACGGGAGAGCGTTTGCCGGCGCAGCGGATGGTCGCGCAGGAACCAGGCGACCTCGCGGTGCGGCGTGGCACCGGCAAGAAACGGTGTGAGCTCGAGACGGGCGATGGTGCCGGGTTCGAGACCGGTGATGAATTCGCCGCAAACGCGATGCCTTGGATAATCGCCCGCCTCGATGATCGTGACCCGCACGCCGGCCTGGCGCAGGGCGAGTCCGAGCGAGAGACCGGCGAGGCCTCCACCGATGATTTCCACCGGCTGTGGCGCGGCGCGCGTCATGACCGGCGGATGGCGAGCAGGCGGTGGGCGCCGACCCGAGTCTGGGTGATTTCCCAAGACCACGCGGCCGGGTCGAGACCGAGGGTGCGGGGAAGTTCTCCGTCGAGAAACCCCGCGGCGATGCTCACGCGGCCGTCGTGGCGCGTGACGTGATTGGCGCCGCACAGCGGGGCGACGCAGCTCCAGAAAAACTGGTTGAGACGCTTGCGGGTGGGCTCGCTGAAAATCAGCAGCCGCGCATGCGGGCGGATCGCTTCGCCGAGCGCGCGCAGGGCGTCGTCGTCGAAGTGGTGCAGGATGAGGTTGCCCACCACCACGTCGTAGGCAGCCCAGCCGGTGAACGTCTGGATGTCGGCTTGGTGCCAGCGGGCGTCCGCGGGCCAGTCCGGCGGCGGCGGAATGCGGTCGATGCCATCGACGCGGACCGGGGCGGCGGCGCGCAGGCGGGCGGCGAGTTCGCCGGTGCCGCTGCCGAGTTCGATCACGTGTTCACCGGAGCGGACGTGGCGGGCGAGGGTTTGCTCGAACCACGGGGCGTTACCCATAACGCGATTGATGAGCCGCAAATCACGGCGACTATGGATCGCGTCGGGGTGATCGGGGGGCAGTGAGTCGAGAAGCTCGGGTTCGAGGCGGCGTTGCACCGGGCGAGGCTACGCGAATCCCTTGCGGCGTAAAGCCGTGCCTACAGTTCGGACTCGCGGATCAAAGCGGATTGTCGGTCGCGATGAATTCCCAGGGCAGGTTGAATTTGGCGGCGAGCTCGGCGGCGAGGGCCTTCACGCCATGGACTTCGGTCGCGTAGTGTCCGCAGAGGTAAAGATTGAGGCCCTGTTCTTGCGCGGTGTTGAACCACTCCTCGCGCAGTTCGCCGGTGACGAGCGTGTCGACGCCGGCGGGCGGGAGCTCGGGGATGGCGCTGTTGCCGCTGCCGCTGCAAAACGCTACGGACTGCGGCGCGTCGGAACCGTATTCGATGGCGATGACGCGGCCGTAGAGTTTTTCCAGTTGCGCGCGCAGGGCCGAACGCGGACCGGTGCGCGCGGCGATGCGGCCGATGGCCTCGCCGTCGCGCACGAGGAAGGGCCGGTCGGGCACGAGGCCGAGCTGGCGGGCGAGCAGGGCGTTGTTGCCCAGCTCGGGATGGCCGTCGAGTGGGAGGTGGTTGCTATAGAGCGCGCAATTCCCGCCGATGAGCGTCGCGACGCGGTCGTAAACCGGGCCGGTGAGCGGGCGGGGCATGTCCCAATACATGCCGTGGTGCACGATGAGGAAATCCACGCCGGCGGCCACGGCCTGGCGGAAAGGGACGACGCCCGCGTCGACGGCGGCGCCGATCTTGGTGACGCGGCCGTTGTTGGCGAGCTGGAGGCCGTTGAAGGCGCCGGGCGCGTCCTTGTAGGCGGAGCGGCGGGTGCGTTCATCGCAGTAGGTGACGAGGTCGGACAACGTGGCCATGCGGGTTGATGGCGGCGCGGATTCGGAGTGGCAATTTTCAAAACGCGGACTACCGATAGCGCACATGAGCGAAACGAGCTCCGCGGTCGACCTGATCGCCCAAGCCACCCAGCAGTTTTCCGGACGCCCTTCGTGGGATGATTATTTCATGGCCACGGCCGTGTTGATCTCCACGCGATCCCCGTGCGAGCGGCTCCATGTGGGCTGTGTGATCGTGAGCGGCGGCGACCGGCAAAACCGTCTGATCGCGGCCGGCTACAACGGATTCCTTCCCGGCACGCCGCATCAGTCGCGCCTGCGCGAAGGACGCGAGCAGGCGACGGTGCACGCCGAGCAAAACGCGATCGCCGACGCCGCCCGCCGCGGCAGCTCGGTCGAAGGCTCCGTGGCTTATGTGACGCATTTCCCGTGCATCAACTGCGCCAAAATCCTCGCCGCATCCGGCATCGCGGAGATCCGTTACCGCGAGGACTACAACAACGATCCCTTGGTTGCGCCGTTGCTGGAGGACGCCAATATAAAGGTGTTGAAGCTCTGATTTCGCCGCGTTCTTCCCCGATTTTCGACGATGTCCACCCGCCATCCCGATTCCTCCGCTGTGCTGGGCGGCTCGCTACTGCTGGCTCACCCCTCGTTGCGCGATGACAATTTCAAGCGCACCGTGATTCTCATCGCCTCGCACGACAGCGAGGGGGCGATGGGCGTCGTGTTGAACCGTCCCCTCGAGAAACAGCTCGGCGAACTCAACGACGAGTTTGCCCAAAGTCCGCTGTCCGGGGTGCCGCTGTTCGCCGGCGGCCCGGTGAATCCCTCCCAGGTCATCCTCTGCGTCTGGCGTCCGCATCCCGAAAACGACGGCTTTCAGCTCATGTTCGGCATCGATCCGGAAAAGGCCGGGGAACTGATCCATGAAGAGGGCGTGCACATGCGGGCCTTCCTTGGCTACGCCGGCTGGACGGGCGGCCAGCTTGAGGACGAGTTGCAACGCGATACGTGGGTGGTGAGCCCGTTGGTGTCCGAACTCCTGGAGGATGCGCCCGACGAGCAACTGTGGCGCGACTTGCTCGGACAGATCGACGAGGAGTGGAAACTCCTCGCCAACGAGCCGGATGACCCGAGCCTGAACTGATCGGCGGACACGGCGGTCCGACCTCCCTAAAAACGGATTGGGAATGTCCAACATTTCCGTTGACAGAGACGCGCGCGGCCGGTGTTTTCGTCTCTTTTATGAAAGTTGTTTCCTCCATCAAATCCGCGAAGAAGCGTCACCCTGCCTGCCAGGTCGTCCGCCGCAAAGGCCGCATCTACGTCATCAACAAGGTCGAGCCGCGCTACAAGGCCCGCCAAGGTTAACCTTAATCCCTCTTTAATAACGTGAAAGCCGAAGGCCATCCCGTCCTCAACAACGTTTGCTACCTCGATGTTTCGAGCGGCAAGCGCTTCCTCACCAAGTCCACGATGAAGTCCGCCCGCAAGGAAGTCATCGATGGCGTCGAGCACTACATCGTCCTCCGCGACGTGACGTCTGATTCGCACCCCGCCTACACCGGCGAGAAGCGCATCGTCGACACCGCCGGTCGTGTCGAGAAGTTCACCTCGAAGTTCAAGCGCGGCGCCGCCAAGGCCAAGTAAGGCCCGCGAGTTTCGACGAACAACTTTCAGCCCGCCTGCGAAGGCGGGCTTTTTTGTGCCCGAAATCAGGCTTCGGGCGGACGTGGAGCCGGGGCCGGGGCGGACGCCGCCGGGTCGCCGAGGTTGAGCACGCGGGTGCGGCGGGCTTCGGTACGGCTGCCGACGCGGGTGCGTTCGCCGGGGGTGCTGTAGGGGTTGCGGCGGTAACCCGCGAGGTTGGGATCGCTGGCGCATTTGAGCTGGTAGGCCTGCATGCGAGCGAAGAGATCGAGCAACTGGTCGGGCAGCGGGTAGGCGTCGAGTCCGCTGCGTTGCAGGGCGAGCAGGAGCTCGTGGGTCGTCTCGAGGGTGGAGAGGCAGCCGACGACGGGCTGTTGCTTGATCACGTAGCGGCTGGGCGCGGTGGGCGTGAACATGACGCGCGGCAGGCGTTGTAGTGACGGGCTCAGGCGCAGCATTTTTTTGGCGCCAGCCCAGGTGGCGTCGAGAAGGAAGAAGACGAGGCGGCGGTCGCCGATATCGGCGGGCGTGAGGTCGCCCTTGGAAAGGTTGCGCGCGCCGACGCTCGGATAGACGAGCATCACGAGATTGCGCGGGTCGTTGATGATGTCCTGCACGGCCTCCTGGTTGTCGAAGGCGAGACCCATCTGGAGCTCGCTGTTGGCCAGGCAGAGGTGGGTGAGGCGGCCGGTGGCGGCCTTCTCGTGCTTAAACTCGTGCGGATGCATGAGAAACACGAAACGGGTGCGCGTTTCCATCGGGGTGATGGAAGGGCACCAGCAAAGCGGCTTCGGCCAGAAGCAGCGGTAACACGTTTCGCGACTCATCCGGATGTGCTGGGCGCGATTGCCCAGGGCGACGAGCCTTTTTAAACAGGACGGCTTGGATTCGAATGACGGGATCAGTGCGTTCGCGATCGATTGTCATGCAAAATGATTGCCAACGTTTGCCGGCAAGGAGGGTGATTAGCTAAAAAAACGGGGGGCTTAGGATTTCGAATACATGGCAAGAAATGCGCAGATGTGGACTGACTCCTGCGTTGTTTCTGTGATTTTTCTTACCTTTACATGAAACACAGCGGCAAAACACAGACAGTTGATTTGGTATTCGTGGGAGCGGGGGTGATGAGCACCACGCTGGCCACGCTGCTCAAGGAACTGCAGCCCGACCTGACGATCGAGATCGTCGAGGCGTTGGAGACGGTCGCGGGTGAGAGCTCGAATCCTTGGAACAACGCGGGCACGGGTCACGCGGCCTTATGTGAACTCAATTACACGCCGGAAAAGCCCGACGGTTCGGTGGACATTTCCAAGGCGATTCAGATCAACGAGGCCTTCGAGGTCTCGAAACAATTCTGGGCCTCGCTGGTCGAGCGTCGCCGCCTGCCGGCTCCGCAGGGTTTCATCAACGCCGTGCCGCACCTGAGCTTTGTGCGCGGCAAGGACGTCGCCTTCCTGCGCGCGCGCCATCAGGCGCTGGCGGCGCACCCGCTTTTCGCGGGCATGGACTACACCGAGGACCGTGAAAAGATCGCCGCTTGGGCGCCGCTGGTCATGGCCGGCCGCGATCCCGCCGAGCCGGTGGCGGCGACGCGCGCGGAAGAGGGCACCGATGTGAATTTCGGCGCGCTTACCCAGGGCATGCTGGAGTCGCTCAGCAAACAGCCGGGCGTGAGCGTGCATCTCGGCCAGCGCGTGACCGACATAGCGCGCCGGAGCGACGGACGCTGGAAGCTCACGGTCGAGGGCCGCGACGGTAAACGGAAGATTCTCGCGCGCTTCGCGTTTCTCGGCGCGGGCGGCGGCGCGCTGCCGCTGCTCCAGAAATCGGGCATTCCCGAGGGCCGCGGTTTCGGCGGTTTCCCGGTGAGCGGCCAGTGGCTGCGGTGCGACAACACCGAGGTGGTCGCGGCCCATCAGGCCAAGGTTTACGGCAAGGCCTCCGTGGGCGCTCCGCCCATGTCGGTGCCGCACCTCGACACGCGCGTGATCGATGGAAAGAAGTCGTTGCTCTTCGGACCCTACGCGGGCTTTTCCACCAAGTTTCTCAAGGAAGGTTCGTTCCTCGACCTGCCGGCGTCGATCAACCCGGGCAACCTCGGGCCGATGCTCGCGGTGGCCCGCGACAACATGGATCTCACGAAGTATCTCATTGGCCAGGTCATCCAGTCGCCCGCGCAGCGTTTCGCCGCGTTGAAGGAGTATTTCCCCGAGGCGAAGCAGGAGGACTGGCGCCTCGAGATCGCCGGCCAGCGCGTGCAGATCATCAAGAAGGACGCGAAGCGCGGCGGCGTGCTGCAATTTGGCACCGAGGTGGTCGCGGCATCCGACGGTTCGATCGCAGCGCTGCTGGGCGCCTCGCCCGGGGCGTCCACGGCTGTCTCGATCATGCTGGGGCTGATCCAGCGCTGCTTCCCCGAGCAGAGCAAATCCGCCGCGTGGCAGGCGAAGCTCCGCGAGTTGATCCCGTCCTACGGCGTTTCGCTCGCGCAGGACACGGCGCTGCTGGCCAAGGTGCGCACGCAGGCCAACCGCGTGCTGGGCCTGGACGGCGTCGCCGCCGACCTGGCGACCCGATAAGCCGGATTGCGGCGGGGCGAAGGTGTGCCATGGTGGCGTGACTTTACCCCGCCATGGTTGCCCTCAATCTTCGTTATGTCGCCGAACTGGTCGGTCCCGGCCGGCTGGGCTTCGTCGCCACCAACGGGCTCCATGATTACCTCGTGATCGAGGGCGGTGAGCAGGAGGACGAGTATCGTCAGCGTATAAAAGAAGGCTGGCGCGTGGCGGAGATCCGCCCGATCTGTCGCAGCATCAATCCGAAGCTGATTCACACGCATCCCGAGCTGCTGAAGGCGCGGGCGTTTTCCTATTCGCTGGTGATTTTGGAGCATCCGGCCTTGAAGGCGAAAGAGGCGGAGCGCGATCGGGCGATCGCCGAACGCTGACCGCGGGATGTAGGCCCGACCGGTGGTCGGGCTTCCCGGGCTTGAACCTAAACAACCCCGACCACCGGTCGGGGTTACACCAGCAAATCCAAGCCTATGCGCCGGGTATCTGGGATATGACCGGGCGCAAAAAAGGCGCGACCGATGAAGGTCGCGCCTGAGAGGTTTTTTAAACCGGAGGCTTACTTGCCGAGGCTGGCGCGGAGGCTGTCGAGCTGGCCGGCGGAACCGAGGAGCTGGTTGCGGCTGGCGATGAACTTCGCGTATTCTTGGATGAAGATCTTGCCCGGGGGGCGGAAGTCGAACTCGGAGGGCTTGTCGCGGAAGAACTCGCGGTGAACGCGGGTCCAGACGAGGCGGCCGTCGGTATCGATGTTGATCTTGGTGACGCCGAGCTTGGCGGCGGGGAGGTATTCCTCGACGTTGACGCCGGAGGAGTCGGCGATCTTGCCGCCGGCGGCGTTGATGCGGGCGACTTCGTCCTGGGGAACGGAGGAGGAGCCGTGCATGACGAGCGGGAAGCCGGGCATGCGGGCCTTGATCTTCTCGAGGACGTCGAAGTGGAGGGACTGCTTGCCCTTGAACTTGAAGGCGCCGTGCGAGGTGCCGATGGCGCAGGCGAGGGAATCGCAGCCGGTGAGCTTCACGAATTCCTGGGCTTCGGCCGGATCGGTGAGGGTGGCGTGGCCGTCCTCGACCTTGATGTCTTCCTCGACGCCGCCGAGCATGCCGAGTTCGGCCTCGACGGAGATGCCCTTGGCGTGGGCGCGGTCGACGACGCGCTTGGTGATCTCGACATTCTTCTCGAACGGATCGTGGGAGGCGTCGATCATCACGGAGCTGAAGAAGCCGGAATCGATGCAGTCGTAGCAGGTCTGCTCGTCACCGTGGTCGAGGTGCACCGCGAAGATGGCCTCCGGGAAAATCTCGCCGGCGGAGCGGATGATGGCCTCGAGCATGCGCTTGTCGGTGTAATTGCGCGCACCCTTGGAGATCTGGATGATGAACGGAGCCTTGGAGTCGATGGCGCCCTTGAAGAGGCCCATCGCCTGTTCGGCGTTGTTGATGTTGTAGGCGCCGACGGCGTATTTGCCGTAGGCGTGTTTGAAGAGCTGCGCGGTGGTGACGATCATAGGGAAATCGGGTTGGGAAAACGCGAGGTTACCGTCGTCCCGAATCGTGTCGCAAGGGTTTTCTCCGTGCGGATTTTGGCAACGAGTGCGCACAGGTTGCTCGGCGCGCCCGCCAACGCGACGGGAGGAGCCGATCCATCCATCCGCCGATTATTTGGCTGCAGGGAGGGCGGGCTTGGATTCGCCGGCGCGCATGAAGTCGTGAATCCGCTGCTGGACCTTTTGCTCGGCCTGAAGCTGTTTGAGCGCAGCGAGCTGGTCGGGCGTGAGCACGCTCTGGGCCTGCTGGATCACGGCGTCCGTGATGGGGGGGCCACCGCGGTTGCCGCCCCAGTTGCCGGGGCCGCCACCGCCTTGATCACCGCCGGTTTCGGTCGTGGAGGAGGCGGCGAGGGCGTTGACGAGGAAGTTGCTCTGCGTGCTGTTAAGAGGAGTGGCGCTGTAGCTGAGGCGCTGGTCGAGCTGGCTCACGACTGCGCGCTGGGGCTGGGTGGCGTCGTAGTGTTGATACTGGTTGTAAACGCCCTCGCCGAGGGTGGTTTTGATGTTGGCGTCGACCTCGGACTGGGCCTGGGAGACGAGCTTGTTGATCTCGTCCCGGTTTTCGCGGGGATTGAGGCCGTTTTCACGGACGGCGGTCATCACATCCATGCGGGCGTTCTGGCGTTCGATCAGCATGGATTTGAACTTTTCGAGCTGGTCGGGCGGGAGGTTGAGTTGCTTGAAGAGCCCGGCGTAGCGGTTGTCCAAGGCGGCGCGCTGCTGGAGCGACAGGGCTTGGGTAAACTCCGGATTGGCCATCAGCGCGGCAAAATTGGGACGGTTGTTGCGCTGGCGGTTGTTCGCCTGGGCGGGCTCCTCATTCGCAGGTGGGGCGGTTTCGACGAGGGCGGCGGCAGCGGCGACCTTGGTGGAGTTGTCGGCCACGAGGGTGGGCTTGGGTTTGACCTTGGCGGCGGTGACGGAGGCCGTCAGCAGGTCGGCTTCGAGGGCGGAGAGGCGGTGGTGTTGGTCCCACGCAATCAGGCCGGCGGAAACGGTCGAGGCGGCGAGCAGGACTATGAGGTAGTTTTTGGCTTTTGAGGACACGTGGAGATGACGCCGCAGGGGACGGCGGGTTTCAGGGGATTGCAAACGAGGAAGACGGCGTCCGGAGGTCGCCGTCCACCTTGTTCACCGCGAGGGAAACTCGAACTCGGCCTTCTTCTTGTCCTTCGAGAGCGTCAGGTAGGCGCTGAAGGTCGTGCCGCGCTTGGAGAGCAGCCCTTCGATCAGGCCGGTCTTGCCCATTTCGACGAGGCGCTCGACCTCCTCGACCGGCAATTCCTTGCCGCAGAGGATGCGCTTCAACTCGAACACGGTGCGCGGGCTGCCGTCGGCCTGCGGTTTCACAACCACGAAGGCGTCAGGCGTGAGGTAGAGATCGCCGTCGTGCAGTTTGCTCTCACCGAGTTTCTGCGCCTTGGTGATGTCGAGGGGCTCTTTCTTTTTGCGCGGGGCTTTGGGCGTGCCGTCGGCGTTTTTGCCTCCGGCGCGCGGGGCGCGGGGCGGGAATTCCCAGGCAATCTTCGGGCCGACACGGAGCAGGAAGGCGTCGAAGGGACGGCCCTTCTTGGACGTGAAGCCTTGGATGAGGCCGGTCTTTTTGGCGGGGCCGACGAGGTCGATGGCCATCTCGCGGGTGATGGGCTTTTGGCACATCAGGCGGCCGACCTTGAAGGACTCGGTCCATTCGCCGGTCTTCTTGTCCTTTTCGCGGAGGATGTAGCTGGTGGGGCCTTCGCAGAGTTCGGCGCCGGTTTCGGGATCGGTCCAGAACGGTTCGAGGGTGTTCACATCGACCTTGGCACCGAAATCGAGCTCGGCCTTCTTTTGGCCGGGCTTTTTCTCGTCGTCCACGATCTTGATCTTGGACGGGAAACGGTTGCCGGTCTTGGCGGAAACGAACCCGTCGAGCGGGCCGATTTCGCCGGTGGCGACGAGCTGGCGGACCTCTTCCTCGGCCAGTTTTCGACCGCTCATGACCTTGTAGATAGAAAGCACGCCGTCGCGGGAGCGGAAGGCGCGAAGGGTTTCGAGCATGGGCTGGCCGTCGGTGGGCGAGACGATGTCGGTGACGCGGGAGTTTTCCTCGTTCTCTTCGAAGGTCTTCGTGCGTTCGACGATGCCCTTGGTGACCTCGATGATCTCCTGCATGAACTTGTCGCGCGGGAACTGGTTCTTCTCCATCAGGCGGAGCTTGTGTTCCCACTCGCCGGTCATGTCAGGACGGGTGAGGGCGTCGGCCTTCACGGCGGCGAGGAACTCGATCACGGACTCGGCCTTGGTGGTCGGGACGAGTTCGCGCTGATTGCGCTCGATATACTTCTGGTTGATCAGACCTTCGATGGTGTCGGCGCGCGTGGCGGGAGTGCCGAGTCCGCGTTCCTTCATGGCGTCGGCCATGGCTTCGTCGTCCACGAGCTTGCCGGCGCCTTCCATGGCGGAGAGCAGCGTGGCTTCCGTGTAGCGGGGCGGCGGCTTGGTCGTCTCGGTATGGAGCGTGGCGGTGGTCGTGATCGCCTTGGCGTTGTCCGCGGGTGTGAGCGCGGGGAGGGCTTTGGAGTCGGGCGAGTCGTCGTCCACGACGGTCTTATTATAGACGGCGAGCCAGCCGGGGGCGGTGAGGACTTTGCCTTCGGTCTTGAAATCGTGGCCGGGGGCGACGGTCGAGATGCGCGTGGTGATGTCGAATTCGGCGGACGGGAAGAACGTCGCGACGAAACGGCGGGCGATCATGTCGTAAACCTTGGCCTCCATCTCATCGAGATTCGACGGGGCGGTGGTGGTCGGGATGATGGCAAAGTGATCCGAGATCTGCGCATTGTTGAAGATGCGCTTGTTAGGCTTCAGCCAACCTTGGTCGAGGACGGTGCCGGCGTGTTTGCCGAGATCGCCGGAGAGGTTTTGCAGGGTCTGGCGACAGGTCGGGATGTAATCCTCGGGGAGGGCGCGCGAGTCCGTTCTCGGATAGGTGATGGCCTTGTGGCGTTCGTAGAGGGCCTGGGCGATCTGGAGCGTGCGGCGGGCGGGGAGACCGTAGCGGCCGTTGGCCTCGCGCTGGAGCGTGGTGAGGTCGTAGAGGCGAGGGCTGGCCTGATTGGAGGCTTTTTTGTCTTCGCGGACGGAGGCGGGCGGCTGGCCCTGGCAGGCGGCGAGGACGGCTTCGGCCATGGCCTGGTCCCAGACGCGGTCGATGCGGTCGTGTTCGTCGCTGTCGGTCTTCTTATAGTGAGAGCGTTGGTAAACGCCCTCGTAGGTGCCCTTGGCGACGGTGAACTCGGCGGTGACGCGCCAGAAGGGGCGGGGCTTGAAGTTGCGGATCTCGAGCTCGCGGTTGAAGACGATGGCGAGGGTGGGGGTTTGCACGCGGCCGACGGAGGCGACGTTGCCGGCGCGGGAGCCGAACATGCGCTTGGTGAGGGCGCGGGTGCCGTTAATGCCGATGAGCCAGTCGCTCTCGGAACGGCAGCGGGCGGCGGACTCGAGGCCGGCCATCTGCTCGCCGTCGCGGAGCTTTTTGAAAGCTTCCTGGATGCCCTCGGTGGTCATCGTCTGCATCCAGGCGCGTTTTACGGGCAACTTGGATTTGGCGAGCTGATAGAGGTAGGCGAAGATGAGTTCACCCTCGCGCCCGGCGTCGCACGCATTGATGACCTGGTCGATGTCGTCGCGGGCGAGGAGCTTTTTAAGATGGGTGAAGCGCTCCTTGGAGTCGGCGATGGGCTTGAGGCCGAATTTTTCCGGGATGATGGGCAGCACTTCGAGGCGCCAGAAGCCGTATTTCTTCTTGTCGATGTCCTCGGGCATCTCGAGCTCCACCAAGTGGCCGACGGCGGACGAGATGACGTAGTCGTCGTTCTCGTAGTGGTCGCCTTTTTTGGGGATTTTGCCGAGCGCCTTGGCAAGATCTGCGGCCACGGACGGCTTTTCGGCGATGATGAGGGACTTCATTAGGCTGCGAGCGGTTACGGGGCGACGCGGGTGATTTCAAGGTTAAGTTTTCTGGCGATAGCGTCGCGGCCCCTGAAAACGGCTGCGGGAAAACAAAAAAGCCGGCCTTGCGGGCCGGCTTGAAAAGCTGACTGACGTTGCGCGGTTTTTAGGCGGCGGGGGCGGCCTTGGGGGTCTTGGCCAGCGCGGCGTCGAGGGCCTTGATGAGCTCGGCGATGGTCTCGTCGGTCTCGTCGCCCATGTTGGAGATGCGGAAGGTCTTGCCCTTGAGTTTGCCGTAGCCGCCGTCGATCACGAGCTTGTGCTCGGACTTCAGGACCTTGTTCAACACGCCGAGGTCGATGTTCTGGGTGTTGGCAAAGCAGTTCAGCGCGACCGAGCCGTAGCCTTCCTTGGGGAACAGCTTGAAGCCCTTCGAGAAGATGAACTCCTGGACCTTCTTGTTGAGACGGGCGTGGCGGGCGTAGCGGTTCTCGATGCCCTCGGCCTTGATGTCCTCGAGCTTGGACTTGAGGGCGTAGATCAGGGCGATGGCCGGCGTGCTCGGGGTCATGCCGTTCTCGTGGTTCTTCTGGAATTCGATCAGGTCGAAATAATAACCGCGGTCCTTGGCGAGGGCGGAGCGCTCGAGGGCCTTCTTGGAGACGGTGATGAGCGCGAGGCCGGGGGGCATCGCGAGGGCCTTCTGCGAACCGGTGATGATGATGTCGATGCCGAGCTCGTCCTTCTTGATGGGAACGACGGTGAACGAGGAAACCGTGTCGATGATCGAGATGACATCGGGGAACTCGCGGAGGACGGCGGCGAGCGCATTGATGTCGCTCATCGTGCCGGTGGAGGTCTCGTTGTGAATGATGGTGACGCAGTCGTAGGCGCCGGTGGCGAGCTCCTTGCGCACGGCCTCGGGGTCGATGGGCTGGCCCCAGTCGAACTTCAGGGCGGTGGCCTGCTTGCCGATGCGGAGGGCGACGTCGTTCCATTTGTCGGAGAACGCGCCGTTCATGCAGTTGAGCACCTTCTTCTGACACACGTTGCGCAACGCGCCTTCCATGACGCCCCAGGCGGAGCTCGTGGAGAGATACACCGGATCCTTGGTGTAGAAGAGCGCCTGCAAGTCCGGTTGGATGGAGTTGTAGAGCGCCACGAAATCGGTGCTGCGGTGACCGATCATCGGCTGCGCCATGGCGCGCAGCGTCTTGTCGGAGACGGCAATGGGACCGGGAATGAACAGTTTGTAGCTCATGGGCGTGTATTGGATCCACCGGCGACGCGCTTCGGAGGATGTCGGCAACTTGCGGAGGATTAAGTTGCGTGACCCGGCTCGCGGCGTGGTAGAACGTTCAGCCAAGCGGCCCCGCCCGCCTACCGTCAACACCCTAATCCGCCCGCATGTCGTCCTGGCTCAAACGCCAACTCAACACCTTCGAACACTACACGATCGACGTCATTTTCGGTCGTCGTGAGGGGATGCGGGCGACGGTTTTCGCGGGGTTTTTGCAGGGGCTTTCCTATATCTTCAGCGGTATCGCCCAGTCCCGCCTGTGGCTCTACCGCAAACGCATCCTGCACGACCAGCCGCTCGGCTGCCTGGTCGTCGTCGTCGGCAACCTCACCGTGGGCGGCACCGGCAAGACCCCCGTCGTGGAAAAGTTCGCCCGGGCCCTCCGTGATCGCGGACGCCGCGTGGCCATCCTTTCGCGCGGCTACCGCAGCAAATCCGCCCCGATGTGGAAAAAGTGGTGGTATCGCCTCTCCCACACCGACGAGCCGCCGCCGCGCATCGTGAGCGACGGCCACCGCGTGTTGCTCGATTCCGAGCAGGCCGGCGACGAGCCCTACATGCTGGCGCGCAACCTCCCCGGCGTCTTCGTCATCGTGGACAAAAACCGCGTGAAGGCCGGCACCTACGCCATCAAGAAATTCGGCTGCGACACGCTCATCCTCGACGACGGTTTCCAATACCTGCCGCTCAAGGGCCGGCTCAACCTTCTCCTCGTGGACAAGACCAACCCCTTCGGCAACGGCCACCTGCTTCCGCGCGGCATCCTGCGCGAACCGATCAAGCACCTGAAGCGCGCCAGCTACGTTTTCCTCACCAAGTCCGACGGCGTGCGCGACCTGGAGCTCGAGGAACTCATTCAAAAGCACAATCCCGGCGTGGACATCATCGAGTGCGCGCATCGTCCGCAGTTTCTCCAGCGCTTCGGCACCGACGAGCGCCAGCCGCTCGAGTGGCTGAACGGAAAAAAGGTCGGCGCTTTCAGCGGCATCGCCGTGCCGGAAAGTTTTGAGAAATTCGTGCGCGATCTCGGCGGCCACATCGCGTTCACCCGCCGCTTCCTCGACCACTACCGATTCACGTCGGAGGACTTCGTGGCGATCTTCACCGAGGGCATTGAGCAAAAGGTCGAGTTCATCGTGACCACGGAAAAAGATGCCGTGCGTCTGCCCGACGGCCTGCCGTGCGCCGTGCCGATCTATTACCTGCGCCTCGAAATCGACATCATCCGCGGCGCCTCCGACTTCGACGAGGCGGTCGAGCGCATCTGCTTCCACGACGCGCCCGAGCGGCCGACCCTTTGATTTTCCCCACTTAACCCGACGACATGATCATCGACACCCGTTACCACGAACTGGCCAAGGGCCTCACCGGATTTTCCTGCGAACTCAAGAAGGGCGAACGCGTCCTCATCGACGCCTTCGACGTGCCCGAGGCGATGGTCATCGCGCTCATCCGCGCCACTCGCGCGCTTGGCGCCCATCCTTATGTGAACATTCACGGGGCCCGTGTTTCCCGCGAGCTCATGCTCGGCGCCGAGGAGGCCCAATATGCCCCGCACGCCGAGGTCGAGTATGCGCGCATGCAGAAGATGGACGCTTACATTGCCCTGCGCGGCTCCGACAACATCTTCGAAAACTCCGACATCCCGTCGGCCAAGGTGCAGCTCGTGTCGAAGCTCATGAAGCCCGTGCTCGACCACCGCGTGAACAAGACCAAGTGGGTCGTGCTCCGCTGGCCCACCTCCGCCATGGCCCAGCAGGCCGGCAAAAGCACCGAGGAGTTCGAGGACTTTTATTTCAAGGTCTGCACCCTCGACTACGGCCGCCTGATCCCCGGCATGAACGCCCTCAAGGCGCTCATGGACAAGACCGACCAGGTCCAGATCACCGGCCCTGGCACCGACCTGCGTTTCTCGATCAAGGGCATCGGTTCGCAGACCTGTGGCGGCCGTCGCAACATCCCCGACGGCGAGGTGTTTTCCTGCCCGGTGAAGGACAGCGTCGAGGGCGTCATCAGCTACAACGCGCCGACCGTCTATCTCGGCACGTCGTTCGACAACATCCGCCTCGTCTTTAAGAAGGGCAAAATCGTCGAGGCCACCGCCAACAACACGAAGCGCCTCAACGAGATTTTGGACAGCGATCCGGGCGCGCGCTACATTGGCGAATTCGCCCTCGGCTTCAATCCGCACATCCTCGAGCCGATGCGCGACATCCTCTTCGACGAGAAGATCGCGGGCTCCTTCCACTTCACGCCCGGCCAGGCCTACGAGGGCGTGGGCAACGGCAACAAGAGCCAGGTCCACTGGGACATGGTGAGCATCCAGCGCCCGGAGTGGGGCGGCGGCGAGGTCTGGTTCGACGGCAAACTCATCCGCAAGGACGGCCTCTTTGTGCCGAAGTCCCTGCACAAGCTGAATCCGGAATACTTGCTCGGGAAGAAATAGTAGTTCCCGAATGTAGGAGCGGCTTTACGCCGCGATTCCGGAGGCGCGCAGGGCGCGCCATCGCGGCGTAAAGCCGCTCCTACATTTCTATCCTCCCCGCATGCTTGCCTTCATCCAGTCCCTGCCGAAGACCGAGACGCATCTGCATCTCGAAGGGGCGCTGCCTTACGAGCTGCTGCACGGCTGGCAGCCGGAAAAATATCCGTCCCGTCCTTACTTTCACGCGCCGGAGTTTCGTTATCCGTCGTTCACCCAATTCGACGAGGTGCTCCTCGGTCACGCGCTGCCGTGGTTTGTGTCGGCCGAGCGCTATCACGAGGCCGCCAAGGCCGTCTTCACGAAGCACGTCGCGCAAAACGTGCGTTACGTCGAAACGTCGTTCCACTTGCCGGTCTCGGGTTTCATCGGCGTGCCAGGTCGCGAAATCATCGCGGCGATCCGCTCCGCCGCGCCCGCCGGTCTCGAGGTGCGCGTCTTTGCCGGCATGCTGCGCACGGACTACGCCGGCCCCATGCAGGCGGTGATCGACGACCTGGAGAACTGGGACGAGCTCGCCGGCGTGGATCTGCACGGACACGAGTCGGTGCCGACCCAGTCGTGGACGTCCACGGTCTGGGCGCGACTGCGCTCCGCCGGCAAGGTCACCAAGGTCCACGCGGGTGAGTTCGACGGCTCGCACCGCGTGCGCGAGGCGATCGAGCAGCTCGGTTCGACCCGCATTCAGCACGGCGTGCGCGCCATCGAGGATCCGTCCGTCGTGGCGCTGGCCGTGGAGCGCGGTGTCACGTTTGACGTGTGTCCGCTGAGCAACGTGAAGCTGGGCGTGTGCCCGTCGCTCGCGGCTCACCCGTTGCGCGCGTTGTTGGCGGCCGGGGTGCGCTGCACAATCAGCACCGACGATCCGCTGGTCTTTGCCAACACCCTCAACGGCGAATACGCCGCCCTCGCCGTCGAGGCGGGGTTCTCCCGCGGAGAATTGGCGCAACTCGCCCGCAACGGCTGGGCGGTCGCCGATGTGCCTCCGGCCGTTCGTGCCGCGATGGTTGCGGAGATAGATCGCCTTGCCGAGAAAACCGGCTGACTTTGTTGCGCTCGCATGTCGTCCACCCGCTACACCGTTCCGCCCGCATCCCCCCGCTCCCGCGCCGACAAGGTGCTGGCGAAGGCATTTCCCGAACATAGTCGTGTGGCGTTTCAACGGGCGCTCGACGCCGGCCTGGTCACGCGCAACGGCAAGACCATCGATCGTAGCGCCGAGGTCGTGGGCGGCGACGACATCGTTTTTGTGTTCCCCGAAACACGTCCGACCGAACTGAAGGCGGTCGATATCCCCATCGACGTCATCTACGAGGACAAGCACCTGCTCGCGATCAACAAGGCCGCCGGCATGGTCGTGCACCCCGGCGCGGGTACCGGCGACGACACGCTGGTCCATGCCTTGCTCGCCCACTGCGAGGGCGAGCTCAGCGGCATCGGCGGCGTGGAGCGCCCCGGCATCGTCCACCGTCTGGATCGCGAGACTTCCGGCGTCATGCTCGTGGCCAAGACCGACGCGGCGCACCGCGGCATCTCCGAACAATTCGCCGCGCGCACCTCTCACAAACAATACCTCGCGCTCGTCGACGGCGTGCCGTCGCTGCTGAGCGGCAGTCTGCGCAAGCCCATCGGGCGCAATCCCACGCAGCGCCACAAGATGGCCGTCGTCGAGGGACCGGCCGGACGCGAGGCGCACACCGATTGGGAGCGCGTCGAGGCGTTTGGCGGAAACCTCTGCTCGCTGATGCGCTGCACGATTCACACGGGCCGCACGCACCAGATCCGCGTGCACATGAAGTCGCTCGGTCACATTTTGCTCGGCGACGTGGTGTATGGCTGGAAGGCGAGTCCGCGCCTGCCCGCGCAGCCCACGCGCATGATGCTGCATGCCGAACACCTCGTGGTGAAACATCCGGTGACCGGCAAGGTGCTCGACCTGCGCGCGCCGCTGCCGCGGGATTTCGAGATGATGCTCAAGGCGCTCCGCAAGTTGGAGAAGCCCGCCGCGACCAAGATCAAGCGCGGGTTGCGCAGCCCTCTCGGGCCGAAGTGATCCGGAAAACCTGAGACTTGAAACCTGAGACCTGAAGTCCGGAGGTTTATTCTCAAGTTTCAGCCTTCAGGTTTCAGGTCTCGGTTTGTTTCAGCGCCTGCGCCGCCAACC
>Ga0068869_100000007_pt1 | contig 78820 bp, 72 predicted proteins | sample KBSMisM52_FD_64676 | JGI IMG/M metagenome (GOLD analysis project Ga0068869, IMG submission 64676) | Miscanthus rhizosphere microbial communities from Kellogg Biological Station, Michigan, USA - KBS Miscanthus M5-2 | ecosystem: Host-associated > Plants > Roots > Rhizosphere > Soil ... | reverse complement strand
CCGTGTACGCATCCGGGCCCGGCCAGAACCAGACCATATGCGCGATCGGCAGGTACGAGAACGTGAACCACAGCACCGAGAACACGAGCACCGCCGAGAACTTGATGCGTTCCGCGAATGCGCCAAGGACGAGGCAGACGGTGATCGCGGCGAACGTCGCCTGGAACGCGACGTACACAAGCTCCGGTATCGGCGTGTTCTTCGAGAACGTCGCCGCCATCGCGAACTCGCCCTTCGACGAGTCGAAGGTCCCTTTCAGAAACAACCGATCAAAGCTCCCGAAGTACGCGTTGCCCTCGGTGAACGCGAGGCTGTAGCCGTACACGCACCACAGCACCGAAATCAGCGAGAACACCACGAACACCTGCATCAGCACGGAGAGCACGTTCTTCGAACGCACCATTCCGCCATAGAAAAGCGCCAGCGCCGGCACGCTCATCATCAGCACGAACGCCGTCGAGGTGAGCATCCATGCGACGTCGCCCTTGTTGGGTGCCGGCGCGGGCGCTGCCGTTGCGGCAGGTGCAGCCGCGGCGGCCGCTGCAGCAGGTGCTGCGGCAGGCGGCGCGGTCGCCGCGGGAGCGGGCGCCGCCTTGTCCTGGGCCAGACCCGGCATCGCCAGTCCCAGCGCGCCGAGCAAGGCGAACACTACGAGCAGTTTTTTCATTGAAGGCCCCCTTAAAGTGCGTCCGCGCCGGTCTCGCCGGTGCGGATGCGCACGACCTGCAGCAGGTCGAACACGAAAATCTTGCCGTCACCGATCTTGCCGGTGTTGGCGGCTTTTTCGACCGCTTCGATGACGCGATCGAGCATGTCGTCCTTGACCGCCGCCTCGATCTTGACCTTGGGCAGGAAGTCGACGACATACTCGGCGCCGCGGTAGAGCTCGGTATGACCCTTCTGGCGGCCGAAGCCCTTGACCTCGGTGACGGTGATGCCCTGAACGCCGATGGCAGAGAGGGCCTCGCGGACCTCGTCCAACTTGAAGGGCTTGATGATGGCGGTAACGAGTTTCATGGTTTCCCCGCAAACGCGCGGCGGTCAGGCTGCACCGCCGCGCCAGTGGAACATCAGAAGGTCTTCTGGACGTAGCCGACGAACTGGTTGGCCGAAATGTCCTTGCCGAACCGGTTGGTGTAGGCGGCGCTCTCCGCATCCGTGCCCGTGCCGAAGATACCGACGGTGACGCCGTAGACTTCCGTCGAGACGCCGACCTTCCAGTCGCCGTAGTCGTAGAAGCCGTTGTTCTTGAATTTCTGCTTGCCGATGTGGCCGAAGACCGTGACCTTGCCGATCACGTCGTTGACCTTCTCGACGACGTCATAGGATGCGTTCAACTCCCAGTAATCGGACCCGCGCGAATTCGATAATCCGAACGTCTTGTTCTCGGCGCTGTAGCTGTATTTGCCGGTGAGCCATTTCCACGTGAGCGCGGCGTACAGCTCGGTCGTGTCGGGCTTCGTGAACCCGGTGGGATAGCTGCCCGGGTAGTAGTAGTAGAGGACGCCGAGATCGAGGGTGAAATCGGCGGGCAACGCCCACTTGTAGCCGCCGTAGAAGTCCCACTCGAGGCTGGCGGACACGTCCGAATTGCCATCCGATACCCAGCTGATGTTCGACGCCCACGTGCCGACGTAGAAGCCGCTCTTGTGGCCCAGATCGAAGCCGCCCTGCAGCGCAGGCTTCTCATTGGTTTGGGAAATGCCGCGGAATACGTATTGGCTGAAGAGGCCGACATTGCCGGTGAAGGTCCAATCGGGCTCGGGGGCCGGCGCAGGCGCCGGGGCGGCGGCAGGCGCCGGGGCGGGGGCTTGGGCCAACGCGCTTCCCGCGAACAGCGCGGCCAGTGCAGCGGCCACGGCCGTAGTGCGAAGGCGAAGCTTCTGGTTCATGACGGAATCCCTTGCAAGGTAGTTGATGGAAATGGAGCCACTTCCGAGCAAAGGTCAGCATTTCGTGTGCCACTGCAATAAAATGATCAAAATCATGATGTTGCATATTCATGGCCACTTGCTCCCCTTGGCTGGCCAGAGTGGTCGCACCAATCGGGGGCGCGCTGCCGGGCGTTCGCACGATGCTGGGGCGGCATGCGCAGCGGCGAAGCGCCGGGGTCGGCCAAATGACGTAGCGCATCCTTTTCGTCGCTTTTGCTAGACTCGATTTCATCGCGGATAGGCAGGACGTCATATCCGTCCCGCACCGCCGCTACGCTGAAGGAACACGATGCTCAACTTCAACAGCAAGACGCTCGACGACCTCGCGGCGCGGATCGGCAAGGCGATCGAGGACAGCCCGGCGAAGGACATCGAGAAGAACGTGAAGGCGCTGCTGCAAGGCGGACTCGCGCGGCTCGACGTCGTCACTCGCGCCGAATTCGAAACGCAGGCGGCCGTTCTGCTCAAGACACGCGAAAAGCTGGAGCGGATGGAAGCCCGCGTGGCGGAGCTCGAAGCGCGCTTCGCGCCACCGCCCTCGACCCACTGATGCAGCGCGAGTCCGGTCGCGGCCGCCGGTTCGCGGACACGCCATGTCGGTCGCAGTGCTGCATAGCCGCGCGCTCGCCGGGGTCGCCGCGCCGCGCGTCACGGTCGAAGTCCATATCGCCGGCGGCCTTCCCGGCATTCACCTCGTAGGGCTGCCCGATACTGAAGTGCGCGAGGCGCGCGATCGCGTGCGCGCCGCGATGCAGAACGCGCAGTTCGAGTTCCCGGCGCGCAAGGTCACCGTCAATCTCGCGCCAGCCGACCTGCCGAAGGAATCCGGCCGCTATGATTTGCCGATCGCGCTGGGCATCCTGGCCGCGACCGGCCAGATCCCGGCCAACGATCTGCCTCGCTACGAATTCGCCGGCGAGCTCGCACTGACGGGCGATCTGCGCGCGGTGCGCGGCGCGCTCGCGATGGCGCTCTCGGCGAGACGCGACGGCCGAGCGTTCGTGCTGCCCGAAGCTTCGGCCGGCGAGGCGGCGATGGTGCAAGGCGCCACCGTGTTCGGCGCGCCGTCGTTGCTTGCCGTATGCGCGCATCTGACGTCGCGCACCCCGTTGGTGGCGACGGTGGCGGCTGCGCCCCCGGCGCGGCGCGAAGGACCCGATCTCATCGACGTGCGCGGTCAGGTGCACGCGAAGCGCGCGTTGGAGATCGCTGCAGCAGGAGGGCACTCACTGTTGCTCATGGGTCCGCCAGGAACCGGCAAGTCGATGCTGGCGCAACGCCTGCCCGGTTTGCTGCCGCCGTTGTCCGAGGACGAGGCGCTCGAGGTCGCTGCCGTCGCCTCGATCGCCGGCAGGTTCGTTCCCGGCGGTTGGGGAGAGCGTCCTTTTCGCGCGCCGCATCACACCGCCAGCGCCGTAGCGCTGGTCGGCGGCGGCAGCGATCCGCGCCCCGGCGAGATCTCGCTCGCGCATCATGGCGTGCTGTTCCTGGATGAGCTTCCCGAATGGGACCGCCGCGTGTTGGAGGTGCTGCGCGAGCCGCTGGAAACGGGCGTAATCCACATCTCACGCGCCGCCCGGCAAAGCACGTTTCCCGCCCAATTCCAGTTGATCGCCGCGATGAATCCCTGTCCGTGCGGCTGGCTGGGCGACGCGCGCGGCCGGTGCCATTGCACACCGGACCGCATCGCCCGCTATCGGTCACGCGTGTCGGGGCCTCTGCTCGATCGCATCGATCTCGCGCTCGACGTGCCATCGCTTTCCGCCGAGGCGCTGGCGATGCGCAAGCCGCTCGCGGTGACCGAAGCCGGATCGATGCGGAGCGCGGCGGCCGAAACGGCGCCGGACTCAGAGGCTGGCGAAACATCGGGGGCAGTGCGCGCGCGGGTCGTCACCGCGCGCAACCTGCAGCAGGAACGGCAAGGCAAGCCGAACGCGCGACTCCTGCCGTCGGAAATTGCACAGCACTGCTCGCCCGATGCCGCGGGGGCGGTATTGATGGCGCAGGCGATGACGCGGCTCGCCTTCTCGGCGCGCGCGTATCACCGCATCCTCAAGGTCGCGCGGACGATTGCCGATCTTGCCGGCGCCGATGCGATCGCACCGCGCCATGTGGCCGAAGCAGTCAGCTATCGCGGTAGCGATAGCAGGCCGCAGTGATCATCCGGCCCGTATTTTCATCGCGCTCCGTCGAGCCGGCCGTGACACTCCTTGTACCGCTTGCCGCTGCCGCATGGACACGGGTCGTTGCGCCCGACAGGTTTCGCCGGTGAGATCGCTGCGGTCCCACCGATCAGGCGTGCGAGCAATTGCGTGGCCTCTGCCTGCGTCGGATGCGCGGCGACGATCTTTCGCAGCACCATCAACGCTTCTTCATGCCGTCCAAGCTCGGCGTAGTTCCTGGCGAGCTGCAGACACTGCACCGAGCCGAGAATGGCCCGCGTTGCCATGTTGAGGAAAACTGCCAGGTCCGCCTTCTGAAAGAACATCCAGAAATTGAACAGGCCGTGGAACCCGAACGGCACGGCCGAGAAACTGGACGCCTCGAACGAAAAACGGTCGGCAACCGGCTCGGGAGCAAAGCGGATGCCGTGCTGCGCCTCCAGGTAACCGCGATAGGTGCGGCAAATGGCTTCGTCCTCGAGCGGCAACGGGACGATGTGCGGATCGCGCAGCGCATCCAGCAGCCGCTTCGAGCGCAGCGAGAATCCGCCGTTGCCCACGGTGTGGCCGTCGCGATGCCACGTCCATTTGGCGCCGATGTAGTCGTAGGCAAGAAACTCGTCGCTCCAGGCCGCGCCATTGAGCACGTACCCGTCCCACTGAATCAGCAGCACGAAATCCGTGTCGATGTACTGACCGAGCTCTTTGATCACGAAATGCGAATAAGCATCGCGCGAATCGAGCGTCGGGATGAGGACGGTCTCGACACCCTCGTACGAGATCGCGCGATCGGTGACAAAGAGTGCGCGCGCGAATGTGCATTTGCGCAAGCATTGGTCCAACGCGGCGAGCGCCAGGTCGTGGTTGACGCAGTCGATGCAGCACAGAGTAACGCGATCGAGTGGGGGCATTGCCGGCTCAAAGCGGTTGCGGACGCCGTGGCGGATGCTCCACGCTCGACGGCGTACGCAGGTAACCGCCCAAGCCGAGCGCGCGGACGTGATCGAGGAAGGCCGGCATCGTGGCCGGCGTGAGCCACGGATGGCCTTCCAGGTTCGCGAAAAACCGATCGAGCACGATCTCGGCTTCGCGGTGCCCGGCCAGCCTCAGTCCACGAAACGCGTTGTCGCCGTGCAGCCGGTAACGATAGAGCCGTTGGCGCACGAACGTGACGCGCGTCGCATACGTCGCGGCGAGCACGAAGTCCCAGTCGTGGCACATCACGAGCGGGGCAAAACCCCCGGTCTGGCCAAGCAAGCTGCGCCGGAATACGAGATTGCCGGTCGATGTCGCTATGTTGTGCGCAACGAGCGCATACAGAGCGTCGGGAAGGCTCGTCGCCGCGTCGATACGCTCGCGCAGCATCGTCGCGTACGCACCGCTCGCCGGTGCGTCGGCGTCGTCGATCAAGTCGGTGTCGGAGAATGCGAGCGACGTTCGGTCGTCGAGCGCTTGCGTCATGATCGCCAGCCGCGCAGGTACGAACACATCGTCGGAGTTGATCAGTGCGACCGTGGGTTCGCGGGCGAGCGCCAGGCCGCGATTGAGCGCTTCGTGTGCGCCGGCATTCGGCTGACGCGCGAGGGTGACCGGGAACGGCGCCGCGCGCGCAAAGGCGGCGATGATTTGCGCGCTGTCGTCGGATGAGCCGTCGTCGACGGCGATGAGTTCGGCCGGTACGAGGGTTTGCGCCGCGATGGATGCGAGCGTGCGCAGGAGATAGCGCGCGTGGTTATAGACCGGCATCACGATCGACACACGCTCGCCGGGCGTGCCGCCACCCCCGCCATAGCCGGTTCGCTCGATGGCGATGCCGCCCGATGCGACGAGCGCCGCGGTCGCACGCTCGACGTCGGCAAATGCGGGACGCGCGGGAGGGGCCTCGAGCTCCACGGCACGCGCGTCGCGCACCGCTTCGAGGTAGCGCCGGCCATAGCGGGCATCGGGCTCGAGGTGATTGCCCTCGGCCCATTCGTTCCATGCGACGACGAACACAAGCCGCTCTTCGCCCTGCCGGCGAAGCATCGTCTGCCGCAACACGTGCTCCAGCCACACTCGGAAGAGCTCGGGCGAGGAGTCGGTGACGATCATCCCGTGGTGCGGACGGCGCGCCGTGTTGTCCCACATCGGCGTGACGCCGCGGAATTGGCGAAAAGCGGGCCGTGGCAACGCGAGAAAATGCGCGGCGAGGCTCCGGTAATCGAACACGTGGCCCTGGAATGCAGGCGCGACGTCGCGCATGCGCGTAGTGATGTTCTCTGCCCAGTGTCCGATCGGCGGGAATTCGACGGCGGCGTCGAAGCCGAGCGTGGTGGGATCATCTTGCGCGCGGTGTTGGACCCCCGCAACGTACAGCTCCCCGATGCCGCTCGCACGCGCAGCATCGCGCCATAGCGCCACCACCTTGGCAACGTCGGGAATCTCGGCGATCTTGTAGACGAGAAGCAGCGGCCTTCCATCCACCCGCACGTAACGGCGGTCACGGAAGAGCGGGTACAGGTCTTCGATGAAGGCGAGACAGTCCTCGCGGGAATAGCGCTGCGCCATCAGGACCTCCTGGTCGAGGCCGTCCCAGCGGCGCGTCCAATTCTCGTTCGCCCAGCACACGCAAAACGGAAAATCCGGCTCGCCCGAGGCGAGCACTTCGGCCAGCGGGCGCTCGAGCAGTCGCTTGCCCCCGAACCAGAAATGGTAGTAGCAGAACGCGTCGATGCCGTACGCGCGCGCGAGCCGAGCCTGCGCGGCGCGCGTGGCCGGGTCGGTAAGGTCGTAATACCCGAGATCGGAGGGCTCATGCGGCTGCCAATGCCCGGCGAAGACCGGCTGCGCGCGGCGCACGTTGGTCCATTCGGTGAAGCCCTCGCCCCACCAGGCGTCGTTCTCCGGGATCCGGTGATACTGCGGCAGGTAGAACGCGATCACGCGGACCGGCGCATCCCCGGAGTGCGCGGCCGCCATCGGCGTTGATCGCGCGCGTCGCGCGTCGCGTTCGAGCTCGTCCTCGATCGGTCGCCGCTCGAGCGCGGCGACCGCGAGACCGCGATTCAACTTGGCTGCCGGATTAGTGGGACGTATTCCGAGGGCGCGATCGATCAACGTGAGCGCGCGCTCGAATTCGCGACGCTGGAAATGGACGACCCCGAGCATGTGCAGCGCGTCGAATTCGTCGGGCGCATCGGCGAGCACGGCTTCGTACCCCGCCGCGGCCTCGTCCAGTCTGCCGGCCTGCTGCGCGGCGAGTGCTGCGACAAGACGCGGATCGGGCGCGGCGGGAGCGATCGGACCGAGGGCGCCGTGACATTCCTTGTAGCGCCTGCCGCTGCCGCAGGGACACAGCGCGTTGCGCGAGGCGGGGGGCTGCACCGTTGGTCCGTCTCTAGGCCCTGGATGTTCGAAGCGCCGGCGAAGGTCGTCGTAGCGCTATGACCAGCGCGCAAGCGACGCGCCGCGCGCCAAGCGACGACTTATGCGCTTCAGGACTTCCGGCCCGCGTATTTCTCGCCGGCGGACACGTCGTTGGTGAGCCAGTTCTGCGGCGGCGGCAACGGGCAGGTCGTATAGGCGGAAAACGCGCAAGGCGGGTTGTATGCCTTGTTGAAGTCGACGACCCACGCGCCGTCCTTCGGCTTCTCGACGGCCAGGAAGCGCCCCGGCGGATACGTGGTCGAATTGCTGGTCGCATCGCGGAAGATGATGAACAGGTCGCCGTCGTCGTCGAGCGCATCGAGCGACATCTTCCGGCCGTTCAGCACGAATTCGAGCGAGCCCGCCACTTTTTCATAGCTAATCTCGCCCCGCACATTGGCGATCGGAATCGTTGCGCCCTCGGCGCGCGGCACGAAGCGCGCGGGAACCTTGAACTCGGCCCTCGGCTCGTACCAGACGCGGCCCGCAAAGGTCTTGCGCCGCGGCGATTCGCGATCGGCGGCCCGCACGACGATCTTGCCGTCTTCGCGCTTGACGAATTGCAGCGACAGCCGTCCCGCCGTCACCCATTCGAGATTGGTCGCGCCGGTGACGAGATCGCGCGCAGTGAATTCCTCGCCAAGGTCGTCCTTTGCCACGATGCGCATCTGCTGACCCTTGGCGAGCACGAGGCGCGCCTTGCCGGGACTGACGATGATCGTTCCAAGGTGCGCGGGCGCCAACGCCTTGGGCAGCACGACATTGTTGTCCGGCGCGGAACCGATCCGGTACTCGCCCGGCGTGAGCTCGTCGCGGGTGACGATCGACAGCCAGCCGCGCTCGCGCTTCAAGCTGGTGTCGGCGCGCGCGCGCCATTTTGCGAGGTCGTCGAGCCAGCCGGGATCGGCCGGCGTCGCCGCGTGCGCGGCGATGGCGACGCCCACCGCGGCAGCGCCGATGAAAAGACGGGTGCGTAACGTCAAAAACATGGCAACCAGGGAGAGGGCGACGGGCAGGATTTTACCCGCATTTGCAGCGCCCGGCAGTTCGGCCCGTCCTCACGCTACCGCGGAAGGTCCATGCGCGCCGACGCATCGCAGCGCCCGGGAACGGCCGGGCACGTGATGTAATTTCCGTCCGGATAGAAGTTGCGGACATTCAGGTAATACGTCGCGCCCGGCGTCAGTCGGGCGAGAGTGGCTGTCGACGGCGCGCCAATGCCGAACGTGATGGTGGCCTGGTTGCTGTTGGCGCGCGCAAGGGGACCGTTGCTGCCCGTGACGTCGTTGGGGCGGAAATCGCAGGCGGTTGGCGACAGGGTGATCTCGCGATACGTTGCCGGCGAGCCATACTCGGCAACCGTCAGCACTCCCGTCTGCGACGAGTTTGCGGTCGGGGGCACGGTAAACCGCACGACCCAGGCGCCGTTCCACGCGAACGCGGGATCCTCGTTGTACAGCGTGTGCGCGGTGACGGTGGAGGTGCCGACCTCCGTATACAGCGCGCTCGGAAATTGTCCGCACAGCCCGGGCGGAGTCGGCGAAGAAGCGACCCAGTTGACGTTGGCGACCGCGGGCGCGCTGGTTCCCGTTGCATTGCTCGCCGCGACCGAATACGTTTGCACGCCGGCAAAGCTTCCGCGCACCTTGCAGATGTTGGTCGTGCTGACGCAGTTGTTCCATATATAGGCGGTGGGGACGCTGCACGAGGACTCGAGCACGACAAGCGAATTGACGATCGGCGTCTGGTTCTGCGCGGTCACGATCAGGCTGCATACCGGGACCGGATCGGGCGGCGGAGGTGGCGGTGGCGCCGACCACGTCACCTGGATGCTTGCGGGCGCGCTCATGCCACCCGAATTGCCGGCGACGACGCTGTAGCTGAAGGTGCCCGCCGACGACGAGGTAGTGGTGCAGTTGGCGGTCAGGCTCGTGCATCCGATCCAGCTGAAGCTGGTTGGCGCGCCCGAGCAATTCGCCGTCAGCAGGATGCTGGTCCCTATCGTCGGGGTCGAGTTGCTCGTGGAGAGCGTGCATACCGGCGGCGTCGCGATGGGCACTATGGGTGCGCACATCGCCACCGGCCGCCCGGACGTGCCGTAGCCTTCGGCGATATAGCCTTTCGCGACCATCGCGTCTTGGACCGCGGTACTGGTCGTGTAGCGGTGGTTGGAATCGGTGCGATTGTTCCAGCTGCGATACACGGGAATCGTGTTTGCGGGACATTGGCCCGTCGTCAAATTGGGCAAATAGACCTGGAACACGTTGGGCGATTCCAGCAGCCACGCCGTCGGGAATTTTTGCTTGACCGCGTCGCACTCCGCGGCCGAGGCCGAATAGAAGTGCGAGTCGAGTCCCGCCGCGGGGACGCCGTAAAAACGGCACACGGCCAGGGCGCCGGGGGTCGTGTCGGTCGCCTCCAGCACTTTGAAGCTCAAATTGGTCCGCTGCCAACCGACGAGAACGCCGGTATCGAGCTTCGCGATTTCGTCGGGTGCCGCCGTCACGAAATAGTGATCGAGCGACGCGTTGTAGAACTCCACGGCGTCGATCATCCCCGCAGCGGCCGGCGTGCACGCGATGGCCGCCGCGACGGCGGCACTGGCGATCCAATATCGTTGCAGCATGACCGGTGAGCGTAATGGATAGGCGACCGCATGTAGATTCCTCAAACACTGCAATTCGGCTTCCTCCTGTCCTACACCGGACCAGCCGGTGCGCGGATTTTCTTCACTATTGCCAGCTGGCGCCATGGCGCTAGCGCTCGTCGGGCCACGTTGACGATACCCTTGCTGCGCTGCGGTAAACTCGTTGTTCACATGAACACCGTCACCGACGCCTTCGTCGACGCGCAGGAATCCGGCACGGACGCGCCGCGCCTGCGCGAGATCCCGTACAACTACACGTCGTTCTCCGATCGCGAGATCGTGATCCGGCTGCTCGGGGCGGACATGTGGCAGCTGCTGCACGAATTGCGTGGCGAGCGGCGCACCGGCCGGTCGGCGCGGATGCTGTTCGAGGTGCTCGGTGACATCTGGGTGGTCGACCGCAATCCCTATCTGCAGGACGACCTGCTCGACAATCCGAAGCGGCAGGTCATGCTCGTCGAGGCGATGCGCCATCGGCTGCGCGAAATCGAGAAGCGCGCCGCCACCGGCGAAGGCACGGATCCCGAGCGCGACGCCAAGGTCGCAAAGCTGACCACCGCCGCCGACGCGGCCGTCGACCGCTTCGCGGTGTCGTTCATCGCGACCGCGGATATGCGCAAGCGTGCGCGGCGCTTGCTCTCGCGCTATACCGATAAGGACAACATCGCGTTCGATGGCCTGGCGCGCGTGTCGCACGTGACCGACGCCACCGATTGGCGCGTCGAGTATCCGTTCGTCGTGCTGTATCCCGACACCGAAGAGGAAATTCGCGGGCTCGTCGAGGGCTGCATCGAGCTTGGCTTGACGATCATTCCGCGCGGCGGCGGCACCGGTTACACGGGCGGCGCGATCCCGCTCGATCGCCGCTCGGCGGTGATCAACACCGAGAAGCTGGAGCGGCTGTCACCGATCGAGCGCATCCTGCTGCCTGGGCACACGCAGCCCACACCCACGATCGATGCCGGCGCCGGTGTGGTCACCCGGCGCGTCATGGACGCCGCCGAAAGCGCGGGTCTGGTATTCGCTTGCGATCCGACGTCGTCGGATGCGTCGTGCATCGGCGGCAACGTCGCGATGAACGCCGGCGGCAAGAAAGCGGTGCTGTGGGGGACCGCGCTCGACAATCTCGTTTCGTGGCGCATGGTAACGCCGGCCGCCGAGTGGCTGGAGGTCACACGCACCGACCATAACCTGGGAAAGATCCATGACGCGGCCCAGGCGACGTTCGAATGCGCGTGGCTCGCGCGGGACGGCAAGACCGTCTCGCGCCGGGAAACCCTGACGATTCCCGGCGCGACGTTCCGCAAGGCCGGGCTCGGCAAGGACGTTACCGACAAGTTCCTGTCCGGGCTGCCCGGCATCCAGAAGGAAGGCTGCGACGGGCTCGTCACCAGCGCGCGCTTCATCCTGCACACGATGCCGCCGGCGATTCGCACCGTGTGCCTCGAGTTCTTCGGGCAAGTCCGTGCGTCGACACCGGCGATCGTCGAGATCAAGGACTACCTCGACGCGCTGCCCAAGCAAGGCGCGCCGCGCGTGATGCTGGCCGGCCTCGAGCACCTCGACGAGCGCTACGTGAAGGCCGTCGGCTACGCGACCAAGGCCAAGCGGCACGGGCGGCCGAAAATGGTGCTGCTCGGCGACATCGTCGGCGATGACGACGTTGCGGTCGCGAAAGCGGCGTCCGAAGTCGTGCGCATCGCGAATGCGCGCGGCGCCGAAGGATTCGTCGCGGTCTCCGCCGACGCGCGCAAGAAGTTCTGGCTCGATCGCGCGCGAACCGCGGCCATCGCCAAGCACACCAACGCGTTCAAGATCAACGAGGACGTCGTCATCCCGTTGCCACGATTGGGCGACTACACCGATGGCATCGAGCGGATCAACATCGAGCTGTCGATCCGCAACAAGCTAAGGCTCTGCGACGAACTCGGCGCGTTCCTCGAGAGTCCGATGCTGGCGCACGCCTGGGCGCCGGACAGCGACACGCGGCCGGCGCAGGACATCGTCGACGCCAAGGTAAGCGAGGCGCGCGAGTTGGTTTCCGCCATCCGCAGCACGTGGCAGGACCTGCTCGACCGCATCGACACGACGTTCCCCGCGCTGCAGGACCATTCGATCGTCGTCTCGTGGAAGCGCGAGCTGAAAGGGCCGCTGGAGGAGATCTTTGCCGGGCTGGTGTTCGCGCCGGTATTGAAGCACCTGTACGAGATCCACGCTCGCGTGCTGCGCAGCCGCGTGTTCATCGCGTTGCACATGCACGCCGGCGACGGCAACGTGCACACGAACATTCCCGTGAACTCCGACGACTATGCAATGTTGCAGGAAGCCAACGCAGCCGTTGCGCGCATCATGGCGCTGGCGCGAAGCCTGGGCGGCGTGATCTCCGGCGAGCACGGCATCGGCATCACCAAGCTCGAATACCTGACCGACGGCGAGCTCGCGCCATTCGCGCGGTACAAGAGGGCGGTCGACCCGCAGGGTCACTTCAACCGCGGCAAGCTGCTGCGCGACGCGGCACTGCCCGCCGATCTTTCGGGCGCATACACGCCGAGCTTTTCGCTGATCGGGCACGAGAGCCTGATCCTCGAGCAAAGCGACATCGGCGCCGTGGCCGACTCGATCAAGGACTGCCTGCGCTGCGGCAAGTGCAAGGCGCCGTGCGCGACGCACTCGCCCCGCGCCAATCTGCTGTACAGCCCGCGCAACAAGATTCTCGCGACTTCGTTGCTGATCGAGGCCTTCCTGTACGAGGAGCAGACGCGCCGCGGCGTCAGTCTCCGCCACTTCGACGAGTTCGGCGACGTCGCCGACCACTGCACGGTCTGCCACAAGTGCAAGAGCCCATGCCCGGTCGACATCGACTTCGGCGATGTTTCGATCGCGATGCGCAACCTGCTGCGCCGCGGCGGCCACAAGAAGTTCAACCCGGGCACCGCGGCATCGATGTTCTTTCTGAACGCGACCGATCCCGCCACGATCAAGCTCACGAAGACGCTGATGATCGACTGGGGCTACAAGGCGCAGCGCCTGGCGTATCGGCTGGCCAAGGCCGCCGGCATCGCAACGGCACAGACGCGTCGGCCGCCGGCAACGGTCGGGATGGCGCCGCGGAAGGCGCAGGTCATTCACTTCATCAACAAGCCGATGCCCGGCGGCTTGCCCAAGCGCACGTCGCGGGCGCTGCTCGACATCGAGGACGACGCCGTCGTGCCGATCATTCGCGATGCGCGCAAGGTCACCGACGACTCCGACGCCGTGTTCTATTTTCCCGGGTGCGGCTCGGAGCGGCTGTTCTCGCAGGTCGGGCTGGCCACGCAAGCGATGCTCTACCACGTCGGCGCGCAGACGGTGCTGCCGCCGGGCTATCTGTGCTGCGGCTATCCGCAGACGTCGGCGGGGAACCACGACGAGGGACAGCGGATCGTCACATCGAACCGCGTGCTGTTCCATCGCGTGGCGAACACGCTCAACTATCTGGATATCAAGACCGTGATCGTGTCATGCGGAACATGCATGGATCAGCTGCAGAAATACGAGTTCGACAAGATCTTTCCGGGCTGCCGGCTGCTGGACATCCACGAGTACCTGATGGAAAAGGGGGTGAAGCTGGAAGGCGTGGCGGGGGCGCGCTACATGTACCACGACCCCTGCCATACGCCGATGAAGACCTATGCACCGCTCGCCGTCGTCAACCAGTTGATGGGCGCGAAGGTCGGCCTGAACGACCGCTGCTGCGGCGAATCGGGCACGCTGGCAGTCACGCGGCCGGATATCGCAACGCAGGTGCGTTTCCGCAAGGAAGAGGAAATGCGCAAAGGCGCGGGCCAGTTGCGTGCCGACGGTTTTGCGGGGGACGTCAAGATCCTGACGTCGTGCCCGTCATGTCTGCAAGGACTGTCGCGATTCGCCGATGACGCGGATACGCAGGCCGACTACATCGTCGTCGAGATCGCGAAACGCGTGTTGGGTACCGACTGGATGGCGGAGTACGTCGCCAACGCAAACGCCGGGGGCATCGAACGCGTGCTGGTCTAGACGGCGCCCGCACCCTGGCGCCGATCCTCCTAGTGCAACAGGATCGGCAGCAGCGCCTTGGGCGTCACGGCCAGGTCGCCCCCTTGGCAGGAATGGCCGAATTCCAGTGCGGACGCACAACGGGGCGCGGCGGTCTCGTTGACGGCGGCGGCGGGAATGCCGGCCGATTCGGGATCCGGCCCGTAACGGACGATCAATGGCGCCCCGAGGACCAGGAGCACGTACAGGCCGGCCACGATCGTGGCCGCGGCAGCGTGGCGGCGCGGCGACGGCCGGCTGGCGGCGTCGGTATAGCGGGCATCGGGAACCTGGGTTTCGACGGCGGTCATCGTGTCCATGGCGGCTTCCTTCATCTTTCCGTTCTGGCAACCTCAAAAAATCCCGCGGGAGCGACCTGGCGGTGTTTGCGGACGCGCCGGGAGGAGGATTCGGCACGCCCCCGCGGGTGGAGGCAACGGCTCGCTGCACGGGCATGTACGGATTCGGCTGGGGCCCGGGCGGTGGTCACTGTCATGGCGCAACATTAAGGCGGACGGGCGAACGGCGCGCCGGAGTAATCAGCGTCGCGTGTGCGGAAAATTCGCATTCGCTGCCGTTCGTTCGAGTGCTCGCGTCCGTACATCGGGCATCCCGGGGGCGCTGGGCCGACCTGCGGCTCTTTGTGCTATAACCGCCGGGAGCAACCAAGAGCGGAAGATCGGCGGGGTCCGGGGGCCAGAGAGCGCCCGGGTGCGCTTCAACCGTCTTTCCCAAACGATCCGGGCGACGCCTTCGCGCCTGCGGCCGAATCGCCGGAGACCTGATGCAGGACAGCGCTTCCCAGGCCATGCGACCTCCCAGCGCGGAATCCGCGGAAGTCGCGGTGCCGGCGCTTGCCTTCGCGGACTCCGATAGTGCGAAGCGCTGGGTCAAATCGCTGCTGATCACTGCCGTCACGCCGCTTTACGAGGCCGTGCACGGGCAGCTTCGCGCGCTATCCGCCGCCGATTTCGCGCCCCGCGAGCGCGCCACCATTGCCGAAGTGATGCGCGAGCAGGTCGCGCATCTGCATACCGAGCTCGCTCGCCGCTACGCCGGCAAGCCGCAACCCGCTACGGAGCGCGAGCTCGAATCCGCCGAGCAGGCGCTCGCGCTGTGGCAGGGGCTGTGGGAACAATACTCGGCCTGTCTCAAGCCGTTGCTCGAAGGCGATGTCGAGCTGCAGGGGGTGAAGGCGAAGCTCCTGCAGCGCGGGCTTTATGTCGGCAAGCAACTCATCATCGTGAACGGTCTGGCGCGCCGGCTGCCCCCGCCCGCGCTGTGGCAGGAGCTGCACGCCTATTATCGGCTCGCCGAATTGCTCGATTGCGCGGTGACCGCGGTTTCGGACGATCTGCAGCCGCACGCCGTCGGCATCTCCTGCTATTCGACGTATTGCCATGCGCTGCTGCTCGGTCTGGCCGATCCGTGCGGGATGTCGGTGCGCCAGATCGAGCTCGTCGATCGCTGGCTCGGACAATGGGCGCGCAAGATCTTTCCTTATGCCGAGCAGCGGGAGACGGAAGGTCCGGTGATGCTGATGGACCTCGACTCGTCGGTGGGCGCCTGGCTTGCGGCCACGGCACCGGCGAATCCGCCGCCGTCGATGCGCTATGGCTATCCCGGCAAGCTCGCGACCAGCGTGCGCGGCCGGCTGAAGCGCCTTGCCTCGGGCGCCACACCTGCCGAGCTGCAGCTTGGCCACGATACGTCGGTGGAGGGTTCGACCGCGCTATTGACGCATCTCGATGCGACCTGGTACCAGTTGCCGCGCCGGGATCCGGACATGGAGCATGCCGAGATCCAGTTGTCGTCCGGTGGCGTGCCCGCCGCGTACTTCCGGATCGGCGGCCGCACGTTCGATCGCCAGGATCCGCTCGGCCGCCTGACGTTCCAGGGCGCGCAGCATCTGCAGACCTTGGGTGCATTGACCGACTACGACCGCTACAAGGAAGAAGCCGAACGCAACTGGCCGTGGGAACGCTGGCCAGGCGAATATTCGTGGCGGCGCGCAAACCTGCTGCGGCGTGACGCCTCTGCCTATCGATGGTTCCTCGAACAGCTGGTCGTGATCCGCGACGACGAGCGCACGCGCCTTGGCTACGTGGCGCGGGTGGCGTGCGACGCGCCCGGCGTGCTTGCCGTGTCGCTGGTCATGTGGTCGGGGCAGCCCAAGTCCATGGCAGTGCGGCCGACATCGATCGCCTTTGCCGAGGAATTGCCGGTGCCCGGCGTGTTGCTCTCCGCCACCGAAGACGATTCTGCGACGCTCATCCTGCCACCGCGGACGTTCAATCCCGGCCGGGTGATGCGTTCGATCGAGAGTGGCCCCGAGCGGAAGTTCCGGCTGACGAAGCTGCTGCAACGCGGCGGAGATTTCGAGCGGGTGGCATTCGAGGAAACGTGACCAAAACACGGACGCGCTTCGCGCCGCGTGTTTCGGTCCCGGTGAAGTTAGCGCGAAAAGCTTCGGGCGGCCGCGCGCTTTTCGCGTAACAACTGCCACGAAGCGCACCGCTGCCTCAGTGGTCCGCCGACTATTGTTCAGCGTCTGCGTGTCGGCAGCCCACCCGTCCTCGCGGTCGCGCGCTTCGCGCCTTGGCTTCGCCCCGCTCGGCCAGGCGTACCGCCGCGCGCGCTGCGCGCTCGCCCAGTAGCGCGCGTAGGCGGGCTGAATGCAATCGCGCACGCCGGCGTTATGCAGTCCTCGCTGCGGGTCTCGTCCAGCATTGCGCGCTTGGGCCTTCCTGCCAAACCACTTTTGACGCCGCCCGGCTAGCGCAGAAGCTCCGCGCTCCGCGCCTAGAATACGCAATGAGCAACCGTCTCGCCGGGGCGACCAGCCCCTATCTGCGGCAGCATGCCGACAACCCGGTCGACTGGTATCCGTGGGGCGCGGAATCGCTTGCGCGCGCCCGCGCCGAGAACAAGCCGATCCTGCTGTCGATCGGCTATTCGGCCTGCCACTGGTGTCACGTGATGGCGCACGAATCGTTCGAGGACGCGGAAGTCGCGGCGGTCATGAACGCGGGGTTCGTCAACATCAAGGTGGATCGCGAAGAGCGGCCGGACCTCGACCAGATTTACCAGACGGCGCATGCGTTGTTGACGCGTCGCTCCGGCGGGTGGCCGCTGACGATGTTCCTCACGCCGGAAGGCGAGCCGTTCTTCGGTGGAACATATTTTCCGAAACACGGACGGCACGGACTGCCGGGCTTTCTCGAGCTGCTGCCGAAAGTGGCGGGCGCATATCGCGAGCAGGGTGACCGGCTTTCCGAGCAGAATCGCCGGCTTGCCGACGCGCTGATGACGCTCGAACCCGCGGGCGGAGAGGCACCCCCGCCGACCAACGCGCCGACGATGGCGCTGGCGGGTCTCAAGCGCAGTTTCGATCCCGTGTACGGTGGCTTTGGCGCCGCACCCAAGTTCCCGCATCCGGCGGAGCTGGGATTCTGTCTTCGCGCGTCGGCGACCGCGGGCGACAGCGAAGCGCTGACGATCGTACGCACGACACTCGAGCACATGGCCGACGGCGGCATTCACGACCAGTTGGGTGGGGGTTTTTGCCGCTACTCGGTCGATGCGGCGTGGACCATTCCCCATTTCGAGAAAATGCTCTACGACAACGGTCCGCTGCTCGCGCTGTATGCAGACCTTGGCCGCGTTACCGGAGAACGTCGCCACGCGGACACGGCGCGCGGGATCGTCGGCTGGCTGGTGCGCGAGATGCAGGCGGACGACGGCGCGTTCTTCTCGAGCCTGGATGCGGACAGCGAAGGCCACGAAGGCAAGTTCTACGTATGGACACCGGAGACCGCACGTGCCGCGATGACGGCGGAGGAATGGGCCGTCGCGGAACCCTATTTCGGGCTCGATCAGCCGCCTAACTTCGAGGGACGGGCGTGGAACTTGTGCGTCACCGGATCGCTCGACGACATCGCGTCGCGTCTCGAAATTTCGCTGCCGGATGCGCAAACGCGGCTGGCCGGGGCCAGGGCAGCGCTGTTCGCCGCGCGCGCAACGCGCGTGCGGCCCGGCCGCGATGACAAGATCCTGACGTCGTGGAATGCGCTCGCCATCGCGGGACTCGCGCGTGCCGCACGGGCGCTCGGGCAGCCGCGCTGGGCGGATCTCGCGTTTGCCGCTGCCGATGCGCTCAAGCGCACTGCATGGCGCGACGGGCGCCTGCTGGCAACCCGCCGCGGCAGCCGATCCGAGCTCAATGCGTACCTCGACGACCACGCATTCCTGCTCGCCGCGCTCATCGAGCTCTTGCAAACGCGGTTCCGGCGCGAGGATTTCGAATGGGCCGCGGAGGTTGCGGAAGCGCTTCTGGCGCGCTTCGAGGATCGCGACCGTGGAGGCTTCTTCTTCACCAGCCACGATCACGAAAAGCTATTTCATCGGACCAAACCGGGACATGACAACGCAACACCTTCGGGTAACGGGGTGGCGGCGTCGGCGTTGATCGTGTTCGGGCATCTCGCCGGCGAGCTCCGCTACGTCGAAGCGGCCGAACGGACCGTGCGCTTGTTCGGGCCGGCGCTGGCGGAATCGCCCGGTGGCTATTCCTCGCTGCTGGAAGCGCAGGCTGCGCTCGAAGCACCGCCGGCGCTGGTCCTCCTGCAAGGGGACGCCGAAACCTGCGCGCAGTGGCAGCGTGCGCTCGAGGACGGCTACCGTCCCACCGTGAACGTCTTCAATCTCTCGGGGAGCCCCGCATTGCCGCCCGCGCTCGTGAAAGGCGCAACGCCTGCCGAAGGCGCGGTGGCCTGGGTCTGCCGAGGCACGGTCTGCCTGCCGCCGGTCACGGCGCTCGCGGCAGTGGTCGAGGCGCTCCGGTAGAATCGAGCTTCGCATCTCCTTCAAACTCGCCAACGGAGCAACAATGAAAGCTGGCTCGCTGTTTCTCGCCTGCGCCGCCGTCCTTGCATCAAGCGCAGCCCACGCGGTGCTCGACAACGCCAAGGCCGAAGCGCTGATGAAGAAAGACGGGTGCGCCGCGTGCCACGCGATCGACAAGAAGATCGTCGGGCCGGCGTACGTCGACGTCGCGGCGAAGTACAAGGGCGACAAGAACGCCGTCGCGATGCTGTCGAAGAAGGTCAAGGACGGCAGCACCGGCGTCTGGGGTCCGATCCCGATGCCGCCCAACACGGCGACGTCGCCGGCCGACATCACCGAGCTCGTGACCTGGATCCTTTCGCTCAAGAAATAGATGTGCACCTGATTTCCGGTAGAATCACGCGGTCCGTGCAGGAGAGTGCGCCGCCGCCGCGAAATTTGGCGGGCGCGGCGCCGCCGAAGGCGTAATCCCGAAACCGCTCAGGTACCGAGGACTGCACGGGACGCAACCGCACTCTGGAGAGCGGTCGCGCGACCCAAGGTCGCGGCGGCCCACCGAAGGGGCACCGGATGCAACGCGCGAGCGCGGCATCCCAATCTCTCAGGTAAAAGGACAGACGGGGCGAAGTGGACCAACGCTTCGCCCTTTTGTCCTTCACCGGAGATCGCCCGTGCCCAAGCAGACCCCGCTCAATGCCGCCCATCGCGCCGCCGGCGCGCGGATGGTCGATTTCGGCGGCTGGGACATGCCGGTCAACTACGGCTCGCAGATCGATGAGCATCATGCGGTTCGCAAGGACGCCGGGATGTTCGACGTATCCCATATGCGCGCCGTGGATCTGGCGGGGCCCGGCGTTCGCGATTTTCTCCGCTATGCGCTCGCCAACAATGTCGACAAGCTGAAGGAGCCGGGCAAGGCGCTTTATTCGTGCCTGCTGCGCCAGGATGGCGGCGTCCTCGACGACCTCATCGTCTATTTCCTGCGCGAAGACGCGTTCCGGATCGTCGTCAATGCAGGAACGACGGACAAGGACATCGCGTGGTTTCGCGCACTCCTCGCTGACCACGCGCCGCAGGTGCACCTCACGGCGCGCGACGACCTCGCGATGATCGCGGTGCAAGGTCCCAACGCGCGGGCGAAATCATGGCAGGCGTTACCCGGCACCGAGGCGGCGACGGCAAATCTGCGGCCGTTTTTCGGCGCCGACGTCGCCGCAAAGCAAGGCGGCGTGTTCATTGCGCGCACCGGCTATACGGGCGAGGATGGCTTCGAGATCATGGTGCCGGCGACGCGCGCGGAAGCCACGTGGCACGCGTTGAGTGCGGCCGGCGTGAGGCCGTGCGGGCTTGGCGCACGCGACACGCTGCGCCTCGAAGCGGGAATGAATCTGTACGGTCAGGATATGGACGAGTCGGTCTCACCGCTCGCGTCGGGATTGGCGTGGACCGTCGATCTCGCGAGCCCGCGCGATTTCGTGGGCAAGGACGCGCTCCGCGTCCATCCGCCCACGCAAGCGCTGCTGGGACTCGTCCTGCTCGAGCCGGGCGGCGTTCTGCGCGCGCATCAAAAGGTCAACACCGCGCACGGTGACGGCGAAGTCACCAGCGGTACGTTCAGTCCCACGCTCGGCAAATCGATCGCGCTGGCGCGGCTTCCCGTGGGAATCGCCGCGGGCGACATCGTGAAAGTGGCTGTTCGCGACAAGCAACTGTCGGTGCGTGTCGTGAAGCCGCCGTTCGTGCGCCATGGCAAAGTGCTCGTCGAATGACATTGCAGGAAAATTCGCAGACTTTTCACAACCAGCCGGAGTCGACCCGATGAACGTTCCCGCCGATCGCAAATACGCCGAGAGCCACGAATGGGCGCGCGCCAGACCCGACGGCACCGTCGACGTGGGCATCTCCGATCACGCGCAAGCGGCGCTCGGCGATCTCGTGTTCATCGAGCTGCCCGTCGTGGGGCGCAAGCTAGCCGCCGGCGAGGCGAGCGCCATCGTCGAGTCCGTCAAGGCGGCGAGCGATGTCTATGCGCCGGTCGCCGGCGACGTCGTCGCCGTGAACGACGACGTCACCAGTGCGCCGGAAAAGGTGAACGAGGACGCGTACGAAGCGTGGCTGTTCCGGCTGAAGCCCGCCGATCCGGATGCGCTCTCGAAGTTGCTCGATGCGGCGGCGTACGAAAAATCGATCCGATAGCATGACGATGAAAATGAACGAGCCGGCGCCGGGGTGCCTCGCGGCCCTCGAAGCTCGCGCGGAGTTCGTCGCGCGCCACATCGGCACGACGCCGGAGGATCAGGCGGCAATGCTGGCCGTGCTGGGTTACGCGTCCCGCGCGGCGCTGATCGACGCCGTCGTGCCGCCGGCCATCCGCGAACGCGCGCCGCTGGCGCTGCCTGCGGCCCTGCCCGAGGCGGAGGCGTTGGCGAAGTTGCAGGCGCTGGCCGCGGGCAACCGCGTGCTCAAATCCTGCATCGGCCTTGGTTACTACGGCACGCATACGCCGGGCGTGATCCTGCGCAACGTCCTCGAAAACCCGGCGTGGTACACCGCGTACACGCCGTATCAGCCCGAGATCGCGCAAGGCCGGCTCGAAGCGCTGGTCAATTTCCAGACGATGGTGTGCGATCTGACCGGGATGGCGATCGCGAACGCGTCGATGCTGGACGAAGCCACGGCGGCGGCAGAGGCGATGGCGCTGGCCTTGCGCGTCGGCAAGAGTGAGAGCCGGCGTTTCTTCGTCGCGGACGACGTGTTTCCGCAGACGCTCGATGTCGTGCGCACGCGTGCGCAACCGCTCGGCCTCGACGTCGTCGTCGGACCGGCGGAGGAGGCGGTGCGCGCCGGCGCATTCGCCGTCCTGCTCCAGTATCCGGGCGCGGCGGGCGAGGTGCGCGATTACCAGGCACTCGCCACGATGCTTCACGCGCAGGATGCCCAGGTGATCGTGGCCGCCGATATCCTCGCGCTGACTGTGCTATCGCCTCCTGGCGAGTGGGGCGCCGACACGGTGGTCGGATCCACCCAGCGCTTCGGTGTCCCGATGGGATACGGCGGTCCCCATGCCGGATACCTCGCCACGCGCGACGAATTCAAGCGCGCACTGCCCGGCCGGCTGGTCGGCGTCACCGTCGATGCGCACGGCCAGCCCGCGTACCGGCTCGCGCTGCAGACGCGCGAGCAGCACATTCGCCGCGAAAAGGCGACGTCCAACATCTGCACGGCACAGGTGCTGCTCGCGGTGATCGCAAGCATGTACGCCGTGTATCACGGGCCGGAAGGCTTGACGACGATTGCGCGGCGCGTGCGCCGGCTCACCGCAATCCTCAAGGCGGGCCTCGAGCGTCTCGGCCTCGCCGTGCCGACGCGCATGCATTTCGACACCATCGCGGTCGCGACCGGGCACGACACGCAGCGCATCCTCGACGACGGTATCGCACAGGGGATCAACTTTCGCCGCATCGACGAGGCCACACTCGGGATCGCGCTGGACGAGACCACGACGCGCGCGGACGTCGAGCGAATCTGGCGCATTTTTCATGGCGGCGACGTGCCCTTCGCCGCCGACGACCTCGACGCCACGGTCGACGACGCGTTGCCGCCCGCGCTCGTTCGCTCGTCCCCCTTTCTCACCCATCCGGTCTTCCATCGCTATCGCTCCGAAACGGAGATGCTCCGGTATCTGCGCCGCCTCGCCGACCGCGACCTCGCGCTCGATCGCACGATGATTCCGCTGGGGTCGTGCACGATGAAGCTCAACGCGACGTCGGAAATGATTCCGGTGACCTGGCCGGAGTTCGGCGGGCTGCATCCGTTCGCACCTACGAAGCAGGCGGCCGGTTACCGCCGGATGATCCAGGAGCTCGAGCGGATGTTGTGCGCGGTCACCGGCTACGACGCCGTGTCGTTGCAACCCAACGCGGGTTCGCAAGGGGAGTACGCGGGCCTCCTCATGATTCGCGCGTATCACGCGAGCCGTTCCGAGGCGCACCGCAACGTCTGCCTCATTCCCGCGTCCGCGCACGGTACGAACCCCGCGTCGGCGCAGATGGCGGGAATGCGCGTGGTGATCGTCGGCTGTGATGACGAGGGCAACGTGGACCTGGCCGACCTCGAGGCGAAGGCCGGAGCGCACGCCCGCGAGCTCGCGGCGATCATGGTCACCTACCCGTCGACGCACGGCGTCTTCGAAGCCGCCATCACCCGCATTTGCGAAATCGTCCACGCCGCGGGCGGCCAGGTGTATGTCGACGGCGCAAATCTCAATGCGATGGTCGGGCTCGCGGCGCCCGGTCATTTCGGCGCCGACGTCTCGCATCTCAACCTGCACAAGACGTTTTGCATTCCGCATGGCGGCGGCGGGCCGGGAGTAGGCCCGGTCGCGGTGAAGGCGCATCTCGCCCCGTTCCTGCCGGGCCATCGTGACCTGCCGGCCGACGAGCGCGCGAAGAACGCGATCGGCCCCGTCGCGGCCGCGCCGTACGGCAGCGCGTCGATCCTCCCGATCTCGTGGATGTACGTGACGATGATGGGTGGCGAAGGTCTGCGCGCCGCGACCGAGAGCGCGATTCTGGCCGCGAACTACATCGCGCACCGTCTCGCGCCGCATTACCCGGTGCTGTTCGCGGGCCAGCATGGTCTGGTCGCGCACGAATGCATTCTCGATTTGCGGCCGCTCAAGGCGACGTCGGGCATCGAAGCGGAGGATGTCGCGAAGCGGCTGATCGATTACGGCTTCCACGCGCCGACGATGAGCTTTCCCGTCGCCGGGACGCTGATGGTCGAGCCGACCGAATCCGAATCCAAGCCTGAGCTCGATCGCTTCATCGACGCGATGATTGCAATCAGGGGAGAGATCCGTGCGATCGAGCAAGGCGACCTCGACCGCAGCGACAATCCATTGAAGCATGCGCCGCACACCGCGGCCGCCGTGTCGGCCGACGCGTGGACGCATCGCTACGCGCGCTCGGTCGCCGCATATCCAACGCCTTCGCAAAAGGCCGCGAAGTACTGGCCGCCAGTAGCGCGCGTGGACAACGTCTACGGCGATCGCAATCTCTTCTGCAGCTGCATTCCGTTGGCCGAGGACGCGGCGGCGACCGCAGCAGCGCCGTAATGCGGGTCGTCATCCTGGGGGCGGGTGTGGTCGGCGTCACCGCCGCGTGGTATCTCGCGCAGGACGGCCATGACGTGACCGTCGTCGACCGGCACGGCGGTCCGGCGCTGGAAACGTCGTTCGCCAACGGCGGCCAGATCTCCGCGTCGTACGCCGAGCCCTGGGCGAATCCGGACGCGCCGATGAAGATCATCAAGTGGCTGGGCAAGGAGGACGCGCCACTCCTGTTCCGGTTGCGCCTCGATCCGCAGCAATGGCGTTGGGGCCTGCAGTTCCTGATCGAATGCCTGCCGTCGCGCACGCGCCGCAATACGATCCAGTGCCTCAATCTCGCGCTGTATTCGCGCGACTGCCTGCAGGAGCTGCGCGCGCATACGGGCATCGAGTACGACCACCTCGAGCGCGGCATCCTGTCGTTCTATACGGATCCGGCGGAGTTCGCGCAAGGTGTGCAGGCGGCCGCGTTGATGCGGCAGTTCGGTTGCGACCGCGACGTGAAGAGTGTGGACGAGTGTGTTGCCATCGAGCCGGCGCTCGCGGCATGTCGCGACAAGCTGGCCGGCGGCATCTTCACCCAGACGGACGAATCGGGCGACGCACAGCGCTTTACGCAGGAGCTGGCGCGGATGGCGCAGGGGCGCGGCGTCCAGTTTCGCTGGAACATGGCCGTCGAATCGCTGACCGCGGAAGGCGATGCGGTGACCGGCGTGCGCTGCGTGAACGAGGAACACCGCAAGGAGATCCTGGTCGCGGACAGCTACGTGATGGCGCTCGGCAGCTACAGCCCCTTCCTGCTGAAGCCCCTCCGCGTGCCCTGCCTGATTTATCCGGCGAAAGGCTACTCGGCCACGATCGCCATCGCCGGCCATCCCGGCGCACCCACCGTTTCGTTGACCGACCTCGCGTGGAAGATCGTATTCACGCGGCTGGGCGACCGGCTCCGCGTGGCCGGGACCGCGGAGCTTTCCGGCTACAGCAAGGACCTGAACCTCGTCCGCTGCGAGGCGCTGGTCAAGCGGACGTTCGACCTGTTCCCGGACGCCGGCGACCGCGACAGCCCGCAGTTCTGGACGGGATTGCGCCCGGCCACGCCGTCGAATGTGCCGTTGCTGGGCCGCACGCGGCTCCGCAATCTGTTTCTCGACACGGGCCACGGCACGCTGGGCTGGACGATGGCCTGTGGGTCGGGGCGCGCGCTGGCGGACATCATCGCCGGACGAAGGCCTGGCGTGGATTTTGCGTTTACCGGGTCGGGGTGACGGACGCCCTACCTGGATTACGCCATGGACACCGCCGCCACTGCCGAACCGACCCCCCGCACGGTGGCTGCATTCACATTGCAGTCGCTCACCCGCTGGAAAGCCTTCGGGCTGCATCTCGCGATCAGCGCGTTGATTGCCGGAATCGTCATCTCGCTCGTGGTCGTGCTGTGGTACCCCAGCCCTTATTTCGTCGCCATGGGCGGCGAGCTGCTGCTGCGATTGCTGATCGGTGTCGACGTGGTGATCGGCCCGCTCATCACGCTGATCATTTTCGACCCAAGGAAGCCCCGCCTCAAATACGACCTGGCCACGATTGCCGCGTTGCAAGTGGCGGCGCTTGCATATGGCAGCTACGTGATGTTCGATGCGCGCCCCGTCTATACCGTGTTTGTCGGCGACCGTTTCTACACGGTGCCGGCGAACAGCATCGACCAGGAATCGCGAGCGCGCGCCGCGCCCGAATTCGGTCCGTTGCCGCTCGACGGCCCCCGCCTCGCCGGCGCGCGAAAGCCGGTGAACCCCAACGAATCCAGCCAGATCGCCATTGCATCGATGATGGGCGGTCCCGACCTACAACACCTTCCGCATTTGTACATTCCTTATGCGGACGTGGCAGGCGAAGCAGCGCGCGCGGCCAGGCCGCTCGTTACGCTTGCGCAGAAAGGCAAGCAGCCCTCCGAGCTCGTGACCGACTTCGTTGCGGCAAACAACCGCGCCGGCCGGAGCCTGGGCTTTGTCCCGGTGCGAGCGCGCAACCGAGATTTCGCCGCGGTCGTCGACCGCAAGAGCGGAGCAATCATTGGCTATCTGCCGGTCGATCCCTGGTAGGAATACGTAGTTTGCCGCAGTGACGCACGGGATGCGTCCGATACACCTGCCCGCGAGGCGGCAGCGGCGGCGAAGACCACGTGCCGGCAGGCTGCGTTCGCGACGCCGGTATAATCGTGCGTTTCGCCGTGCCGCACATGTTTCGATCCCTCCTGGTTCTGTTGTTCGCCGCGGCGATACCCGCGCTGGCATCGCCCGAAGCCGCGCAATCGCCACCGGCGCCACCCGTGGTCGTGCCGCCGCCCGCGGTCCCTGCGCCAGCGGTGGCCGCGGCCGCCTTCCTGCTCGTCGACGTCACGAGCGGGCAAACGCTGACGGCGGCCAATGCCGACGAGCGTCGCGACCCGGCGTCGCTGACCAAGCTCATGACGGCGTACCTCGTGTTTGGCGCCCTGCGCGCCAAGACGATCGTGCCGTCGCAGATGGTCAACGTCTCCGAACGCGCATGGCGCGCCGAGGGATCGCGGATGTTCATCGAGCCACGCCGCGCCGTCTCGGTCGACGAGCTGTTGCGCGGAATGATCGTGCAATCGGGCAACGACGCGTCGGTGGCGCTGGCCGAGCTTGTCGGCCCCAGCGAGGAGGCGTTCGTCGCCCGCATGAACAGCGAAGCCGCGCGGCTCGCCATGACGAACACGCGTTTTTCGAACGTCACCGGCCTTTCCGGTCCGCAGCACTATTCGACGGCCGCTGACATGGCGAAGCTCGCGGTCGCGGTGATTCGCGACTATCCCGAGTACTACCCGCTCTATTCGCAGAAGGAATTCCGCTACAACAACATTACGCAGCCGAATCGCAATCGCCTGCTGTGGACCGATCCCTTTGTCGATGGGATGAAGACCGGCCACACTGACGCGGCCGGCTGGTGTCTCGTCGCGTCGGCGCTGCGTGGCGATCGCCGCGTGCTGGTCGTCGTGCTCGGCGCGAACTCGGACGCCGCGCGCGCATCCGAAGCGCAGAAGCTCCTGAACTGGGGCTTCCAGGCTTTCGACACCGTGCAGCTTTACCAGTCGGGCAAGCAGGTGATCGCCCTGACGGTCTGGAAAGGCGCCGTTCCGGAAGTGCCTGCGGGCTTCCTCGCCGATCGCTATTTGACGTTGCCGAAGGGCAAGGCCGACAAGCTCACGCTGACGATGCAGGCCCAGGAGCCGCTCGTCGCGCCGATCGTGCGGGCGCAGCGCGTCGGCACGGTCAAGGTCGCCTTGGACGGCAAGCCCGTCGTCGACTTCCCGCTGATTGCGCTCGAGGACGTCCCGCCGGCGAGCCTGCTCGGCCGCGCATGGGACACCGTACGGCTTTGGTTCAGGAAATCCTGACCACGATATACGAGGAATTCGCGATGATCGATGCGGAACAAATCGTCCATCTCAACGGCAAGTTCGTCCCGGTCGCTGATGCGCAGGTGTCGGTGCTCGATCGCGGCTTCATTTACGGCGATGGCGTCTACGAGGTGGTTCCCGTGTATGGCCGCGAGCCGTTTCGGCTGCCGCATCATCTCGCGCGGCTGCAGCGAAGCATGGATGGCATCGGGCTCGCCAATCCGCATACCCCCGCGCAGTGGGAAGCGCTGATCCGCGACCTGATCGCGCGCCAGCCGTTCGCGGACCAGGGCGTGTACCTGCAGGTAACGCGTGGCGTGGCCAAGCGCGATCACTCGTTTCCGCAAGGTGTTGCGCCAACCGTGTTCATGATGAGCAACCCGTTGCCCCTGCCCACGCGTGAGCAGGTCGAACGTGGCGTGGCGGTCGTCACCGCGGACGACAACCGCTGGCATCGTTGCGATCTCAAGACGATCTCGTTGCTGGGCAACGTCCTGCTGCGCCAGCTCGCCACCGAGCAGGGCGCCGCCGAAACGATCATGTTTCGCGACGGATTCCTGACCGAGGCCTCGGCATCGAATGTGCTGATCGTCAACGGCGGCACGATCATCGTTCCGCCAAAGGACAACCTGATCCTGCCGGGCATCACCTACGACGCGACGATGGAATTCGCGCGCGAAGCGGACGTGCCGCTCATCGTGCGCCCCGTACCGAAGGCCGAGGCACTCGGCGCCGACGAGATGTGGCTGTCGTCGTCGACGAAAGAGGTGCTCGCGGTCACGACCATCGACGGCAAGCCGTTTGCGGGCGGCAAGCCCGGTCCGGTGTTTCGCACGCTGTGGGACGTGTTCCAGACGAAGAAGCCGCGCTCGCTTGCGGCGGCGTGATCTGCATTTCCCCGTGGGCAGGCGAATGCCTTGATGGAGGCTGCGTCTGCCTTTCGCCCCACCCACAACGACGATCGATCAGCTGTCCTGGACAGGTACGGTCGTGCCGAAATGGCCGTGATGAAACACGAGGCCCCGGCCGGTCGAGCGCTCGCACGTCGCCACCTCGCCGACGAACACGACGTGGTCACCCGCGCGACTGTGCGAATGGTGCCGGCACTCGAACCAGGCGACGCATCCGTTGATGAGTGGGGCGTCCGCCCATCCCATCCGATAGTCGACGCCGGCGAAGCGGTCCGCGTGCGGCCGCGAAAACCGGCGTGCGACATCGATCTGTGTGGACGACAACACGTTGACCGTATAGCGCTCGGCCGCTTCGAACGCGGCGAGGCTCAGCGAGCGGCGTGCGAGGCTCCATAGCACCAGCGGCGGGTCGAGCGAGACGGAGTTGAACGAATTCGCCGTAAAGCCCACGTAACGGCCGTCCCCGGCCCGCGCGCAGATGATCGTGACGCCAGTGGCGAATTGCGCCAGCGCATCACGGAACTGCCGGGCGTCGAACGCTCGGGGCGGCGCGCTCATGGGGCCGGAAACGGACATGTCGGCGTGGACTGCGCCCGAATGGCGGCGCCGCGGTGACGGGTGCGCCGATGGTAGGGGGCCAGGGCCCGCAATGTCAAAGCAAGTGCCTAGGAGCCTGTCCGACAGGCTCCTAACTCCCCAGATGCCCCCGGTCTTGTTACACTTTTCGTTTCGGAGGGGTTTCCTCTCCCGTTTGTCTGACTTGTCAACGCAAGCGGAGAACCGATGGCGGAAGCGCTGCAACGGATCATCACCAACCGCTATGGCGGTCGGGACCTCCCGGTCACGCTGATCCTGCCGGACGGCGCGCGCGTCCCATTGTCGCCGGCGCCGGCGGTCGAAGTCATCGCGCGGTCCTGGAAAGGCCTGCGGGCATTGGCCTCCCCCGCGCTCGGTTCGCTGGCACGCGCTTACGTGCACGGCGACCTCGATTTCACGGGTAGCGCACGGCGCATTCTCGGCATCGCGGAGTCGATGGTCGGCGCGGTGTCGCACGGCCGCGACCGCGCACGGACGAAGTGGAAGCTGTTCCTGCATCAGCATCGCAACAGCCGCCGCAACATCGCGCATCACTACGACGTCTCCAATGCGTTCTACCGGATCTGGCTCGATCAGCGGATGGTGTACTCGTGCGCCTATTTCCGCGATGACGCCGACACCCTCGATACGGCGCAGTTCCAGAAGCTCGACCACATCTGCCGCAAGCTCCGGTTGGCGCCCGGCGAACGTCTGCTCGACATCGGCTGCGGCTGGGGCGGGCTCCTCTTCCACGCGGCCGAGCGTTATGGCGTCGAAGCGACGGGGATCACGCTGTCGCAGAACCAGTTCGATCACGTGACCGCGGAGATCAATGCGCGCGGCCTGGCCGGACGCGTGCGCGTGGAATTGCGCGACTATCTCGAATTGCCCGAAGACGTCCTCTACGACAAGATCGCGAGCGTGGGGATGTTCGAGCACGTCGGCGTGCGGCGGTTCCCCCGCTATTTCGGGAAGATCTATCGCGTGCTGAAGCCGGGCGGCCTGGTGCTGAATCACGGCATCACGCACAACTCGCTCGAGACCGACAGCCTGGGCAGCGGGATCGGCGAATTCGTCGACGAGTACGTGTTTCCCGGCGGCGAGCTCACGCATGTGGCGAAGGTCGTCGAGGGCATGGGACAGCAAGGCCTCGAGCTCATCGACGCCGAAGCGCTGCGCGAACACTACGCGAAGACGCTTTGGACATGGGTCGACCGGCTGGAGTCGCGCGAGGAGGAAGCGCGTCATGAGGTGGGCGACGAACGCTACCGGATCTGGCGCATCTACATGGCCGGCTCGGCGCACGCGTTCGACCGCGGCTGGCTGTCGTTGTGGCAGCTGCTGGCGGGAAAGCCGTTGCCCGACGGGCGCTTGCCCCATCCGCTCACGCGCGATTACATGTACGGCGGAGAGGCCTGACGAGCAGGTTGTAACGGATCGGCGTCGCCCGCATCTTCGCTGCGTCCATCCTCTGGTGAGCGCCATGAGCAAACCCGAATCCGCCCTCGACGCCCTGCATACGGAAGAGAAGGATTCCGCGCTCACCTTTCCCTGCGTGTTTCCCATCAAGATCATGGGCCGCACGCAGGATGGCTTCGCGCAGGCGGTGTCCGATGTTGTATGCAAGCATGCGCCGGACTTCGATCCCGCGGCACTCGAAATGCGGGCATCAAAGGAGGGCAATTGGCTGTCCGTCACCGCGTCGGTGAATGCCACGTCGCGCGAGCAACTCGACAATCTGTATCGCGAGCTCGTCGCGCATCCGATGGTCAAGATGGTGCTTTGAGCGGGCCGGCCGCGGCCGGCGGCCGGTGAGCGCCCTTGAGGCCGCCGTCTCGGCGGCGCGCACGCCGCAAAGTACCAATGGAAGCTTGGGGCGGCCCGGCGCTAGGCAGCGCCTCCAGGCCGTCCACCCCCATGGAGGCAACGGAAACTTGGGGCGGCCCGGCGTTTCCTGCGGGCGGGGTTGCGGAACCGGCGTTTCCAGAGCAAACTATGGCATACATATTTTCTCCATGAACGCCTCCGCCCGCACCCTTTCCCGCCCGGCTGCCGAGCGCGCGCCGTTAACGGACGCCGCTGTGCTCAGCAAGGCCGTGGTGCGCGCCGCGCGGCTGCTCGAGCTGACGCAGCGCGACGTCTCGGCGGCGCTGGGCATATCCGAAGCGACGACCTCCCGGCTTTTCGCCGGCAAATACCTGCTCGCTCCGGACCGCGCGAAGGAGTGGGAGCTGGCGCGGCTGCTGGTCAGGATGTTCCGGTCGCTCGACGCGCTGTGGGGTCACGAGGACGTCGCACGCGAATGGCTTGCGAGCAGCAACCTCGCGTTGGCCGCCCGCCCCAAGGATCTGCTGCGCTCGGTCGAGGGGATGGTTCGTGTCGTCACCTACCTGGACGCCGCGCGCGGTCGCCTCTGAGGCCGCTTCGCTGCGGCACGACCTCTGGCGCGCGGTGGAGGCGCAACACGTGGTCGCGACGATGGCCCTCGTCGACACGCTCGACGAGCAGCATGCGCTCGAGCGGATCCTGGATGCCGGCAAACCGCCTGTCCCCGACGATGCCCGGCGCCTTCATTACCTGCTGTTCACGCCGTTTCGCTATCCGCCGCCTCCGGGAGGCTCGCGTTTTCGCGGTCCCAATGACGCTGGCGTTTTCTACGGCGCCGACGAGGTGCGCACCGCATGCGCCGAGCTCGGGTACTGGCGTTGGCGGCATCTGCTGGATGTTCCCGCATTGAGCGCGATGCCGGCCAAACCGCAGACGGTCTTTCGGGTCAAGCTCGCCACCAGGGCCGTGGACTTGCGCGAGCCGCCGTTCGTGCGGGATCGCGAAACATGGACCCATCCACACGACTACGCGGGCACGCAGCGATTCGGCGTCCTGGCGCGGACCGCGGGGGTCGGCGCGATTCGCTACGAATCGGTGCGCGATCCGCAGCATGGCGGATGCTGTGCGGTGCTGGCCTGGAATGCGTTTGCGCGGCCCTCGCCCGTCGAGCAGCAGACCTGGATGCTGCTGGTGGCGCGCGAGCGTGTCGTGTGGCAGCGCACCGGCGCGCTGCGCGCCGACGAGCACGAATTTCCGGCGAGCGGATGGTCGGTGCCCGCTTCGCTTCCGTTGCAACGCCGATGAGCGCGACTCTCGTCACTTCCCGTCGTCGCGATGCGGTGGATGCGCGCATGTTGGGTCGCACCGATTACGAGACCACGTGGCGCGCGATGCAGGCATTCACCGATGCGCGGAACGAGGCAACGCCCGACGAGATCTGGCTGACCGAGCATCAGCCAATCTACACGCTCGGCCTCGGGGGACGGCGCGAACATCTGTTGCGCGACAACGGTATCCCCGTGCGGAAGGTCGACCGTGGCGGGCAGATCACCTATCACGGTCCCGGTCAGCTCGTCGCGTATACGCTTTTCGATCTGCGGCGATCGCGTGTCGGCGTCCGCGCCATGGTCCGGAGCATCGAGGGCGCGGTGATAGAATGGCTGCGAACCTTGGGAATTTCTGCGTACGGGAAGCCATCGGCGCCGGGTGTCTACGTTGCGGTCATGAACGTGGAGGCGAAGATCGCCGCGCTGGGACTCAAGGTGCGCAACGGTTGCACTTATCACGGGCTCGCAGTGAACATTGCAATGGACCTCGCGCCGTTCGCGGACATCGATCCGTGCGGCTATCCCGGGCTTGCCGTCACGCAGCTTGCCGATCTCGGCGTCGCGCGCACGGTGGCCGCCGCGGGCGCCGAACTTGCGCCGATTCTCGCCGAACATCTGCGCCGGTCGTGACCGTGGAGCTCCCTCCCCAGGCGGCCGCCGCCAACGCGGCGGGTGTGAAGCACAAGGGCGACGCCAAGACGGCGCGCGTATTTGCCAAATTCGCGATCAAGGTCGTGGCGGGCGAGACGCTGAAGAAGCCCGAGTGGATCCGCGTGCGCGCTCCGTCGTCGCCGCGCTTCTACGAGATCAAGAAGATCCTGCGCGAGCATCACCTGCATACGGTGTGCGAAGAGGCGTCGTGCCCGAACATCGGCGAGTGCTTCAGCAAGGGCACGGCGACGTTCATGATCATGGGCGACATCTGCACGCGGCGCTGCCCGTTCTGCGACGTCGGGCACGGCCGGCCGCTGCCGCTCGACCCCGATGAACCCCTCAATCTCGCCAAGACGATCGCGGCGCTTGCGCTCAAGTATGTCGTGATCACCAGCGTCGATCGCGATGACCTGCGCGACGGTGGTGCTCAACATTTCGTCGACTGCATCCGCGCCGTGCGCGAGCGCTCGCCCGCGACGCAGATCGAAGTGCTGGTCCCCGATTTCCGCGGCCGGCTCGAGCGCGCGCTGGAAATCCTCACCAATGCGCCGCCTGACGTGATGAATCACAATCTGGAATCGGTGCCGCGTCTCTACAAACAGGTACGTCCCGGCTCGGACTACGCGCACTCGCTGCGTCTGTTGCAGGAATTCAAGGCGCGTGTCCCCGGCGTGCCGACGAAATCGGGCCTGATGGTCGGCCTCGGCGAAACGGACGACGAGATCCTGGCGGTGATGCGCGACATGCGCGCGCATGGCATCGACATGCTCACGCTTGGCCAATATCTGCAGCCTTCGGCGGGTCATCTGCCCGTGCTGCGCTTCGTGCATCCGGACGCGTTCGCGTCGTTCGAGCGCGCCGCCTACGCAATGGGCTTCAGGCACGCCGCCGTGGGTGCGCTCGTGCGCTCGTCGTATCACGCGGACAAGCAGGCGGAAGACGTCCTCGCCCAATAGCGTCAGACCCGATTGACGTGCAGTGTGCGGATTCGCCGCTGCGGCAAACCCATCGAGACAACCCTATTGCGGCAGCGGTGCGCCTTTGGGCCACAGCAGCCACATCCGGCCCTGCTGCCGCATCCGACCGGCTTCGCGCCCGGCCTCGGCACCGAAGCCCCAGAAGAAATCCGCGCGTACCGGTCCGCGAATGGCGCCCCCGGTGTCCTGCGCCAGCGTGAGCCGCGTGAGGGGCGCGTCGGAAGACGGCAGCGTGGTGGCGAGAAACACCGGCGCACCGAGTGGAATGGCCCGCGCATCGACGGCGATCGTCCGGCCGGCGAGCAGCGGCACGCCAAGGCTGCCGAGCGGGCCGTCGATCGTGGCATCGAGCGATCCGGGTGCGGGCGCTGCGACTTCGCGAAAGAAAACATAGCTCGGATTCTCGTCGAGGAGTCCGCGCAGCTTGTCCGGATTCGCCTTCGCCCAGGCGCGGATGTTCGGCATCGACGTGCGCTCGAGCGCCAGCTCGCCGCGATCACTCAGCACGCGCCCGATCGAGCGGTACGGATGGCCGTTCTGATCGGCATAATTCAAGCGGATCACCGATCCGTCGGTAAGCTCGATGCGACCCGAGCCCTGGATTTCGAGGAAAAACGCCTCGACCGGATCGGCCACGTAAACCAGCGCCTTGCCGGCGAGCGACGGCGCGCCGCGCTCGAGCTCGGCGCGCGACCAATAAGGAACGACTTTTTTCCCCTCGACGCGGCCACGCACGCGCTTGTCCTTGAGCTCCGGATACAGGTCGGAAAGCTCGATCGTCAGCAGATCGTCGGGCGGCGCGTAGAGCGGGATCGCGAACTGCGGTGTGCTCGCGCGCGAGCCGGCGAGCAGCGGTTCGTAGTAGCCTGTCACCAGGCCGGCATCGCTGCCGTCCTGGGTGGCAATGCGGTATGGGCTAAAATGCGCGGCGAAGAACGCGCGCACCGCGTCGGAATTCGCGCCGTCGACACGCGCGCTTTCAGCGCACGGTTTTTGCCACACCGGCTGGGTTTTCGGATTGGCGAGCAATGCGCGGCAACCAATGACGAACGCGGGCCATGCGGCGGCGACCGGGTCGGCGGCGAAGCCCGGCAGATCGGTCCACGCGGCGGGCGTGAACACGGCGCGCGACGATGTCGATGGCGCCGGCGGCGTGACGATCGGCGCCGGTTTGGGCGGCGGTACCGTCTGGCAGCCGGTGACGGCGATGCCGGCGGCAATCGCGACAGCGGCCACGGCGGATGCGCGCCGGGACCAATGAAAGGGCGCGGCCATGGAGTGGTTCCTGCTCGAAGCGCTGGTGGCGTTGCTCATCGCGGTGGTCATCGTGTGGTGGACGATGAACGCGCGGCGCAAGCCACCGCCGTCAACGTCACCGCCACCGGGCAACAACGACGTTCAATGAAGCGTGCGCGGCACCGACAGCGTGAAGGGCGGGATCTGCGCATCGAAAGTCTGTCCGTCCTCGGCGCGCATCTGGTAGCTGCCGCGCATCGTCCCGACGGCCGTCGGAATCGACACCCCGCTCGTATACTCGAAGCTTTCGCCGGGCTTGAGCAGCGGCTGTTGGCCGACGACGCCGATCCCCTTGACTTCCTGGACCTTGTGCTCGGCGTCGGTAATGATCCAGTGGCGGCTCACGAGTTGCGCCGCGATGTCGCCGGTATTGGTGATGGTGATGGTGTACGAAAAGACGAATTGATTCTTCCCCGGATCGGATTGATCGGCGAGAAGGGACGCTTTCGGAACCACGGTTATCTCGTATCGCTTGCCTTGCGCCATCGTCGTAACTCACATTCACTCGAGCGATTATAGCCCGATGCCCAACCCCTACCGGATTGCTCCCTCGATCCTGTCCGCCGATTGCGCGCGGCTGGGCGAGGAGGTGCGCAACGTGATTGCCGCGGGCGCCGACGTCATTCATTTCGACGTCATGGACAATCACTACGTGCCGAATCTGACGCTGGGTCCGCTGGTGTGCGCAGCGATCCGGCCGCACAGCAGCGTTCCAATCGACGTCCATCTGATGGTGAAGCCGGTCGATCGCATCGTTCCGGATTTCGCCCGCGCCGGCGCGTCGCACATCAGCTTCCATCCCGAAGCAACCGAACATGTCGACCGCACGATCGGCCTGATCCATGAATCGGGCTGCACGGCGGGACTCGTGTTCAACCCCGCCACGCCGCTCGACTGGCTCATGCACGTGATCGACAAGCTCGACCTGATACTCATCATGTCGGTCAACCCGGGGTTTGGCGGGCAGGCATTCATTCCGCACGCGCTCGAAAAATTGAAGGCGGCGCGCAAGCTGATCGCGGTCGCCGAGCAGCGTACCGGACGCCCGATCCGGCTCGAGGTCGACGGCGGCGTGAAGATCGATAACATCCGCTCGATCGCAGCGGCGGGCGCCGACACCTTCGTGGCGGGCAGCGCCATTTTCGACACGCCCGATTATCAGGCGACGATCGCGCAGATGCGCAGCGAACTTGCCCGGGTTGGCTAGCAGGCTCCCAGCGGCGATGGTATAGTCGATTCGCTCGCCGCAAGGACGAACCGGTCCGGCGGGCAATGACACCTGCGACCAGTAATGATGAACTTCGACGTTTCGGACTTCGGCATGCCGCCCGCTTTCGCGGGCTGGCGGCGCGTGGGCGAGTGGCGCTGGCAGCGCCCAGCTTAAGCCTTCGCGTTTGCGTCGCGCGCCCCCAATCAAAGCGACGCCCCGATTCAGACAAGTCCGGTAACAAGAGGTCGAAGCATGATCACCGAAAGTCAATTTCGCGCGCTCGCCGCGCAGGGCTACAACCGCATTCCGCTCGTCCTCGAATCGTTCGCCGATCTCGACACGCCGTTGTCGCTGTACCTCAAGCTCGCCAACGCGCGCTACTCGTTCCTGCTCGAATCGGTCGTCGGCGGCGAGCGGTTTGGCCGCTATTCGTTCATCGGGCTTCCCGCGCAGGTGCGGCTGCGCGCGCGCGGCCGCCACGTGGATGTCGAGGACGACAGCGGCGTGCGCGAGTCCCGCGACGGCGATCCGCTCGCGTTCGTCGAGTCGTACCGCTCGCGCTTTCACGCCGCGCCTCTGCCGGGGTTGCCGCGCTTTTGCGGCGGCCTTGCCGGCATTTTCGGCTACGACGTCGTCCGCCACATCGAAACGAGGCTCGCGAATACCGCCAAACCGCCGACGCCGGGGCTCGCGGACGTTCCCGACCTGCTGCTGCTGTTGACCGAAGAGCTGGCGGTCGTCGACAACTTGAGGGGCAAGATTTCACTGATCGTTTATGCGGATCCCGCGGCGCCCGCGGCTTACGCGCAAGCGCGGGAGCGGCTGTCGGAACTGCGCCGCAAGCTGCGCGAGCCGGTGTCGATCCCGTTCCAGACCGCGACCACGACGTCGCAGGCGCGCAGCGAATTCGGCGAATCCGGCTACAAGGCGGCGGTCCTGCGCGCGAAGGATTACATCGCCGCGGGCGACATCATGCAGGTCGTCGTGTCGCAGCGGACGAGCATGCCGTTCGCCGAGTCGCCGCTGTCACTCTACCGCGCGCTGCGTTCGCTCAATCCGTCGCCGTACATGTTCTATTACGACTTCGACGATTTTCATGTGGTCGGCGCTTCGCCCGAAATCCTCGTGCGCAAGGAGGGCACGGCGATCACGCTGCGCCCCATCGCCGGCACGCGGCCACGCGGCGCCACGCGTGAAGCCGACGAAGTGCTGGCGCAGGAGTTGGCGAACGACCCGAAGGAGCTCGCCGAGCACGTGATGCTGCTCGATCTTGGCCGCAACGACGTCGGCCGGGTCGCGCAGACCGGCTCCGTCCGTGTCGCAGACCGCATGATCATCGAGCGTTATTCGCATGTGATGCACATCGTATCCAACGTCGAAGGCACATTGAAGCCCGGACTCACCAGTATCGATGTGCTGCGCGCCGCGTTCCCGGCCGGCACGGTCAGCGGTGCGCCGAAGGTCCGCGCGATGGAGATCATCGACGAGCTCGAGCCGACCAAGCGCGGCATCTATTCGGGCGCCGCCGGCTACATCAGTTTCCAGGACGACATGGACACGGCGATCGTGCTGCGCACGGCCGTGTTGAAAGGCGGTACGCTCTACGCGCAGGCGGGCGGCGGCATCGTCCATGATTCGTCCCCCGATGGCGAATGGCAGGAAACGCTGAGCAAGCTGCGCGCCGTGCTGCGCGCAGCCGAGATGGTGCAGCAGGGTCTGGACGAGGAGGCATAGGTGGATGACCCCCACGCTCACTGCGTTCGCTGCCCCCAGAGGGGGCGCTACGTGCCCTTCGGGCGGCCGAGCGGGCACGACGACACCCAGGCCCGCTTCGTTCGCTGCCGTCCGGGAGGGCACCGACCATGCTGCTGATGATCGACAACTACGACAGCTTCACCTACAACCTCGTCCAATACTTCGGCGAGCTCGGTGCCGACGTGCAGGTCTTCCGGAACGACGCCATTACCCTCGAACAGGTAGCCGAACTAGCGCCCGCGCAGATCGTCGTGTCGCCCGGACCCTGCACGCCCAACGAGGCCGGCATCAGCGTGCCGCTGATCCGGCGCTTTGCCGGGCAGATCCCGATCCTCGGCGTTTGCCTTGGCCACCAGGCGATCGGGCAGGCCTTCGGCGGGCGCATCGTCCGGGCGGATCGCGTGATGCACGGCAAGCTGTCGCCGGTCACGCACGATGGGCGGGGCGTGTTCACCGGGGTGCCGACGCCGTTCGCCGTCACGCGGTACCATTCGCTGGCGATCGAGCGCGGCCACCTGCCGGCGGTGCTCGAGGTGACGGCGACGGCCGACGATGGCGAAATCATGGGCATACGCCATCGCGAGCTGGCGGTCGAGGGCGTACAGTTTCATCCGGAAGCCATCCTGACCGAACACGGCAAGCAATTGCTCGCGAATTTCCTGGAGAGCCGGTGATGAAATCCATGGCATGGTTGATCGTCGTGTGCGCGAGCGTGTTCGGCACTGCGCTCGCCGCCGCGGGTGCGCTCGACGAATGCATGATCAAGGGCGACCACACGGCGGTGACCCGTTGTCTTATCGATGCCGAGAATGAGGCGCAGGCGGCGCTGAACAAGATCGAAGGCGCGGCAGGCGCGCGCGCGCGTCAGCTGGACACGGCGACAGGCCGTCCTGGCGCCGCCGCGGCGCTGGCCAAGTCGATGCGCGCCTTCGCCGAATATCGCAAAGAGCAGTGCGACTTCGTGAAAGCAATGTATGCGAGCGGAGCCGGTGCCGAGCAAGGCTTGCTCGGCTGCCGCGTCGACATGACGCGCCGCCGAGTGCGCGACCTCCAGCCCTGAAGAGGGATCGCCGATCATGTCCATTACCCTCCAGGACGCGTTGCAACGCACGATCGAGCATCGCGAGATTTTTCACGACGAGATGCTGTCGCTGATGCGGCAGATCATGAGCGGCGAAGTGTCGCCGGTGATGATCGCCGCGCTGACGGTGGGCTTGCGCGTCAAGAAGGAAACGATCGGCGAGATCGCGGCGGCTGCGCAGGTGATGCGCGAGCTTTCCACCAAGGTCGACGTGCCCGACCGCGAGCATCTGGTCGACATCGTGGGCACCGGCGGCGACGCGTCGCACACGTTCAATATCTCGACCGCGTCGATGTTCGTGGCCGCCGCCGCCGGCGCGCGCGTCGCCAAGCACGGCAACCGGTCGGTTTCGTCGAAGTCGGGGAGCGCCGACGTGCTCGAGTCGCTGGGCGCCAATATCCAGCTTACGCCCGGGCAGGTCGCCACCTGCATCGCGGAGACCGGCGTCGGTTTCATGTTCGCGCCCAATCATCATGCCGCGATGAAGCATGCCGGACCCGTGCGCCGCGAGCTGGGCGTGCGGACCATCTTCAACATCCTCGGTCCGCTCACCAATCCGGCCGGCGCGCCGAACCAGCTGATCGGGGTGTTTCACTCCGATCTGGTCGGCATTCATGTGCGCGTGTTGCAGCGGCTCGGTGCGCAGCACGTGCTCGTCGTGTACGGCAAGGACGGCATGGACGAGGTGTCGCTCGGCGCGGCCACGATGGTCGGCGAGTTGAAGGACGGCGAGGTCCGCGAATACGAAATTCATCCGGAGGACTTCGGCCTCTCGATGAAATCCAATCGCGGTCTCAAGGTCACCGACGCCGCGGAATCGAAGGAAATGGTGTTGGAGGCACTGGGCGATATCGAAGGCACGCCACGCGAGATCGTGACGCTCAACGCGGGCACGGCGCTGTACGCGGCCAACGTGGCGGCGTCCATTGCCGAGGGCATCGACCGCGCGCGGACCGCGATCGCCAGCGGCGCGGCGAAGAAGAAGCTCGAGCTCTTCGTGGCGACGACGCAAAAGCTGGCGGCCAGTCCCGCGTGATGGCGGACTCCCGGGCGGCGACGGTTGCCGATCTCACGGTTCGCCTCGCGCGCCGCGATGAAATCGGGCTGCTGGCGCAATTCAATGCGCAGCTCATTCGCGACGAGCGGCACGAGAATGCCATGAGCACCGTGGAGCTCGGCGAACGGATGCGCGAGTGGCTCGCCGACGACTACCGGGCATGCCTCTTCGAAACGAAGGGCGGCCCGATCGGGTACGCGTTGTTTCGCGATCTGCCCGAGTGTGTGCACCTGCGGCACTTTTTCGTCGTTCCCGAGCGCCGTGGCATCGGTTTGGGCCAGCGCGCGTTCCACCGCATGCGCGCCGAATTTTTTGCGGTCGACAAACGGGTCCTGGTCGAGGTGCTCGCCTGGAATGCGTCCGGCCTCAGGTTCTGGAAGGGCCTCGGCTTCGGCGAGCGTTATCTCGGTCTCCAGCTGCCCGCGGCGTCCGAGCCCTCGACTCCCTGACGACAGGCATCATGGCGAAAAGCGACATCCTCGAGAAGATAGTCACCACCAAGGCGCAGGAAGTCATCGCGGCGCAAGTCGCGCGGCCCTTCGCGGCGGTGGACGCCGACGCGCGCGCCGCCGGGACGCCGCGGGGATTCGAGCGGGCGCTGCGTTCGCGAATCGCGGGCGGGAAACCCGCGGTCATCGCCGAAATCAAGAAGGCGAGCCCCAGCAAAGGCGTGCTGCGCGAAACGTTCGATCCGCCTGCCATTGCGGCGAGCTACGAACGCGCCGGTGCGACGTGCCTGTCGGTGCTCACCGACCGACCGTTCTTTCAGGGCGCCCCCGAATATCTGATCGCCGCTCGCGGTGCGTGTGCGCTACCCGCGCTGCGCAAGGAATTCATCATCGACGAATACCAGGTGGCCGAGTCGCGCGCGCTGGGCGCCGACGCGATCCTGCTCATCGTGGCGGCGCTCGAGGATGCGCAGATGGCGACACTGGAGGCGTGCGCGATCGCGTACGGGATGGACGTTCTGGTCGAGATCCATAGCGGCGACGAGCTCGACCGGGCATTGCGGCTCAAGACGCCGCTGCTCGGCATCAACAATCGCAATCTGCGCAACTTCAGCGTCACGCTCGATACGACGTTCAACCTGTTGCCGCGGGTCCCGAAGGATCGGCTGGTGATCACGGAAAGCGGCATCGTGGCGCAGCGCGACGTGGCGATGATGCGCGATCGGGGTGTGCACGCATTCCTGGTCGGCGAGGCCTTCATGCGCGCCCCGGATCCTGGCGCTGCGCTGACGGCGCTCTTCGGTCAATAGGGTCGGAGTTTTCGAAAGTGTCGGCCATCGCCGTCGATAACGTCAGCAAGCACTGGACGACCGCCCATGGTCAGGTGCACGCCGTCGACGGGATTTCGTTTGCGCTTCAGGCGGGCACGCTCAACGTCCTGCTCGGGCCTTCGGGTTGCGGCAAGTCGACTACGCTTCGGCTGATTGCCGGACTCGAAGCGGCCGACAGTGGCCGCATCACGATCGGTGATGTCGACGTGACCAGGCTGCCGCCGGCGCGGCGCAACATCGCGATGGTCTTTCAAAGCTATGCGCTGTTTCCGCATCTTTCGGTGGCCGAGAATATCCTGTTCGGTTTGCGCGTGCGGCGGACGAGCGCCGAGGAATGCGCGTCGCGGCTCGCCCGCGTTGCCGAATTGCTCGGCCTGACCGCGCTGCTCGCGCGCAAGCCGTCGCAGTTGTCGGGTGGGCAGCAGCAGCGCGTGGCGCTGGGCCGCGCGATCATCAACGAAGCGCCGGTTTGCCTGATGGACGAGCCGCTGTCGAATCTCGATGCGCAGCTGCGCGCCGAGATGCGCCAGGAGATCCGCGCGTTGCAACGCAAGCTCGGCATCACGATGGTCTACGTGACGCACGATCAGGTCGAAGCGATGTCGATGGCCGACCGGGTGATCCTGCTGAACAGCGGACGCATCGAGCAGAACGGCACACCGGTTCACCTCTATGAAACCCCGGCCAACGTGTTCGTCGCCCGCTTCATCGGTACGCCGCCGATGAATCTGCTCAAGCTGGAGCCGGGGCCGGGCGGCGCCGTCATCGCGGGAACCGAGGGTCCGATCGTGTTCCCGCCGGAATTCGCGACCGGCATGCTCGGTGTGCGCCCCGAGCACATCGGACTGGGTTTCGAGACAGGCATCCGCGCCGCGGTCGAGAGCGTCGAATATCTGGGCGGCGACTCATTATTGACGTGCCGGCTTGGCGGCCAGTCGCTCGCGGTGCGGGCCCCTGGCAGTGTCGGCCTGTCGGCGGGGGACGCGACTTGGCTCAAGTGGGCGCCTGGCGCCCAACACTTTTTTGATGCCGGCGGTGTGCGCCATGATCTGCGCGTGCGTCACGCGCCGGCAACGCTGATAGCGTAACAACGCGGATTCATTCCGCGCATCGAGGAGGAAGGCATCATGGGGAATCGTTTCGTTCGTAACATCGTCGGCGCGCTTGCCGCGGCATGTGCATTCGTCGCGGCGACCGCCGTGCAGGCGCAAACCGAAGTGTCGTTCTACTATCCGGTCGCGGTGGGCGGGCCGATCACGAAGATCATCGATGGCTACGCCGCCGACTTCGAAAAGGAAAATCCCGGCATCAAGCTGAAGCCGATCTATTCGGGAAGCTACCAGGAATCGATCACCAAGGCACTGACCGCGGTGAAAAGCGGCGAGCCGCCGGTGACGTCGATCCTGCTGTCGACCGACATGTTCACGCTGATCGACGAGGATGCGATCGTGCCGTTTGACGACCTCGTGAAGACCGCTGACGATCGCGCGTGGCTTGCCAGCTTCTATCCGGCATTCATGGAGAACAGCCAGACCGGCGGCAAGACGTGGGGCATTCCGTTCCAGCGCTCGACGATCGTTCTCTACTACAACAAGGAGCTGTTCAAGGAAGCGGGGCTCGACCCCAACAAGCCGCCGGCGACATGGAACGAAATGACCGCGTATGCGGAGAAGCTGACCAAGCGCGATGCGTCGGGCAAGGTCACGCAATGGGGCGTGCAGATTCCGTCGTCGGGGTTTCCGTATTGGCTCTTCCAGGGGCTCGCCATCGAAAACGGCGCGGTCCTGATGAACAGCGCGGGCACCGAGACGTACTACGACAAGCCGGAAGTGATCGGCGCGCTTCAATACTGGGTCGACCTGGTGAAGAAATACAAGGTCCACCCGGAAGGCATCGTCGAGTGGGGCACCACGCCCAAGGACTTCTTCGAGAAGAAGGTCGCGATGGTCTGGACCACCACCGGCAACCTCACCAACGTCAAGACCAACGCCAAGTTCGATTTCGGCGTGGCGATGCTTCCGGCGGGCAAGCAGCGCGGCAGCCCGACGGGCGGCGGCAACTTCTACATCTTCGCGAAGTCGACCCCCGCGCAACGCGACGCTGCGTTCAAGTTCATCAAGTGGGTGACCACGCCCCAGCGCGCCGCGCAATGGGGGATCGATACGGGCTATGTCGCCGTGCGCGCCGATGCGTGGGAAACGCCGGTGATGAAGCAATACGTGGCCGGCTTTCCCGCGGCGGCGGTCGCGCGCGACCAGTTGCCGTACGCCAAAGCCGAACTGTCGACGCACGAGAATCAGCGCGTCACCAAGGCCCTCAACGATGGTCTGCAAGCGGCGCTCACCGGGACCAAGACGTCGGACGCGGCCATGAAGGACGCGCAACGGGAGTCGGAGCGAATTCTGCGGCCGTTCAAGAAATAGACGCCCGATGCGGCTCGCCCTCCCCGCGCGCGGAGAGGGCGGGCATCGGCTGATCTGGAACAATGACACGAACGGCACAATGGGTGTACGGCTGGCTGCTTCTGCTGCCCGCGATGGCGCTGCTCGTGCTGTTCACGCACTACCCCGCCGTGGCCACGCTCTGGCACAGCTTCTTCTCCACGCCGAAGGGCAGCCGTCCCGTCGTGTTCGTCGGCGCCGATAACTACCGTCAGCTCGTCGACGACCCGATCTTCTGGCAGGCGCTGTCCAACAACATCTGGTACGCCGTCGGGACCATCATTCCGTCGATCGTCATCGCGTTGGTGATGGCGGTGTGGGTGAACGAGCGCATTCCTGGCCGCGGCATTTTGCGTCTCGCCTATTTCACCCCGACGATCCTGCCGATGATCGCCGTCGCGAATATCTGGCTGTTTTTCTACACGCCCGAGTATGGGCTGCTGGAAAAATTCCTGGGCTGGTTCGGTACGCAGAGCCACAACTGGCTGGGCAGCAAGGGCACGGCGTTGCCGGCGCTGATGGTGGTGACGATCTGGAAGGAGGCAGGGTTTTTCATGATTTTCTATCTTGCCGCGTTGCAATCGATGTCGCCGCACCTCGCGGAAGCCGCGGCGATCGAAGGCGCGTCGCGCTGGTATTTTTTCCGCCGCGTCACGTTCCCGCTGCTGATGCCGACGACGTTGTTCGTGCTGGTCAACGCGGTGATCAACGCATTCCGGCTGGTCGACCACATCGTCGTCATGACCCGCGGCGGGCCGGACAATGCGACGGCGCTGCTCCTGTACTACATCTACGAGATCGGATTTCGCTTCTGGGACTCCGCCTATGCGGCAGCGCTTACGATCGTGCTGCTCGCCGTGCTCGGGCTGGTCGCGCTTGCCCAGTTCTATTTCCTCGAGCGCAAGGTGCATTACCAATGAGCGCCGCCGGGCCGCCCAAGACCGTGCGACAGCTGACCGCCCTCGGCGGCAGCGCAGCGGCGATAGCCGCAAGCGAGGGGGTCGTATGAGCAGTATGGTCTATGCGCCACGCGGCTTCACGCGCTCGCTGGAAACCGGCGCCGCGTGGCTGCTGGGATTCCTGTGGGTGCTGCCGCTGCTCTACGCATTCTGGACCGCGTTTCATCCGGCCGAGTTCTCGACGCGATTCGATCTGTCGGCGCCGCTGACCCTCGACAATTTCGCCCGCGCCTGGTCCGCCGCGCCGTTCGCGCGTTATTTTTTCAACACGGTGCTGCTCGTCACCATGGTTCTGGCGGCGCAGCTCGTGCTGGTGACGCTCGCCGCCTATGCGTTCGCGCGCTTCGAGTTTCCCGGGCGCAACGTGCTGTTCGCCCTGGTGCTGGTCCAGCTGATGGTGATGCCCGACGTGCTGATCGTCGAAAACTACCGGACGATGACCACGCTTGGCTTGAAGGACACCATCCTGGCCATCGGCCTTCCGTACATGGCGAGCGCCTTCGGTATTTTCCTGCTCCGGCAGACATTCAAGGGCGTGCCGCGCGAGCTGGACGAAGCGGCGCGTGTCGAAGGCTGCACGCCATTGCAGGTGTTGTGGAAGGTCTACGTGCCGCTCGCGCGACCGACCTACCTCGCCTATGCATTGGTGAGTGTCAGCTATCACTGGAACAATTTCCTCTGGCCGCTCATCATCACCAACTCGGTGGAGTCGAGGCCGGTGACGGTGGGGCTGCAGGTCTTCTCGGCCACCGACCAGGGCATCGATTGGTCCATCATCACGGCGGCGACGCTGCTTACGTCGGCGCCGCTGCTGGTGGCCTTTCTGCTCTTTCAACGTCAATTCGTCCAGTCGTTCATGCGCGCGGGTATAAGATAACTGCGCGATGAAGCTGATTACGTGGAATGTGCAATGGTGTCGCGGCGTCGACCAGAAAGTCGATCCGGCGCGGGTCATCGCGACGGCCGTTCGTCTCGCGGACTTCGACGTGCTGTGCCTGCAGGAAATCGCCGACAACTATCCGGATCCTCTATTGGCGGGAAGCGAGGGCGAGGACCAGTTCGCGCTCCTTGAATCGCTGTTGCCCGGTTTCACCGCGGTTCCCGGCGTGGCGGTTGACCAGATCAGCGACGAGGGCCCCCGCCGCCGCTTCGGCAACATGATCCTGTCGCGGTTGCCCGTGAAGCAGGCATATCGCCATTTGCTGCCCTATCCCGCCGATCACGGTGTGCCGAGCATGCCGCGCGTCGCGGTCGAGGCGGTGGTCGAGGCGCCATTCGGCGACGTGCGGGTGATCACCACGCATCTCGAGTATTACTCGGTCAAAAAACGCTCGGCGCAGGTCGAAGGCCTGCGCGCCATCTATGCCGAAGGGTTCGGCTACGCCAACAACCCGCGAATCGCCACGGTGGACGAAGGTCCGTACCAGGCCTTGCCGCGGCCGGCCGCCACGATCATCACCGGCGATTTCAACCTCGAGCCGGACGACCCGCTGCACGCGCGGATGTCGGCGCCGTTCTCCGACGGCACCCCGCCGCTGGCCGATGCGTGGGAGGTCGCATCGCCGGGAATTGCTCATCCGCCGACCTTTCGCATTTACGAGAAAGCCAAGCCCGGCGATCCGGAACTTCACTGCGATTTCATCTTCATCAGCGAAAATCTGCGGCCGAGGCTGCGATCGATCCATGTCGATACGCAGACGCAGGTTTCCGACCACCAGCCGGTGATTCTGACGCTGGCCTGATCGGTTTACCTCGGGTTGGCGCCCTTCGGGGCAAGACAGCTACAATTACGGGTTGGCCGCAGCCTCGATCCCGGGGCTCGTTGCCATTCGCAAAGCCGGCTTGGCCTTGACCTCATCCACCTCTGCAAACGCAACACTCACGTTCACCGGCGAGCGCTTCATGCCGGAGGTGCGCGGACCGATCTGGTACGAGCACTGGCACCGCTATGCCGCCGTGGCGCCGTTGGCCGCCGGCAAGCGCGTGCTCGACGCAGCGTGTGGCGAAGGCTACGGCAGCTATCTGCTCGCGCATGACGCCGCCACGGTGACGGGGGTGGACATTGCCGCGGATGCGATCGCCCATGCAACCGGCCATTACGCGCGGCCTAATCTTCAGTTCACGATCGGCTCGGTGGCGCAGTTGCCGCTGCCGCCGGCGAGCGTCGACCTCGTCGTCTCGTTCGAGACCATCGAGCACTTGCGCGAGCAGGAGCAGATGCTCGCGGAATTCCGGCGCGTGCTCACCGCGGACGGTGTCCTCGTCATTTCGTCGCCCAATCGACCCGTCTACAACGAGGGTGGCGGAGCGGAGAACCAGTTCCACGTGCGCGAGCTCGATCGTGCCGAGCTAGCCGCGCTGCTCGCTCCCGCTTTTCCGCGCCAGAACTGGTATGCGCAGCGCGTCGTCGCGCAGTCGGTGCTCTGGGCCGAAGCGCAGGGCAGCAACACGACTTCATTCCTGACGCTTGCCGATCACCGGCCCACCCGGTCGCCGGCGCCGGCGCCGCCCATGTACTACGTGGTGGTGTGCGGCGGCGACGATGCGACATTGCCGGCGTTACCTGCCATTTCACTGTTCGACGACGGCGAAGGCTCGCTCTGGCGCGATTACATGCGCGCACTGGCACGCGAAGGCGAGCTCGCGTGGGACGAGCTCAATGCGCGCAAGATCGCCGAAGATCGTCTGGCCGAGCTGGTGCCGGCCATCAATGCGCTTGCCAGCGCACGCGCGGCCGGCATCGTCCAGGCCGATCGGATCGCAGCGCTGGATGCGGCACTCGAAGCCGCGCAGCGTCAGGCCGAAACAACTTTGCGGCAAATGCAAGAGAGACTCTCGCGCGAAGCAGAGGCACACGCGCAGATGGCCGAAGCGCATGCGCGCGAACGCGCGGCACATGGCGAGACGCGGGCACGGCTTGCGTACCGCGAGTCGGCGCGCGGATGGTTGCGCTTTCCGTTCGCCGCCGTGCGGCAACGAATGGCGGAGCGGCGGTGATGGCGAACGTCGATGTCGTCATCCCGGTATTCGGCGCGCTCGGCGCATTGCGGCGCTGCGTCGACAGCGTCCTCGCTTCGACCTGCCGGACGCCCTATGAAATCGTCATCGTCAATGATGCGAGTGGTGACGCAGAACTCAAGCGCTACCTGCAGGAATTGGCGGTTGGCGGACACGCGAAGGTCATCGAGCAGACCACGCATCAGGGTTATGCCGCCGCGGTGAATCGCGCGTTCGGACGGCATCGCGATCGCGATGCCGTGATCCTTCACTCCGATGCGGAGGTGGCGAACGACTGGCTCGACCGCCTTGCGCAACACGCCGCAGCGCGCGACGTCGGCGTGGTCGGCACGTTCACCAACAATGTCGGCGCCGCGACGTATCCAATCCCACGCAGTAACAATCCGTTACCTGCCGACCACACGGTCGCCACGTTGGACGCGCTCTTCGCGCGCGCCAACGCCGGCAACGCCGCAGCGCTGCCGGCCGTCGACGGCCCCTGCCTTTACTTCCGGCGCGATTGCCTGAGCGCCGTCGGTGCCTTCGACGCCAATCCGCTGGGAAGCGACTTCGGCGTCGAGATCGACTTTTGCCTGCGCGCGGGCAGCGCCGGCTACGGCCACATGCTCGCCGGCGATGTGTTCGTCGGCCACGACGGGCACGCGTCGTTTGGCGCGCGCGAGGCTGCCGCGCTTGCTTATCGCGCCGAAGAGGCGCTGGCCAAGCTCTATCCATCGTATCTTGCGCAGAAAAGGGATCTGGCCGAACACGAGCCAGGGCGCCCGTTCGCGCGCAGAGTCGATCTGCTGCGTCTCGCGGAATCGGGAAAACGGATCCTGGTGTTCGTATCCCACCCGTGGGGCGGCGGCATCCGCCGCTACATGAACGATCTTGTTGCACTGACCGATGCCCGTTGTGAAGTCCTGTTTCTCGAGCCCGCGGTCGGCGACACTGTCAAGCTGTCGTGGCCGCAGGCGGGAGAGAGCTTTGCGCTTTATTTCACGCTGCCCGCCGAATTGCCGATGCTCGCGGAAACGCTGCGCACGATCGGCGTCGAGCGCCTGCATTTCCACCATATCCATCTGCAGCCGCGCGCGATCCTCGAATTGCCCGCGCTGGTCGGCGCGCCGTACGATTACACACTGCACGATTACCATCCGATCTGTCCGCAATATCACCTGGTGACCGAGGATGGCCGTTACTGCGGCGAACCCGACGCCGCCGGTTGCGCTGCATGCTTGGCGAAACGACCTGGTCAATGGGGGATCGACATCACGACGTGGCGCGGCGCATTCGGGCGCATGCTGCGCGGCGCGAGCCGGGTCATTGCGCCATCGCAGGACGTCGCGACGCGCACGCGCCGTTATTTTCCCGACCTTCCGATCGAAGTGTGGCCTCATCCGGAAAGCGCGGGAACACCGCTGCCGCGAATCGCGCGCGTCGCGATCCTCGGCAATCTGTCCCCCGAAAAAGGCTTGCACGTGGTGGCCGCCTGCGCGCGCGATGCACGCGAACGCGGCTTGCCTTTGACTTTCCGCATTCTCGGGTCGACGACGGAGCCGATTGCGCAAGCGCCGGATATGCCACTGACGATCTACGGCCAATACATCGACAGCGAATTGCCGCAGTTGATCGCTGCCGAAAAGCCGGACGTGTTGTTGTTCGCCGCCCAGGTCCCGGAGACCTATGCGTATACGCTGTCCGTCGCACTGCAGTCCGGCGTGCCCATAGTCGCCTCCGCGCTGGGCGCCTTCCCGGAGCGCCTCGCGGGCGTGCCGCGCTCCACAACCGTTGCGTGGAACGCAGCGCCAGCGAAGTGGAATGACGCGCTGCTCGCCGCCGCCGGTATCGCGCAGCGGGGCGCACCCGCCGTCACGCCCGTCCTGACCCGAGTCGCGACCTGATGGATCCGGCACGCTACCGCGCGCTGTACTTGGGCCCACTGCCGAACGGACCGCGCGCGCGCCGCCTGCCGGACGCGTTGCCATCGTTCGGCGAACAGCAGTTCTATCTCAAAGAGGGCGAAGTCGAGGTCGTGCCGCTGTCGCTGCCGCAGCTTTTCACTGCGGGGGTCGAATGCGGTCATACGGCGGCGCGCGTGGAGCTCAAGCATCAGATCGGAACGGTTTCCGCGCAGCTCGATCACCTGCGCGAGCACTTTCGCGCCGCGCAGGGCGATCGCGAGCATTTGGCCGGCGAACTGCTGGCAACGCAACGGAAGTTCCATTCGGCGCAGATTCAGGTATCGGAAATGCAGATGCAAGCAGGCCAGATGCAAATGCAGGCCGACCAGATGCAGCTCCATGCGGCGCACCTTGACACGTCGCTCGCCGCCGCGCGCTATCGCATCGACGAGCTCGAGAACTCCAAAGCTTGGCGAATGACCCGACCATTGCGTTCGGCGGGCCACCAGGTCAAGGTGATGCGCGCGCGGTTTCGCGCCTGGCGATCCGGAATTCTGCGGTTGCCGCAATTGTCGGCGATGGCGATCTCGATCCTGCGCCACGAGGGTCCGGGGGCTCTGGCGCAGCGCGTGCGCGCCAAAGTCAGTCCGGAGGAACGCTTCAAACCCGCGACCCCGTTGCATTTCAGGACCGAGGAAGAGATCGTCCCGTTTGCCTTCGACCGTCCGGCCAAACCGCTGGTGTCGATCGTGATCCCGGTCTACGGCAAGCCGCTGCTCACCTACACGTGTCTCAAGAGCCTGCACGCGCATACGCCGCATGACATGATCGAGGTGATCGTCGTCGACGACGCGTCGCCCGAGCCTGCGGCGACCGCGCTGGCGGCCGTGACCGGCATCCGGTTCGAGCGCAACGCCGCCAACCTGGGGTTCATCGGCGCGTCCAACCGCGGCGCCGAGCTTGCCCAGGGCGAGTACCTCGTGTTCCTCAACAACGATACGATCGTGACGCCGGGCTGGCTCGAAGCGATGTTGCGCGTGTTCCACGATCATCCGGAAGCGGGCCTCGTCGGCGCCAAGCTCGTCTATCCCGATGGACGGCTGCAGGAAGCTGGCGGCATTGTGTGGCGCGACGGGTCCGCATGGAACTGGGGCCGCGACGACAATCCCGACCGCCCCGAATACAACTACGTCCGGGAGGCCGACTACTGTTCGGGTGCGTGCCTCGCCATCCCCGCCGGGCTGTTCCGCGCGCTCTCGGGCTTCGACGCGCGCTATGCACCGGCGTACTACGAGGATGCCGATCTCGCCTTCGCCGTGCGTGCCGCCGGCCGCAAGGTCTACTACCAGCCGTTCGCGACGATCGTGCATTTCGAGGGCCAGACTTCGGGCACCGACGAAACCGCCGGCGTCAAGCGCCATCAGGTGGTGAATCAGGCGACGTTCGCGGAAAAGTGGGACAGCGCGCTGGCGACTCATCGCGCCAACGGGGTCAATGCCGAGTTCGAGCGCGATCGCTCCGCCAAATTGCGCGTGCTCGTCATCGATGCCTGCATGCTGACGCCGGATCACGATGCCGGCTCCATGCGCATGCTGGCGATCCTCGAGATCCTGACCTCGCTCAATTGCAAGGTGACGTTCGTCGCCGACAATCTCGAGCACCGCCAGCCGTATGTCTCGCAACTGCAGCAGCGCGGCGTCGAAGTGCTGTTTCACCCGTTCGTCCGGTCGATCGCGGATCTTCTGTCCAAGCGCGGCGCCGAATTCGACATCGTCATGATGTCGCGGCACTACATCGCGGTGAAGCACATCGATGCAGTGCGCGCGTTCGCTCCGCGCGCCCTGGTCGTGTTCGACACCGTCGATCTCCATTTCCTGCGCAGCGAACGGCAGGCCGACCTCGAAGGCAGCGTGCTCGCGCGCGTGGCCGCCCGCGCCAAGCGGGACGAGGAGCTGACGCTGATCCGCAAGGCCGACGTCACGCTCGTCGTCTCGCCATTCGAGCAATCGTTGCTCGCCGAGCTGTTGCCCGACGCGCGTGTGCTGATGCTGTCGACGATCCATGAGCTGCTGCCGCCGGGTCAGCCGTTCGAGCAGCGCGCGGGCCTCGTGTTCATCGGCGGTTTCCAGCATCCACCCAACACGGACGCGGTGTTGTGGTACGCGGAGGAAGTGCTGCCGCACGTGCGCGCGGCGCTGCCTGGGGTTGTCACCTATATCGTCGGCAGCAATGTGCCCGCCCATGTCCGCGCGCTCGCGGCCGAGGATTTTGTCGTGACGGGCTACGTTCCCGACGTCACCTCCTATTTCACCGGCTGTCGCGTCTCCATCGCCCCGTTGCGGTACGGCGCGGGGGTGAAAGGCAAGATCAATCTGGCAATGAGCTACGGATTGCCCGTGGTGGCCACCACGCCTTCGATCGAGGGCATGTCGCTCGTGCCCGAGCGCGATGTGCTGGTGGCCGACGGTGCCAGGGATTTCGCCGACGCAATTGTCCGGCTGTACCACGATGAAGCGTTGTGGAATCTGCTTGCGGCGGGTGGCCGCGACAATATTCGTACCTATTTTTCGCGCGATGTCGCACGCAGCACGATCACCCGGCTGATTGCGTTCGCGAAGGGCAGTGGCGCATCGTCTCCCGCTGGGCGAGCGACCGCGTGATCAGGCAACGCCCTCGCGCCGCGTAAACAGGACGTCCCACACGCCATGGCCGAGCTTGCGGCCGCGCAGCTCGAATTTCGTTTGCGGACGCCAGGCGGGCTTGGGCGCGAATCCCTCCGCCGTGTTGGCGAGCAGCGGCTCGGCCGTGAACGTCGCCAGGATATCCTGCGCATAGTCTTCCCAGTCGGTCGCCGCGTGCAGATAGCCGCCGGCAGCCAGCCGTTGCGCGAGTACGTGAACGAACGCCGCTTGCAGCAGACGGCGCTTGTGATGGCGTTTCTTCGGCCATGGATCCGGGAAGAATACGTGGATGCCTGCCAGCGACGCGAGGGGAACCATCTGCGCGACGACCTCGACCGCGTCATGCCTTATGGCCCGCACATTCGTCAACGACCGCGCATCGATCTGCTTCAGCAGCGCGCCAACGCCGGGCCCGTGCACGTCGACGGCCAGAAAGTCAACCTGCGGATGCGCCTGCGCAATCGCGGCCGTGGTTTCACCCATCCCGAAGCCGACTTCGAGAATCACCGGCGCCGCGCGTCCGAAGACTTGCTCGAAAGCAAGCGGCGCGGACGCATAGTCGATGCCGAAACGCGGCAGCAATTCGGCGAGCGCCCGTGTCTGCGCGGGCGACATCCGGCCCTGGCGCAGCACGTAGCTGCGCACCGGCCGCTGCGCCGACGCCGGCGCGGCCTCCGCATCCGCGGTCAGGCGCGCCACGTCAGAATCGCTTCCATTCCCTGTCCGCCAGCCCTCGCTCCTGCGTCCGCGGCTTTTCTTCGCCGGGCGGCGTGTACTGGATCGTGAGGGTCTCGGCATCCTTCCAGGCAACCGTCACGTCCGACCACGGTGCGGCCGGCTTCAGGCTCGCTTCCTTGCGCAAGCCGTCGCGGGTGATCCGCCACACGGTAATCTCGTTATCGCAGTGCCGGGTACAGAAATCGGCGACGGCCACACGCTGCCGATCGGGGCCCAGCACCGGCTCCGCGGGCACCACCGACAGCGCGCTCGTCGCGCGCTGCAACACCGCGTACCGCAATTCGTCGCCGGCAGTGACGAACAGCACGACGGCGTTGACCGGGCTCCAGTAGTCCCACAGCGCGTAGGCCCGCTCGTTCTGGCTTGCGATCGTATCGACGAAATCGCGCGTGCCGGACGGGAACAGCGAAACGCGCAGCGTATCGCCGTCGCGGACCGCGAGGTTGGGCAACGACTTCAGCTGCTCCGCTTCGACCAGGCGGCCGCAGTGCGACGGCCCTTCGACCTGCGCGCACAACTCGAGCACGCGCTCAGGCGTCGGCGGGGCTGCGTGCAGCGATACCGCGACGATGGTGGCGAGCAGCCCCGCCACCCGCGGCGGCACGCGTTGCACGTTCCCAGGCATTACGAAATCAGGCCGGACGTGGGGGAGCTGGGACTGGCCGCGTACAGCTTGCGCGGCATGCGGCCGGCGAGGAAGGCTTCGCGACCAGCCTGGACGGCGAGCTTCATCGCGCGGGCCATTCGCACCGGATCCTGCGCCAGGGCGATGGCCGTGTTCATCAGCACGCCGGAACATCCCAATTCCATCGCGATCGCCGCGTCGGAGGCCGTCCCCACGCCCGCATCGACGAACACCGGCACCCTGGCCTGCTCGATGATGAGCTTCAGGTTCCATGGATTGAGGATGCCCATGCCGGACCCGATGAGCGACGCAAGCGGCATGATCGCCACACAGCCGATCTGCTCCAGCTCGCGCGCGATAATCGGATCGTCGGACGTGTACACCATGACCTGGAAGCCGTCGGCCACCAGCCGCTCCGCGGCCTTGAGCGTTTCCCGCACATTGGGGAACAGCGTGTGCGCGTCGCCGAGCACTTCAAGCTTGGTGAGCGCGTGGCCGTCCAGCAATTCGCGCGCGAGCTTCAACGTCCGCACCGCGTCGTCCGCCGTGTAGCAGCCGGCACTGTTGGGCAGGTACGTGAATTCCGACGGCGGCAGCGCATCGAGCAGCGACGGCGCGCTCGCATCCTGGCCGAGGTTGGTCCGCCGGATTGCTACCGTGACGATCTGCGCACCGGACGCCACGACGGCGTCGCGCGTCTGCGCGAAATCGCGATACTTGCCGGTGCCGACCAGCAAGCGTGAGCGGTAGGCTTGGCCGGCGACGACGAGTGGATCAGCTAAAGCAGCAGGTTCGGCGGGTGCGTTCATCCCGCTATTTTACGCCGGTGCGTACGGCGGCGTTTCAACCTCCGCCAACCGCGGCCACGACTTCCAGGCGGTCGCCGGCGGTCACCTTCGTTTGCGCATAGCGACTCCTCGGAACGATCTCGCCGTTGCGCTCGACCGCGATCCGCTTGCCTTCGAGGCTCAGCGCGCGGACCAGATCGGCGACGGTCGCTGGCGCCGGATCGAGGCGCCGTGCTTCTCCGTTAATCACCAGGTCCATGGTGCCGATCTTACCCGCGCGTGGCGTCGCCGGCGGCTATTGCCGATAGCGGCGCATCGCCTCGCCCAGGAGGCGCATCTGCTTTTCGAACGCCATGCACATCGTGCAGACGGCAAGGTGCCACTTGAGTTTCCAGCGCTCGACGGCCGTCAGCTCGCGATCCCGCATCTGCGAAATAAGATGCGAGGCGCCCTTGCAGGAAACGAGATGACCGATCAGTCGTTTGAATGAATTCATGACCTGTCGACGCGGCGCTCAAAAACGCGGTTACGCCCGCGCGCCGTCGGCGAACCAATGGAGTTGGAGGCATTCGCGCAGCGACATCCGGGCGCGATAGAGAATGACCCACAGGTTATTCGCGGTAATCGTCAATTCCTTACAGATCTCGTCGCTTTCGAGCTCCATCACCTCCCGCATCATGAATACGCGGGCGGTATTGGGCGGCAGCTTTTCCAGGCAGAACTCCATGATGTCGAAGAACTGCCGCCGGTTGAGCGCCTGCTCGGGGTCGCCCCAGTCGGCCGGCGGGGCCTGCCACGCGCCATTTTCACGGAACAACCCCTCGAAATCCTCGAGATCGGCCTCGTCGTCGAGCGAGCTGGCCGCGACAGGCTCGCGCTGCTTCTTCCGGATCGCATCGACGATCTTGTGCTTCAGGATCCCGGTCAGCCACGTCTTGACGCTGGATTTGCCGCTGAAGCTGCCTTGGGCGGTCAGCGCTGCCGTCAGCGTGTCCTGTACAACGTCCTCGGCCAGCGCCGTATCCCTCAACTGCAGCCGGGCAACCCGCAGCAGGTAGCCGCGCTGCACCTCGAGCTCCTTCAGAAAGTCGGTGGCCATCGTGCGGTCGCAATCCGTGGGCGGACCGCAGATATTAGGGCGATTTCAGCGTCGGGCCTAGTGTTTCCGCGCGCCCGCGGTGCCCATCGCCTGTCGCCACATCCGGGGACATACTTACAAGGGCTCATACCTACAGATTCGACGAGTACTTGTAGGCACAATGGGGGCCACGTTACTGCCATTGCCACGCACATCCCGACCGCGCTCGCGCACTGCGAGGGCCGAGGCGACAAACCGAAGGAACGTCATGCTGAGCGTCACCGACGAGCAAGCGCACGATTACATGCACAGGCTGCTGGCCGCCACGATCCGGGCAGGCGCTTCCGATCTGTTCATCGCGAGCGATTTCCCGCCTTGCATGAAAATTCTCGGCAGCATGCATCCGATGCTGTCCGAGAAGCTCACCGGAGAAGTCACGCGCAGGCTGGCCCACGCCATGATGAACGAGCGCCAGCGCGAGGAGTTCGCCCGCGAGCTCGAATGCAATTTCGCCATTTCCGTTCCCGGCCTGTCGCGCTTTCGTGTGAACGTCCTGGTCCAGCAGCAGCAGATCGGGATGGTCTTCCGCACGATACCCTCGGAAATCCCCACTCTGGACAACCTCGGACTGCCTGAGAATCTCAAGGAGATCGTCATGCAGAAGCGAGGCCTGGTGCTCGTGGTCGGTGGTACCGGATCGGGAAAATCGACGTCGCTGGCCGGAATGATCGACCACCGCAACCGCTCCTCCGCGGGTCATATCATCACGGTCGAGGACCCGGTGGAGTTCGTGCACCCGTCCCAGCGCTGCCTCGTCACGCATCGCGACGTGGGAGTCGACACGCACTCGTGGCATCACGCGCTGAAGAACACGCTGCGGCAAGCCCCCGATGTCATCCTGATCGGGGAGATTCGCGATGCGGACACGATGGAACATGCGATCGCGTTCGCCGAGACGGGCCATCTGTGCCTGGGCACGCTGCACGCCAACAGTTCCAGCCAGGCACTCGATCGCATCGTCAATTTCTTCCCGGACGAGCGCCGCAGGCAATTGCTGCTGGACCTCTCCGGCAATTTGCGCGCGATCATTTCGCAACGGCTGGTCCCCGCTGCGGACGGGAAGACGCGCAAGCCGGCCGTCGAGATCCTGATCAACACGCCGACCATTGCCGATCGCATCCTCGCCGGCGAGTTCTACGAGCTGAAGGCGATCATGGAAAGATCGAGGGAGCTCGGCATGCGCACCTTCGACTGGTCGCTCTTCGGTCTCTACAACGAAGGTCACATCGGCTACGAGGACGCGCTCCTCAGCGCCGATTCCGCCAATGAGCTGCGCCTGAACATCAAGCTCAAGAGCGCACGCGGCGAGCCCGCTGCTGTCGCCGGTACATCGTTCGCACTCGACGAGCCGGCCGACGCACCCACGGAACAGGAATTGCAGGCTGCCCGGCAACGCGAGCTGCAGCGCCAGCGGGAGCGCGAGCGGGAGCGGCTCGAGCAGTTGCATTTGGAGAATGTGCGCAAACAGGAAAGACGGGTTCGCCTGGAAAATGAGCAGCTGGCAAGCCTGCGCGAGGAAAGACAGCCGCTGGAGCTCCAGGTCGTCGCGCCCACGAAACCCCTCCGGGCCATCGCGCCCGAACTGACCGTCGCGGCGCTCTGACCGCCGCAAGGTTCGCGCGAACGCGCAGGTGCGCGGGGCGACGCGCCATAGGGCAAAGCCGCGCCCCCGCAAGTCCCGGCTGTTCTTCGGATCAAGGCCCGCGCCCTGTACGCCGGCTCCAGGACCATCCGTCGCGCTTGCATGCTCCCCCGCCAATCACCTAAGCTCGGCTCCGGGGGTTCGAGGGTCGACCGGTGACATCATCGAGCGCGAAGCAGTGGCCACGAGGCTAGGCGGCGGACCGCGCGGATCTCGGCACGGGAGGACCCATGAGCGCCGCCGGGCCGTCCCAAGGTGCGAATTCCGCTCCCTTGGGGGCAGCGCAGCGGCCAAATTTGCCGATGAGGCCGCAAGCGTGGGGGGCCCTTGACCGCCGCCATCGCCACGGTCGTCCACGCGGGGACACCGGAGAACCTGCCGCGTTTCCTGCATTTCATCGAAGCCACGTGCGCGCGCATCGAAGCCGACGCCGACACCAAATACGCGCTGCATCTTGCCATGGAGGAGGTGTGCACGAACCTGATCGTCCATGGTTACCGAGGGGAGGCCGCCGGTCCGATCGAGGTCGCGGTGTACGATGAATGCGAAAAGGTGACCATCGTAATTCGCGACCGCGCGCCGCCGTTCGACCCGGTGCACGCGCCGTCTCCCGATCTGACCAGCGATGTCGAACACCGCCCGGCCGGCGGTCTCGGCTTGTACCTGGTGAAGAAAGTGATGGACGAGGTCGATTACGTGCCGGACACTCCCTCCGGCAACGTGCTCACGCTCGTCAAGCGGAAGTCCTGAAGCATCGGAACGAAGAGGATCGAAATGGAAATCGAGTTGAGGTTGTCAGGCGGCATTACAGTCGTAGGGATTCGCGGCAGCGTCGACGGGCTGACGGCCGACGATCTCATGCGGACGCTATCTGCCCGCGTGAGCGAGGGAGCGGTTCGCCTCGTGGCCGATTGCTCGGCGCTGGACTATACGAGCAGTGCGGGCCTGCGCTCGCTGCTGGGCGCCGTCAAGCTCGCACGCCAGCATGGCGGCGATTTGCGGCTCGCGGCCATCCAGCCGCCGGTGCTGCGCGTGCTCGACCTGTCCGGATTCACCGGCATCCTCAAGTACTATCCAGACGTCGAGGCGGCCGTGGTGAGCTTCGCCGAGCCCGCTTGACTCTCGCGAGATTGCCACGATGAACTCTTCACATCGGCACCAGCGCGGCGTTGCCGTCGTCATCGGTTCGGGCAGCGTCAAGTGCGCCGCTGCGCTGGGCCTCGTCAATGTCCTGAACCGCGCCGGCATCGCGATCGACATGCTCGTCGGATGCAGCGCGGGCTGCCTTTACGCCACCATGCTCGCTTCGGGACGCACCACCGCGGAGGCCGCGGAGATGACGAAGCAGCTGTGGACCAGCACCATCACGGACCAGCACAACCGTCGGGCCTGGTTGAAAGCCGCGTTTCCGCGGCTGTTCGGATTCGACGCCCGCTTCGGCCTGCGCGACGACCGGCTCGTGATGGAGCGGCTGAACGCGGCCTTCGGCGACTCGCGCATCGAAGCGATGGGGACGCCGCTATTCCTTACCGCGACCGACTTCGCGAACGGCAACCAGGCAGTATTCTCGAGCGGCCGCGCGGTCGATGCGATCCGCGCGAGCATTGCCGTTCCCTTCCTGTTCAGTCCTTGGCCGATCGACGGCCACCTCTACATCGATGGCTACATGTCGGACCCGCTGCCCGTCGGCGTGGCGATGCGCGAGGGTGCCGAGGTGATCGTCGCGATGGGATTCGACAGCCCGTATCAGGAGCACATCTCGAATGCGGGCCGATTTGCCTTCCAGGTGAGCGCGATCCTGTCGAACAATCTGTTGAAGTCGCAGTTCGCGTTCCACGGGCTTGCGCATCACGCGGAGATCATCCCGATCATTCCGGAGTTCAAACAGCGCATCCGCATGTTCGACACCGAAAAGATTCCGTACATCATCGAGGAAGGCGAACGCGCCGCCGAAGCGCAGTTGCCGTATTTGTCGCGGCTGCTCGACGCCCAGGCGGCGGTGGCAGCGAGCGGCACCGCGTGACCGGCGCGATCTGACCGTCAGGGATCCCAGCGCAGCACGAGCGCTGTGATGTCATCGGTCTGCGGTGCGTCCCGGCAATGCTCGCGCACGCGGCCGACCACGTCGTCGAGCAGCTTGCGGCCGTGCATGCGGCTGACCTCCGACAGCGTCGCGGCCAGCCGCGCTTCTCCGAACTGCGCACCCTTGACGTCGGTCGCCTCGGTGATCCCGTCGGAATATACGAACAACCCGTCGCCGGGTTGCAGCGTCACCGACCCCGCCTCGTACGTCGTCTCCAGCATGGCGCCGACCGGCAGCGCGGGTCGGGGAGAAACGATCATCTCGACGTCCCCGCTCGCGCGCATGAGGTACGGCGGCAAATGACCGGCGTTCGCGTACTCGAGGACGCCGGTTTGCAACTGGAGCCGGGCCAGGAACACCGAGCAGAACATCGACTTCTCGTTCGCCTTGCAGAGCTCGCGGTTGGTCGCCATCAGAACGCGGCCCGGATCGCTTTCCTCGAGCGCCGCCCGCGGCGTGCGCCCCGCCAGCGAGCGCAGCACGCTCCAGGTGCGCGCCATGAAGATCGCCGCCGCCACGCCCTTGCCGGATACATCGCCGAGACCCACCCACAGGGTATCGGCGTCGCTGAACAGGAAGTCGCAAAGATCGCCGCCCAGCTCCTCGGCCGGCTCGAGCAGGAAATGCATCGCAACGTTGCTGTCGTCGTGCTCGTGGTCGACCGGCACCATGCCGAGCTGCAGCTCGCGTGCGGCCGCGAGCTCGTGTCCCAGCTCGACCATGCGCGCGCGCGCATCATCGCGCAGGCGCTTTTTTTCGAGCGTCGCGCCGACCCGCGCGCGCAGCATGGTCGCGTTCACCGGCTTGGTCAGGTAGTCTTCCGCGCCAAGCTCGATGCAGCGCTCGACGCTTTCGTGCTCCGAGGCGGCCGATACCATGATCACCGGGAGCGACGCCAGCCGGTGCTTCGCATGCAGCGTCTCCAGCACTTCAATGCCGCCGATGACCGGCATCATCACGTCGAGCAGCACGAGGTCGACCGCCGAGCGCTCGATGCGCTCGAGCGCCTCGCGGCCGCCGCTCGCCATCGCGATGTTCGTGTAGCCGAGCTGGGCGAGCCGCCCGGCGAGAATCTCGCGATTGTCCTCGTTGTCGTCGACGATCAGCAGTGCGGCCGCGGCGTTTTCGATGGTGCCCATGTCGTGTAAGTTGCCGCGGAAGGATGCGGCCCGGCGAACGATCGGGTAGTCTACGGCAACTCGAACGTTGCGTTCGCGCTCGGCGTCGCGCGAACGATGGCAAGGCAACCGGAGGTGAACCTGAGCACGCTCGCCGGCACACCGACCGCCGATCCAAACCCCGCCTACGTCCATCCGGTCGTGCGGCTCAATCGCGCCGTTCGCGTCGTCGGATGCCCGATGGCGGCGGTCATCGTCGCGAGCGTCCGGTGGCAGGAGCCGACCCCAGCCTGGATCTGGCTGGCGCTGTTCGCCTATGCGTTCGTGTGGCCGCAAGCCGCGTACTGGATTTCACGCATCAGCGCCGACCAGAAACGGGCCGCGCATTTCTGTCTGATGTTCGACTGCGCCTGTTGCGGCGCGACCGGGCCACTGGTGTCGTATCGGCCGGTTCCGACGGTCGTGCTCGCGACCGGCATTCTCACCGCCGTCACCGGTGTCGGTGGCTTGCCGCTGTTCCTGGCCGGGCTAGGCGTGCTAGGTCTCATCTATCTGACCGGCTCGTTCGTGGCGGATTGGCAAGTGGCAACGCAGACGTCGCTCGTCACCATCGTGCTGTCGCTCGCCGTCGCGTTCCTGTTTCAGCTGCTGCTGGCGTTTCAGGCGTTCTTCCAGGCACGGGAGCTGATCCGGCAGCGGCGGCAGATCGAGGAGCAGAGCACGCAGATCGTGGAGCAGAACGCAGCCCTTGAGCACGCGATGGGCCGGGCCGAGGAAGCCCGGAGCGCGATGGAGGCGGCGAACCTCGCGAAGTCGCGTTTCCTCGCGAACATGAGCCATGAGCTGCGCACCCCGCTGAACGCGATCATCGGCTACACCGAGCTGATTCTCGACGCGACCTACGGCGAGATCCCGGAGCGCGTGCGCAGTACGCTGCAGCGCGTCGAGCGCAGCGGACGGCATCTGCTCAGCCTGATCAACGAGGTGCTCGACCTCTCCAAGATCGAGGCGGGTCAGCTCAAGCTCAACATCGCGCCGTTTTCGTGGTCCGACACCGTAACTGCCGTGGTCACCTCGCTCGAAAGTCTCGCCCGCGAGAAAGGGCTGAAGCTGTCCGCAACGATCGAGCCCGGGACGCCGCGGGCCCTCGGGGACGAGCGGCGAGTCACGCAGGTGGTGGTCAACCTGCTCGGCAATGCACTCAAGTTCACCGACGCCGGTGAAGTCGACGTGCGCGTGACGTTCGATGCGGATCGGTTCGCGATCACCGTTCGCGACACCGGGCCGGGTGTCCCACCCGAGTACCGGACGCGAATTTTCGAGGAGTTCCAGCAGGCCGACACCTCGACCACGCGGCCGAAGGGCGGCGCGGGACTCGGCTTGGCGATTTCCAAGCGCATCGTAGAATTGCACGGTGGCACGCTGGCGCTGCTCCAGTCGGAGGTCGGACGCGGCTCGACATTCGGCTTCACCATCCCGCGCGCGCTCCCGCAAAGCGTTTCTGCGGCCGCACCCTCCGTCACGGAAACTCCTGCGACATGACGATGCGAATCCTGGTGGTGGACGACAACGAGGACAATCGCCAGATCCTCATCGACTTGTTGTCGGGCGCCGGCTACGAAGTGATCGAGGCGGTTACCGGATTGGATGCCGTTACGATCGCGACGCGCGAGGTGCCCGACCTGGTGCTGATGGACATCCAGCTCCCGGGCATCGACGGGCACGAGGCCACGCGGCGCATCAAGTCGCAGCCTGCGCTCGCGCGCATCCCGGTGATCGCGGTGACCTCGTATGCGCTTGCCGGCGACGACCGCAAGGCGGCCGAGGCCGGCTGCGACGACTATGTCACCAAGCCGTACAGCCCTCGCGCGCTGCTCGCGAAAGTGCGGGTGATCCTGGGCGACGTTCCACCGCCGGCAGCCTGAACGGGATTGCCAGCATATAAATCGGGGAAAAGAAAAGGCCACGCCCGCCACGGATTGCACGCACCCACGGTTCGCGGATTGCGCGTGTTGTTTCCGGAATCGGGACGGGTATACACTGCCCGCGGTGCCTAGAGCCTGCCCGAGCCGTCGCCCACCGAGCGGCGGTTTCGCATTGACCCGATCCGAATGGATGCCCGATGAAGCATTTCCTGATGACGCGCCGATTGCTTGGAGCCGCCGTTCTTTCCGCGCTGCTCGCAGCCCTCACCTTTATACCCGTGCAGGCGGCCACGCCCAAAGACACGCTGGTGGTCGTGTTCGCCTTCGACGACATCATCACGATGGATCCCGCCGAGGCCTTCGAGATCTCGGCGGGCGAAATCATGGGCAACACCTATGACCGTCTGGTCCGGTTCGATGTGAGCGACCCGTCCAAGCTCTATGGCGATGTGGCCAATGGCTGGACCGTTTCGCCCGACGGCAAGACGTTCAGCTTCGACTTGAAGCCCGGACTGAAGTTCGCGTCAGGCAATGCCTTGACCGCCGAAGACGTCGTGTTCTCGCTCCAGCGCGCGGTCCTTCTCGACAAGACCCCGGCCTTCATCCTGACCCAGTTCGGATTCAGCAAGAGCAACGTCAAGGACAGGATCAAGCAGACGGGACCGTTGACGCTGACGATCGAGACCGACAAGTCGTTTGCGCCGTCGTTCGTGTTGAACTGCCTAACGGCGAATGTGGCCGCCATCGTCGACAAGAAGCTGGTGCTGTCCAAGGAGCAGAACAACGACCTTGGTTATGGCTGGCTCAAGACCAGCTACGCCGGCTCGGGTCCGCTCAAGCTCCGCGAGTGGCGTGCCAACGAAATCGTGGCGCTGGAGCGCAACGACAACTACTACGGCGAAAAGGCCAAGCTCGCGCGCGTCATCTACCGCCACGTGAAGGAGGCGGCAACGCAGCGCCTGCTGCTCGAAAAGGCCGATGCCGACGTCGCGCGCAATCTCACGCCGCAGGATCTCGCAGCGTTGGCCGGCAACAAGGACATCAAGACCACGTCCACGCCCAAAGGCACGGTCTACTATTTCAGCCTGAACCAGAAAAACCCGACACTGGCCAAGGCGGAAGTCCGCGAAGCGTTCAAGTGGCTGGTCGACTACGCCGCGATCGGCGACACGCTGATCAAGAACATCGGCGTCGTGCACCAGAACTTCCTGCCCGTCGGCTTGCTGGGTGCCAGCACGGAGAATCCGTACAAGCTCGACGTCGACAAGGCCAAGGCGCTGCTCGCCAAGGCGGGTGTGCCCAACGGCTTCAAGGTCACCGTCGACATGCGCACCGTGCAACCGGTGCAAGGCATTACCGAAGCGTTCCAGCAGACGGCCAAGCGCGCCGGGATCGACGTCGAAATCCTGCCCGGCGACGGCAAGCAGACGCTGACGAAATACCGGGCGCGCACGCACGACATCTACATCGGCCAGTGGGGTGCCGACTATTGGGATCCGCACACCAACGCCGACACGTTTGCGCGCAACCCCGACAATGCCGACGACGCCAAGTCGAAGCCGCTCGCATGGCGCAATTCGTGGGTGATCCCCGAGCTGACCAAGAAGGCCGATGCCGCCGTGCTCGAGCGCGACGCGGCCAAGCGCAAGGCGATGTACGAGGAAATGCAGGCCGACTTCCGCAAGAACAGCCCCTTCGTGATGCTCTACCAGCAGACCGAGGTGGCGGCGATGCGCAGCGACGTGGAGGGCTTGAAGCTCGGGCCGACCTCCGATTCCACCTACATGTTCAAGGTCTCGAAGAAGTGATCCGGTAGTCCGAGCTTGCGCGCCGTGGATCCTGGCCCGCCGCAGAGGGATCCGATTCCGGCAGACGTGCGCGGCGACCTACGCCTGCTGCGGGCATCCAACGTCCTCGGGCGTTTCCTCGTTGTCATCCTGTTGACCTACGTCGGTCTGCTGGCCGTGACTTTTTTCATCGGCCGCGTGATCCCGATCGATCCCGTCCTCGCCATCGTCGGCGACCGCGCGCCGGAGCACGTCGTCGCTCGCGTGCGCGAGGAGCTCGGCCTCAACAAGCCGCTGTGGGAACAGTTCTACATCTACGTGTCCAAGGTGCTGCAGGGCGATTTCGGCACCTCGGTGTTGACGTCGAACCCGGTGATGCAGGACATCCGCCGCGCTTTTCCGGCGACGTTCGAGCTCGCCACGCTGGGCATCGTCATCGGGGCCGGGATCGGCGTTCCGCTCGGCGTCTGGGCAGCCGTCCGGCGCGGCGGCGTGGTCGACCAGGTCGTTCGCGTCATGGGGTTGATAGGCTATTCGATTCCGATTTTCTGGCTGGGGCTCATGGCGCTCGTGGTGTTCTATGCACGTCTGGGCTGGGTTGCCGGGCCCGGACGCATCGATGTCGTCTACGAATACACACTGGTGTCCGTGACCGGTCTCCTGCTGCTCGATACCGCGCGCGCCGGCGAATGGCAGGCATTCGCCAACGCGATGTCGCATCTCATCCTGCCCGCTTCACTGCTCGGCTATTTTTCGCTCGCCTACATCAGCCGCATGACGCGATCGTTCATGCTGAACGAGCTCGCGCAGGAATACGTGGTCGCGGCCCGCGCCAAGGGCCTGTCCGAGACACGGATCATCTGGCGCCATGCGTTGCGCAACGCGATGGTGCCGCTCGTCACCGTGATCGCGTTGTCCTACGGCGGCCTGCTGGAGGGTTCGGTGCTGACGGAAACGGTCTTCGCGTGGCCGGGACTCGGGCTCTACCTCACGAATTCGCTGCAGAACGCCGACATGAACGCCGTGCTCGGCGCGACGATCGTCGTCGGCTCGATCTTCATCGGCCTCAACCTGCTCGCGGATCTGCTGTACCAGACGCTCGACCCGAGGACACGCGCGATCAAGCGGGCGCGATGACGGACAACAGCGCACGCAACGACGCGGTCCCCCGCGAAAGCCTGCACGAATGGTTGATGTCCGACCGGCCGCGCTCGCGCCGGCAGGCCTCCTTCGGGCGCGCGTACGGCGCGTGGCGCACTTTCTCGCGCAACCGGCTTGCGATACTGGGCCTGCTGATCGTGATCGGGCTCGTGCTGACCGCCGTGTTCGCCAATGTGCTGGCCCCGTATTCGCCGTACATCGGCGACTTGCGCACGACGCGGCTCTTGCCGCCGTCGGCCGCGCATTGGTTCGGCACCGACGACCAGGGCCGCGACATCCTTTCGCGCATCATCTTCGGCTCGCGCATCACGCTGTTCGTGGTGATTCTCGTGGCCATTCTGGCCGCACCCATCGGGCTTGCCGTAGGGACCGTCGCGGGCTATGCGGGCGGCCTCCTCGACGCGGCGCTGATGCGCATCACCGACATCTTCCTTGCATTCCCGCGCCTCATCCTGGCGCTCGCCTTCGTTGCGGCGCTCGGTCCGGGCATCGAGAATGCGGTGCTGGCCATCGCGATCACGTCGTGGCCGCCGTATGCGAGGATCGCGCGCGCCGAGACCCTCACCATTCGCCGGACCGACTACATCGCCGCCGTGCAATTGATCGGCGCGTCTCCGTGGCGGATCGTGTGGCGTCACATCATGCCGCTGTGCCTATCTTCGGTGATCGTCCGCGTCACGCTGGACATGGCGGGCATCATCCTCACCGCTGCGGGATTGGGCTTCCTGGGCCTCGGCGCGCAGCCGCCGATGCCCGAATGGGGTGCCATGATCGCCAACGGACGGCTCTATGTGCTCGATCACTGGTGGGTCGCGGCGGCGCCCGGGGCGGCCATTTTCGTGGTGAGCCTCGCCTTCAACCTGCTCGGTGACGGCATGCGCGACGCGCTCGATCCTAAGGCCGCGAAATGAGCTTGGAGGCCAGTCCTTCCCCCGCCCCCATGCTGGTGGTCGACGACCTGCGGGTCTCGTTCCCCAACCGCGACGGCGGCAGGACCGAAGCCGTGCGCGGCGTCTCGTTCACGCTGGGGCGCGAGCGACTTGGCATCGTCGGCGAATCGGGTTCCGGCAAGACGCAAACGGGCCGCGCCATCCTCGGCCTCACGGCGCCCGAAGGTCGCGTCTCGGCGCGGAGGCTCGCGTTCAACGATGTCGATCTCCTGCACTGTACTCCGCGGCAACGGCGCGAGCTGCGCGGCGGGCGCATCGCAATGGTGCTGCAGGATCCGAAGTTTTCGCTGAACCCGGTGATGTGCATCGGCGACCAGATCGTCGAGACGTTGCGCGCGCACACGCGGCTTGCGGCCCGCGAGGCGCGAGCGCGCGCCATCGCCGCGCTGCGATCCGTGCAGATCGACAACCCGGAGCGCGTGTACAAGCTCTATCCGCACGAGGTCTCGGGCGGCATGGGCCAGCGGGCGATGATCGCGATGATGCTGATTGCCAATCCCGATCTGCTGATCGCGGACGAGCCCACTTCGGCGCTGGACGTCACGGTCCAGCTGCAGGTGCTTGCCGTGCTGGACGCATTGGTCGTCCGCCGCGGCATGGGGCTCATCTTCGTGTCGCACGACCTCCGGCTCGTATCGAGCTTCTGCGACCGTATCCTGGTGATGTATGCCGGTCGGGTGGTGGAGGAAGTATCCGCCCGCGGCCTGGCCGAGGCCAGGCACCCGTACACGCGCGGGCTCCTCAACTGCCTGCCTAAGCTGGGCGCGAACCGCCATCCGTTGCCGACCCTCGATCGCCGGCCGGAATGGGCACTGTGAGCGCGCGCGAAGCGGGCATCGAGGCGCAACACCTGCGCGTCACGTACCGCGGATTTGTCGCCGTCGCCGACACGTCGTTGCGCGTCGACGCGGGGCAGAGCTTCGGCATCGTCGGCGAATCGGGCGCGGGCAAGTCGACCGTGCTGCGCGCCCTTTGCGGGTTGGCACCCGTCTCATCCGGGACCGTGTGCCTGGTCGAAAAATCCGCGGGCGAGACGAGCAACTCGCGCGCGCCGCTGCCATTGCCGGGTACGAAGCCATTTCGCCGGCTTGTGCAGATGGTATTTCAGGATCCGTACGGATCGCTGCACCCGCGGCAGACGGTCGACCGCATCCTGGCCGAGCCGCTGGCGATCCACGCCATCGAGGATGCCGAGACCAGAATCCGGCGTGCGCTCGACGAAGTCGGCCTCGGCACGAGTTTCCGCTTTCGCTACCCGCACCAGCTCTCCGGCGGCCAGCGTCAGCGCATTGCCGTCGCCCGTGCGCTGATTCTCGAGCCGCAGATCCTGCTGCTCGACGAACCCACGTCATCGCTCGATGCATCGGTGCAGGCCGAGGTGCTGAACCTGCTCGAGGAATTGCGCAGGCGCCACGGACTGACGTTCATCATGGTGAGCCACGACCTTGCGGTGGTCACCCACATGTGCGAGCGGCTCATGGTCATGCAGCGCGGCGAGACGGTCGAGCTGCTTACGTCCGCCGACCTTGCGGCGAATCGCGCGAGCCACGACTACACGCGCAATCTGATGGAAGCCTCGACCGGCTTTCGTCGCGCGAGTACCGCATGAAAGGCGAGCCGAACCAAAACGGGCTCAGGATTTCTCCCTAACCCGTTGTTTTTGTATGGTGGCGAGCCAGGGACTCGAACCCCGGACCAAAGGATTATGATTCCTCTGCTCTAACCAGCTGAGCTAGCTCGCCAAAGCCTTCAATTATCCCAAAAGACAAGCGGCTAGTCTACTCACGGCCACCTTTCACCGTCACCTCTGCGCCCGCATGGACGCACCTATGGCGCCACCGACGGTAGCAATTGTGTCCGGAGCACGTAGGCGGCCACGTCGCGGCCCAACGCGATTCCCGCTTCGGTCGACGCGCGGAAATGAATCCCGGCCCAAACGCGCGCGTTCGACACTTCGTTCACGATGTCGGCCACTCGCGGGAAATTTCGCGACGCTGCGGTGGCGGCGGATGCTCCAGGCGTCTTGATCGTCATTGGGGTTGTGAGAGGCCCACTTCCCAGTTTCGATTCCATGATGGCGCCCATCGAGGCGACAAAAGTGCAGTGCGCACAAGGATATTCGGGATGCGGCGGCGCCTCGACAAGCGAAAACCACCCGGCATCGCGTTCAGTGGCATCGTTGCCGTCGCGGTCGCCATTGCGGATCGCTGTAATCGGCCGCCAGAAGTTGTAGGCGTACTTCGCATCGAAGAGCGCGATCGAAGCGTCGTTCCCAGCGATGCCGGCGAGCGCGAGCATGCGGGCGCGATCCGAGATTCGCGGTCCGGCGGCGGCCGCGGCATTGCGCAACATTTCGAGAGCGATGACGGGCCCGGATGGCGCCCAGAATAGTGCGGCCGCGGTCTGGTCCGCGGTTCGCGCCGCGCTGTCGCGGGCCCCGAACATTCGGGTCTCGTTGTAATCGCGTGCCCACCGCTCGCTGGCCAATGCAGGCGGCGGCGCGGGGCGGAACTGCGACGGACTGCCGATGGCGAAAGGCTTCATTACGGCGACATCCCAACCGACCGGCAGCGCCGGCACGATGAACGTGCCGGGGGTGGTGACGGGACGGTAGCGATTCGGCGCGTTGTAGCCATCATCGCGCCGCGCGGCCACTTGCGCCTGCCCTACCGTCTCGCCGAAACGCCGGCTGGCGCGGCTCGCCGAATCGGCCGGCAACGTGGCAGCAATCTCGTCACATTGCTTGTCGATCCCGGGCTGTTGTCCCGGGTATAGCGCGGCCAGCGCCGCGCACCCCGCGCCGAGCGCCGCCGCGTCTGCTGATGCACCCGCAGGCGGCGCTGGCTGCGGTCGATACGGCGCATATCGTTTTTCGATCGCGTTGGCTGCATCGAATATCGACAGATGAACGATGGCGAGCGTACGCGACTGGCCTGGCGGGCCGTCGCGTGCGGCGACCGCCGTACGAAAGGCCAGCTCGTCGAGGTCGAACAGGACATCGGCCACTGCGGCGCCCGCCAGCAGGATCGCGGCGGCAACCGTCGCGATACGCAGCACGGCCAGGATGCAACGTGCTGGCATGGTGACAATCTCCTATGGATGGACGCGACGTACGAGAGCTTCCCAAGGTTAGTCGAAGGTGAGCATCTCGCGCAACACAAGCAGCGTTCGCAATCCGAACAGGCACCCGGCAATGGCGAGAGTCACGGGGTCGCTGGGTCGTGCTTCGTCCCGTACGGTCCGGTTTCCTCAGGTTTCATCCGGTGGATTCGGGGATCCGTCGCACGTCGCTTGAGGATCGTGGGGCGCATGCCTACAGTTCGAAGCAAGACGACGGCGCCAACACCAGGTTCCGAGGTCGACCCAAACAGTCACCGAATTTACGCACGGGAGAAACCATGAATACGTACAACACAGTCAGCTGGCGCCAAAGGATCCTCGTCGTAGCGGCAACGATCGTCGTCGGCTTGGGCACGCTCGAGTTGGTCGCCGGCGCAATGAAGTTCCCCGCCCCGGAGTCGATGGCGGTACGCGAGCAGGTATTGGCGGCGCAGAGCGAGCGCGCTTACCAGCTGCGGACACTGCAGCAAGGCGAGCTCCGGGTCGCCACGACCACTCCAGCCAGCGGGATCTGATTTTGTTCCTGCGGCTCCCGGCCGGGCCGGTGAAGTAACGCGGGAATCGCATTTCCACTTTCCCCAGCCCCGCTCCGGCGGGGATTTTTTTGCCCGATTGCCACCCCCGCGCACATTCCTGGCTCGCCCGGCGGGATTTCAACCCGGGTTTCGTCGGCGCTACGCCGAAATCATCCGCGGATTTTCGAGTTTCGTCGGCCTTGGCGTTGCCAATCGTGCCCGCGACGAGGCAAGATCAGTCCGCTGGTTTCCAATCGGCCTCTCAACCTTGACTGGCATCCACATCACCGCCGACGCGGACGCACGGCCGGACTTTCCTTCCGGGCCCCGCTCGATGCTGAGCGCCATGACGCAGGTACGTTGGCGAATCGCTTTCGTGGTCATTTTCTGCCTCGTCGTTGCCACTGAAGTGCTCGCGCAGCCGGATGTCTTCGCGTATTGGAGCGTTGCCGCGATCGCCAGCGGCCTGCTCGACTACTACCTCCAGTGCCTGGGCTATGGCTTTGCGATCCTGCTCGCGGTGATGGCGACCGAACGCACGCTGCCGCGGCTGCCGCCATTCGCGCGGCCGTTCGCTATCGGCGTGGCCATCGTCGTCGGCGCGTTCGTGGGCGGCTTGCTGGACGTGGCATTCAACGATCTCGGGCTCGCGTATATCCAGACCACCCGCTTCGTTGGCGACGTGCTCCGCTGGGTCGTCACCGCCGCAGCGGTCATCGGCATCTACGTGTTTCAACTCCGCGCGTCCGCCGCCGGCGCGCGCATCCATGCGGCCGCGCTCGATCGCGTCGTGCTCGACCGGCAGATGATCGAGGCGCGGCTGCAGGTGATGCGCGCGCAGATCGAGCCGCACTTCCTGTTCAATACGCTCGCCAATGTCAAGCGGCTGTGCCAGAACGATATCGGACGCGGCCTGACGATGCTCGACAATCTCGTCCGCTACCTGCGCGCCGCGTTGCCGCAGCTTCGCGCGGGTGCGACGACGCTGGGGCAGGAGGCCGACTTGGTCAACGCGTACCTCGACGTGCTGCAGATCCGGATGGGCAGCTACCTCACCTACTCGATCGATGTTCCAAGTGAGATCCGCGATTTTCCGTTCCCGCCGATGATGCTGTTGACGCTCGCCGAGAACGCGATCAAGCATGGGCTCGCGCCGTCGCCGGAGGCTGGCCGGATCGACATCGTGGCGTGCCAGCGCAATGGCCAGCTCATCGTCTCGGTGGCCGATACCGGGGTCGGGTTCGGCGGCGCGAAAACCGGTGGCACGGGCATCGGGCTTGCCAACACCCGCGCGCGTCTGGCTGCCCTTTACGGTCCTGGCGCCGAGCTCCAATTATCGGTGAACGAGCCGCGTGGCGTCGTTGCCTCCATCCGCGTGCCGCTGGCCGAGGTTGCCGCGATCGTGCCCGCATCCATCGCCGGCTGATCCGGAAAGCATCATGCCCACCGCATTGATCGCAGAGGACGAACCGTTGCTCGCCGAGGAGCTCAAGGATTCCCTCGCGCGTCTGTGGCCGGAGCTGTCCGTGGTTGGACAGGCGCGCGACGGCGTCGAGGCGGTGCGGCTGGTGGACGAGCATCGTCCCGATGTCATGTTCCTCGACATCCAGATGCCGGGGATGACCGGCCTTGACGTTGCCAAGCAACTGGGCACGCGCGCCCATGTCGTCTTCGTCACGGCGTTCGACCAGCACGCGGTCACCGCCTTCGAGCAGGGTGCCGTCGATTACGTATTGAAGCCGGTCAGCCTGCCGCGCCTGGCAACTGCAGTATCGCGCGTCAAGGAGCGTCTGGGGCGCGCGCCGGCCGATTTGTCGGGATTGTTGCGCGAGCTTGCGGTGCAGCGCGCCGAAGGGCGCAACTACCTGCGCTGGGTGAACGCGTCCGTCGGCCAGACGATCAAGCTGATCACGGTCGAGGAAATCTGCTATTTCAAGGCCGACAGCAAATACACGCTCGTGGTGACCGCTAATGCGGAGTCGCTGATCAAGAAGCCGATCAAGGAACTCTGCGACGAGCTCGACCCGACGCAGTTCTGGCAGATCCATCGTTCGACACTGGTCAATGTGAGCTACGTCGCAGGCGTGACGCGCGATTATCGCGGCCATTTGCAGGTGAAGTTGAAGCAGCGCAACGAATCGCTGCCGGTCTCCGAGAGTTATACGCATCTGTTCAGGCAGATGTGAACGCGCCGTTGCGGCGCAAGCGCCACGTGGAAAGGGAACATCGATGGAAGATTCGTCACTGTCGCGTCGTGAATTGATTCGCCTCCTGGCCGGGCTCGGTGTCGCCGCCGGTGTGACCGATGTGCTGGCGCAGGATGCGGCCAAGGTCGATCCGCGCGGCTACAAGGTGCTGGTCGACAACGATCAAGTCCGTGTGCTGGAGTACATCGGCAAGCCGCGCCTCGGCGTTTGCGGCCAAGGGATGCATTCGCACCCGGACCACGTGACTGTCGTGATGAGCGACGTCAAGGCCAAGGTGACATTGCCGGACGGCAAGACCTTCGTCGCGCAAAACAAGGCAGGCGACACGTTCTTCGAGCCCGCGGGCATGCACTCGGTCGAGAACATCGGCGGCCGCGATACGCGCTCGCTGCTCATCGAGCTCAAGACCGCGTCGAAGAAGGCATAGGACGTCCGGCCGACGCCGCCGCGCAGCCTAGCGCCAAGGACCATCCCGAATGTCCGCAGCGCGCGAGCCCTTGATGTTGGCAGTCGCCCGGGAGCCCATGCACAGCGATCCGCTGGCGGCCACCGGCACGCCGTACCTTGCGCGCGTGTGGGAACTGCTGCGGCCGCGCGTCGCCCATATGGCGGTGATCGCAATTCTTGCCACCGTGATCGACTTTCTCCGGGTGCTTCCTTGGTTGGCGGGCAGCTCTTATGTGTACACGATCGTGCTCCTCCAGATCGGCCGCGCCAGCACATTGCTCGCAACGTGCGTCGTGATCGGCGTTACGCTGGCCCAGGCGACGCCGTTACGCGGGTGGTTGCAGACGTGCCTGATGGTCGCCGGTGCATGCGCGCTGGTTGCGCTGGGGGTCGCCATTAGCGGGATCTTCTGGGAACACTACCTGGTCCAGCAGAAGGTCGTGTCATCGATCCAGAGCAACCTCATGTATCTGGGTTGGGAATTCACCGCGATGGGCGTTGCGCTCGCCCTGTTCTACGCCGCGCAAGCAAGCGAAGCCCAGGTTGCCGCGCGGGCGCGCGAATCGGAGCTCGAGCGGCTGGAGCTCCAGCGCGCGATGATGGAATCGGGTCTCGCGGTCATGCGCGCACGGGTGGAGCCGGAGTTCCTGTTCGGCGCCCTCGACGAAGTCCGCGCGCTGTATCGACGCGATCGCGACGGCGCCGACGAAATGATCGATGCGATGATCATCTATCTGCGCGCCGCGCTCCCGCAGATGCGGGGTGAGGCTTCCACGATCGGCCGCGAGATCGACCTGGCTCGCGCGTACGTCGCAGTGCTGCAGGTGCCCCGTCGCAATTCGTTGGCGATTGAGGTCAGGATGGAGGATGCAGTGCGCGACATTGCCCTGCCGCCGATGGTGCTGCTGCCCATCGCGCAGGCCGCCTTCGGTGGTGGTGACGCCGATGCGCGTCGCCGGTTCGCGATAGTTGCCGGCAGTTCAGCCGACGGCGTCACCATTGCCGTCGAGATCGAGGGTGGTACGCGACCCGATGCGTGGCGCGGCGAAGGTCCCGAGACGGCAAGCCGAACGCTCAAGGTCTACTTCGGAACCGAGGCCCGGCTCGAGTTCGCGACGGGCAGTGCGCGGCATCGCGCGCAAATCATTCTGAAGCGCACTGCCGTTAGCCCGGCGCACGTGAGCGACACGGTAAACCAGTAAGTTTCGGTCACTGGTTGTCTTGGACATCACGTCGCCCAGCGTCTACAATTCGCTGCCTGCGCCGTTTCGTCCAAGACAACATGAACAAACCGGATCCTGAAGGGCTGCTCCTGAACATCAGCGCCGTCGAGCGCGAGACCGGTCTGTCCAAGGACGTACTTCGCATGTGGGAGCGCCGCTACGGATTTCCCAAGCCCGGGCGCGACGACAACGGTGAACGACAGTACACGGCCGCCGATGTCGGCAAGCTACGCACGATCAAGCGGCTGATGGACGTGGGGGTGCGTCCTGGCAAGATCATCGCGCTTTCCTTGGGCGAGCTCAACGCGATGGCGGATGCGCGCACGCCATCGCGCCAGGACCTCGTCGCTCCCGCACTCGAACGCGATGTGCTGGCGATGTTGAAATCGCATGATCAGACCGCGCTGCAACATGCGCTCGCCAACCTGATGATGCGCCAGGGATTGCAACGCTTCGTGCTCGACACCATCACGCCGTTGAACCGCGCGGTCGGCGATGCATGGATGCGCGGCGATTTGCAGGTGTTCGAAGAGCATCTTTATACCGAGCAGTTGCAGGTCGCTTTGCGCGCGGCGATCAACGCCTTTCCGCGCCAGGCCGGCACGCCGCGGATGCTGCTCACGACGTTTCCCGCCGAGCATCACGCGATCGGGCTGCTGCTGGTCGAGGCGATGATGGTGCCGGAAGGTGTCGCGTGCATTTCGCTTGGACCGCAAACGCCGCTCGAGGACATTCGACGCGCGGCGATTGCCCACAAGGCGCATATCGTCGCGCTGTCGTTCTCCGCCGCGTTTCCGGTCCGCCAGGCGACCGATGGCCTGACCACGCTGCGCCGCCAGCTGCCCGCGCACGTGACGCTGTGGGCGGGGGGTGAGATGACGCGCCGCGTGCGCAAGACCATGACCGGCACCGTGCTGATCCCCGACCTCGCCGGGACCCTCAATGCGCTGCGCGCCTGGCGCTCGCACTGGGTCCCCCAGCCCGCGTAACGGACGCAGGCCGGCGGCCCCGTATCATTGCGGGGATGTGGACGGCCGTAATCTTCGGGACGCTGATCGTCGGTGGCGTGGCCGCATACGTTGCCGCCGCCGTGCACGCCTATCTGCGGGGCGCGCCGGCGTGGCCATTCATCGTCGGCTTGCCTTTGGCGTATCTCGCCGTTCCCTTCGTGTTCACGTGCATCTGGATTGCGCTGGGCTGGTGGTTGCGCGCCGAGCGTCCGGACGATGTCGCGTTAACGTGGCGGCAGCGGCTGCGATTGTTCGCCAACGAATTCGCGAGCCTCGCGCAGTCCGCGCCGAAGATGGTGTTGTACGGCGTGCTGATGCGGGATCCGGCGCCGGCGCCGGCGACGCTTCCGGTCCTGCTGTTGCACGGTGTCGGCTGCAATGCGGGGGTGTGGACCGGCTTCCGGCGCTATCTCGAATCGCGCAAGCTGGGTCCCGTCTATGCGCTGTCGTATGGCCCGCCGCTCGCGTCCATCGAGCATTTTGCCGGCCAGTTGGCCGGAAAAATCGATCAAGTCCGGGCGGACACCGGCGCAGCGCAAGTGGTGCTCGTCGGACACAGCATGGGCGGGCTCGTCGCCCGCGCCTATTTGCGCAAATTCGGCGGAACCCGCGTGCGGCGCCTCATCACCATCGGCACACCGCACTCGGGAAGCATGCACGCGTGGCTGATGAACGGGGTGGCCTTGGCCGAAATGCGGCCGCGCAGCGCCTTTCTCACGGGACTCAACGCCGACATCGAGAACGCCGCGGGCGTGCCGGTGGTCTCGCTGTGGTCATGGCACGATTCGATGGTCACGCCGCAGACGTCGGCGCGGCTCGACTGGGCCGACAACATCGTGATCGCCGGCGTTGCGCACAATGCGCTGCTCAATGATCGCGATGTGTGGACCACAGTCGCCGCGGAGATTGAGAAGGCGCGCAGTACCGACCAAAGTGTCGACGCGCCACGCGCGTCGACGGTCCACTAGAAGTTTTCACCCGCGCGCGTCGACGGTCCACTAGAAGTTTTCACCCACGCGCGTCGATGGTCCACTAGAAGTTTTCACCCGCGCGCGCCGACGGTCCAATAGAAGTTTTCACCGCTGCGTGCACCGGGATTCATCGAGCCTTACCAATGAATGCCCTGCGTCAATTGGGCAAACGCCATCTGCTCGGGGCTGAGCGGCTCCTGCTTGGCGACTTCGCCCTTCTTGCCCTGCGCCGCCGCTGAATCGGGGAACATGTTGAAGGCGGTGTTGAGCAGGATCTGCGTGAGTCGCGGTGCCGCCGCGTGGCTGATCGCGCCGAAGATCCCCAGCCGTGTGGCGATGCGCACCGACTTGTACACGATCGCCTCGACGACGAGGTCGGCCGCTTCCTCGGGCGACAGCGTCGGCACGTTCTCGTACATTTTCGTCGGCGCGATCATCGGCGTGCGCACCAGCGGCATGTTGATCGTCGTGAAGTTGATGCCCTTGTCGAGGAATTCCGACGATGCGCACGCCGCGAACGAATCGAGCGCGGCCTTCGACGCGACGTAGGCCGAGAAGCGCGGCGCATTCGACAGCACGCCGATCGACGAGATGTTGATGATATGGCCCTGCCGCTGCTCGATCATCTTGGGCAGAAAGCCCATGATGAGGCGCAGCGCGCCGAAGTAGTTCAACTGCATCGTCCGCTCGAAGTCGTGGAAGCGATCGAACGAGTTGATCACGCCGCGGCGAATCGAGCGGCCCGCGTTGTTGACGAGATAATGGCAGGCGCCATGCTCCTTCAGCACGCGCGCAACCAATGCGTCGCAGGATGCGAGGTCCGACACGTCGGCCGTGTACATCCAGCAGTGGCCGCCCGCGGCTTCGATCTCCTGCTTCGTCTCGAGCAGCTTTTCTTCGCCGCGCGCGACCAGAATCACGCGCGCTCCGGCCCCCGCCATCTTGATCGCCGTCGCCTTGCCGATGCCCGACGATCCGCCGGTCACGACAATGACCTTGTCCTTGACACGCCCGGCAAGACTGCGATCGATGAACAGATCGGGGTCGAGATTGCGCTCCCAGTAATCCCAGATCCTCGCGGCGTAGGTGGCCAGCGGCGGGACGGCGATGCCGGAGCCCTTGAGCGCCTTGGCGGCTTCGCGGTTGTCATAACGCGTGGGCCAATTGACGAACTGGAAGACATCCTTCGGAATGCCGAGATCGGTCAGGACCGCGCGCATCATCCGCTTGATCGGGGCGAGCGACCCCAGCCCGTAGAGAATCGGCGCGGGAATGAAGCCGAACATCCGCGCGTTGACGCGCATCGTCATCTGCGGCGCGTGTGCCGCCTTGGCGAAGATGTTGAGCACTTCGCCGATCCGGTGCGGTTCCGGATCGGTCAGGTGGAAGCACTTGCCGTCGAGGCCTTTCTTGTGCGCGATGTGGTCGAGCGCGTCCGCCACGAAGTCGACGGGAACGATGTTGATGCGGCCGCCTTCGATGCCCAGCATCGGCATCCATTGCGGCAGGTAATGGCGCATCCTCTGCAGGAGCTTGAAGAAGTAGTACGGTCCGTCGATCTTGTCGATGAAGCCGGTTTTCGAATCGCCGACGACGAATCCGGGACGGTAGATGCGGAAAGGCCGCTTGCATTCGTGGCGGACGACGCCCTCCGAGTCGTGCTTGGTCTTGAAGTACGGATGGTCGAGATCTTCGGCTTCGTCGAACATGTCCTCGCGGAACACGCCGTCGTAAAGGCCGGCGGCGGCGATCGAGCTCACGTGATGGAAACAGCCGACGGTCACCGCTTGCGCGAATTGCACCGCGTGGCGCGTGCCGTCGACATTGGCGGCTTGTTGCTCGTCGGCGCTGGCCTTGAGGTCGTAGATCGCCGCCAGGTGGAACAGATGGTCGATCTTGCCCTTGAGCTTCTTCAAGTCCGCGTCGGCGACCCCCAGATTCCTCTTGGAAAGGTCCCCGACGACGGCGATGACGTCCTTGTCGGTGGCGCCCCACTGCGCGCGCAGCGCGTCCAGTTTCTTGACCGAGCTTTTGCGCACAAGCACATAGATGGGCTGGCGCCGCTTCAACAAGTTGCGAACGAGGAACTGCCCGATGAAGCCGGTCGCGCCGGTGACAAAATAGGCCATCGCATCCTCCTTGCGTTATGGTCGGCGGCGCACCCGTCCTCGCCCGTTCTGCACGGGCTTTGGCGGAAGGCCTCGGGAGTTGTGGGTCTCGCGGTCGCGCGTTCGTCGCGAGCAGCAGCCCGGGAATTGTACGCCTGCAATGCACATTCGCGCGTGGGCGCAACGTCAGGTTTTCCGGGGCAGCCGAGACGCGCTCGATTAGAATGATTGCTCTAGCGCCGCCGCCTAGAATGCATCGGTGGCGACAAGCGCCGCAACGGCGGCGCACCGACCGGAGAACGCACGATGCTCAAGAAAGCCAGGGCCGGAGTGGCCGGCAACGAAGAAGGCGCAACGAAAGACCTGTCGCAGTCCGTTCTCGACTCATCGCGGCAAATCTGGCTCGCCGGCCTCGGCGCCTTTTCGCGCGCGCAGGTCGAAGGCAAGAAGGTGTTCGAGACCTTGGTGAAGCAAGGTGAAGTGCTGGAGACCAAGACGCGCCGCGCGGCGCAGGACACGGCGGCGGTCGCACGCGGCGCGGCCAAGGCAACGGTCAGCGAAGTGAGCAAGGGCGTCGGTGGTACCTGGGACAAGCTGGAGCAGGTCTTCGAGGACCGCGTTGCGCGCGCGTTGTCGAAGCTCGGCGTCCATACGCAAAGCGACGTCGAGCGACTCACCGAGCGTGTCGATGCGCTGTCCGAAGCCGTGAACGCGCTCATCAAGGGCGCGGGGATGCCGCCTGCGCGACGCGGCGCCAAGG
>Ga0068869_100000005_pt1 | contig 103764 bp, 86 predicted proteins | sample KBSMisM52_FD_64676 | JGI IMG/M metagenome (GOLD analysis project Ga0068869, IMG submission 64676) | Miscanthus rhizosphere microbial communities from Kellogg Biological Station, Michigan, USA - KBS Miscanthus M5-2 | ecosystem: Host-associated > Plants > Roots > Rhizosphere > Soil ... | reverse complement strand
CAACTCTCAACTGCCGCCAGTCCTGGCGGCTTCCGCCGGCCGCCACCTCGCGTTTCTCCGCGCCGACGGCTCCACCCTCCACACGTTCAAGCCCGCGCCAAAAACCATCAGCGCGATCGCCTGGCAACCCGCCGGCGGCTGCCTCGCCTCCGCGTATTTCGGCGGAGTGTGCCTGTGGGACGCCGACGACTTCATCGCGCAAAAAGAGTTTCACTACGCCAACGGCATCCACGCTCTCGTCTGGTCGCCCGACAACCGCTGGCTCGTCTCCGGCAACCAAGACCCGAGCGTCCACCTCTGGCTGCCCGATTCCAACGACGAGTTCCACATGAGCGGCTACGAGGGCAAGGTGAAGGAACTCTCCTTCGACCGCGACTCGCACTGGCTCGCCACCGGCGGCGGACAGGACGCCTGCCTGTGGGACTGCACCGGCGCCGGCCCCGAAGGACGCGAGCCCGTGATGCTCCCGCACGACGCCAAGGTGTGCGCCGTGGCCTTCCAACACGCGCACGGTTTGCTCGCCACCGCGTCACAGGACGGCGTCGTGCAAATCTGGAGCCCCGAACGCCCGAAACCCCTCCGCGCCACCGTTAAGATGCCCGTGCCCGCCACCAAGCTCGCCTGGTCCCCCGACGACCAGCTTCTCGCCGTCGGCAGCGAAAAAGGCGTCGTCTACGTCCTGAAGGTCGAAGCCTGAGCCCGAGCACAAAAGCATGCCTTGCCAGGTCGTTGCAGAAGACTCTTGTTGATCCCCTGCATGAAGCCCCTGTCGTTCGCCCTCGTCATCAGCGCCCTGTTCACCTCGTCCGCCTTGGCTGAACGTTTCGGCAGCGAGACGTCCGTCGTGGTGCAGGGCATCTATTATGAGGCGGGCGAAACCATCAGCACCACGCTGGCCAACGGCGACGTCCGCAGCACGACGAGACAAACGGTCTCGCGGGTCAGCAACCGCACGATTCTTGAGGCGATGCGGGACCGCGCACTCATCCCGACCATCTCCGGCTATCGCCTCGTCATGGTTGCCCACGGACACATGGCCGATGGCGTGGCCTGGTTCGCGACCAAAAAATCCGGCACGCCCGTTCCCGTGCCCTCGGATCTACTGTCACTTGATGTCAGCAACGGCCCGGCCACCGGCCAGTGGGTGGTCGATGCCAACGCACTCCTGAAAAGCCTCCGGCAACAAACGATCAACCAAACCTCGCTCACCCTCGCGGGCGGTTTTGCTGGCACCGGTCTCCTCAACCAAGCGTGGACGGCCCGCTCCGTCAAAAACAGCGACACCACCGAAGCAGTCGAATTGGTTGCCTCCAGCGGCAGCTTCACCGGAGCCCTCAACGCCGCCCCCGAGTCCGGCGTCGGCACCGCCCAAATCACGCTCTTGGACTCCAAGATCGTGGACCTCACCCCCTACGGCATGGCCACGACCGACACCGGATCGACCGGTGGCATGATCTCCAGCGGCTCCCTCACGTTGAGCGGAAGCAACACCTACACAGGCAGTGTGAGCATCACGGCAGGAACGCTCGCGCTGAACGGCAGCACGCTCTCCGATGGCTCCGTGCTCGGCTTAACCAACAGCGACACGCTCTCCGGCGGCACACTCACACTCGTCTCGGGCACCCTTTCCAGCACGATCCTCAGCTCGACCAACTTCACAGGCCCCCTCGCGATCAACACCACCACCGGTGCCACGCTCTCCGGTCTGGTCGTGGACAGCACCGGCACCATCACGCAGCTGCCGACTTTTACCGGCAGCTTACAGCCGAGCAAACTGATCATCACGACCTCGTCCGGCACCTACACCTACACCAAGGATAGCAACGGCGTCTGGGCGCTCGTGACGTCCTGAGTCCCCCGGTGAGCCACCGCTTCATCCCCGATCCCACGTCTCCGGCCGCCCGCGCGATCAACTCCGAGCACTCCGCCATCAATCGCGCCACGCCGAGTTTCTCGATTTGCTCGCCCGAGCATAAAAACACGCCTTACCGGACCATTGCAGGAGACTCCTGTTGATTCCCTACATGAAACCCCTGCCTCTCGCTCTTGCCCTGAGCATCCTATCCACGTCTTCCGCTTTGGCCGAACGTTTCGGCAGCGAGACGGCTGTCACGGTGCAAGGGGTTTATTATCAGTCGGGGGAAACCGTGAGCACCACGTTGGCCAATGGCGACGTCCGCAGCAAAACGAAGCAAACCATCGTGCGGGTCGGCAACCGCGCCATCCTGGAAGCGATGCGGGACCGCACACTCATCCCGACCATCTCCGGCTATCGCCTCGTGATAGTGGCCCACGGGCACATGGCTGACGGCGTGGCGCTGTTTGCCACCAAAAAATCCGGCACGCCCATTCCTGTGCCCCCGGATCTGCTGTCATTTGATGTCAGCAACGGCCCGGCCACCGGCCATTGGGTGGTCGATGCCGACGCACTCCCCAAAAACCTCCGTCAACAAACGATCAACCAGGCCTACCTCACGGTCGCCGGAGGTTTCGTCGGCAACGGTCTTCTTAACCAAGCATGGACGGTCCGCTCCGTCAAAAACGGCGACACCACCGAAATAGTGGAACTGGTTTCATCGGGAGGTAGTTTCACCGGAGCCCTCAACGACTCACCCGAGGCCGGCGTCGGCACCGCCCAACTCACGCTGAGCGACCCCAAGATCGTAGATCTCACCCCCTACGGCATGGCCACGATCGACACCGGATCGACCGGCGATATGACCTTCGGCGGCTCGCTCACGGTGAGCCTAATCACACCGCCCTACGGCGGCAGCGCAGTCACGCTCTTCTCAGGCAGCACCGGCGGCATGACCTCCGGAAGCTTCTACTTACCCCTCGGCTTCGTGTTCACCGGCTTCCCCAACAGCAGCACGTTCTCCGATGGCTCCGTGCTCGGCTTAGCCAGCGGCGCCACGTTTTCCGGTGTCACATTCGGCATGGATGGAAGCACCTACACCACGACCATGCTCGGCTCGATCGACACTATTTCCTTCGCCCCGAGCACCCCATCCACCACCAGCACGCTCGCGATCAACACCACCACCGGTGCCACGCTCTCCGGTCTAGTCGTGGACGGCACTGGCACCATCACCCAGCTGCCGACTTTCACCGGCAGTTACCAGCCGAGTAAACTGATCATCACCACCTCGTCCGGCACCTATACCTACACCCACGACAGCAACGGTGTCTGGACGCTCGTGACATCCTGAGTCCCCCGGTGAGCCACCGCTTCATCCCCGATCCCGCGTCTCCGTCCGCCCGCGAGATCAATCCCGAGCACACCGCCGCCATCAAGCGCTGGACCGCCGAAGTCCTCCATCTGCCCGCCGACGCCGTGGTGACCGTCGCGGAAACCGCCTGCCTCGACGCCGGTTGTCCGCTGGTCGAAACCGTGGTCGCCGTCTTCGATCCGACCGGCACGCGCACCTGGAAATTCACCCGCCCGCGCACCGCCGTCACCAAGGCCATGGTGAGCCAAACCCTCGCCACCCCGCCCGAGTCCCGGCCCCGCTAGGAATCCAGACACGCGTCAAGCGCGGCGCGGATCGAGAGTTCGTCGAGTGCCACGCCAATAAACACGAGTTCCTGCCGACGGTCGCCGTGCGGCTCGGCCCACTGCGCGACGACCGACGCCGGCCGGTCTTCGAGGCGCGCCTTGCCGTTCTCCACAAGCGCCGCCCACCAATAGTTGAGCGTGTCGTAGCGCACCACCCCGCCGGCCACCGACATGAACTGCATCTCGTCGGGCTGATCGCGCGTCCAAAAAAATCCCTTCGCACGCAACAACCCCGGCGCGCCCGTTGCCAGCAATTGCTGGAACTTCACGCGGTCCAACGGCCGGCGCGCCTGAAACACGAAGGAAACGATCCCGTATTTTGCCTCGTGCCGCGCCGGCTCGCGCACGGGCTGACGCAACACCGCCGCGCCCGGCGCGACCGCGTTCAACGCCTTCACCCATCGCGGCGCGCCCAGCGTCGCCTTCGCATCAAAGCGCGCCCGTCCCAGCAAAAACTCGCTCGAAACCTGGCTGCGCTCCGTCCGCACGATCTCGGCCCGGGTGTTGAGCCCGCGCACGATCTCCTCGAGTTCGGCCAGCTCCGCCTCGGACGAGCGGTCGCATTTGTTCAAGAGAACCACGTCGGCACACTCCACCTGCTCCATCATCAGTTCAAATACCGGCCGCTCCCCTGCCTTGGGATTCAGCCGCTTGGGATTTTGAATTTCATTCTTCGCGGCCTCAGCCGTGAAGAAGGCTGCGTCCACCACCGTCACCAGCCCCGAGAGCACCGCGAAATCGCCCAGCGCGCGCCCGAACGGATTCTTACGGGTGAACAGCCCCGCGATGGCCGAGGGCTCGGCCACGCCGGTCGTCTCCACGAGGATGTGCTCGTAACGGCCCGAAGCGGCCAGCTCCGCGAGCGTCTCGGCCAGCTCGTCCTTCGACGAACAGCACACGCAGCCGTTGCCCAGCTCGACCACGTCGCGCGTCGCGGCGGTCTCCGCGCCCGCGCGCACGACGGCAGCATCGATGTTGAGCGCGGCCACATCGTTCACGACCGCCGCCCAGCGCCGGCCTTCGGCCTGGCCGAGCAGGTGGGTGAGCAGGGTGGTTTTTCCCGCGCCGAGGAATCCGCACAGGACCGTGACCGGCGGCTTCGTATTCATTTTCCGGTCACACCGCGACGCCGCGCGCCTTCAGGCGGGACTCGACCTCACCCAGGTCCTGGAGCAGGTCGAGCATGCGGTCCATGTCGCCGCCCAGCGTGGCGCTGAAATCGCTCTGCACCATCGCCTGTCGCGCCACCTGCACGGTAGCGGCCGCGATGTTCGTGCGCGCGTTGCCCTCGTCGAGGTGATCGAGCAGAAACTCGCCCAAAAACCGGGGCTGCTGCGTGCGATAAAGCCACGCGCCGAATTCATACAAACGCGCCCCCGCCGCGGCGATTCCCTCGGGCAGTTCGCCGCGTCCGCGCAACGAGGCCAGCCCGTCCTCGACGAGATCGCCGGCTTCCTCGAGCCGCGCGGCCCGGTCGGGGTCCTCGGCCTGCGCCCGGCCCGCCGCGAGCAGACCGCCGAGAATCACGCACAGCGCGTGACGCGTCCGCAGGCCGAGCTCGGCGACCTGCGCGTCGTTGGCCGGCAGAGTGGCCAGGAGGGAGAGCGATTCACGGCCCGCAGTCAGCGCGGCCTCCGTTTCGCCGGCCGCACCGCAGGCCTGGCCGAGGTTGAACAACCGCGCCGCCAGTTCGAAGGTCGCCGGCATGTCGCCCTCCGCCGCGAGCGGACGGAATAATTGCACGGCGTGCCGATGCGCCTCCGCCGCGCCCTCCGCGTCCTGTCGGCGTGTGCGCAGAATGCCGAGATTGGCCCAGGTCGAGGCAAGGTTGCGCTGCGCCATCTGCTGGGTGGCGGCGAGCGGCTGCAGCACGGCGATGGCGCGTTCCAGGGATTTGGCGGCGTCGGCGAGCCGGGCGGCGACCGACTCCGGGGCTTCCTTGGCTTCGTCGAGGTGCATCAGACCCACGCCGCGATTCATCCATGCGGCGCCAAGGGTGTTGCGCGGACCGTCGATGCGTTCGAGCACCACGATGGCTTGGTCGTAACTGCGCACCGCCTCCGCCAGTGCATCGCGCGAGCCAAGCCGAAACAAACCGCTGCCTCGGTTCATCCACGCGATCGCCAGGGCTTCCTCCGCTCCGGCGCGATCCCCCGCCGCGCTCAAACGCGCGATCGCCTGATCAAGGCTGTGCAATCCCTTCACCACGACATCGGGCTGGTCCGCGATCACCAGCAACCGACCGCGCCACAACCACAGCAACGCGCGCTCTTCGGCCAACGGGTCCGCCGCATCCGGCGCCTTCGTTTCCGGGATCACCTGCTCGGGGGGCATCGCCTGCAAAAGCCGGTCGCAGCCCTGCAAAGCCGCCAGCATGCGAGTGCCTTCCTGGGACTGAAACGCCTCTTCCGCCGCATGCACCGCCGCCTGCGCGTCCACTTGCATCGACTTCAAATCCTGGGGCTGCGGATCATTCATAATTGGGAAACGTCTTTGGCTGGGCCTTTTCTCCACGGCAAGAGCCAATCTAACCGAAAAAATTCAACCCCATGGAGGCCATCGCGATAACGGGGAGAGATCGATTGCGGCCTCGCCTGCCGATTTAAATGAAATTGAGACTTAGTATTAAAAAGGTTTGATCTATGTGAGATGGAGTCTCAGTTTCACCGCCTCATTCGATGAAACCCACCTCATCCGCCTCCTCTTCTCCTACTAACATGATCGCCCCCGAAGCCGGCTTGCCCCCGCTCGCCAAGACTCTCGCTTGGGTTCCGTCCCTGTTGGTCGCCGGCTCGATGGGTGCGCAAAGCGCCGAGTCCACTCCGGGCGCGGCACCCGTGAGTCATGACACCGTTGCCCTCCCGGCCGTGCAAATCGAGGCCGAGGTCCAGCCGACTCTCTCCTCCCCCAAGTTCACCGCTCCCATCCTCGACACGCCGCAAACCGTCGTCGTGATCCCCCGTGAGATTTTCGAGCAACAGGGAGCCACCACCTTGCGCGACGTGCTCCGCAACACCCCCGGGATCACTTTCGCCGCCGGCGAGGGCGGCACCGCCAATGGCGATCAGATGACCATCCGCGGTTTCGACGCCCGCACCGATATTTTCGTCGATGGTATCCGCGACGCCGGCACCTACACCCGCGACGCGTTCAACCTTGAACAGGTCGAAGTCGTCAAAGGCCCGTCTTCGACTTCATCCGGCCGCGGTTCCACCGGCGCCGCCGTCAACCTCGTCAGCAAGACCCCGAAGCTCGACACCTTCCGTGCGGGTTCCGCAGGCATCGGCACCGACGACTACTACCGGGGCACGTTCGACGTGAACCAAGCCCTCCCGGATTCTCCCGTCGCCGGCACCGCCGTCCGCGTTAACGGTCTCTGGCAGGACGCCGGCGTCCCCGGCCGCGACATCGTCGAAAACAAGACTTGGGCCCTCGCCCCGTCCTTCGCTCTCGGTCTCGGCACCGACACCCGCGCCACCCTCAGCCACCAGCACATGGAGCAGGACAACATCCCGGACTATGGCATTCCGTGGATTCCGGTGATCAATCCGACGGCCACCACTCCGGTCACATCGGTCGATCCGTCCCTCGGCCAGCCCGGCGGCCAGCCCAACGTGGACCAAAGCAACTGGTATGGTCTCGTCGATCGTGACTACGAAAAGGTCACCAGCGACGTCACCACGCTCAACCTTGAGCGCGATCTCAACCCCGACACCACCCTTCGCAACACCACCCGTTTCGGCCGCACCGATCGTGACTCCATCATCACCGCGCCCCGCTTTGTCATTTCTCCCGCCGGCGTCGTCACGCCCCAGATCCGCCGCAACGACTGGAAATCCCGTGACCAAGTGGACGACATTTCCGCCAACAACACCAACCTCACCCAGGCCTTCGAGACTGGTTTCATCGAACACGATGTTTCCACCGGCATCGAGGTGTCCCGCGAACGTTCCAAGAACCTCGGCCGCTCCTATGCCACGGGAACCGTGTTCCCTGTCACCGATGTCTTCGATCCCAACCCCAACGATCCGTTCACCGGCGTGCTCTCCCACAACGGCGCCGTCACCGCCACGCAGGCCGACACGTTTTCGCTCTACCTCTTCGACACCCTCAAGCTCTCCGAGCGCTGGCAGCTCACCGGCGGCGCCCGCTGGGATCACTTCTCGGTGGACTACCTGAACCGCACCGCCGCGCCCGCCTTGGCGACCACCCGCCTCTCCCGCACGGACGAAATGTTCAGTTGGAAAAGTGGCGTCGTCTTCAAACCGAAGCCCAACGGCACCGTCTATTTCGGCTACGGAACGTCGTTCAATCCCTCCGCCGAAGGCCTCGCGCTCACCACCGCCACCGCCCTGCTCGAACCCGAGGAAAACCGCAGCTATGAACTCGGCACCAAGTGGGAATTCTTCCACAGCCGCCTCGCCCTCAACGCCGCCCTCTTCCGCACCGACAAAACCAACGCCCGCACCACCGATCCGCTCACCAGCGCCGTCACCCTCGCCGGCGACCAGCGCGTGCAAGGCGTCGAGCTCGGCGCCTCCGGCCTCCTCACCGAAAACTGGGGCATCTACGGTGGCTATGCTTACATGGAGAGTGAAATTCTCGATTCCGCCAACGCCACCGAGGAAGGCTCCGCCCTCTCCCGCGTTCCGGAAAACTCCTTCAACATCTGGACCACTTACCGCCTGCCCTTCGGACTCACCCTGGGAGCCGGCGCCCAGTTCATGGACGAGGTTGATCGCAGCACCACCACGCAGAACCAGATCGTCCCGAGCTACTGGATCTACAACGCCATGGCCTCCTACGAGGTGAACAAAAACCTCACCCTCCGTCTCAACGTCAACAACCTCACCAACGAGGCCTACGTCGATCGCGTCGGCGGCGGCCACTACATCCCCGGCCCCACCCGCTCCTTCGTCCTCACCGCGATCTTCGCGTTCTAAAATCAGTCTCGAGCAGAGAATCCGGAGCCCGATCTCCAGCCTCCGGTTCCGTTCTCTCAACTCTCAGCACTCAACTCTCAACTTTTCCGTGATCCTCGACATCCCCAACGTCATTCCCGCCGACCAGCTCGCCGAGGTGCGCCGCCTGCTCGACTCCGCCCAATGGGTGGACGGCCGCGCCACCGCCGGCCACCAAGGCGCGCTCGTCAAAGACAACGAGCAGATCCCCGCCACCCACTCGATCGCCCGCCAGGTCGGCGAACTTATCGTGCGTTCGCTCCAGGCCAACCCACTGTTCATTTCCGCCGCGCTGCCGCTGCACATCCTTCCGCCGATGTTCAACCGCTACACCGGCGGACAAAACTTCGGCACGCACGTGGACGGCTCCATCCGCCAGATTCCCGGCACGCCCCAGCGCATCCGCACCGATCTCTCCGCCACACTCTTCTTCGCCGGCCCCGAGGAATACGACGGCGGCGAACTCATCATCGAGGACACCTACGGCTCCAAGAGCGTGAAACTCCCCGCCGGCCATATGGTGCTCTATCCGGGCACCAGCCTGCACCGCGTCACGCCGGTCACGCGCGGCACCCGGCTGTGTTCGTTTTTCTGGATCCAGAGCATGATCCGCCGTGACTCGCACCGCGGACTGCTCTTCGAACTCGACCAGGCCACCCAGCGCGTCGGCGCCGAAAAACCCGGCAGCCCCGCCGCCGTCCAGCTCGCCGGAGTCTACCACAACCTCATCCGCGAATGGGCCGAGGTTTGATCTCCGTCCGCCACCCGTATCCCTTTCTCCCTTTCGTCCGGTCCTTGGTCGTTCCGGACGATGTCAGGTAAGGTCACAGGTCAGCTGCCGCCGGGTTTGGTCGCCCGGCGGCTCCTCTTTTTTCGTCCATGGCTCTTCGCAAATTTTTCTTCTGGCTCCACCTCGTGGCCGGCCTCGTCGCCGGCCTGGTGATCGCCGTCATGTGTTTCACCGGTGTGACGCTCGCGTTTGAAACCGAGATCACCGCCTGGGCCGAGCGCGATGTCCGCCGCGTCGAGCCACCGTCGGCCGCCTCGCCGCGCCTGCCGCTAGACGAACTCATCGCCCGCGCCCGCAAGTCCGCCGACACCGAGGCCCGCGCATCCGGCGTCACCGTCTCCGCCGACCCGCGCGACGCGGTCGCCGTCAACCTCGGCCGCGACGCCGGCGTGTATTATGTAAATCCCTACACCGGCGAAGTCCGCTCCGCCGCCACGACCCGCACGCACGATTTCCTGCACCTCATGGAGGAATGGCACCGGTTCCTCGCCCGCTCAGGCGACCGTCGCCCGCTCGGCAAGGCGGTCACCGGCGCATGCAACCTCGCGTTCCTCTTCCTCGCGCTCTCCGGCCTCTACCTCTGGTGGCCGCGCGCCTGGACCGCCCGCTGGGTGCGACCCGCGCTCTGGTTCAACGGCTCGCGAGGCACGGCCCGCGACTGGAACTGGCACAACGTGGTCGGCTTCTGGTCGCTGCCCGTCCTGATCGTGCTCACCGCCAGCGGCGCGGTGATCGGCTACCGCTGGGCCGGCGACCTGGTTTACCTCCTCGCCGGCGAAACCCCGCCGGTCGCAAGCCAGTCCCCCGCCCCGGCCGCCTACGTGATCGAACGGCCCGAAGGCGCGTCCAAGCTCACCTACGCCGACGCCCTCGCCCGCATCCAAACCGCGTTCCCCGACTGGTCCACGCTCACCCTCCGCGAAGGCCTTCCCCAGCGTCGCGGTGGACCAATGCCCACTCCCACCGCACCTCCGGGCTCGGGAGCTCAACCGGCCGCCAAGCGACCAACCGGTCCCCAGCCCTATAGCGCCACGCTGCGCGAGAGCGGCCTCTGGTATCCCGCCGCCTCGACCCAATTGGTGATCCATCCGTTCACCGGTGAATTCCTGCAACGCGATGGCTACGCCGACCAAACCCCCGGACGCCAGGCCCGCCTATGGCTACGTTACCTCCATACCGGCCAAGCCCTCGGCTGGCTCGGCCAACTCATCGCCGCCCTCGCCTGCGCCGGCGGCCTCATCCTCACCTACACCGGTTTCGCCCTGAGCTGGCGACAATTTCTTACCAGAAAACCTAAATAAAAATCACTCAACCACTTTGAATTAAGCATAAAGCATAAATCGAGATACAGTCTCAAAAATCAAATTGACGGCCGCATGAGACCGATTCTCAATTTTTAATTTCACCTATGACCGCTCATCGCTCGCTCCCATCCACCCTGCTTGCACTGGTTGCCCTCACGTTCGCGTGTGCAGGCTTCTCCCTTCGCGCCGACGAAAACTACTTCGGATACTCCTACGGCTCCGACACCCTGCCCAAGGGCAAGTCCGAGATCTACCAGTGGATCACCTCCCGCACCGGCAAGGCCTCCGGCTCCTACGCCGCCCTCGATCTCCAGACCGAGATCGAACACGGCTTCACCGACCGCCTCCAGGGCTCGATCTACATCAACGCGATCAGCCACGACATCACCAACGTCCCTGGCTTCACCGACCGCAACGCCGCCGGTTTCAACGGACTTCAAGGCTCCCTCAAATACAACCTGCGCAGCGTTGACCGCGGCGGCTGGGGCGTCGCCGTGTATCTGGAACCCGGTTACAAGAAGTTCGCCGCCGCCAGCGGCGACCGCACCGACACCTTCTTCCTCGAGCCCAAGCTCATCCTTCAGCGCAACTTCCTCGATGACACCCTGATCTGGGCCACCAACCTCGGCGCCGAGTTCGAGCGCGAGCACAACCTCTTCGCCGACGAGTGGGAGAGCGAACTCGAGCTCGAGGCCAGCACCGGCCTGAGCTACCGCTTCGCCCCCGGCTGGTTCGCCGGCGTGGAAGCCGTCTTCACGTCCGCCTTCGAGCGCATGCACCTCGACGAACTCGGCGAATACGGCGTCTTCGCCGGCCCGACGCTCCACTATGCCGCGCCCCGCTGGTGGGCCACCCTCACCGTGCTGCCCCAGATCACCGGCTGGCCCGAGAACAAGGGCTCCCGCAACCTCGACAACTACGAGGCGTTGCAGGTCCGCTTGAAGGTCGGCTACAACTTCTAAGCTCCGTCCCATGCGCATCGCCCCCGTCCTGCCCGCCGCCACGCTCGCCCTCGTCGCTTCCACCTCCGGATTCGCGGCCGAGTATCTGAGCGCCGAGCAGGCCCGGGCGGCGATGTTTCCCGGCGCCGCCTTCGAGGCCGCGCCCCTGACACTGACCCCTGAACAGGCCAAGGCCGTCGCCAAGCAAAGCGGCGTCGGCCTGCGCTCGCGCGATGTGCGCGCCTGGCGCGTCTCGACCGGCGGCTGGTTCTTCGTCGACGAGGTCCTGGGCAAACACGAGTTCATCACCTACGCCGTCGGCCTCGACGCGGCCGGCGCGGTCGTCGGCGTCGAGATTCTGGTTTATCGCGAGAGCTACGGCGACCAGGTGCGCAACCCCGCCTGGCGCGCAAAGTTCACCGGCAAGACCGCGCGCTCCCCGCTCAAACTCGACGAGGACATCCCCAACATCTCCGGCGCCACCCTCTCCAGCCGCCACGTCATGGAGGGCGTGAAGCGCATCCTCGCCATCCATGAGCTCGCGCTCTCCGGCCGCTCCGCGCCCTAAGTCCGCCGCCGCGCCCGGCGGTCCCGTGCTTCGCCGCTGCCGCCCCGCGCTCGGCACGTTGGTGGACATCCAACTGTCCGGCCGCTCCCCCGCAATTCTGGAACGCGCCCTCGAAGCCGCCTTCGCCGAGATCGCCCGCTGCGAACGCGCGCTCAGCGCCCATCTCCCCGGCAACGACCTCGCCCGCCTCCGCTCCGCCCGGCCCGGGGCCACGTTGGCCGTCGATCCGCGCACCCGCGCCGTCCTGCGCCGCGCCGCCGCCCTGACCCGCGCCAGCCAAGGGGCCTTCGATCCGCGCCATGCGCCCGCGACCGGCGCACCGGCCTTTCACGCCGCATTCCGCCTGACCGCCTCCGGACGCCTGCGTGCGCTCGCTCCGCTCAATCTCGACCTCGGCGGCATCGCCAAGGGCTTCGCCCTCGACCGCGCCCTCGCCGTGCTCCGCCGCGCCGGCATTCCCTCCGTCTGTCTCAACGCGGGCGGCGACCTGCGTATCCACGGAACCGTTACCCGCCTGCGCCTGCGCCATCCGGCGGGCGGCGGGCGTTTTTTTGAACTGGGCGACCTGCGCTCCGGGGCCGCCGCCACCTCCGCGCAGACGTTCCGCATCCACCTGCGCGATCCGCGCGACGGCCGCGCCGCGCCTCGCAAGACCAGCATCACGGTGTTCGCGCTCACCGCCCTGTCGGCCGACGCGCTCACCAAAGTCGTCGCGTTCGCCCCGGCCGCGCTGGCCGTGAAGATCCTGGCCCGCCACCGCGCCCACGCCGCACTCATCGGAACCGACGGTTCGCTGCGTTGGCTCGACGGCCCGCCGCCGGCCGTCATGTTCACTGCCGCCGCATGAGCCGCCACGCCTTCCGCCTTTCCCGCCGCCACCGCTTCGCCCTCTATGGCGCGCTGGGGCTTTCCTTCGCCTCCGGCCTTTCCTGGTGGTTGTTGGACCATTTCGGGCGGATCGAAGGCGAATTTGGCGCCCTGCCCCATCCCGCCCAAGCTTGGTTGCTGCGCATCCATGGCGCCGCCGCCTTCGCGAGCCTCATCGTGCTCGGCACGTTGCTGCCCGTGCACGTGAAACGCGCCTGGCGCGCCGCCAAGAACCGCCGCAGCGGCGCCGTGATGGTCGGCCTGGTCTCCCTGCAAGTCGGCACCGGCTACGCCCTGTATTATGCGGACGAAGGCCTGCGCACCCTGGCCGGACAGATCCATTTCGCGCTCGGAATCACCCTGCCCGTCCTGCTCGCCGTCCACATCGTCATCGGACGGCGCATCACCGCGCGCCGACCGCGGTCGTTTTGACCGTCCGCGCCGCGAGTTAAACCGGCTCGAGGGAAAAGGCTTGGAGCCCGCGCGTAAGCGGTTCTATCGTCGCACGAAGTTGCTTTTCAACTCAGGTTGTTGAGCGGCGTTCACCACTCTGTTTGCTTCGTCACGGGTTATCTCTATGGCCACCGCTTCCCCCTCCTCCGGCGTCTTCGCCGAACTCACCGCCCATACCCTGCATCTCGCCGTTCTTTCGGGACGCGAGGTGGCGGCGTTGCGCACCTTTTCGACCGACGCCAAGGCCGACATCGCCGCGTTCGTCGCCGAGCATCGCATCACCGGGGCGGTCCGCGCCTCCGTACTCGGCTCGAAAAACTTCCTGCATCCGTCCGACGAGACGGAGTCCGGCTCCGTGCGTCAGCCCGCAGCGCTGCAGGCCCATCTGGGCAAGCTCCCGCACGGGTTCGCCGGCGCCCCCTTCGCGGTCGTGGTGGACGCCGCCTCCGGCACGATCCCGGACCCGACCATCGTCAGCCCGTGGGTGATCGCCGCCGTGGACACGGCCGAGATCACCTCAGCCAAGGCCGTCCTCGCCGAGCTCGGACTGGCGACCGCCCACGTCACCCTGGCAGCCCCCGTGCACATCGGGGCGGTCTCCGCCTCCCTCTCCCCGGGTGAAACCGCCTTGATCGTGCTCCCCGGCGAAAACGAAGCCCAGCTCATCTGGGTCTCCTCCGAAGGCGTCCAATCGGTTGCCACCTGCGCCGCCGGTTTCAACCTCCTGTTTGAAGCCGTGCAGCAGGGTCTCGGCCTCAAGTTCAAGGCCGCCGCCGGCAAGCTGTTCTACAACGAGAACTACGATTTCTCCGAGGCCGCCCCCAAGGTCGCCGCCCCGATCGCGGCCGAGATCCAGCCCCTGCTGGCCGGCGCTCCCGCCACCCACCTCCACATCGCCGGGCTGATCCCCGCGCAGGTCTGGCTGGTCAACGCCTTGGCCGATACCCTCGGCCTCGCCCCCTGGGCGCCCGAAAGCGCCGCGTTCTCCTCCCGCCTCGGCGTGAACGCCGCCGGCGTTTCCCTCTCATCGGCCTCCGCGAGCGTCCTGCAACTCGCCGCCGCCGGCACCGCCCAAGCCCCGTGGATCCAGCCTGCGCTCGACATCCTGGTTTCGACCTCCAAACCCGCCGCTCCCGCCCCGGCGGTGGTCAAGCCTGGGGCCGCGGTCATCAAACCCGCCGCCGCCGCACCCAAAGCCCCCGTCGCGGCGGCCAAGCCTGCGGCCCCCAAACCGGCACCCAAACCCGCGGCGCCAATCATCTCCGCCGCCCCGGTGGTGGCACCCGCCCCCCGTCCCGCTCCGGTCGCCCAGGCCCCCGTTTCCGCCTCCGCCGCCGCTCCCCAAAAGAGCAAGAATGGTCTCATCATCGGCGCGACCGTCGGCGTGGTCGTCCTCGTCATCGGCGCGGCCGCTTTCTTGAAACATTCCTCCGGCACCCAGCCCGCGGCGGCGACCCCCGCCCCCGCCGCGACCGTTGGGGCCACTCGGCCTTCGGCCGCCGACCTGTCCGCGGCCGACCCCCGCAAATTTAGCAACAGCCATTATCGCTTCGAGGTTTCCGACAAGGGCTTCATCCAGGCCCTGTCCACGCCCGCCGACGAGGTCCTCGTCGAATCAGCCGCCGGCGTCAGCCTCCAAGGCAGCTACGTCGGCACCGACGGTCGCCACAAGTGGTTCATCGTGGGCGGCGTGGACGACACCGATTACGTCGCCACCGTCAACAAATCCGTCCAGAACGGCGTCACGGTGTTCAACGTCAAAGTCACCCACCCTCGCTTCGAGCTCAAGCAGACCTTCACCTGTTTGCCGTCCTCGGTGACCGTGTCGGCCACCTTCACTCCGATCAATCTGCGCGATCCGCGCGGCGCGATCTCGGCGATCCACTCCGTGCGCCTCTCCCCGGTCGCGCTCAATCCCGCGAAACACATGAACGCCGCCCCCAACAGCTTCAGCTACGCGGTGAAGTCCGGCGCGCTGGCCGTCTCCTTCGACAACACCTCCTGGGCGCGCGACGGTGTTAACGGACGCCAGACGGTCGTCGCCGGCGAAAACAGCGTGGCTTTCCACTTCACCGATTCGACCGAGTCCTCCCGCAACACCCTCAACTACGAGATCACGGTTCCGTAAGGCCGCCCCTCGGCTCCCCCTCAACCCGCCGCGCGCGTCCGCCGGCGGGTTTTTTGTGTCCGAAAACCGCCGCCGCCGGCTCAGCGCGCCAGATGCCTGAACAAGAAATGCCCGCAGCCCGCCGCACCGGTCAGCGCCGCAGGGAAATACAACGCGGCAAACCCGAATTGCACATAGCCCAGGCTGCCGAGGATGCCCCCGGTGAAAAATCCGGCGAACAACACCACATACATGCCGGCCCGTCTCGCGTCGAAATACTCGCCCCGCAGCTTGAGCCCGACAGCGATGCCCAGATCGGTCACGATGCCCGTCATGTGCGTGGTCCGGATGACCGAGCCGCTGTAGTGCGTCGCCATCGCGTTTTGCAGCCCGCACGCCATCGCCGCCAGGCAATCGCCCAGATAATCGCCGGCCGACAGCATCCGGCTCGCCGCGATGAGCAGAACCGACTCGATCACCAGCACCACCCCGTAACGCCGCCCGAGCTTGAGCGCGCTTTGCCGGATGATCGCCGCGCTCAGCACGCTCCCCGAAAAAAACGAAAGCACCACCGCGCTCGCATACACCGCCAGCGAATACCGGTTCGTCGCCAGCTCGTTGCTCAGCACCGTGATCGTGCCCGACATGTGCGAGATCGCCTGATGATGCATCCCGAGGAACCCCACCGCGTTGACGCTGCCCGCCGTGCAGGTGAGCACAAAGCCGCCTATCAAAACCCAGGGGGGAATCGGTCGTGAGAGCATGATTACCCGCACCTCTAGCAACCTCGCCAAAACACCGCAAGCCCCGCACCGCCCGCTTGTGTCCTCGCCGTCTCGCAGGCATCCCTGAGGGCGTGAAACGGCGCCCGCTTCTTTTCTTTTTAGCCCTGCTGCTTGCCCCCATCACCCGCGCTGCGGAGGATTCCCCGGTCTTCGTCGTCCAAAACGATTCCGTCCCCGCCCCCGCCGGCCGCGGCGCCCGCGCCCCCCGGCTCACCCGGTCGCCCGACGGCGCGATTTATCTGACATGGATCGAACAATTCGCCGGGAAATCCGCCCTGCGCTTCGCCTCCTACCAACCCGCCGCGCGCTCCTGGAGTCCCGCCCGCACCGCAACCGAGGCCACAGGCGACTACGCCTTTGCGGCCGGTCCCGGCAATCGCCTCGCTTCCCTCGTCTGCGCCCGCGACGCGCTTGTTCTCGCCGAGTCCGCCGACGCCGGTGCCACCTGGGGAAAACCCGTGACCCTCGGCCTGCCCGCCACCCTCACCCCGAGTTCGCCCGCGCTCGAGTTCCTCGCCGACGGACGGCTGCTCACCGTCTGGACCGTTGAAACCCCGGCCGGCGGCGCCGAGCTCCACGCCCACGTGGTCAAGGGTCCGTCCCCAACCTCGGATCATCTCATCGAGACGCGCGTCAGCCCGGGCAGCGCTCCCGCAATCGTCGCGTTCCCTGACGGCGGCGCACTCGTCGTCTACCGCGGCTGCACCGAAACCGGCGTGCAGGACATCCGCACAGCCCGCTACAATGACAACGCCTGGCCTCCGCCCACCACCTTGATTTCCGATCTCTGGAAACCCGCCTCCGCCCCCATGGACGGACCCGCGCTGGCCGCGCGCGGCCCTCACCTCGCCGCCGCCTGGTTCACCGGCGCCGACGGCACCAGCGTCCAAGTGTCCGTCTCCAGCAACGCCGGCCGGCAATGGCTCATGCCCAACCGCGTCGACGATGTCTCCCCGCTCGGCCGTCCTTCGCTTGTCCTGCTCGACGACGGCTCCTCTCTCGCCGCCTGGGTCGAGCAAGACGGCTCCAAGGAAAGCGTCCTGCTCCGCCGCGTCTCCTCCCGCGGCACGCTCAGCGTCCCCGTGCGGATCGCGCAAGGCATCTCGGGCCGTCCGCATATCGTCCGCGTAAAGGACGGCGACGCCACGCCCGCGCAACTCCTCCTCGCCTGCACACCGGCCGCCGTGACGCCCGACGCGTCCGCCCCGTCCGTGATCACCCGACTCATCACGCTCCCCTCCCCCGCCCAACTCGCCGAGACCGACGCCTGCGACTGCGATCCGCGTCCTGAAGAGCAGCGCGGCTTCGCCCTTCAGGGAAAGATCACCGCCATCGATTTCGACGCCGGCACGCTCACCGTCGCCCATGAGGAAATCCCCGGCCTCATGAAGGCCGCCACCACCACGTTCAAAGCCGGGCCCGAGGTCCTCGTCGCCGCCCAGCCGGGCAAACGCGTGTTCGCCCGCACCGAGCGCATCGGCCCCGACTGGTGGTTGTTCGGCCTGCGCACGCTGGCCGCGCCCTGAGCGGACGCGCCCCGCTTGACGCGTCTGCTACAACTCAAGTCGCGTCATGTCGTCCCTCCGCTCCTTGCAACCGTTCGCCCGTCACGCCCGCGGAGCGCTCGCGTGGTTGCTGGCCGGAGTGGTGCTGACCCTGTCGTTGCTCACCGCGTCCCCGGCGCTGCACGAACACCTACACGCGCACGACCACGCCGTCGCGCACGGCGATGACGATGGCTGCGCCATCACCCTCTTCGGCCACGGTGTCACCACGCCGCCGCCCCTGCCTCGCATCGAAGCGCCCGCGGTCCGCTGGATCACCCCCACGCCGCCGGTGCACGCAATGTTGCCGCCGGTCGCCGCGACCGGCCTCCATCCGCCCGGCCGAGGACCTCCCTGCATCGGATAAAAATGTCGTTTGCCGGCGGCTTCCCGCGCGAAGCCCCGTGTCCTCCCGTGTCCGTTCCGCCGCGCATCGTCGCGCGCGGATTTCTCCATGCAGCCGTCCGTATCACCATGCCCATTTCGCTTCGTCTTTCGTTGTTCATCGCCGCCGCCTCGCTGGCCTCGGCTCAAACCATTCCACCACCCGCTTCCGACGCCACGGATGCTCCCGTGATGTTGGAAAACGTCATCGTCACCGCCTCTCCGTTCGAACGCAGCCAGGCCGGCCTCACATCCGCCACCACCGCGCTCGCCGGCCTCGACCTGCGCCTCCAGCAACAGGCCTCGCTCGGCGAAACCCTGGGCGCGCAGACCGGCATGAGTTCCACCTACTTCGGGCCCGGCGCCAGCCGCCCGATCATCCGCGGCCTCGGCGCCGACCGCGTGCGCATCCTCGCCAACGGCGTGGACACCATCGACGCGTCCACGACCAGCCCGGACCACGCCGTGAGCCTGGAACCGTTCCTCGTGAAACGCATCGAGATCGTCCGCGGTCCCGCCTCCCTGCTCTACGGCAGCTCCGCCGTGGGCGGCGTGGTCAACGTCATCGACCACCGCATCGAGACCGAACTTCCGTCCGCGACCGTCTCCGGCGAGTTCGACACCCGCTACAACTCCGGCGACGAGGGATTCACCCACGGCGGCCTCGTCGACCTCGCGCTGTTTCGCCGAGACGACCGCGCCGTCGTGCTCCACCTCGACGGCTTCGACCGCGAGTCCGAGGACGTCCACATCCCCGGCTACGCCGATCACTCGTCTCCCACCGACAAGGGCCGCATCTCCAACACCGCCATCGATTCCAACGGCGGCTCGGCCGGGCTCTCCTACGTGAGCACCGACTTCAACGCCGGGCTCAACTACAATGGCTTCAACACCGTCTATGGCGTGCCCAACGAGACCGACACGAGCATCGACCTGAAACAACGCCGCGTGGATTTCGCCGCCGAGCTCAAACGCGACTTCGGCGTGTTCACCGGCGCCCGCTTCAAGGCCGGCTTCGCCGACTACACCCACAAGGAGATCGAAAACGGCGCCACCGGCACCACCTTCACCAACGAGGGATTCAACAGCCGGGTCGAACTCCTCCACGAGGATCTCGGCGGCCTCTCCGGCTCGTGGGGCGCGGAGTTCAACCGCAGCGACTTTGGCGTCGTCGGCGACGAGGCCTTTCTCCCCGCCACGCTCACCGGCAACGTCGCGCTCTTCGCCTTCGAGGAAGCGAAACACGGCGACGTCACCTGGCAGTTCGGCGCGCGCTACGAGCACCAGCACATCGACGCCGACGCCTTCACCACCGCACTCGCGCTCAACGGCGTGGATACTTCGCGCACCTACGCCGCCCGCACCCGCGACGACGAGACCGTGAGCCTCTCGGGCGGGGCGATTTATAAGTTCAACACCACCTGGTCGGCCGCCTTCTCCACGACGCTCACCGGCCGCGCGCCCAACGCGCAGGAACTCTACGCCGACGGCCCGCACCTCGGCACCGACGCCTACGAGATCGGCGACGACCATCTCGCCGTTGAAAAATCCCTCGGCCTCGAACTCGGACTGCGCAAGACCGCGGGCTTTGTCACCGGCTCGTTCAACCTCTTCGCCAACGCCTTCGACGGTTACATCTACGATCAGGCCACCGGCACCACGATCGATTACACCGGCGCCGGCGACGTGCTGGATGTTTATCAATTCGTGCAACGCGACGCGCTTTTCTACGGCGCCGAACTCGAAACCCTCTGGCACCTGCATCAAGGCGACCGCCACACCTTCGATCTTAAACTCGGCGCCGACTACACCGTCGCGCAGGACGGTGATGGCCACCCGCTCCCGCGCATCCCGCCGCTCAAAGGCGTGATCGGCCTCGCCTGGACGGGCGGCCCGTGGTCCGCCGGCGCCGACTGGCAACTGGTCGCGCGTCAGGACCGCACCGCCGCCAACGAAACCGACACCGCCGGCTACACGTTGCTCAGCGCCTACGTGAACTACCGCTTCGTTTACAACCGGTTCGTATATGATGTCTTCGTGCGCGGATCGAATCTCACCGACGAGGACGCCCGCCTGCACAGCTCCTTCCTCAAGGACATCGCCCCGCTCCCCGGTCGCAGCGTGACCCTCGGCCTCCGCGCGAGTTTTTAAAAAGTAAAGTCGCCGTCAGCTCGGAGCTGGCGGCGACTATTCTTTGCTTCGGGTATAAGACCCGGCACCGCGGCTATGGCGGTTATCTTCGTCTCTTTATTACTGGCGGAGTTCATGGCCTTGCGGCCACGCCCAGACGCTACTCCGTTCCCTCCGGATTTCAGGTGGTTTTTCAAGCCGGCGCAGACGCAGTTTGTAATGCCAACCTGTCCAATCCCGGGCAGCCCGGCCTTGCTTTCGGACCCGGTTTGGGCATGGTTCGCCTCCTCTCGTTCGCAATGACGTCCGTCAACATCAACGCCCGCGCCATGATTATCGGCATGATTATTATCAGCCGCCGGCCCGGGCGTGGACGCATCGCGTGAACGAGTAATCGAATTTTCACCAAGCGACTTTCCATCCGCCCCGGGCCTTCAAGCCCGGGGCTTTTTGTTGCCCGAATTTCTCCGTCCTTCCCGTCCCTTTTTCCGATGAACACCGCCCTCCTCACCCTCGACGACGTTCTCCAGGCGCAAACCCGCCTGGCCGACGGCGTCCGCGTCACTCCCTGCGCGCCCTCGGCGCGCCTCAGCGACCTGGCGGGCATGGAGATCATCGCCAAGCACGACTACCTCCAGGCCACCGGCTCGTTCAAGGAGCGCGGCGCGCGCAACGCCCTCGCCCGTCTCTCCCCGGCCCAGCGCGCTCGCGGCGTCATCGCCGCCTCCGCCGGCAACCACGCGCTCGGCCTCGCGTTTCACGGCGGCAAACTCGGCGTGCCCGTCACCGTCGTCATGCCCCGCAACGCCCCGCGCGTGAAGGCCAACCGCTGCCACACGCTCGGCGCCCGCGTCGTCCTCCACGGCGACACCTACGACGAGGCCTCCGTCCACGCCCACGCGCTGGCCGCCGCGCACGGGCTGGCCTACGTCCACCCGTTCGACGACCTCGCGGTCATCGCCGGCCAGGGCACGCTCGCCCTCGAGGCGCTCCTCGCCGAGCCCGACGTGGACGCGTTCGTCGTCCCCGTGGGCGGCGGCGGTTTGCTGGCGGGCGTCGCCACCGTCGTAAAAGCGCTGCGGCCCGACGTGCGTGTGATCGGCGTGGAGCCGGCGCATGCCGCCGGACTCGCCGCCGCGCGCCAGGCCGGACGCCCCGTGCGCACCGCCACGCTGCCCACGCTGGCCGACGGCCTCGCGGTCGCGCAGACCGGCGCGCACACCTTCGCGCATACGCAGGCCTTCGTGGACGACGTGGTGACCGTGAGCGAAGACGACCTCGCGCTAGCGTTGCTCGCCGCGCACGAGGCCCATGGCGTGTCGTTGGAAGGCGCCGGCGCCACCGCACTGGCCGCGTGTTTAAGCGGACGCCTGCCGTCGCTCGCCGGTCAACGCGTGCTGGTCGCGCTCACCGGCGCGAACATCGATCCGGCCAACCACGCGCGGGCCTTGCGCCGAGCCCGCGTGCTGCGCGAGGAGGTGGTCGCCTGAGGTAGGGCGGGTTATCCCTAACCCGCCTCAACCCGCGCGCACGTCCGGCGCGTTAAGGATAACGCGCCCTACCTTACTCCGCGCCGAAGACCGCCTTGGCGTAGTTCTCCGCGCTGAAGGGCTGCAGGTCCTCGGGCTGTTCGCCGAGGCCGAGGAAATAGATCGGTAGTTTCAACTCGCGCCAGATGCCCACGATCACGCCGCCGCGGCTGGTGCCGTCGAGCTTGGTCATGACCAGGCCGGTGATGCCGAAACTCTTGTGAAACACGCGGGCCTGCTCGATGGAGTTGGTGCCGAGCGAACCGTCCACCACCAGCCACGAATGATGCGGCGCGGTCGGGTCGGTCTTCTGGAGCACGCGGCGGATCTTCGCCAGCTCGTCCATGAGGTTGCTCTTGGTGTGCAGGCGGCCGGCCGTGTCGATGATGAGGTAATCGCAGCCGCGCGCCTTGGCGGCCTGCATGGCGTCGAAGGCGACGGCCGCGGCGTCCGCGCCGGTGTGGCTGGCGACGATCGGCAGGTCAAGGCGCACGGCCCAGGACTTGAGCTGCTCGACGGCGGCGGCGCGGAAGGTGTCGCACGCGGCCAGCATAACGGACTTGCCGTCCTGCTTGAGCAACCAGCCGAGCTTCGCCGACGTGGTGGTTTTGCCGGAGCCGTTGACGCCGATCATCACGATGACCGTGGGCGCGGCGGGAGCGGCCTTGATCTCGGCCTCGCTGCCGGCGAGCACGCGCTTGAGCACCGCGGAGCCGATGGCGGCGGCCTGCTGGCCGCGCAGGTCTTTGTCCTTCCGATAAGCCTCTTTGATCTCGGCGAGGATCTCGTTGGTCGTGGCCACGCCGAAGTCCGCGGTGTAGAGCGCCTCTTCCAGCGTATCGAGCGAGGAGGCGTCGATAGAGCGTCCGCCGAAGATCCCGTGGGTCTTCGCGCTGATAGCGGCGACCGTCTTGGCCAACCCGTCCTTAAACTTTTTGAAAAGACCGAACATGTTTTATCTGGAAAGCTGGAAATCAGGAAACGATCCGGCCGGGAGAGACCCGTTTAATCGTGAGCGGAGTGGCGGCGAAATTAAGAATGAGGCCATCTGGAATATTCGCGGCCTTCATCTGCGCGCGGGCGATGACAAAGAAAATATCCTCCAAATCACGGACCGCCTTCATCTCAACCAGCATCACCCCTTCGACCAGCAGATCGAGTCGGTGCTCGCCGACCTCGACTCCCCGGTGAAGAACTTTCACGACCTTCTGTTGCTCAAACCGGATACCGCGGGCCGTCAGCTCAACGGCCAGGGCATTTTCGTAAACCGACTCCAAAAATCCCGGCCCCAGCGCGGTATGCACGGCAATCGCAGCTTCGATTACCCGGCCGCTCAGCTCCCTGTTGCCCAATTCCGCCATTTCCAGTTTTCCAGCTTTCCAGATAAAAACCTACTCCGCTTTTTCCACCTTGCGGGAGTCGCGGCCGAGCTGGTCCTTCATGCGGTCGAGGATACCGTTGATGAAGCGCTTGGCATCGAGGTTGGAGAACTGCTTCGACAGATCGATGGCCTCGTTGATGGAGACGACCGGCGGGATGTCCTTGCGGTAAACCATCTCGAAGATGGCGAGGCGCAGGATCGCCAGGTCGATCTTGGCGATGCGGTCGAAGTCCCAGTTGTGCGCGAGCCCTCGGATGCGGCCGTCGATCTCGTCGATGTGGTCGATCACACCGTGAATCAGCTCCTCGCCGAACGCATAGTGCTCGCGGGGCTTTTCCTGCGTCGACAGAAACGTGTGAATGTCGTCCGACAGGTTCGCGGGCGTGTTCAGGCTCCACGCGAAGAGATACTGCAAGGCGGCGACGCGGCCTTCACGGCGCTGGGCAAAAAGGGCTTTGTTGCTGCTCATTTGGAAAGGTGTTGCTTCAGCGCGGCCATCTCCAGCGCGGCGGCGGCGAATTCCCGCCCGCGGTTGATCGGGCCGGTCGCGCGGGCCTCGGCCTGGGCGAGATTGTTGACCACGATCACGCCGTTGATGACCGGCACGCGGGTGTCGAGCGACACGCGCATCAGCGCGGCGGCCACGGCGTCGCCGACCATCTCGTGGTGGTTGGTGTCGCCGGCGATCAGCACGCCCAGGCCGATCACCGCGTCGAAGCGCCCGGAGGCGGCCAGTTGCTGCACCGCCCAGGGAATCTCATGGGAGCCGGGCACGCGCACCGTCTCGACGGCCGCGGCGGGCACTCCGGCGGCGACCAGCGTGGCGGCCGCCCGCTCGACCAGCGCGTCCACCAGCCCGGCGTTGAAGCGGGCGGCCACGATGCCGATGCGCATACGGGCACCGGAAACGGACAGAGGCGAGGGAGCGTCGAGACTCATGTGAAAGAAGTGGAAGGGACAGGTGTGCGAAGCCGGAAGCGCCTCGGCAACCTATTTTCCGCCGACTGGGACGACCTCGACGATCTCCAGATCATAGCCGTCGAGACCGACGACCTTGCGCGGGCTGTTGGAAAGGAGGCGGATCTTCCGCAGGCCCAGCGCGGTGAGGATCTGCGCGCCGATGCCGTAATCGCGGAAACTCATGCCCGCGCCGTGACGGGCCGCGAGGCGGTCGATCACGTCGGCGCCGCCCTGCGCATGCTCCATGTAAAGCACCACGCCGCGACCGGCGCGGGCGACCGCCTCCAGCGAACCGGTGAGCGTCGCATGGCTGTCGGTGCCCGCCTGACGGAACAGGTCGCCGAGCAGGTTCTCGCTGTGCACACGCACCAAGGTCGGTTCGGCATCGAGCGCACCGAGCGCAAACGCCAGGTGGTGGCGGCCGTCGAGCTTGTTGCGAAAAACATGCAGCATGAAATTGCCAAACTCGCTGGCGAAGGGCCGCGTGCACACCACCTCGACCAGCTTGTCACGGCGATGACGGTATTCGATCAGGTCGGCGATGGAGATGAGCTTGAGGCCGAACTTCTGCTTGAACTCGATCAACTGCGGCAGGCGCGCGACGGTGCCGTCGTCGTTGAGAATTTCGCAGATGACGCCGCTCGGATGCAGCCCGGCGAGCGAGGCGAGGTCGACGGCCGCCTCGGTGTGGCCGGCGCGCTCGAGAACGCCGCCGTCCTTGGCGCGCAGGGGGAAAATGTGGCCGGGCTGGACCAACGCCTCGGGCTTGGCGTTCGGGTCGGCAAGGATCGAGACGGTGCGGGCCCGGTCGTAGGCGCTGATGCCCGTGGTGATGCCCTCGGCGGCGTCAACGGAGACGGTGAACGCGGTTTTGTGCGACTCGCGGTTTTCCTGCACCATCGGGTTGATGCCGAGGCGGCGGAGCTGCGCGCCGGTGGTCGGCACGCAGATGAGGCCGCGCGCGTGGCGGATCATGGTGTTGACCATCTCGGGCGTGGCCTTCGACGCGGCCATGACGAGGTCGCCCTCGTTCTCACGGTTTTCGTCGTCGGTGACGATGATCATACGCCCCTCGGCGATGTCCTGGATCGCGGCTTCGATGGAATCAAACGGAGGGGACACGGGATGCGTCATGGGAGGGAAACCGTCAGTCGGCGCCCGTCTCATGTCAATCTGCCCCGCGCCCCGGCCAGAGGGGGAGGCGACTCAAAAGCTTGTCGTTGGCACGGGACCAGCGACAGTGCGGCTGTCCATGCGTTTTCGCATCACCCACCACACCCATTACCGTTACGCCGGCTCGGCCTCCGAATCGTTCATGGAAGCGCGGCTGACTCCGACCACGGACGATTCGCAAACCCTGCTTTCCCGCGAGCTCACGACCACGCCGGCGGCCAACATCCACAGCTACACCGATTATTTCGGCAACACCGTGGAGACCTTCTCCATCGTGAAACGCCACCGCGAACTCGTGCTGGAGAGCGTGTGCGACGTGGACACCACCCCCCTCGCCCCGCCTTCGTCCGCACTCGACATCAGCGTCTCCGAGGCCCGCCAGCTTTACCGCGGAGAGAAGCTGAAACTCTTCGAGTTCCTCATGCCCTCCGAGGCGATCGCGATCGGCCCCGAGGTCAACGCGCTCGCCAACAAACTCTTCAAGCCCGGCGATCCCCTGGGTCCGTCCCTTCTCAGGTTGAACAACTGGATCAAGACCCACTTCCGCTATCTCTCCGGCTCGACGCAGATCGACACGTCCGTGTCCGTCGCGCTCAAGCAGCGCAGCGGCGTGTGCCAGGATTTTGCACAGGTGATGATCGCGGTGCTGCGCTCGGCGGAAATCCCCGCGCGCTACGTCACCGGCTACATCGAGACCGAGACCCAGCGCAAAGCCTCCGAGGCCAAACGCGCTCCCGCGCTGATCGGCGCAAGTGAAAGCCACGCCTGGGTCGAGGTGTTCCTGCCCGGCGGCTTCTGGTGGCCGCTCGATCCGACCAACGACTGCGTCGCCGGCGAGCGTCACGTGAAGGTCGCCTGCGGCCGCGATTACCACGACAGCACACCCACGCGCGGCGTGTTCAAAGGCACGCACACCGAAAAACTTTCGGTGGCGGTGGTGATGCAGCGGCTTTGACCGCTTACTCCGCCTTCGGGTCGTTCAGCTTGCGCAGATCCACGTTGAAGAACTCGACCGTCTGGTCGTTGGCGTCGAGTAACGTGACGTAGGCGGTGAAGTTCAGCGGAGGGAGGGCGACGGGCGGGGAGACCAGCGCCTTGCCGGTGTCGTCGGGCTTGAGCAGCGTGCGAACCTCGCCCTTGCGGGTGGTCGGCAGCCAACGGGCAAACGCGCTGGCGACATCCACCGCGACGGGCTGTTTGTCCGCATCGTAAAACTTCAGCACGAGACGCACGCCGTCGACCGTCACGCCGATAAAGCTGCCGTTCTTGCGGGGGATCTCGATGCCGGGGATCTTGGCCGGCTCCTCCGTCGGAGCCTTCGCGGGCTTGGCCGGCTTGGAGGGTTTGACGTAGGTTTGCGCGACCAGCGGAACGACCATGCCGATCGAGGCGACCATCAACAGCGACTTGGCGACTGCGGTGTTGAACTTCATGGGATCAGTGTGGATTCCCGCCACGCCCACCGCAAGCGTCGCGCGGTAAAGAATGCGTGAAGCCTGCCCCATATACTTACGGCGCGTGCCCCGATTGGCCCAGACGCTTCAAGAGGACGGTCCGCTGATCTTCAACCTCCCAATAGTTCTTCTCAATGTTCTGGAACGCCGGGAACGCCATCTGCAGAAGCAGGCGCCCCGATGGATTTTTGATCTGAAACCCGCCGAGTTGCCCGGTCATCGAGGACTCGTTCAGCTTTTTAATCCCGGCCAGATCACGCGCCCGGGCGAGCTCCGACATTTTCTCATAGGCATCATGCATCCGGTTGGACGTCGCCTGCGGATTGAGCGTCACGCGGCGCACCAGACCCGACACCGCGTGGAGGCAGCGCATCGGCCAGCGTTCAGCGGATCTACCGGCGGAAACACCGATCCGGGACATCGCCTCGGGAGTCCCGAAGTAATTGATCACATCCATCAGGACGAGCCGCTTGGCCCCCGCGCTGGCGTCCTTTCGCTCGGCCAGCAGCGCGGTGAAGCGGGACTTCGCCCCGTCGGACACCGACGCATGGCCCAACACAAACTCCGCCGTCTCCAACGCCTGCCGCTGCACGACGAGTGCAATCATCCCACGCACCAAGGTGCAGGACGCCGGTTCGAGACGCAGGCCCACCGCATACACATCCGCCACCATCGCCATCGCTTCATCGCCATCGCCGTCGAGCGCCTTCAAGGCGGCGATTGCCAGCGCGTGTTGCGAATAGGCCCGCACCGGCGCGAAACGAATAAACGGCTGGTCGGCGCTCTTGCCCACCCGATCCCCCAAAACGGGCAACGCCGCCATCTCAGCCCACCACGCGCGCACCTCGGCGAGTTCTTCCCAGTTGGCGGCCAGCTCCGTGCGATGAGCCTGCAAATACGCGGTCAATTTTTCGCCCTTCTGGCCAAACTCCAGCTTCCGGCTCGGCGGGGTGAACGTCTTGGACCCGTCCACGCCCGGCGTATATCGCAACGTCAGCAGATAACTGGAGGCGTCCTCGCTGCGCCCCGCCATGGCTGCATGGTTGCGGGCGACGCTCGGCGCGACCGACTCGTCCCAACCCAGATAAACCAGCGTCCCCGCGACAACGACCGCCAGCGCGAGTCGGCGGACGGGCGTGAGCCACCCGCATTTGAGCGCCTCACGCCTCAGCACAAAAAGTCCCATGAGACAGAGCAGCACGGCGCCAAACTGCAGAATCGGCAGCACTTGATTCGCCGCCTCCTGACCCGAGGTATTGAGTTCACGTAAAAACGCGCGAAACCCGAACCACCCCAAGACACCCGCAGCCAGCACGCCAACCGCGATCAGCACGCGCCAGACACGCCGGAACGGCATCCGCCAAAACAGAAAAATCGTCAGCAACGCCCACCCCGCGACCAAACCCGCAAAGCCGGCCTCCATGTGCGCAGGATTGGGATTCACCGCCAAGGCCGCGGCCAGCCACACCATCGAGCCGATGCCTGCGAGAAGCACCATCAAGCCATAGTCAAAACCCGCCACGCCGATCCGAACGAGCCGCGCCAACCAGGGAGATGTTGTCATGAAAAAATTAAGATTTCGCCCGCGCCTTCAGCTCCCGCCAACGCGCCAGCCGTTCGGCGATCTTGGCCTCGGGGCCGGCCAGCTTCGGCGTGTAGAGCGCGAGCGGCTTTTCGAGATAATCCTGTCCCGAAATATTCTCCGGATAATCGTGCGAATAACGGTAGCCCTTGCCATGGCCGGCCTGCTTGCTCGCCGCCCCGCTTTTATCGCGCAACGCCAGCGGTACCGCCTGCACCGGCGCGGTCGCCAGCGCCTGTTTCGCGGCGGCCAGCGCCAGCGTGGCCGAATTGCTCTTCGGCGCGCAGGCGATGTGCAACGTGGCGTGCGCCAAGGCATACTCGGCCTCGGGCAGACCCACGAAATCGCACGCCTGATGCGCCGCCACCGCCAGCGGCAGCGCCAGCGCATCGGCCAGCCCCACGTCCTCGCTCGCGAGGATCACGAGCCGCCGCGCGATGAAGCGCGGGTCTTCGCCGCCCGCCAGCATCTTCGCCAGCCAATACATGGCCGCGTCCGGATCGCTGCCTCGACAGCTTTTGATGAACGCCGAGATCGTGTCGTAGTGCTCGTCCTCGTCGGCGTCGTAGCGGATACGCCGCTCGCGGGCGAAAACCTCCAGCTCCTTTTCGGTGACGGGCGTGCCCTCGGGCAACGACAGCACGATCACTTCGAGGGCGTTGAGCGCTCGGCGCAGGTCGCCGTCGCAGAGCACGGCAAGATCGGCCAGCACCTTGGGATCGGCCGAGCTGCCGCGCGCGCCGAGTCCGCGCTCGGTGTCGGCCAGCGCGCGCGCCAGCACGCCGGCGACGGCGGTCGTGGGTAGCGGTTGCAGGCGGAACAGGTGGCTGCGCGAGAGCAGCGGCGGGTTGACGTAGAAACCGGGGTTATGCGTGGTCGCGCCGATCAGACGCACGTAGCCCTCCTCGACGTCGGGCAGCAGCAGATCCTGCTGTGACTTGTTGAAGCGATGCAGCTCGTCGATGAAGAGCAGCGTGGGCGTCTCGGGCGTGCGCCGCGCGGTGGCGAGGATGTCGCGCAACTCGGCCACGTTGGACATGACGGCGTTGATACGCACGAAGCGGCTCTGGGTCTCGTTGGCGATGACCTCGGCGAAACTGGTTTTCCCGCAGCCGGGCGGACCATAGAAGATGAGGCTGCCGAAACGGTTGCTCTTGATCAGGCGCGTAAGCAGTCCGTCGGCCTGGGTGAGGTGTTCCTGGCCGACGATGTCGGCGAGCAGCCGGGGACGCATCCGCGCGGCCAGCGGCTGCGCCGCCGGACGCACCTTCGCGGCGGGCACGGGGGCGGCGGCTTGTCCAAAGAGATCAGGTTGGTCGGCGGACGGCATGATTCGAAACCACTAATGGGCACTAAAACGCACCAATGAAAACCCTTTCATAAATTAGTGTTCATTAGTGGCGATTAGTGATTCCAAATCGAGCTCATGACCCGCCGCAGCCTCGGATATCGCGCCCCGCTTTTATGGGTGCTGCTGCCCTTGATGGCGGGACTGGTCGCCGGGAAACTCCAGTGGCTGCCGCTTTCGCCGGTCTGGTGGGCGGCCGCGGGCGTTGTTTTCATCGGCGTCGCCCTCGGCTGGCGGCGCGCGTGGATTTCCGGCCTGTTGCTCGGCGTCTTCCTGAGCGGCGCGGCCCTCTACGAACTGCGCCGCGACCGCCTGCCGGATTGGGATGCGCTACCGCCGCGCGAAGTGCGGGCGATGCTGGAGATCGACCGCGTGTTTCCCCCGAAACCCGGCATGAACACCGTGGGCGGACTCGGCCGTCTAGTGTCGACAGAGACCCATCTCGCCGAGCTGGCCGGACAATCCGTTTACTTTTCCATCAGCATGAAAGGCGATGCCGCCGCGCCCATCCCAACCGCGCGCCTTCGGGTGATCGGCGTGCTGCAGACACTGGAGCGCAATCCCGCCGGCGGCACCTTCGAGGATTACCTCGCCGCGCAAGGCGTGAATTTCAAACTCACCCGGACGCGCATCCTCGAGGAAGTGAAACCCGCCGGAGCGTATGCGCGGTTTTGCGACGCGACGCTGCGGCGGTTCAACGCGATTCTCGGTCGCGGGATTAGTGCCCATCCGCAAGAGACCGCGGTGTTGCGCGCTATGCTGACGGGGCAACAGCAGGAGTTGGACGCGGGACAAAAGGACGTTTTCCGCGAGAGCGGGACCATGCATCTTTTCTCGATCAGTGGTCTGCATGTGGCGGTGATTGCAGGCGTGATCATCGGCGTGCTGCAAGTCATGCGTCTGCCCGCCGTGCTGCGCGTGGTGGCGGGTGGCGTTCTGCTGTGGCTGTATGTGGACGTCACGGGCGGGGCGCCCTCGGCGGTGCGGGCGTTTCTGATGGTGATGTTTTTGCATGCGTCGCACGTGCTGCGCCTGCCGGGCAATCCGTTCTCGGCGCTGGTCGCCTCGGCGGTATGCGTGCTCGTGGTGCAGCCGATGCAGGCGTTCACCGCCAGCTTCCAACTGAGCTATGGCATCGTGGCCGCCTTGTTGCTGCTCGGACTTCCGCTGGCCGACCACTGGATGGAACGCGGAGCGCTCTTTGAACAACTGCCCAAGGTCTCGTGGCGCTGGTATCACCACACGACGGACTGGTTGTGGCGACAACTGCTCGGCGCCCTCGCGATCGGACTCGCGACGACGGTGGTGGGCGCGATCAGCGGCGTGGTCATCTTCAAACTGCTCACGCCGGTCGCGCTGGCGGCCAACCTCGCTCTGATCCCGCTCGGCTCGCTGGTGATCGTCTCGGGGTTCCTGGCACTCCTGGCCGGGCTGGTCGGCCTCGGTGGACTAGCGGTGCTCCTTAACCACGCGAGCGTGGTGCTGCTGCTCGTGATCGAGAAAGGCGTGCGCTTTTTCGTCGGGCTGCCAGGCGCGTATCGAGCGGCGGAGTTTACGCCGGAGTGGTTCGGCTACGCGGCGTTCGCGGGTCTGCTCGGCGTGATCCTGTTCGGCTATGCGAATAGCTGGGAGCGAAAGCGCGGCGGCTTCTGGGTCCCGTTCGCCTATACGCTACTGGTGCTGATCGCGGGAATGCGGTTCATCGTGCCGCCCGCCTGAATCCTATCCTGTTTTAACGCAAAGGCGCAAAGACCGAGGAAGAACGCAAAGACCGAAGGCTGTTGAACTCCGGATTCTTTGCGATCTTGGCGGCTTGGCCTTGGCGTCTTTGCGTTAAATCCAATCGGGATTTTTCGGTGGGCTTGATTTTCAGGGGCGCGGGCGCACGGTCGGTTTTATGAAAAGCGCCTACGAACTCGCCATGGAACGCCTTGCCAAGTCCGACCCGGACGGCGGCGCCAAACTCACGCCGGAAAAGAAGGCCCGGCTCGCCGAGATCGACCTCGTCTACAAAGGCAAAATCGCCGAGCGCGAGATCTTCCTCAAGAAGCGCCTCGATGAAGCCCTGGTCGATGGGAAGCTGTCCGAGGTCAACACCATCGGCGACCAGATCGTCAGCGAGCGCGCCCGGCTTGAAGAGGAGCGCGAGGACGAAAAGGAACGCGTGCGTCGCGGCAAGTAAGCCGAAGGCTTACTTCACCTCGTCAAGCCGCTTCCAGTCCACGCGATACTTGGTGTAGGTGTCCTGCGAGGCGGGCGGCGGACCGCCGGCCGCGGGCGTGACCATGGGCTTGCCGTCCTCGGTGCCCGGGCCGTTGCGGCGGAAAACGAAGCGGTTGATTTTGTCGAACGTGGTGCGCTTTTCCAGCGTGGGCTGGCGGCGGAACTTGGTGTTGTCCGCGTCGTTCATCCGGCTCTGGTATTTGGTGACCTTGTCGAAGGTCTTGATCTGGTCGCCCTCGGGCTGGATGCGGGCCTTCTCGCCGTCGTGGCGGTTCATCTCGCGGTCGCGCACCTCGGGCTTGGGAAAATCCTTCCGGTCGATGATGGTTTTTTCGCGTGTCTCGGTCACGTCGATGGGGGCGCGTTTGTCGCCCAGCGTGGAGTCCTTGCGCTCGATCTTGTCCGGCGCGTTGAAGCGCTGGTCCTGCACGTGGTCGTTGCGGAAAAAGGTGCGCTGGTTGGTCTCGCGTTGCGGGGACAGCGGCGTGTCGGCCTTTTCGGGCGTGGGGTCGAGCTGCTCGTTTCGCTTGGACGCGTCCACGTCGAGCTTGGTGTCCGCACGCAGCGCAGGCGGCAGCACGGTCAGGGCGACGAGGAACAGGGGTAAGGCGGACCGCATAACGGGATAGGGAAACAACCAAGTCTGCCGGGGGCGGACAAGGCTTATTCCGGCTCGGCGGTGCCCTCGACAACCCACTGGCGGGCCTCGGGCACTTGCACAAAGAAGGCGCGAAGCACCGCGCTCAGGTGCTCGGCATAGCGATAATGGGCACCCATGCCCGTGCGCAACTCGGCCTCGTAGATGAACTTGTCGGCGTGCGTGCTGTGCTCGAAGGGGGTCTGTGCGCCGAGCAACAACGAGTAAACATACGCCGGCGAACCGCGTTGCATCAGCTCCTTCGTCAGCGCGGCCTGTTCGTCGAGGAGCGACTGGTGAGCGGCGTGGGTGATTTCGGGCGGCAGGTAAAAACCGGCCTGGATGAGCGGCGTGTAGCGGTGGCCGGTGCGGTGGCGGTTGAGGTCGCGCAGCTCGGCGACGGCCATGTTGTTCCAGGCAAAGCTCACGCGCATGCGGCGGGTGGCGGTGCCTTGGTAACCGTAGCGGTTGGCGCGGTGGCGGAGCGCCTCGGCCACCGGTTGCTCTTCGGTGAGGAAGGGCGGCGTGCTGCGGTCCACGTGAACCCAGACGTCGTCGGCCAGCGGCGCGGTCGAGAGGCGTGCGAGGCCGAGGCGGAGGGACGCGGCGAGTTCCTGCTGCGCCTGTTCCTGATAGGATTTTTCGGCGGAGCTGTGGCGCATGAGGCGCGGGGAAATTTTGATGAGCTCGCTGCGGATGAGCGCGGCGGCGGCGCGGGCCTCGGGATGCGGCATCGAATCGAGCTGCTTCACGGTGGCGGCCCACATGCGCGAGGACTGGACGAGGCCGACGTTGGTGCGCGTGGCCAGCGGGATGAAGTAGCGGGCGCGGTCGAGCGCGTAATTTTTGCGGATGCGAGTGACGACGGCGGGCTTGGCGTCGGCAGGCACGCGCACGCGATCGGGCTCGGCCGTCCCGAGGGCGTCGAGGCGGGCGTATTCGGCGTTATACGCGGCGAAGGATTTCGCCATGAGCGCCTGCCAGCGCGGCGCGAGATCCTCGGGCATGCCGATCTCGGCGGCGGACGGCAGGTTGTCCGCGTTCATCGTGATGTAGCGGGTGGACGACTCCTGGCCGTCGGCCATCTGGGCGATCTCAAACAGCTTATACGCGAGCCACATCGAGATGTCGTCGAGGGCGATGGCGAGACCGCCGGTGAGACCGCCGATGGAGGCGTGGCCGTAATCGACGAACTTCAGGATGCGGTCGATGGAGGCGTCGGGATTGGCGATATCGACCTTTTCCAGAATGGCGTGGATGCCCTCGTTGCTGCGCGAATAGCGGGCGAGGACGGAGGCGAGCAGCTCCGGCGTGACCTTGGGCAGGTCGGCGGCCGAGGGAGGAGGAACAAGGGCGAGGCCGGTAACTTTCATCGGTGCCAAGATGGCCGCAAAAACCCGCGGAAAGCGCAAGGGCGCTGAATGGGGAAATACGCGAATGAGTATCGCGGAAAGAAACACCGCAGTTACGGGGCCGAGGGAGCCGGGGCGGTTTGAAAAATTCGGTGTTTCCGTCCTCCCGCGTTTCCGTGATGAACTCCTTCATGAAATCCCCGCTCCCCTCCCGGATTCTTTGGCTGGCCGCCGCGTTGCTGTCGGCGGTCTCACTGGCGGCCCAGGCCGCGCCGCGCGCCGCGCATGTGTTCATCGTGAGTTTCGACGGCGGCAAACCGGCTGTGATCGACCAAAGCGAGATGCCCTTTTTCAAAGCCATGGCCGCCGAGGGCGCGCACACGTGGACCGCGCAGACGATCATGCCGAGCATCACCCTGCCCTCGCACACCTCGATGCTCACGGGGGTGACACCTCTCAAGCACCACATCCTCTGGAACGACTGGAAGCCCGAGCTCGGGCTGGTGAAAGTGCCTACGATCTTCAGCCTCGCGAAGGAACACGGCGTCGCGACCGCGATGTTCGTGGGCAAGGTGAAGTTCCGCCACCTCGACCTGCCGGGATCGGTGGACACGTTTGTGTTTCCCCTGCCCGTGCTGCCGGCCGACGCCCAGGCCGCCGAAAAATCCAAGGTCGAGGCGAAACCCGTCGCCGAAGCCTTCGCCGCCGCGCTCGCGGGCGGCCTGAAACCCGGCCTTTGTTTCATCCATTTTTCCGACACCGACACCGCCGGACACAAATACGGCTGGGGCTCTCCCGAGCAGATCGCCGCCTTCGCCCGCTGCGACGCCGCGCTGAAGATCGTCGTGGACGCCCTGCGGAAATCCGGTCTCGCCGATTCGAGCGTGGTCATCCTCACGGCCGATCACGGCGGCCACAACCTGCCTCCCGAACAGATCAAGGCCAACCCCACCGGCCCCAAGGGCACGCATGGCCAGGCCATTCCCGACGACCTCAACATTCCGTGGATCGCCTGGGGCAAGGGCGTCAAAAAACACCGCGCATTGACCGCGCCGATCGGCACCTGCGATACGGCGGCGACGGCGCTGTGGCTGCTGGGCGTGCCGGTCCCCGAGAGCTTCGACGGCAAGCCGGTGACGGAGGCGTTCGAGTAATATCCCCGGATATTCGAAATCACCACGGATCGCACAGATAAGCACGGATCGATCCGTGTTTATCCGTGTGATCCGTGGTGAGTGCTTGATTGTTTTTGGGCGCAAAAAAGCGCCGGGCGTTTCGACCCGGCGCTGAGATCAAAAACGGCGGCTGCGGTTTACCGCGAGAGCAACCACTCGCCGAGGGCGCCCTGGTAGAAGCCGAGGACGAGGGTGGCGACGGCCAGCGAGGCCAACGTGACCCCGGCCATGAGCCCCACGCGCGTGCGGGCCGGACGGGTGTCGGTCTCGCCTTCGAGCAACGGAGCGGTCCAGGTCTCGAAGTAAGCGGCCTTGATCCAGCCGAAGTAGTAGTAGATCGAAATCACCACGCCGACGATGGCGATGGCGAGCAGCGGGTAGAGGCCTGCCTTGAAGGCGGCGATGAAGATGAAAAGTTTACCCATGAAGCCGGCCAGCGGCGGAATGCCGGCGAGCGAGCCGAGGCCGATGGCGAGCACCGCTCCGAGGAACGGGTGGGCCTTGGCCAGGCCGGTGTAATGCTCGAGGTCCTGGTCGGCGTCGTTCGCGCCGGCGAGATGGGTCATCACGCCGAACACGGCGAAAGAGGCCAGCAGGTAGGCGAAGAGGTAGAAATACACCGCGCCGGCGGCGAGCGGCTGGCTGCCGGCGGCGATGACGGCGATGAGCAGGTAACCCGCGTGCGAAACGCCGGAGAGGCCGATGAGGCGCTTGACGTTGTGCTGCGTGAGGGCGGCCAGGTTGCCGAAGAGGATGGTCGCGCCGGCCATGACGGAGAGCACCGGCACGGTCAGGTAGTAATAGGAACCGAACACGCGCTGGGTGAGGATGAGCAGCACCGAGAAACCGGCGGCCTTGGAGGCGACGGCGAGGAAGGCGGTGACGGGGGTCGGCGCGCCTTGGTAAACGTCGGGGATCCAGATCTGGAACGGAACCGCGCCGATCTTGAAGGCGACGCCGGCGAGCACGAAGACGATGCCGACGCTGGCGAGGAAGTTTTGCGGGTTGGACTCGAGGAACACGCGGAGCGCGTTGAAGTTCATCGAGTCGGACGAGGAGCCGGGGAGCGTCGGGTTGCCGGCCACGCCGTAGAGAAGGACGATGCCGAACAGCAGGATGGCGGAGCTAAGAGCGCCGGTGATCAGGTATTTGAGGCCGGCCTCAAGCGAGAGCGGGCTGGTGCGGAAATAGCCGACCAGGATGTAGAAGCCGACGGTGACGGTTTCGAGGGCGACGAAGAAGAGAACGAAGTGGTTGCTCTGCGCGAGGAGCATCATCGCGGCGGAAACCACCATGGTGATGGCGAAGAACTCGATCTTCGGCATCTTCTGCTTCGCGAGGGCGACCACGCCGAGGATGCTCACGAGGATCGAGCAGAGCATGAAGAAGACGCGCATGAACTGGCCTTCCTGCGTGTGGCGCAGGAGTCCGCTGAATGTCTCGTGGGCGACGAAGTTCACGCCGCGAAGGTTCCACAGGAAGCCGATCAGCAGGCCCAGCTGGCCGACGATGGCCAGCGTGGGGATGACGGCGTGTTGCTTCTTCGGCAGGAAAACCTCCAGCACGAGGAGAAACAGGGCGAGGCAGCCGAGGGAAATCTCGGGGGCGATGGCCGCCCAGCGGTTGTCGGCGGCAGCCTGGATGAGTTCGGGAGACATGGGTCGAAATTACAGGATTACTTGCCGGCGACGGCGGGAGCCTTGGCGGGATAGACGACCTCCAGCGCGGCGTTGAGCGGAGTGGAGAGCGACTTGGGCCAGAAACCGATGAAGAAGAGCGCGACGATCAGGATCAGCGCGGGGATCTTTTCGGACCAGCGGAGATCGACGGCGGGCTTCTCGGCCAGCACCTTGGTGAGGGCCTCGGTCGGCTGGCCGAAGAACACCTTGGCGGCGGCGCGAAGGCCGTAGATCGCGGAGATCACCACGCCGGAGACGGCGAGGACCGTGAGGGTCTTGGAGAACGCCCAGGCGGCGACGAAGATCGTGAGTTCGCCCCAGAAGTTGGCGAGACCGGGGAGACCGATGCTGGCCATCGTCGCGGTGACGAAGAACGCGGCGAGGACCGGGGTCTTCTGGGCGAGTCCGCCCATTTCGGTCAGGTCGAAGGTCTGGGTGCGGTGATAGACGCTGGTCGAAAGGAGGAACAGCAGCGCGACCGAAAGGCCGTGCGCCACCATCATGAGCACCACGCCGCCCGCGCCGACGGCGGAGAGTGTCGCGACGCCAAGGAACGCATAGCCCATGTGCATCACCGAGCTGTAACCGACCATCTGCTTGAGGTCGCGTTGGGCGATGGTGATGAAGCCGATCACGAGGATGTTGCCGGCGACGGCGAGCCAGGCGAGCGGCTGGGCCCAGTGGGCGGCGCCGAGCGGGAGCAGAGGCACGGCGATTTGGACGAGTCCGTAGAGACCGAACTTTTTAAGGACGCCGGCGTGGAGCATGGCGGCCGAGCTGGGCGCGGCGCCGTAGCCGAGCGGAGCCCACGTGTGCAGCGGCCAGAGCGACACCAGGATGCCGAAGCCGAACATCAGGAGTCCGAAAATGACGTTCTGCGTGTGGTTGTGGATGCCGGCCTGGAGGATCGTCTGGCGGAGCGTGATCAGATCGAAGTTCTCCGCGCCGCTCTTGTAGTAGATGGCGATGAGACCGAGGAGCGAGAGCATCGCGCCGGCGGTCAGATAGATCGTCATCTTCATGGCGGCGTAACCGCGGTCCTTGCCGCCCCAGACGCCGACCATGATGAACGTCGGGATGAGCGCGAGTTCGTGGAAGAAATAGAAGAAGAAGATGTCGATGCTGGCGAACACGCCCATCAGGCCGGCCTGCATGACGAGCAGGAGGGCGAGGTAGGTCTTGATGCGCTCGGCGCCCGACTGGATGGCGTAGAGGCCGGCGGCGAGGCCGACGAGACCGGCGAGCACGAAGAGAGGGAGCGCGATGCCATTGAGGCCGAGCGAGAGCTTGATGCCGAGGCTCTGAAGGCCGGTCGCATAGACCTCCTTGAACGCGTAGCCGTGATCCTGAACGGATTCGGGAAAGTGATACCACACGTGGAGGGCGATCAGCGCCGGCGCGAGGAAGCCGAGGGCGGCGACGACCTTGGCCGCGCGCGCCGGCAGGCCGGCGGAGATCACCGCCGCGGCCGCGAGGGGCGCCACGATGGAGAGCAGAAGAAGATGGGAGAACATGACGTTGAAAGGGAGGGTTCGCGGTTAGTTGAGCCAGCCGCCGGCGAAGGCCCAGAGAATGGCCGCGCCCGCCAGGAACCAGTAAACATAGGCGTGCAGGCTGCCGGTGTGCAGCGCCCGTGCGCCGATGCCGAGCAGACCGGCGCCGCCGCCGATGAGGCCGCGAATGAGCGCGCCGGAGATGAAGATCTTTTCCAGGAATTCGAGCAGCAGGGCGAGGCGCTGCTGGAACTTGGCGACATACCAGTTGTAGGCGCCGTCAAAGGAAGCCTTGAGCACGGCGAGGAAACCGAACGCGGCAGGCGCCTTCGTTTCCAGCGAGTCGGTCGCGGTGTTCTGGTAGAACGCGTAGGCGGAGCCGGCGCCGATCAGAAGGATCACGAGGCTCATCGCAATGACACCCAATCCCTCGGCATGCGGGATCTGCGAGATGACACCGTCAAAGCTGTGTCCGTAGATGCTGAGGCTTCCGTGAGTGTAGCCGCCCACGATGGCGAGCGCGGCGAGCACCACCAGCGGAAGCGTCATGCTCAGGCCGCCCTCGTGGGCGTGCGCGGCATGGTCGCTGCGGGGAGCGCCGTGAAACACCAGCTTCCACATGCGAACCATGTAGAACGAGGTGAGGATGGCGGTGATGAAGAGGATGATGAAGACCGGATAGTTCTTCTCCTCGGCGAGGTGGAGAATCGCGTCCTTGGAATAGAAGCCGGAGAGGAACGGCAGGCCGGCGATGGCGAGCACGCCGATCGTGAAGGTGACGTAGGTCAGCGGCATCTTCTTGGCCAGGCCGCCCATCTTGAAGATGTCCTGCTCGTGGTGACAGCCGTGGATGACGGAGCCGGAACCGAGGAACATGAGGGCCTTGAAGAAGGCGTGAGTCGTCAGGTGGAACATCGCGGCGCCGGCGCCGGCGGTGATGAGGACGAGCTTGCCGGCCTGGGTGTCGGGAACGAGTTCCAGGCGGCCGAGACCGAAGGCGGTCACCATGTAGCCGAGCTGCGAGAGCGTGGAGTAAGCGAGGACCTTCTTGATGTCGCTCTGGGTGATGGCGCAGAGCGCGGCGTAGAGCGCGGTGATCGCGCCCACCCACGTGACGATGTTCAGCGCGATCGGAGCGATGGCGAAGAGCGGCTCCAGACGGCACAGCATAAAGATACCGGCGGCCACCATCGTGGCGGCGTGGATCAGGGCGGAGACGGGCGTCGGGCCTTCCATCGCGTCGGGCAACCACACGTGGAGGGGAACCTGGGCGGACTTGCCGATCGCTCCGCAGAAGAGAAGCGCGGCGATCAGGTTGGCGGTCACGCCGGTGTTGGTGGCGGTGGCGATCTCGGTCAGGTTGACCGTGTGGAAGGCGTAGTAGCAGCCGATGATACCGAGGAGGAAACCGAAGTCGCCCACGCGATTGACGATAAACGCCTTCTTGGAGGCGTCGGCGGCGGACTGCTTCTCATGATAGTGATTGATGAGCAGGTAGGAGCTGAAGCCCACCAGTTCCCAAAAGATGAAAATCATGAACAGGTTGTCCGCGAGCACGATGCCGAGCATCGAGAACATGAAGATCGAGAGGCCGCCGAAGTAGCGGGCCTTGGCCGCGTCGTCGTGCATGTAGCCGAGCGAGAACACGTGGACGCACAGGCCGACCACGCCGACGATGGAGATCATCAGCGCGGAGAGGTCGTCGAACTTGATGCCGAGCGTCAGCGTGAAGTTGCCGAGCGTCAGCCACGTCGCGGAGGCGTTGACCGCGGCGTCGCGGAATCCGCCGAAGGCGAGCGTGAGGCCGCCCGCGGCCACCACCGCGGCGGTGAGCGTGGACACGAGCGAGGCGATGGAGCCCGCGCGGCGCAGGAACAGGGCGATCACGAGGGCGGACGCGAGCGGCGTCAGCAGCGTGAGCAACGCGATTACAGTGGGCGAATAGCCGAAAACAGAGGGAGTCACGTTGGGAAAGGGATCAGTTTTTCAGCGCGTTGAGCTCCTCGACCTGGATGGTCTGGCGGCGGCGGAAGAGGGCCACGATGATGGCGAGGCCGACCGCGACCTCGGCGGCGGCGACCGTGAGGATGAAGAACACGAAGACGTTGCCGTCCATCGTGCGGTTGAAACGGGAGAACGCGACGAGCGCGACGGTCGAGGCGACCAGCATGAGCTCGAGGCACATGTAGATCACCAGCGTGTTCTTGCGGAGGAGCACCCCGAAGAAGCCGATGGCGAAGAGCACGGCGCTGAGATAAAGGTATTCGTTGATTCCGACGGTCATTTGACGTCCTCCAGGCCTTCAAACTTTTTGCTGAGCACGATCACGCCAAGCATGGCGATCAAGAGAAGGAAACCGACGATCTGCACGGGGAGCAGGTAGGTCGTGAAAAGCTGTTCGCCGTAGGCCCGCAGGCTGGCGCCGACCGGGACGAGCTCGGCCGGGGAGGCGGTCGCGAGGGTCTCCTGGCCGCCGCGCTGGACGAAGGTCAACAGACCCAAGGCCAGCAGCGCGAAGCCGAAGGAGGCGGCGACGATGGTGGTCTTTTTGAAGGGCTTGCGGTCGCCACCGTAGGTGTCGAGGAGCATCACGATGAAGAGGAAGAGCGCGACGACCGCGCCGGCGTAGACGAACACCATGAGCGCCGCCAACAGGAAGGCGTCGAGGAGCACGAAGATCGAGGCAACGCCGACGAGGCTCACCAGCAGGCAGAGCGCGGAAGCGATGGTGTTTTTGTTCAACACCACCGCGAGCGCGGAGCCGGCGGTCAGCGCGGCGAAGAAATAGAAGAGGATGTCGGGAGACATGGGCGGAAAGTGAAGTAGTGAGTAGCGGGTAGTGAGTAGCGGGTAGTCGGAGGAGTGGGTGGCGTTTTAGGTGGTTCGGTATGCTCGCTACTCACTACTCGTTACTCGCTACTTCGAAGATCAATGCGCGTTGCCGTGTTCTTCGGCGGCCTTCTTTTTGTCCCACTTGAAGTGTGCGTCGGGGAGCGTGCCGCCGAGCTCGTAGAGCTTCTCCTTGTTGTTGACCATCTCGGCACGGGTGTAGCCGGACATGGAGAACTGGTTTTGCAGCCAGATCGCCTCCTCGGGGCAGACCTCCTGGCACAGGCCGCAATAGATGCAGCGCAGCATGTCGATGTCGAAGGCCTTGGGGGCCTTCTCCACGTGGGCGGTCGGCGCGTCGGCGGGAATTTCGCCGGGCGTGATGCGGATGGCCTTGGGCGGGCAGACGAATTCGCAGAGCTGGCAGGAGACGCACTTTTCGCGTCCGTTGGGATCCTTCACCAGCGTGGGCACGCCGCGGTAACCCGCGGGCAGCGCCGGGCGTTGCTCGGGATATTCCAGCGTGAGCGGCTTGCGGAAGAAGTGTTTCAGCGTGGTCCTCAGCCCGCCGACGATCTGCGGGATGTAGGTGCGCTCGGCGAAGGTGAGCGGTTTGCGTTCGACTGGGATGACGGCCATGGCGCGGGAAAAAGATTAAGGTCGAAGGTTAAGGTTAAGGGCCGATCAACGATACAGCAGCGCCATGCCGATGGCGTAGGCGACGAGGTTGGCGATGGCCAGGGGCAGGAGTTTTCTCCAGCCGATCGCCATGACTTGGTCGTAACGGAAGCGCGGGAGCGTCCAGCGCACCCACATGAAGAAGAAGATCATCGCGAGAACCTTGCCGATGAAGATGCCGATGCCGACCACGCCCATGACGACGGGCAGCTGCGCGAAGTGGAGGTGGTGCGCGAGATCGGAGAGCGTATACCACGGCAGCGGATTCCAGCCGCCGAAGAAGAGGATCATGAAAATCGCCGAGCCGACGAGCATGTGGCTGTATTCGGCGACGTAGAAGAGCGACCACTTGAAGGCGCCGTATTCGGAGCCGAAGCTGTTCACGAGGTCGGCCTCGGACTCGACGGTGTCAAACGGCTGGCGGTTGGTCTCGGCGAAGAGGGCGACGAGGAAGATGAAGGCCGAGAGGGGCATCAGGAAGATGAACCAGGCGCCGCCGAGGAAGCCGGGCTGGGATTGGAACTCGACCACGCGGGCGAGGCTGAGAGAGCCGGTGAAGGAGCCGGGAGCGTCGGTGGCGAGCGGGCCGTTGGTCCAGAGGAACACGGGCAGCACGGAGAGCGTCATCGAGAGCTCGTAGGAGATGAGCTGGGCCGAGGCGCGGATGCCGCCGAGGAAGGGGAACTTCGAGTTGGAGGACCAGCCGGCCAGGATGACGGCGTAAACGCCGAGCGAAGAAACCGCGAAGACAACCAAGATGCCGAGGTCCACGTTGGCGAGGACGAGCGGGACGAGTTTGCCGGCCGAGTCGATGTAGGCGCCGAAGGGAACGGCGACCACCGTGGTGAGCGCGGGGATCATCGCGATGATCGGGGCCGCGATGAAGTAGAGCTTGTTCACGTGGCCGGGGACGGCGTCCTCCTTGAAGACGAACTTGCCGCCGTCGGCCGCGAGCTGGAACAGGCCGAGGCGCTGCAGCACGCCGATGCCGGGAATCCAAGCGAGGATGGGCGCGATCGTGCGGTTGGGACCCGGGCGGTCCTGAATCCAGGCGGCGATCTTGCGCTCGGCCATCGAGCACGCGGCGGCGATGGGGAACATCACCAGCATCACGGCGAGACCCTGGACGACGAGGCGGATCCAGAGGGGAATTTCGAAGTAGAAGTCGAACATGGCGGCGCGGCTGGGTTAGACGGTCGCGGCGGCGGGCGCGGCGGGTTTGAAGTGAAGGGTTTCGCCTTCGACGAAGGGCAGTCCGGCCCAGGGCGTGGAGTCGAGGAGGAGGCCGGTCTCGGGGATGTTCTTGTAGAGCATCGTGGCGAGCGCGGGCACCTCGGCGGCGATCACGGGCCAGAGCGTGCCGATCTCGGCGGCGGGCGCGGGAGCACCGAGGGCGGCGATGAGCTTGGCGAGAACCGCGAGATCGTTGTGCGCACCGGCGAGCGCGGGGACGGCCTGGATGAACTTCTGGATGCGGAACTGCTGGTTCACGAACGTGCCGGCCTTTTCGAAGACGGTGACGGTCGGGATGACGACCTTGGCGGCGGCGCTGGTCGTGTTGGCGTGGGTGCCGAGATAGATCACGGCGACCTTGGCGAGCTGCGCGGCGGTGAGGCCGGCGGCGGTCAGGTCTTCGCCGATGGAGACGATCGCTTTCACCTTGCCCGAGTCGATGTCGGCGGCGAGCGAGGTGAGCTGCGCGGAGGGCAGCGCGGAGATGAGGCCGGTGACAAGCGCACCGCGGACGTTGGGATTGCGGTCGGCGGAGATGAGAAGCTTGTCGCCCGGGGCGGTGCGGCTCACGAGGGAGACGGAGGCCTTGAGCGCGGCGGCAAGTTTCTTGGTCAGGAACTGTTCCTCGACCGAGCTGCGACCGGAACCGACGACGGCGATGGAGCCGGCGAACGCCTGCAGAACGTGAGCCGCTTTGACCGTGAGGTTATCCAGCGCGATGTCGGACGTGAGGCGGTCGGCGGACTGGACCTGCTTGTAGAGCACGCGGCCGGAGTCGGCCATCCAGGTGTCGTTGACCTCGTCGTTGCGACGCGGGGTGATGCGGTAGATCACGCCTTCGCGGGACCAGACGACGGAGTTCACGCCGACGGAGGACTCGGTGCAGAGCGAGTTGGTCTGCTTGAGGAACCAGACGCGCATCTTGAAACGGAAATCCGTCGAGGTGAGCGCGCCGACCGGGCAGATATCGACCGTGTTGAGCGAGTAGTTGTGATCGAGCTTCTTGTCGGGATGGCAGGTCAGCGTGGAGTAGCTGCCGCGGTCCACGAAGCCGAGGACGTCCTGGCCGGCGACGTCGCGGGAGAAACGGATGCAGCGCGAGCAGAGGACGCAGCGTTCGTCGTCGAGCGTGACACGAGGTCCGAGCTGAGTGCGCTTGGGTTTGACGTTCTTCTGCTCGACGAAGCGGGAGTAGCCGCGGCCGTAGCCGGTGGCCTGCTCCTGGAGTTTGCATTCGCCGGCCTGGTCGCAGATCGGGCAGTCGAGCGGATGGTTGATGAGGAGGAACTCCATCACGCCTTCGCGGGCGTCCTTCACCATCGGGCTGGTCGTCTTGACGTGGAGGCCGGGGGAAACGTTGGTGCCGCAGCCGATCTGGGGGCGCGGGATCCAGTTGATCTTCTGCTTGCCGGTGGCCGGGTCCATGATCGGCGCCTTGGTGGCGGGATCGACGGCGGGCATGCCCATCTCGATGAGGCACATGCGGCAATTGCCCACCACGGCGAGCTTCGGGTGGTAGCAGTAGTGGGGCACGTCAACGTTCACGAGGCGGGCGGCTTCGATGACGTTGGTGCCCTTGGGCACGGCGATCTCCTTGCCGTCGATGTTGACGGTGACGAGGTCGGGTTTGGCGGGCTGGATCATTGCGGGAAAGGAAGAAGGTGGATCAGACGAGGACGCGGCGGTCGGCGGGGAGGGTTTTCTTCACCTCGGAGTAGGCGTCGAACTCGTCCTTGAATTTGATGATGAAGCTCTGGGTCGGCCAGGAGCAGGCTTCGCCGAAGGCGCAGATGGTGCGGCCGGGGATCTGGTCGGCCACGCTCTTGAGCAGCGCGCCGTCCTGCGGACGGGCGTCACCGTGAACCATGCGGGAGGAGATTTTCTTCATCCACAGGGAGCCTTCGCGGCAGGGCGTGCACTGGCCGCAGGACTCGTGGGAGTAGAACGCGTTGATGTTGGCGAGGGCCTCGACCATGTTGACGGTGTCGTCCATGACGATCACGCCGCCGGAGCCGCCCATCGAGCCGATCATCGCGAGCGAATCGAAATCCATGGGAACGTCTTCCACGCCCCAGTCGTAATCGACCATGTCGGCGCCGACCTTGCGCTTGCCCTTGTAGCGTTCGCCGAACTTGAGAACCTTCGCGGACGAACCGCCGGGGATGACGGCCTTGAAGGTGCGACCGGGGAGCGGACCGCCGCAGACGTCGTTGAGGAGCTGGCCCATGGTGATGGTGCCGGCGGGGAACTCGTAATAGCCGGGACGCTGGACGTGGCCGGAGACGCAGAAGATGCGGGTGCCGGTGTTGCCGGGCGTGCCGATCTTGGAATACGCCTCGCCGCCGTGCTCCGCGATATACTTCACGTGGCAGAGCGTCTCGACGTTGTTCACGATCGTCGGGCACTGGTAGAGACCGAGGACCGCGGGGAAATACGGGGGCTTGATGCGCGGGTTGGCGCGCTTGCCTTCGAGCGACTCGATGAGACCGGTCTCCTCACCGCAGATGTAAGCGCCGGCGCCGCGGTGGACGTAGATTTCGCAGCTGTAGCCGGTGCCAAGGATGTTCGGGCCGACGAAGTTTTTGGCGCGGGCTTCGGCGATGGCTTTTTCCAGGATGCGGGCGCCCTCGGGCATCTCGCCGCGGATGTAGATGTAGGCCTGCTTCACGTTGTTCGCGAAACAGCTGATGATCGTGCCCTCGATCAGCTGGTGCGGATCCTGGTGCATGATGTAGCGGTCCTTGAAGGTGCCGGGCTCGGACTCGTCGGCGTTGACGATGAGGTAGATCGGCTTGCCGCTCTTGCGGTCAACGAGACCCCACTTCACGCCGCAGGGGAAACCGGCGCCGCCGCGTCCGCGGAGGCCGGATTTTTTGACCTCGTCGATGAGCTCCTCGGGCTTGCGGCCGACGGATTTTTTGAGGACTTCGTAGCCACCGTTGCGGAGGTAGCACTCGATGTCGTTGGTGTAACCCGGCTCGTCGATGTGCTTGAAGATGATGCGTTGTTGGGCGGGAGCAGACATGGCGATGAGCGTAAGGGTTACTTGCGGGCTTTGGCCTCGGCCTTGATCTGGTCGGAGAGCTGTTTGGCTTTGGTGACGTCCACCTTCTCGTGGAGCGTTTCGTCGATGAGGACGACGGGGGCGGTGCCGCAGGAGGCGAGGCACTCGACGAACTCGACGGTGACTTCGCCGTCGGGGGAAATCTCGCCGCGGTGGGTGCAGAATTCCTTCTCGAAGGTTTCGCAGGTCTTGTAACCGCCGCTGAGGGCGCAGGAGAGCGTGCGGCAGACCTTGATGTGGCGGCGGCCGATGGGCGCGCGGCGGAACATCGGGTAGAAGGTGACGACCTCAAGCACGTTGATGGGCTGGAGCTCCAGCTTGGCGGCGATCCAGGTGATCGCCTCCTCGGAGATGTAACCGGCGTCCTCTTGGATGAGGTGCAGGAGCGGCAGCGTGGCGCTGCGCTTCACCGGGTAGTGCGTGATGACTTCGTCAATACGCTGGAAGGTTTCGGGCTTGAGATTCATTTCGGCTGAAAAGTAGCGGGTAGTGAGTAGCGGGTAGCGAGTAGGTCGGATCGCGGGATGCGGGAGTTTTTTCAGGTGGTTCGTATGCTCACTACTCGCTGCTCGATGCTCGCTACTGGTTCGTGGTTTACCGGTCGCACTCGCCCATCACGAAGTCGAGGGAGCCGAGGATGGCGACGACGTCGGAGAGGAGGTTGTTTTGGCAGACCTTGGGAAGGATGGAGAGATTGCAGAAACTGGGGCTGCGAATCTTCATGCGGTAAGGCACGCCGCCGCCCTTGCTGATGATGAAGAAACCGAGCGCGCCCTTCGGGTTTTCGGCCTCGAAATAGACTTCGCCGGCGGGCATCTGCGGGCCTTCGGTCACGATCATGAAGTTGTTGATCAACTCCTCCATCGAGGTGAGCACCTTGTCCTTGCGGGGGGCGAAGATCTTGCGGGCGTCCTCGGCGAACCAGGCGCCTGAGGGCATGTTTTTGACCGCCTGGCGGACGATGCGCACGGACTGCTTCATTTCCTCGCCGCGGCAGAGGTAGCGGTCGTAGCTGTCACCGGTCACACCGACGGGGACGTCGAACTCGTATTGTTCGTAGCCGGAATAGGGACGGTCCTTGCGCAGATCGACCGTGACGCCGGAGCCGCGGGCGTTGGGACCGGTGAGGCCATAGGCGATGGCGTCGGCCTTCGTGATGATGCCCACGCCGACGGTGCGATCCATGAAGATCTTGTTGCGGGTGAGCATCTCCAGCATCTCGTCGAGGATCGGGAGGAACTGGTCGCAGAAGGCGAGCACGCGGTCGCTCCAACCCGCGGGCATGTCGCGCGAGATGCCGCCGATGCGGGTGTAGCTGGTGGTGAAACGGGCGCCGGTCAGCTCTTCGAAGAGCTTGTAGAGTTTTTCGCGCTCGGTGAACTGATACATGAACACCGTCCAGGCGCCGGTATCCATGGCGAAGGCGCCGAGGCCGAGGAGGTGCGACGAGATGCGGGCGAGTTCGCAGCAGATGACGCGGATGGCTTCGCAGCGCGGCGGCACCTTGAGGTTGGCGAGTTTCTCGACGGCGATGGCGTAGGCGACGTTGTTGGCGAGCGGGGCCAGGTAGTCCAACCGGTCCGTGTAAGGCACGAACTGGTTGTAGGTCATGTTCTCGGCGATCTTTTCATCGCCGCGATGCAGATAGCCGAGGACGGGGTCGCAGTGCGTGACGGTCTCGCCGTCGAGCTCAAGCTGGAGGCGGAGCACGCCGTGGGTGGAGGGGTGCGACGGGCCCATGGCGACCGACATTTTTTCGGTCTCAAACTCAGCAGGGGCGGCAGACGCAACCTTGGCGGCGCTGTCGGAGAAAACGTGTTCGGTGGCCATCGGAAAAGGGATCTGTGGTCGGTTAAGGAAGGCGCGGCGGGCGGGTTATTCGGACGCGGGTTTTACGCGGCGTTCGGTCCAGCTCTCGTCTTTGGCGCTCGGCTCGGCATCGGTCAGGTTCATCTCGCCGGACGAAGCGACGAAGGGACCGCCCATCATCGGGGCGGGCTTGGCGGTGGCCTTGGTGATCTCGCCGACTTCGAGGTCGGGCAGCGGCGTATCGATACCGGCCAAGGGGAAATCCTTGCGCAGCGGATGATACGGATAACCGTCCCACATCAGGATGCGGCGGAGATCGGGATGCTTCGAGAAGATGATGCCAAGAAGGTCGTAGGTCTCGCGCTCGTGCCAGTTGGCCGCGGGCCAGAGGTCGCACACGGTGGGGGCAACCGGCTCGGCATCGCTGGTGCAATCCGCCGCCACGCGCAGGTAAGCGCTGCTCTTGGTGGAGAACAAATGCCAGAACACCGTGAAGCGCGGCGAGGCGTCCACGCCCCAGTCGGCGGCGGTCACGTCCACCAGGAAATCGAAGCCGTGTTCATCGCGGAGCGATTTGAGCACGGCCGGCGCCTCGGCGAGAGGCACGTTGATGGCGGGATGGTCTCCGCTCGCGCGCGGGGCGATCTGGGGGAACTTGCCCTGAAGGGCGGCGGTGACATCGGCAGACGCGGTCATGGGTCGGTTTGGTCGTTGGTAAGTGACTGAATTACGGGCGCTTGTTCGCGTCAGGCGGAGGCCAGGAGGTTGCTGGCGGACGGTTCGCGACGGATCTTGGCCTGCATCTTGATCAAGGCGTCGAGGAGGGCCTCGGGGCGCGGAGGGCAGCCGCTGACATACACATCGACCGGGATGATCTGATCGACGCCCTGCAACGTGGCGTAGCTGCGATACATGCCGCCGGAGGAGGCGCAGGCGCCCATGGCGATGACCCATTTCGGCTCGGCCATCTGGTCATAGATGCGGCGGACGTGCGGGGCCATCTTGTAGGTGACGGTGCCGGCGACGATCATGCAGTCGGACTGGCGGGGGGAAAAACGCATGACCTCGGCGCCGAAACGGGCGATGTCGAACTGCGAGTTGCCCGAGGCCATCAGCTCGATGCCGCAGCACGCCAATCCCATGGGCATGGGCCAAATCGAACTGCTGCGCAGCCAGTTGATCACCGCGTCGGCCTTGGTGACGATGACTTCGCCCTCAATCTTCGTGTTGTAAGCCAGTTCGTTGTTAGCGGAAACCATGGTCGTAGGTCGTGGTTAAAGGTCGTAAAAGGCGAAACCGTAGCACCCGGACGAGGTCGCGCAAGACGCATTTCGGAAACGCAACCCGTATGAGCACGTGTTGCGCCGAAGTTCAGATTTTCGCCATTGACCCGTGCGAAACGAAACCTCTTCCTCTGCCCCTTCGCTCACCGGACGCGTCTTCGAAAGAAGGCCGGCGGGACACTCAAGGAGGGGTGGCAGAGTGGTCGAATGCGCATGATTGGAAATCATGTGTTGGCGCAAGCCAACCGGGGGTTCGAATCCCCCCCCCTCCGCCATTTTTTAACAAAAAACCCGGCCTTTATCGGCCGGGTTTTTGCGTTTTTCACTCTTCGGACGGCTCAACCCGCGGTCCGGCGCCGTCCCAACCACGCTCCCATCGCGCCGATCACCACCAGCAGGCCCATGCCGAAACCCATGCCCGACCGCCGCGCCGGGGCGACGTCGAGGCTCAGTTCCAACGGCTGGCCGCCGTCCACCTGCAGGCTGCGCGTGAAGGTCAGCACCTGGCCTTTTTCCGGCAGGGTCACGTCGATCGCGCCCGGTGCCGGTTCGGCCGCCAGTTGCTGGTCCACGATCCGGCCGGCGATGCCGCGCAAGGCGCTGTTTTCCTCCGCCGTGTTGCCCATGAGCAACTGGTCGGCCTGGCGCGGATCGTAGTTCATCCGGCCTTGCAGGAACGGATTCAGGCTGGCCGCCTGCTCCAGTTGCACGTTCTTCGCCCCGTCGGCGCCGCTGTTGTCGAGATAGAGCTTCTGGCGGCGGGTGTTCAGGCCGAGCACCGCCTGCTGGGTCTTGAGGGCGCGCAACTGCACCCGCGCGTCCTCGTTGGTCGCCTGGTCGAGCGCGTTGGCGTTGTAGGCGCGGTTGAGCACCTCGCCCGCCTGCTGCTGGTCGCCTTTCTGCAACAGCACGTTGGCCTGCGCGATGAAATCGTTGGCCTCCTTTACCTTGGCCTCGCGTTTCGAAACGACGAGCGACTGGTAATCGCCCAGCCCAAAGCTGCCCGTGATCCGCTCCTCGCGCAGTTGCAGGCCGCCCGTGTAGCCGTCGAGCGCGTAACCCTGCGGAATCACCACGCGCCACGACACGTTTTCAAGCGGCACGTTCAGCCCCGGGCCGCGCAACGCGATCCGGCCGTCGCGGTCCTTCGTCACCGCATACACAAGGCGCACCGTCGCCTGACGCCCCGCCGCCGTGCCGGGCGCTACGTGGAAGAGATACGCGTCGCCCTCCCGCACCACCGCGACGCTTTCGCCATTCACGAAGGTGTTGAACAGCCGCGAGCCCTCCGGCAGCCGCACGCGCAAGGTGCTTTTTTCAACCACCTCGACGCGCAGTTCCGCCGCGGTCAGCGACGGCCCCGTGGGCGAAAACACCGTGGTCAGGTCGCCCTGGGTCACGCGCAGCTTGAGCGCGTCGGCCACGTCGTGGCGGCGCACCGCGACCGTCAGCGGTTTCTCCGGCTCGGCCACGCGGAAGGCCAGCGCGGGCACGCTGCGGTCGCCGCGATCCTGCAACACCGCGGGCACCGCCGGCCAGTCCACCCGCTGCCAGCCGCGCGGGATCTCCGCCGCGTCCAGCTCCAGGCGACCGCCGCCACGCACCGCCACGAACTGCATCGCCTGCCGCGTGTTTTCAAACACCGGGGTCGCCACCGACTCCCTGCCCTGCTCTCGCGCGGCCTGTCCCTGGAACTCGATCTGCACGTCGGTCTCGCCGACGATGCCGCGCTGGAAACGGATCTCCCAACGCTCCGGCTCGCCCGGCACCGCCGTGAAATCCCCCACCGCCGCCCCGGTCGCCCGCACGGTCTTGGCCTGCTCCGCGGTCAGCCCGGGCAACCGCACCCGCAACGTCTTCACCGCCGCATTCTCCACTTTGTAACGCAGCGCGATCCGCGTGAGCGTCTGGCCTTCGCGCACGGTCACTTCCTGCAACGACTGCACCGTCACCCACGGCTCGAGCGCCTCGATGCCGACCGCCAGCGACCAGTCTTCCTGCAACAACCGGAACGCCAGCGAGCCCGGCCTTGTGTTGCCCGTCGTGCGCGGATCGAGCTGCGACACATGCACACGCTCCATCGCCTGCAGACGCAGACCTTTCTCCGGCACGAGTTGCAACTCGCCCGTCTGCCGCGTCGCCTCGCGCATCCGCACGCGCGGCACCGTCCACGACGCCTGCGCCGCTGGCGCCGGCCCGGCCAGCGTCAGTGCGAACGTCTGCTCGCCGATCGTGCGACCGTTGAGGTGCAGCGTCACGATGCGCTTTCCGCCCTCGGTCGCCTCAGTCCAGTGGCTCAGCGCCGGTCCGCTCAACGCCTCGACCTCCAGCCCCTCGGGCAGCGCGAAGCCGAGCTTGAACAACCCCACGCGGGTGATCGACACGTTCAGATCCGCCGCCAGCACCAGCCGGTCCGCGCCGAGCGAGATCACCTGCTTCGTCGCCACGCGCACCTCCGGCGCCACCGGGGCGACCTTCAGCGTCACTGCGCCCGCGTCACCGCCGTGCCTATACACCTGTTGCAACACCGCCAGCGGCTGCCCGTCTCGGCCGCGCGGCAGCAGGGTCGCGTCAAAATCCTCCGTGTTCACCGGCGACAATCCCTCGGCCTTCACGCCTTCCGGCTGCGCGTCGCCGCCGAACGCCAGCGCCACCATGCCGACTTCGCCCGCCGTCCCGCGCACGCGCAGCGGACGCAACGTGAGGTCGTAGGGCAGCGCCGCCGTCCCGCGTTGAAACTCCACCACAAAGCTGAACGTTTCCGCCTGCGCCGGCTCGATCGCGACCTGCAACCGTCGCGTCGCCGGATCAAAGCGCCACGCGCCCGCCGGTCCTCTGCCCACCTCGCCCACCGTGAAGCCTTCCGGCACGTCGAGTTCCAGCGACGACACCCGGCCCTGCACCGGACGCACCGTCACCTTCGCGTAGCCGTTGACCACGCCCGGCCCGGGAACGAAGAGCGCCGACGTCTCCGCATAAAACCGCGTCTGCTCCGTGGACAGATTTCGCTTCCGCGGAGTGAACCGGATCTCCGCCGCGCCCGTCGGGCCAAGCACCAGCGTCGCGCCGCTGCGCCCCTCGGCGATCCCCGGCGTCGGCGTCACCCGCATCGCCATTGGCGAACCAAACTCCCAGCCGCCCTGATCCAGCAGAATCGAGACGCGCTGCACCGCCGCCGAACCGGTCGGCAGCGCCAGCGGTTGCGTGATGTCCGTCACCGGCAGTTCAAACTTCACCCGCGCGGTCAGCGTGCCTTCGCGCTGCGGCGACACGAAATACGCCGTCGCCCCTTCGCGCTCGACCTTGCCCACGCGCAGCCCTTCGCCCGCGAACTGCGTCAGCACCGCCGGCGCTTTCAACAACAGGAAACTGTCGCCCGGTCCGCCGCGCACCGTGAACTCCGCCTCGGCAAACAGCCGTCCGCCGCGGATCTCCCAGCTTTGCACGAGCGAGCGGGCCGCCTTCGCGCCGTCCTGCGCCCAGGGATCGGACGGCACCGGGGTCTTGTCCGCCCGCGCGTCGGGCGCGCCCAGCCCCAGAGCCAGACCGGCGAGCAGAACGATCGTCAGCAACGGGGCCGCCGGCGCCGTGCCTTCGGTTCCCGAGCCCGCTTCATCCTCCCCCAGCCTTGCGCGCCACCAGCGCCGCAGGCCCGGCACAATCCCCAGCGCCAACACCACCGCCGCGATCATCAGGAAAAATCCCACCGCACCGAACCGTTGCGCCAGCACGCCGAAACTGAGCAGCACGCCGCCGAGCGCGACCGTCACCCTCGCGCAGCGGTTCCAGCGGGGCAGCGACGCGATCAACAACACCACGCCGACCGCCGCGGCCGCCACGCCCCAGTCAGAGATCATCGCGCGCCAGACCGCCTGGTTGGCCACCTCGATCGTGACCGCCGTGTCGGCCGGCACCACCGTCGCCGCATAATTGCCTTCGCTCAGATTGATCTGCCGGATCCGCGTCGCCTGAAACGCCAGCGTCAGGGCAAACACCGCCGCCGCCGCGCCCGCGAGCACCCCCCACGACACCCAGCGTCCCGACCGTTCGCGCACCATCAGCAACGCCGCCGCCATCAGCAACATCAGCGCGACCACCTGGCCGCGTCCGCGCAGCGACAGCCACTCGAAACCGGTTTCAGTCACGTTGGGCCACACCAGATTGGCGCTGCCTTTCTTCGTGACCAACAGACGGCCTGAATCTGCGTGCAGCGTCCATTCGCCGATCACCATTGGCGACGACATCTTCGGCACCGCCACCGTGACGGACTCCGCCGACTTGCCCGCCGCCTGGCCCAGGCGCAGCACCACGTCCACCGGCTCGTTCGGATTCAACCGCGCCGGCAACGGCACCAGCGTCCGCCCGCCGTCGGCGCGCGCGTTGACAATCTCGTTGTCCACCCGCGCCTCCCAGAGTTTCACGCCCTCGGGCAACTCGAGCCGCAGTGCCTTGCGCCCGCGCGTCTTCACAAAAAACCGCGCCGTCGTCACGACCTGTCCGTCGCGTGCGATCCGGCTGTCGAGCTTCGCAAAATCCACCACCTGGTCCACCGTCTCACCGGGCTGATACCAATCGACGCCCAGCTCGAACGCGAAGGGGCGCGCCGTGTATTGGTAAACCGCCAGCGACGGCGACGTCGTCAGCAACCGCAGCTCGGTCGGCAACTCCAACGGTTCCAGTTTCAACAACCCGCCCTCAGCCTTCTTGATTTCACTCTTCACCTGCAGCGGGCTCACCACCTGCACATACCCGCGCTCGGACTGCACGCCCAGCGGACGCACCTCGCCGGGATGGATCACGCCACCGCGCGCGCTCATCGGCTGCTCAAAGGTCACCAGCAGCGTCGCCGCGCCCAACACCGGCTGGTGCAGCGTCACGATCACCTGCGAGCCCTCGCGCCGCCACTCGCGGCGCACGCCCTGGCCGGTCACGTCGATGTTGCCCACCGACGCCGGCACTTCGATGCGCCACTCGGAGGCCGGCGCGCCGACCACGAAATAGTTGATGAGCACGCTGCCGTAAACGACGCCTTCCTTCAGCGAATACAGGTGGAACACATCCGCCTGCACGCTCTGGCCGAGCGCCTCGATCTTCACCGCCGCCGTCCAGCCCGCATCGCGCAACCGCCACGCCTGTTGCAGGCCGGCCGTCTGCCGTGGGAAATAACTCAGCGGCACCTCGACCAGTTCCTTCGTCGCTCCCGGCGTGAGGCGATAGCCCGGCACCGACACCGCGCCCACATGGCCGCGCACCGACTTCGCTCCGGGAAACGCCAGCGGCTCCAGCGCCCACGCGCCCGCGCCCGCGCCCGCCGCCTGGTTTTTCTCCAGCCGCAGCCGCAGCAGCACCCGGCCATCGACCGCTTTATCAAAGACCACCTTCAGCGTCCTCCGGCCATCTTGCACACCGCTCTCAACCGCGTAGTCCGCCACGCCCGCGCCCGTGGCCGCCACCACCGCGTAGTCCGCCGGAATCTCCAACGACCAGTCGCGCAACGGCGCCTCACGCACGTCGAGTTCCAGGTCCGCGTTGATGACGCGATCCGTCTCCGCGAGTTCATACGTCACCACCGCCGACACGCCGACCTCGGGAAGAATCTGGCTCGCGAGCACCCGGTAGCCGTGTTCCGCCGAGGGAAAACGATAAACAAACACCTGCCGCGCCCCGCTCTCGACCGCGCCGCCCGGGAACTGCTCCGGTGCGAGCTGCATCATGCCCTCGACCTCGGCCACTTCGAGCCGCACCGCGCCCGTGTTGGCCACGCGCACGAAACCCGCATGGCGCACCCCGCCTTCAGGCGTGAGTCGCACCGCCTCCGCACGCACCGGAAACCCGCCCAGCGCCGACTGGCTGCGCACCGTGAGCACGCCTTCGCCTTCGATCGGCCGGCTCAATCTCACCTCAAGCACGCGCCCCTCACCGGCAGGTAACACCTGCCACCCGAGCACATTCGCACCGTCAACGCCGACGATCTCGCCCGGCCCGTCGAGCCTCAGCCGCACGCCATCCAGTTTTCCCTGCAAGATGCGAAACGCGATCTGCGAGGACTGCCGCAGCAGACCCGCGCCGACGCGCACCTCCGTCTGTTCCGCGCTCGTGAACGACAACGCCGCCACGCCCGCCTCACGCGTGCGTTTCCACGCCAGCGCCGCGCCACCGCTCGCCGGCAGAAAGCCCTGCCAGCCCGCCGCCGTCGCCAGAGGCACGACGTTTTGCGTCGCGTCAAACTCGACGCCGTCCGCGCCCAGTCCCGTCAGCACCACCGGCACCACCGCGCCCGCCGGCATGCGGAAGCTCACCCGCCGCCAGTCGCCCTGCTCCACCGCCGCCGCGGAAAACGCCAGTTCGACCGGCACCACGCCTTTACGATCAAACACCAGATCATAGGCCGCGCCGTTGCCGACCTTCACCAACTCGACCTGCCAGCCGTCCCCGGCCGCCGTGTCGCTCAACGCCGCGCCGCCCGCCAGCACGCGCACCCGCGCGCCCGCCCGTTCCACCCGGGCTTGCGCGCGCAGCTTGAAATCCACGCTGCCCGCCGCCTCGTTGACCGCGCCCGTGAGCTGCACCGCCGTCAGCTCCGCATCGGTCAGCGCCGCCCCGCGCCGTGTAAGCGCCAGTTCGATGCGCGCCTCGCCGCGCACCACGAAGCTGCGCGCCTCCGCCGGACTCCGCGCCGCGCCGATCGCCACCACGCCGTCCACCTGCGCGAGGCGCACATCGACCGTCGCGTCGGGCTGCAACCGCACCCGCGAGTCAAAACCCGCCGCATCGCCGGCCGTCACCAATAACACCTTCGCTTTGCCCGGCACCGCCGGTTCGCGCAGCCGTGTCGTTACCACCAGATCCAACGAACGCGGCGCCTGCCCGTCCTTCAACACCGGCCGCAAATCCAAAAACCGTTTCGCCGCCGCGTCGCCCGTGCCCTGCCTCACCGACCAATCGGTCAACCCCGCGCCCGTCACCGCGACCACCTCGCCGTCGCCCGAAAGCCCCAGCGTGAGCACGTCGCCCGCGCCTTGGAGTATCCGCACGTTGAGCTTGGCTTCTCCGGTGATCTCGCCCGCGCCGACGCGGATCACCTGATCCACAGCGCCCGCAAAAAACAGCGGCGCCGGCGGCGGCACACCGGTGGCCTCGACCACGATCTTTCCGCCGGAGCCGGGTGTCAGCGCCGTCGTCACCGGCGCGGCCGCCGCGATCAAACAGACAGCCATGAGGCCGCCGAAAATCAGAAGTGAACGGATCGTTTTCATATGAAGAAGAGGATGGGGACCGGGCGGAGGGTGACGCTGGCGTCGTGATCATACGCGGCCTGCGTCGATCAGTTGCCGCGAAGTTGTCAGGGGATTGTCAGAAATTTGTCAGGGCTCACTCGCCCGTCAGCCGTCGCGCCTGCCGGAACATCGTGATGAACTCCTTCACGCGCTCCGCCTGCGGATATGCCGCGGCGAGGCCTTCGACGACCGGCGCGAATTCCTCCAGCCGCACCTGGCCGGCCAACGCGCCACCGCGCAGCTTTTCGGCGAGGAACGCCGACGCGCCCGCCAGTTGCAGCGAAGGCGTCGCGCGGACGAACGCCGGGGCCTGCGCCGCGTAGGCGAGCGTCCAGGTGCGCTCAACGCGCTGCCCCGAACCCGTGTCGAGGAAACGCACCGACACTTCGCCCAGTTCGCCTTCGCCGTCCGGCCGCACCTCGACTTGGTAAAGCGCCACCGCCGCCTCTTCCGCCGCGAGTTCGGCCGCGTCCACCGCATCGTTGCGAAAATCCTCCGTCTTCAACCGGTGCTGCTCAAAGCCGATCAACCGGTAACGCGCCACGCGCGCCGGGTTGAAGCGCACCTGCACCTTCACGTCCTTCGCCGCCGGACGAAATGCGCCGGCCAGTTGGCGGGCAAAACTCGCGTCCGCCTCCTCTGGCGAATTGATCACCGCGTAACGGCCGTCGCCCTTCCGGGTGAGCGCCTCCAGCACGGAGTCGTCGAGTCCATCGGCCACCACCCCGCAGGCATCGAAGGCGATGCCGTTTTGCCGGAAAACTTCGACGCGCTTCGCCAGCGCCTGCGGATCGGCGTCACCCAGATTGGCCGCACCGTCGGTAAGCACGACGATACGGTTTTGGGCGGCGGCGAGCTTTTGGCGCATTGCCAGCTTGCCGGCCAGCGCCAGCGCCTCTTCCAAATTGGTGCCGCCCTCGGAGGGAGTGCGCGCGGCAAGTTCGACGAGTTTCCCCGCCTGATCACCGGAGACGCTCTCGGCCAGCAGCCGCGGCGTGCGGGCAAAGCCGATCAACGTCACCCGGTCGTTCGGCCCGAGCAGCGACGTCAGCGCGGTGAGCGCGGCGCGCACGGTGGCCGCCCGATCCTCGCGCTCCATCGAGCCGGAGGTGTCGAGGAGCACGGTGAGCCGCAACGGCGTGCCCGCCCCGCGACCGGTGGCGGGGACTTTCATCGCGATGCGCACCAGATTGCGCTGCTGGAGGAACGGATGCGCCGCCTGTTCGATGCGACAGTTCACCGGCTCGTCCGCCGCCGGCGACGGATCCCCGTAGTCGAACGCATTGTAGAACTCCTCCGGCCGGACCGTCGCCGGATCGGGCGCCTGCCCGCGCTCCAGCGCCGCCTTCGCCAGCCGGAACGACGCATCGCTCACATGCAGCGAGAACGTCGAGATCGCCTCGGTCGCGGTGGGGATCTCGGCACGAAACGCGTCCAGGTCCGGCTTGTCGGCGGCCTCCTGGGCATCCTGATAACGCTTCAGGATGGCGCGGATCCGCTCCGCATTCGCGGCCGTCTGATTCACGATCACCGCCGCGCCATCGTAAACCACGCCTGCTTCGGAGATGGAGAAATCAACGCCTTCCTTCTGAAAGAGCGCCTGCAATGCTGCCGACTCGCCACCCGACACCAGCTCTGTCCCCGAGTCCTTCAGCATCCGTGCCATGACCGCATGAGTAACGGGGAAAAATACCATGTTAAAATCCGTCGCCAACTTGGGTCGCACTACCACGGTATCCTCCGTAATTTCATAACGATACCCGGTCGATTCGGTGATAAGATCGAGCATCCTGCCGAGCGAAAGATTACGGAAGCTCATCGAGACGGATGGATCTTTGGCCGTTGGATCCAGCAGAACGATATTCGCACCCGCTCGATTTTCCTGGGACCGATCATACTCCTCCGAAGTCGCACTCAGCGAAGAAATCACCTTCGAAAGCGGCACGTCCTTAAAGTTGGCCTGCGGGATGATAATCTCCCTCAGCTTTTGCCTCACCGGGTCGGGCATGGGCGCGCTCATCGCAAACCCATCCACAACCTGCTTTCCACCCGACGTGGAGGTGGCGTTGGCTTTATACACGTCCGGCCGCTGCCAAGAGTTGGAGACCTCCTCGACCAGCTGAGATCTGGCCTTCACCCGCTTAAGCTCAGCCACGGCGCTTTTTGTTTTTTCATCCAGTTCAGCGCCCGCTCCGCTTACGCGCCCGGCAGCCGGTGGCGCAAAAGGGTCAAAACCGGCAGCGAACTGTCGCTGCGATTCCGCAGTTTCGGACCCGGTCGCCTCCCGCTCGGTGAACTCCTGCGCTATGCCCGCCGTGATCGTGACGGTCTGGCGCTTGCTGGCCGGCTTCGCCGCAACCGCCATCTCTTTTGCCTGCGTGTCCAAACCCAGTGAAAACCCACCGAGTGGTTGGTTTTGAGCGCGGAAGTATCCCTGGCCGCCCGCGCCTCCGACCGTCGTGTTGACGATTCTTCCGTCATCGCGCGAAGACGGCATGGGCGCGGAGGTCGGGACCGGGGACGCCGGAGGCGGCGCATCCGCCGAGACCTGCCCTGCGGAGGCCTTGTCTTTATCAAAAAACACCATCGGCGCGGACTCGGACGACACACTGGTCGATCCAGTCACGTTCATCTGATTATAGTCGGAGACCTCACGATTACCCAAAACACCAACAGGGCCCTCCCTCGCATCGCTTGAAGATACGCTGTTATCGACAACCTCCCGCGTGTCGGGCGCCGCTTCGAAATGCGCTACACGATGCTCGACCTGCATGCGGGCCGAAACCTCCCCCGATCTGTGCGCCGATTTCTTCACCTTGCCCACTGTCGGAATGATCACCGCCGCCAGGAACGTCATGATCGTCAAACACGCGGCCATCGGCAGCGCCCAACTATGCCAGTGCAAAATTTTCGACCGTTTCACCGGTCGCGCGCCCGGTCGGGCAAGCTCGGGCTGTTCCTGGCCGGCGGGGACGCCGGCCGCACTTTCTTCGCCACCGATCACCGCCAACACCCTCGCGCGGCGTTCCGGTGAGAGGCGCAGCGGCGCTTTCACCGGCTTCGCGGCCTCGCCCATCAAGCCGTGCACGGCCTCGATGCGGCGTTTGAACACCGCTAGTTCCGGCTGTTCCGCGCACAACACCTCTAATTGCGCCGCCTCAAAGACCGAAGCCTCGCCCAACACCCACGCCACCACTCGCGCCTCCAGCTCGGAGGTGAGTTCGGGGGTGTTTTTCTTAAAATGGTCGTCGTTGTTCATGGCGTGTCCTCCTTCAGCCCCGGCTGCTCTCGATGCCCGCGTGTTTCAGCGCGTCGGCCAGTTGTTTGAGCAGGTGGTGGAGCTTGTAACCCACGGTGCCGGCGTTCAGTCCCGTGCGCCCGGCGATCTCGTGGTATTTCAAATCCTCGTGGTATTTTAACTCGATCAGTCCGCGGTCCTCCTCCGGCAGCTCGGCCAGAAACAGCCGCACCAAACCGACCGCCTCCTGCCGTCCCATCTCCTCAACCGGCAGGCCGTCGGCGCCGGCCGTCACCTCGCCCACGTCTTCCATATCGGTCTCGCGGCGGTGGTCGCGCAGGTGGTTGAGCGCGAGATTCCGCACGCAGCGGTAGAGCCAGGCGCGCGGGTTTTCGACTTCGGCCCACAGCGGATGCAGCCGCAAAAACGCCTCCTGCACCAACTCCTCCGCGACCGGACGGCGTCCGACCAAACCGAGCGCAAAATGCAGCAACGGCCCCTCCTCCGACTCGAACAACCGGCTCAGGCTCGATGCAGGGGTATTCATCGGGGAGGCAAAGGCATACGTCGCGCGCGCCTCCTCACGCAAGGGCGGACCGGACGGACACTGGAAAACGACGGACTGCATGATGGGCGGATGAAGAAAACGTCATGACTTCACCCTCTAAGACACGGTCGCCCCGGAATTCTTAGAAAATAGTTCCGACGTTTCTCATGCCGCGCACACGGACCGCCGCGCCGCCATTCAGGCCTTAGGGCAACACCCCATAGATGAGAATCCGGCCAACGCCCATGCTGTAGCCTCGCAGATAAACCCGGCCGCAACCCGTTTCTCCCCCTGTCAGCAGGCGAACAACAGACCCGCGGCCAGGCTTCAGAAACCAATATCAGAAACGTCGGCCCTCGGGCGGGCGGCTTCGCAGAGAAAGATCCTATGAACTACCGCACACTCGCCACCTCGGCCCTCCTGGCTTTCACGGCACTCGCCGGCAGCCAGGTCCGCGCCGATAACATGGCCGACATCGGCATCACCCCCTCAACGGGTGTTGTCACCCTCACTCCTCGCTGGGCCATCGGCCCCAATCTCGCCGGGTTCCACTATATGGCGCAGGACCTGTCCCTCGGCGGCGGTCCCACCCAGTTCTACTCCCTCAAGAACACGCCCATTCCCCTCGGCGGCGACATCGCCGCCTTCACCGTTTACATCGCAGCCTCCGGCGCGGCGACCGACCACCAGGACATCGGCAGCAAACTCCGCCCGAACTCCTATTCGGCGCTGACCTCCGCCGACCCCGACCTCGGCTACGGTTCGGTGCAGCTTTATTTCATCCACCACAAGGACGACGGCGATTACTTCACGCACCTCGTCCCCGGCTCCGGAGTCGCCTCCGCGGTCACCGATCTCAAACCCATGTCGGGTCCCGGCGGTCCCGCCACCGGCGGCGCCAGCGGCTACTTCGGCCTGACGTTCTCCGGGGACAACCTCGGCCAGGGCGCCAACATGTTCTACTACCTGCGCCACGACACGGTCACCAACTCGACCTGGTTCGGCTCGCTTGATCCGGCGCTCGCCGGCACCGGCACCGACCTGTTCAACCTGGGCGTCACCGGTCACAACGCGCTCGCCTACACTACGACCGACGTCGGCTATGGCATCAACAAGATGTATTACCTGCGTCTGGATCCGATCACCGGCTTCACGATCATGGGCACCCTGCATCCCGTGAGTGGCAAGGCCTCCGATATCGCCAACCTCGGCAGCGTCTACTCGACGCTCACCTTCGTGCCCGGCGACGTTTTCGGCACCAATAAATTCTACATCGCCGGCTCCGTGAACACCGACGCGCAGACGGTCAGCTTCGCCGCCATCGCGGACTGCGACACCAGCGCCGGCTCGTTCACCGTCAATCCGACGGCCAGCTCCGGCCTCGCGGTCACGCTCGCCGTGGTCTCCGGTTCCGCCGGCTCCGCCTCCATCAGCGGCCCGATCGGCGGCGTCTTCACCGTCACCCCGACCGGCCCCGGTCTGATCACGTTGCAAGCCAGCCAAGCCGGCGCCTCCGCCCCGATCGCCTACGAAGCCAATATGCTTCGCCAGAGCTTCACCATCACCGGCTCCACCCTGCTCGCCATCACCACCCAGCCCATCGCGCAAAGCGTGGTCATCGGTGGCACGGTCAACCTCGCGGTCGTCACCGACGGCTCGACCCCCGTCACCTACCAGTGGCGCAAGGACGGCGCCGACATCCTTCTGAACGCCTCGGCCACCACCGACACGCTCACGATCACCAACGCGCAGCTCGCCGACGGCGCCAGCTACGATGTCGTTGTCACCAACGCCTCCGGATCGATCCCCAGTGACGCCGTCATGCTCACCGTGACCGCCCCCGTCCTCGACGCACCGGTCGTCACCAACTCGCCGCTCACCGCGACGGGCACGGTTCACACCGCGTTCTCTTACGCCATCACGGCCTCGAACTCCCCCACCAGTTATGACGCCTCCCCGCTGCCGACCGGCCTTTCGATCGACACCGCGACCGGCATGATCAGCGGCATCCCCGCGGCGGCCGGCACGTTCTTCATTCAGCTCTCCGCCACCAACCTCACCGGCACCGGCACCGCCACGCTCACCTTGACCGTGTCGAACACCGTTGAAGTCACCGTGCAAGGTTCGCTCACCGACCCGATCTCCCTGACCCCCGACGGCCAGGCGCCTCCCTCCGGCACCGTTTATACCGTCAAGGGTCTGCCCGCCGGCCTCGTCCTTGATCCCCTGACCGGCCAGATCACCAGCGCCCCCGGCACCAACGTGACCGCCAAGCCCGGCACCTACACCGTGAGCTACTGGACGATCACCACCGTCAACGGCGTGAAGACCAAGGGCCCCGTGATGACCCTCCTGATCACGGTCAGTCCCCTGTCCGCCGGCCTGAGCGGCCGGTTTGAGACCCTCGTCGAATTGTTCCCCGCGCCGAATGCACCCCAGGGCAAGCTCGAGCTGCTCGTCAGCGCCAAGACCGGCACCTTCACGGGCAAGTTAACCTACTCGGACCGCGCCAAAGCCTATGCCTTCAGAGGCGCGCTGACCGTCGGCTCGACCTCCAGCGACGGCACCGCCTCGGTGATCCTCAAGCGCGGCGGCGGTCTCGACCCCTACCGTCTCGATCTCATGATCGATTCGCTGGCGGCCTCCGACCAGGTGTTCCTCGCCTCGCTCCAGCAGCTCGACAACGCCAACACCGTGGTCTCCACCCTCGCTGAATCCGACACCGGCGTGCAGCTCGCCAGTTTCACTCGCGCATCGCCGGCCCCCTGGCAGGGCGTCTATTCGCTGATCCTCGACGATCCGACCACCGCCCCCGTCAACATGGGCGTGACGCCCGCCCCCGAAGGCACCGGCTTTGGCCGTGTCACCATCAACGCCACGAATGGCTTGATGATCATGAGGGGCCAGCTGGGCGACGGCACTCCGCTGACCGCCAGCCTCGCAGCTAGCGCCGACGGTTCCTACCGCTGGTATGTGAAGCCCTACAAGACCGGCGGCTTCTTCGGCGGCTGGATGCAGTTCACGCCCGTCGCCGGTGGCGTCGCCCCCTACCAGGTCGCGACCTCCGCCAACAGCGAGCTTTACTGGGCCAAGGACGCGTCCTCGACCCGCGACAGCCGCTACCGCGCCGGCTTCGGCCCCGTCGTGATCGTCGCCACCGCCCAGCGCTGGATCACGCCGGCCGCCGGCACCACCCTGAGCGCCCTGCTCAAGTTGGACGACAGCATGGTCGCCTCCTCGTTCATCAGCACTGAACTCCCGGATGAGGACGCCCTTCTGGTCCCCAGCGCCCTGGGACTCAATGACCTCAACCGGTTCGTCGTGCTCGCCCCCGCCGCAAACTCCAGCGGCTTCACCGCCAAGGCCCGGACCTTCAACGGCACGTTTACTCGCACCAACGGCATATTCAGCGGTGCCTTCACGCTTCAGGACGGTCGCAAGATTCCCGTCAGCGGCATGTTAGTCCAGCAGCCGGTGGTCGTCTCCGGCAGCGTCATCGGCGAAGGCCTGTTCGTGATTCCTCCCGTCACCAAGGGTGAGGAAAGCGTCACCGGCCGGGTCCAGTTCCTCGCCCCGTAACCCCCAAGTTCGGCGTCATCAGGGGTCTTCGCCTCCGCGCGAGGGCCCCTGATTTTTTTTGCCGCGACCCTCCCCGCTCACACCTCCCTCCCCATGACCCGATCCAAATCCATCCGTCTCGCGCTCGCGTTTTTTGCCCTGCTCGGCGCCGGCCTGTGGTGCCTCACCCGCAATCCACCCCGCGCCCTCCACACACCCTCCGCCTCCGCGAGCACCTCGCTCCGTCAGCAACCCGCCGCCCCCGCCACACGGGTCGCCATCCCAGACCTGCTGCGCCGGCCGCTCCCCGCCGCCGATACCGAATCCGCTTCCGTCCGCTCCATCGGCAGCCTTCTCGGATCCACCGCCCTGGACGATAAAGCCGTGATGGCCGGCCTCGCTGAAATCACCCTCGAAACCGACCGCAGCCTGCCCGAACGCACCGAGGCCCTCGGCCATCTGATCAACCTCGCCTCCGAAGATCCCGCTCCCGTCCTGCTGCCGCTCATCGAGAATCGCCGCATCCCCGATGCCCTCTGCAACCAGATCCTCGACAACGCGCTCAACGCCTCTCCCAACTGGCAGGCCGAAGCCTGTCTCGCCGTGCTGACCCACCGCAAGGACCAGGCCCTGCAAATCCGCGCACGCGACCAGCTCACCTTTCTCCTCGGAACCGACCACGGCGACAACCTCGCCGCATGGACCAAGGCCGTCGCGCTCGCCAAGGCCGCGCCCTCGCCCTGACGACTGGCCAGCCCGCATGACCGCCTCTCCGTCCGTCCGCAAAAAAGCCCGGCTGCAAAGCCGGGCTTTTTGTTTCAATGCACGAACCGCGGTTCGTTACTGCGACGACGAAGAGAGCGAAAGACCGAGAACGCGGAAGTCCGAGGACAACTGGCTCAGCGCCTCGCGGAGGGGAACCGCATCCCTCTTCGCCTGATCGGCGGTGCTCTTGACTGAGGTCAGACCTTCGCCGGTGAGATCCGCGGACAACGCCGTGCGCACGTCGGAGAGACGCGACATGAACGGCACGAAGGCATCCTTGGTCTGCACGTAACTGGCACGCACGCGGTCAAAGCGGGCGGCGACGACATTCTTGCGCTCGGTGCTGCGCGAACGGATGTGCTCGTTTTGGATCTTGGCCAGATCCGAGTCCCACTGCTGAAAATAGGCCGCGCCCTCGGCCTGCATGGCGAGCGCCTGCTTGCTCACATCCTTCGAGAGCGAGTCGAGTTTCTCGACGGCCGACTCGAATGTCTTGAACTGGGGTTTGATGTTCTGATTGGGCGCGTTCACGAGGTCGGACAGCGCGAGGAGCGTGGTGTCGATCTGCGCCTCGCCCTTGTCGATGTTGAGCGCGGTTTCCTGCAGCGAGGTCGAGGTCTTGCCGGCTTTTTCATAGCTGGATGACGACGAGGCGCACCCGGCGGTGAAAACGGCGAAGGCCGCGAGGGCCGCAAACGGGAGTGTGTTGGATTTCATAATTTATACGGATTTGGACTGAAAAGAGGTGCGCAGGCCGCGCACGGTGGCCAACGCGGGCGGACCCCAGCGCAGGAGCAGGCCGAGGACTTTGAAACGCGGGAACAGGAGGCGCTGCGCGACCAGCCCGGCCGGCACCGATGCGATCAAGAGCAGCGGCGAGAGCCGCCGGGCAAACGCCACGACGCGGTCGAGCCACGCCAACGGTCGCGCCACCCGCACGACGGCGGCGGCGCATTGTCCGCGAAGGCGGGTGATGTCCCGGCGCACCGCGGCCTTGCGCAGGGAAAGCGCGGTCAGCTCTGAGTGCGGATACATGCGCGGTCTTCGGAAAGTTCCTCCAGCGTGGCCTCAAAGGGCGCGGGCTGACGGGCGAGATAGCGGCGGAAGGCGATGAGGATCGCCGCAAACGCCGCGGTGTAGAAAAGCGCCAGCCCGCCGAGCACGGCCAGGCGGGCGCTTTCCCAAAAGGCATAGACGAGCACGAGGCTCGCGAAGGTGATCGCCATCAGGCCGGTGAACACCACCGCGCTGATCCAGATGAAAACCTGGATCAGGCGAAGCTTCTCCTCCCGCAACTCCAGCGAGAACAACTCCAGGCGTTTCGCCCCGCTGGCGATGAGCCCGTCGCAGAGCGCGCGCAGGGCACCCACGAAGCCGGCCGAAGGGAGAGGAACGGTGTCCATGGGACGCGTCGGTTACTTGGTGCGACGGCCGACGAGCACGCCGACCAGCAGGCCCACGCCCGCGGCGATGGCCAGCGACTGGTAGGGGTTGGCGCGGATGGCTTGGTCGGTGCACTTGGCGCCGGCCACGACCTTCTGCTTGGCGGTCGCACAGAGTTCGCTCAGGCGTTCGTGGGCGGCATCGAAACGCGAGCGCAGGGCGCTCACGGCGTCCCCGGTGTGTTCGGAGAAGGAGTCGCCCATCATCTTTTCGGCCTCGACGACGAGGGTCTGAAGATCGTTGAGCAGTTCCTTGGGGGTCTGGGCAGATTCGTTGTTGGTTTTCATGATTTGATTAACGGAAAAAATAAGGCGGACGTTCAGGCTCTCCGGCCGCGCAACAGCGAGACGACGAAGAGGACCAGGAAGACGAGGAAGAGAACCTTGGCGATCGTGGCGGCGGTGCCCGCGATCCCTCCAAAGCCGAGCACCGCTGCGATGAGCGCGATGATGAGAAAAAGGACGGCGTAGCTGAGCATGGGTCGGCGGCGTCAGTTGTTTTTGGAGCCGCGAAACAGGCCCGCCGCGCCGACGATGGCGGCCACGGAGCCACCAATGAGCAGCCAGACGGTCTTGTCGGTCGGTGAACCGGTGAATAAGCGCGAGAAGCCGGAGCCGATCGAATCGGAGGCTTTCAGCCCGTAAACGATGAGCACGATGCCTCCGATCAGGATAATAAGGGAGATGAGTTTGTTCATGGAATGAAAAGGATGCGGCCGGCTCAGACAGTTTCCGCGTCTTCGCTTTCAAGCTGGGAGCGCAGCAGCCACGCGGTCTTTTCGTGCCATGCCATCAGGCCGGTGAGGAAGTCGGCGGTGCCGGCGTCCTGATAGCGGGCGGCGCAGGCCGCGCTGTCGGTGCGCAGTTGCACGATCAACTCCTCGTGCAGGGCACGGAGGGTCGAGATCATCTGCGTGGCGGCGAGTCCGGTGCCCGGCTCGGCCGACAGGCGCGCGGCGGACGTCAGATCGGCCCAGTTGCCGCGGGCACCGATGCCGATGGCGCGGGCGCGTTCGGCGATGTCGTCGATCCGGTCGGCCAACTGGCCGTATTGGGTCTCAAATTGTTGGTGAAGGCTCAGGAACTGCGGACCGGTGACGTTCCAATGGTAATCGCGCGTCGTCGCGTAGAGCGCGGACTCGTCGGCGAGCAGGAGATTGAGTATCTGGCCGACTTCGAGGCGGGCCTCGTCGGTTAAGCCAATGTTGATTTTCATAGCGGGAGCAGGGTCGGAAGACGGAGCGCGGCCGCCCGAAGGCGACCGCGTCGGAGACAGGAACGACGGAGCGGATGGCTCAGCTCTTGACCGTCATGTTGTTGTTGACCGACTTCACGCCGCGCACGTCCTGCGCGAGTTTCGTGACGAGGGATTTTTCGGCATCGGAGGCGGCTTCGCCGGTGATGCCGATCACGCCGTCAACCGTGGTGACCTTCGTCTTGACCGCGCTGGTGCCCTTGTGGCTGAGGAGCGCGTATTTCACCTGGCTGGTGATGGAGGCGTCGTCGATCTTCTCGCCGACCGTGGTGCCGGGGGCGGGCGCGTCTTTGACGACGATGTCGTTTTTGACCGACTTCACCCAGTCGATGTCCTTGGCGTAAGCGGCGGTGAGTTCCTTCTGGGCGACATTGTCGGCGGTGCCGGTGAGGGTGACGGCGCCGTCCTTGACCGCGACCACCGTGGAGGCGGCGCTGACGTTGGCCTTCACGAGCAGGCGGCTGCGGATCTTAAAGGCGATCCATTCGTCCGAATGCTCGGGGCGGCTGGACTTGATCGTGATTTCGTTTTTCACGGCGGTGACGCCGGGAAGGTTTTCGACGGTGTCGGCGGCGAGCGCCTTGTCGTCCTTGTCCTCGACGGTGCCGGTCAGGGTGACGATGCCGTCGTCGGCCTTCACCTTCACATGGTCCTCAAGGACGGTGCGGTAGTTGTAGGAGGCCTTGGCGGCGTCCTCGATCTTGCGATCGGTTTCGGACGAGGCGAACAACGCGACGGGCGCGGCGGTGAGAACGAGTAAAGCTGACAGGTTTTTTAGTTTCATGAACGAAGAGGTCCACCCTACGCGGTCCGCCTCTTCTCCGATATGGGGCCTTGCCCTACCGGACCTAGATAATCGTCAGCTGAACGCTGCTCTCGATTACGCCGGCGGCGATGGCGTAGCGGGTCAGGCCGGCGGTGTCGTGGATGTTGAGTTTGTCCATGAGGTGCTGGCGGTGCTTCTCGACGGTCTTGATGCTGATGCCGAGCGCCGCCGCCACCTGCTTGTTCGCCGCGCCCTCGGCGACGAGCTGCAACACCTCGGACTCGCGCGAGGTGAGCCGGGAGGCGTTGGGCTTGATCAGGCCGTCGCGGTCGCGCGGCGCGGCCGGTCCGTCGCCCATTCGCCGGGCGATGGACGGGCTGAAATACGTGTGCCCCTTCACCACCTCGCGGATCGCCTTCGTGAGCACCTCGGCGGACGTCTGCTTTTCGAGGAACCCGGCCACGCCGGCCGTGCTCATGCGCTCGATGTAGGCCTCGTCGCTGTGCGCGGACAGGATGACCACCTTGGCCGCGGGGTCGGCCGTGAGGATCTGGCGGGTCGCCTCCAGGCCGTTGAGCACCGGCATGGCGATGTCCATGAGGATGACGTCGGGGCGCAACGTCTGCGCCAGCTGCACCGCCTCGCGGCCGTTGCGCGCCTCGCCGACGATCTCGAAGCCTCCGTCCGCGTTGAGCAGCGCGCACAGGCCCTGCCGGACGATGGAGTGGTCCTCGGCCAGAAGAATGGTGATCAGTCGCACGGTGCTCATGGTTTTTTTTCGGGATTGAAGGGGATCTCCGCGCGCACCTGGGTGCCGGTGCCGGGCGCGGACGAGAGCGTGAGGGTGCCGCCGACCATTTCGATGCGCTCCCGCATGCCGACCAAACCGAGCCGCTTGTGGTTTTTCGCCTGGAGCACCTGGGCCACTTGAAACGATTTTCCATCGTCGCTGATCTCCATGCGGATCGCGCCCGGGATTTTGCTGATCACGATTTCGATCCGCGTGGCCTGGGCGTGCCGCACGACATTGGTGAGCGCCTCTTGGGCGACGCGGAACAACACGGTGCGCTCGGTGCTCCCCAAGGCCTCGACGCCGCCGAAGGCCGTCAGCCGGATTTTGATCTTCTTCCGCACCGCCAGGCTCTTCCCATACGCAAGCAAGGCGGGGATGAGGCCGAGGTCGTCCAGCACCGCCGGCCGGAGTTCGCGGGCGAAACGGTGGACCTCGTTGACCGAGTGCTCCACCAGCCGCTGGGTGCTGGCGATCTTGGATCGCAGATGGCTCAAGCCGACGGACGCGCCTTTGCTCAGGGCCGACAACTGGACGTTGATGCCAACCAAGGTTTGCACGACCTCGTCATGCAGTTCGCGGCTGATTTCCTTCCGCTCGTCCTCCTGCGCGGAGATGATCTGCCGGGTGAGCTGGCGAAGCTTCCGCTGCATGGTCTGGGATTCCAGGAAAAGGGTCTGATACTGCGCCTTGCCCTTCAGGATGACCGCTTCGCCGGTCTTGCGGCGCGTGATCTCGCGCTCGAGCCGCCGGTTGCCCTTGGCCAGGGCCGCGGTGTGCAGGCGCAGCGTCTCGTTGCGCTGACGCAGCAGCCGGTTGGTTGTCCGCGTCGCCCGCTGCGCCGCCTCCACGGGGATCAGCGCCTGGGTGAAGAAAAAACCCGCCCGCGGAATCGAGTCGCTGAGCGTGCCCACGAAATCAAACGAGGTCGCGAGGACCGCCATCGCATGCTCGTGCATGAGCGCCATGTCCAGCACCTCCAACCCCTCGGCGAGCGCGGCGCGCCCCATGCCCTGCGCGCGGTCCCCGTTGCCCGGAGTCTTCGTTCCCAGGTGGGTGCGAAGCTCTTTGAGATAGCGGGCCGGCAATTTCCCGTGCGGGATCTTTTTGGAGAGTGGGATTGTAGTCATCGAACGTTGAGTTGCCGGCAGGCAGAATCGTCCGATCGCACGAAAATCCGTCTCCATGTCATGAAACACTTGTCCGCGCCCAATAGCGATGGGTTTTAACCCTCCCCTCCCAAAATGAGGACGTCCGGCACGGCGCTCACGCGCTCACACCCGACTGCGCAGTTCCCCCGGATCGCCGGCCAGATCAAACGCCAGCCACGGCGAACCATCGGCGTTAAACACCTCTTTGCGCACCGGCGAACGCCAGCCGCGCCACACCCGGTCACATTGGTGGGGCAACGCCACCACGCTCGGCATGGAAATCTCCGCCCGGTCACGTTCGCATGTCCACGCCCGGCCGTCGGCCCACGCACAGGTCATCGCCGGCAGGTCGAGCAATGAAACCGGCTCATCCGACCGCGCGCCTTGAGCGGTGCGCGGCGCGCCGCGCACCAGCAGCGGCACGCGCACACTTTCCTCGTGCGGCCAGCCTTTACGAAAAAGCCCGTGCGCGCCGTGCATGTCGCCGTGGACGCTCGTGAACACCGCGATCACGTCCTCCGGCAACACCGCCAGCAACCGGCCGATCGCGCGGTCGGTCGCCTCGATGTGCGCGTAATAACCGGCCAGTTCGCGCTTCGCCTTTTCCGCCGCAGACGCCGGCACGTTGTCCGCCAAAATCACCTCGTGCCGCTCCACGCCGCCCGCCGGCGCATCATAAGGCGGATGCGGCGCCTCCAGGCTCACGACCGCAAACCACGGCCTCTGCCCGTTTAGGATTTGGGATTTCGGATTTAGGATTTCGGCCATCGCGAGATCGCACACGACATCGCTCTGATACCCGCGCCGCCGCACCGGCTCCGGCAGCCGCGTGCCGTGCAGCCACGGATCGTTGAGCAAAAACCCGCCCTCAAAGCCTTCCCAAAACCCAAACCCGCCCCGCGCCTCCGGGGGCACGATCATCTTCGCGTGCGTTTCGCCGACCAGCGGCGCGAGCGGGTCGCGCTTCGCCAGGTGCCACTTGCCGAAAAACGCCGTCGCATACCCGCGGTCGTTCATCTCATGCGCAATCGTCCGCGCCTTCAGCGGCAGCGGATCGTAGTAATCGCGCACACCGTTCTGTGGCGACGGCACGCCGGTGAGCAGCGCGGCGCGAGCGAACGGTCCGAACGGATGCGGCGTCACCGCCTGCGCGTAGTTCACGCCGCGCGCCGCCAGCGCATCGAGGTGCGGCGTGCGGGCGTTCACGTCGCCCGCGTAACCGCACGCCTGCGCCCGCCACTGGGTGGTGACGATCCACAGGATGTTGGGCGCGGCCGGTGACGACATGCGCCGCACTCAACGCATCCGCGCGCCCCGGCGCAAACCCGCAAAACCAGTCTTTGCGTCCGCCGCGCCCCGCGTTTCAGCTGTCCCCTTCGATGCCGCACCCGCTCACATCCGGTCGCCCGGCCTGGTGGCAATGGCCCGCCACCCTCTCGCTCGACGCCCCGCTCGTCGCCGTGCTCTGGCAGGCGCTCTTCGCCCGCAAGATCGGCGTGCGCCTCGACTGGCACGATCCCGTCTTGATCGGCCTCGCCGTGTGGATCGTCTACGCCGCCGACCGCTGGATCGAGGGCTGGCGGCTCTCGCCCGACACGGTGCAAACGCAACGCCACCACTTCTACCTCCGTCACCGCTGGCCCGTGTTCGGCGTCGGTCTCGCCGCCATCGTCGCCGTCATCGTCATCGCCATCACCCGCCTCGACGCCCGTGAGTTCAAGGCCGGCTTCGTCCTGCTCATCCCCACCCTTCTCTACTTGTTCTCGCATCAACTCGTCCACCGCCACCATCCGTTGCGCGTGCCCAAGGAGATCGTCATCGCGGTGATCTTCGCCCTCGGCTGCGCGCTGGCGCCCGCGGTCGCCGCGCCCGACAAAATCATCCGCCTCGTCATCCCCGCCACGCTTTTCGGGCTGCTCTGCTTCGCCAACTGCGCCCTCATCGCTTCCTGGGAAAAAGACGCCGACACCGCCCACGGACAAACCTCCCTCGCCCTCCAACTCAAGGGCCGCTGGGCCATCATCCACGCCCTGCCGTGGCTCGTCTGCGTCGCGGCGCTGGTCTCCGTCTCCCTCAACACAGATCCGTCCCACCCCGGCGCGCTCTGCACCGCCGCCAGCGGACTGCTCATGGGACTGCTCGATCTCGCGCAACCCCGCCTCGGCCGCGAAACCGCGCGCGCTTGGGTCGATTTCACCCTGATGACTCCGGTCGTGCTGCTATTTGTGCGATGAACACCCGCGGCTACGACCAACTCGCCCGACCCTACCGCCTCATCGAATTTCTCGCCTATGGCCGCGCGTTGGAACGCGCCCGCTTCCACCACTTCGAACGCCTGCGCGATCGCCGCCACCTCCTGCTGCTCGGCGACGGTGACGGACGCGGGCTCGCCCTCGCCTGCCGCCTCGCTCCGCACGCGCGCATCACCTCGCTCGATTTCAGCCCCGGCATGATCGACCGCGCCCGCCGCCGGCTGGTCCCCGTGGACTTGAATCGGGTCACGTTTCTCTGCGGCGACGCACTCACCGCCGAGTTCCCCGCCGCCACCTACGACGCCGTCACCACGCTGTTTTTCCTCGATTGTTTTTCGGACGAACAAGTCCGCGGCTTCATCGCGCGCGTCAGACCCGCACTCACGCCCAATGCGCTCTGGCTGCACGCCGATTTTGCGGTGCCTCCGCGCGGCTGGTCGCGACTACGCGCCCGCGGGTGGCTCGCGCTCATGTTCTCCTTTTTCCGCTGGCAAACCGGCCTCGCCACCCGCGCCCTTCCTCCCTCGGAAAACCTGCTCCGCGCCGCCGGCTTCAATCGCATCGCGCACACCGAATGGCAGGGCGGCTTCATCGAAAGCTCCGTCTTCCGGCCAAACCAAAGTGTCACCTAATAGGTGACACTTTGGTTTGGCTGCGTCCGACTGATTCGTCGGGTTGCCAAGCGGCGCCATGACTGCTGCGCTCGCGCGACCATGACCATTCGCGAACTTGAAGTTGTCGATCTCCCCACCGCCCGCGGGCCGATGCGCTGCATGATCTTCCGCCCGACCGGCGAAGGCCGCCATCCCGGCCTCGTGCTCTACTCGGAGATTTTCCAGATCACCGCGCCCATCCGCCGCACCGCCGCGTTTCTCGCTGGCCACGGGTTCGTCGTCGCCGTGCCCGAGGTTTACCACGAGTTCCTTCCCGCCGGCACCGTGCTCGCCTACGACCAGACCGGCGCCGACAAAGGCAACGAACTCAAATACGCCAAGGAGCTCGCCTCCTACGACGACGACGCGCGCGCCGCCGTCGCGTACCTGAAAACCCACGCCGCCGGCACCGGACGCGTCGGCGCCATCGGCATCTGCCTCGGCGGACACCTCGCCTTCCGCACCGCCATGCTGGCCGATGTCGCCGCCACCACCTGTTTCTACACGACCGACGTCCACCAAGGCAGCCTCGGCAAGGGCAAGGCCGACAACTCCCTCGCCCGCATTCCCGAGATCAAGGGCGAGCTCATGATGGTCTGGGGACGCCAGGACCCGCACGTGCCCGGCGAAGGCCGCGCCAAGATCTACACCGCGCTCACCGCCGCCGGCACCACGTTCACCTGGCACGAGTTCAACGGCGCCCACGCCTTCCTGCGCGACGAAGGCCTGCGCTACGACGCCGAGCTGGCCCACCTCACGATGGGCATGACCGTGGATTTCTTCCGCCGCCGGCTGGCCTGATCGGGTGGCCGGATAGCCGGCTTCAAAAACACCGGGCTGTAACCGGCCGGACATCCCGGCGTCTTTTCCGGGGTAGGAATCATACACACTACACTGTTAGGGGTATAATGAGCGGCGCACTGGGGAGTGCGCCGCTTTTGTGTGTCTGGAGGGCGGAGCGCCGTCTCCGCCGTCGCGCTCACTGCTGGATGCGCAGGGGGAGTTTGCGCAGGCGCAGGATCAAATCGTCGAGCTGCTTGTTGATCGGCCGGCCTGCGAGATCGCCACCCGTGGGAATGATCTGCGAGGCAAGAAAGTTGTTCACCAGCGCGCAGTATTCGTTGTTCACCATGATGCCCAGCAACTCGCCGGTCTTGCTCAGCACGAGGTCGCCGCGCGAGGGCGCGAAATCGCCAAACAGGCGGCGAACGAGGCGGTTGTCCATGCGCACGTAAGCCGGGTTGGCCGCGTCGAGCTTGAAGGGCACCTCTCCGTAGCCGGTGCCGCCGTTGGAAATGAGCAGCGCCTCGGTGAACTTGAAGGGCTCGAACGCGATGGGATACGGCTTCACGCCGAGGGAGGACAGTTGCGCGGGCGTGACCGGCAACACGGCCACGCGCGGGTCGAGCGCGAGGAAGGCGAGGCGGTCGGCGGAGGCGCGGTAACCGCCCTTGCTGAACTCGGCCTTGAGCGAGTTCCAGGTCCAGGTCGGCTCGACCAGCGCGAACGGCGTGTCGCTCACGTGAAGCAGCGCGTAGGTCTCGTGTCCGTCGGTCACAAAGACCGTGCGCGTGGCCTTGCTCTCGGTGCGCTCGCCGAAGAGCCCCGGACGCGTGCCGGTGAACGAGGTCTGCACGCGGTTGGCGAGGAACTCGTTGAAGAGCGCGTTGACGTTGATCGGACGGCTTTCGCGGATCTCCTTCGTGAGCTCGGTGGAGCTGGTGGCGAGCTGGCCCACGCCCTGGGCGAGCTGAGTGGTGGTTTCCTGGACCTTGAGGCGCTCCTGGCGCTCGGCCTCGACCTGGGCCTTCAACGTCTCGGCGGCGGTGCGGAGCTGGGCCTTCTCGGCCTCGGCGACGCGCATGCCGACGTTGAGGTCCTCGATCTTGGCGCGGGCCTCGGCCTGGGCTTTTTCGAGGGCGGCGAGCTCCTTCGCCCGGCGCTCGGCGTCGGCCTGGCTCTGCTCGAGTTCGCGCCGGGTGCGCTCGAGACTCGCCTTCGTGGCGGAGGCCTCGGCGGTGGCGGCGGTGACTTGGGTCGAGAGCGTGTCGGCCTTCGCGCTGGTTTCGGCGAGGGCCTTTTCGCGTTCGCTCAGCGTGCTCTGGGTGGTCTGGAGCTGCTGGGAAAGCTGGTCGCGCTGCGTGCGCTCGTCCTCGAGCGAGAGCTTCATCACGGAGACGAGGTCGTCGTCCTTGGACACGGCGCCCGCGCCGGGCTTGGCGCTGGCGGCGGGCGGCGGCGGCGCGGGCTTGGCGGGCTCGGCTTTCTGCCAGTCGGTCAACGCGAGCAGCGTGAGCAGCAGAAAGTCGCAGAGGATGAGGAGAAGGGTGCGGTTCATGGCGCGAGGGCCTGGATGGCGCGAAGCCTCAGGCGGCGACGGGCGCCGGTTTGGCCGCCTCGGCCTGACCCGCGAGGATCAGGGTGCGCTTGTAGGGGCGGACGTGGCGGATCTTGACCAGCGCGACGCAGCAGATGCCGAAGAGGTTCGACGAATACGCGGCGAGGAGGTTGGGCTGGATGACGCCGAGCACCTGGAGCACGAGGGCGGTGGCGGTGCCGGCGATGCCGATGTAGAGACCGCCGTCGAAGAGGTTTTCCTCGTTTTCCATGAGGCGGAGCTTGAGGAGGGCGGGAGCGATCTGGCGGTCGATCTCGCGGATCTTGGCCAGACAGAACAGATACATGCCGATCTGGAGCGTGGCGAAGAAGCCGATGGTGAGGAGAGTTGAGATATCCATGGTGAGCGAGGGGGCCGTGGGCGTGAGCGAGGCAGGGTCGGAAATATTGGCGAGGACGGGAATGGTTAACTTGATCCGGAATTCGGAAGGCGCGGGCGTTTTGAGCAGAAACGGTTCCGTGCCGAGAAAGAGGAAGGCGGCGGTCAAAACGGCGAGCAGGCCGCTCTTCATGCGGAAGATCGTGGAGTCCGCGTCATCGTCGAAGATGAGATCGCCCAAGCCGCGAAACACACAGAGCGCGCCAAGCAGGAAGCCGAGGTATTTGGCGATCAGCGCCAGTTTCGGATACAGCAGGGCGGCCAGCGTGATCGGGCCGAAGGACGGCGTAGGCTGGCGGTTGACCGGCACTTGGCGCGAGAGCAACTGCTCGGTCGCGCCCTGGCCGTGGGCGAGCGCGAGCTTGAGGTCTTCGAGGCCGGGGCGGCCGTATTTCAAAAGGTAGGTCGCCACGCGGTCGGCCGAACGGGTGAGCAGCGCGGTGGTGTAGATGAGCGGCAGGTCGTCGGGCGTGGCGCGGGCGAGTTGGGCGAATTCGCCGGCGGTCTTCACGCTGTCGGTCACGCGCATCAGCTCGGTGAGCTGGATCCAGTCGAGGCGCTTGCCGAGCGAAAGCAGATCGATGAACACCGGCTCGAGCGCGCCGAGCCGGTTGTCCTTCGCGGCGGTCTCGGCCAGATCGCGCAACTCGCGCTGGAGCGGCGCGGAAAAATGTTCGCCCTGATAGAGCAACGCGGAGAGCAGCACGACGGCGTCGAGGGTCTGGCCGCCGGCTTTCGTGGCGGGGACAAAACGGCCGGTGTCGGCGGTCTCGCGCACCCGCAGGAGCGTCTGCACGCCCAGCGAGCGGGAGTTGGCCAGGTAGCCGAGGAGATTGGCGCGGGCCTTCTGGGTGATGAAGAACGTGAGGACCGGCGTGCTGGCGGTGCGGCCGGTGTTTTCCTTGAGGTTGAACAGCGGATCGAGAAACGGATCCCAGCCGCCCCAGGGGACGAGTTCGGGCTGGCGGTGCGCAGCGTTGTCGAGGGCAGTCGCGAGCGCGGGGGCCTGCGGGTCGTCGAGCGTGCGCGCGGCGGCGAGGGCGAGCGCGGCCGGGCCGGGTTTTTCGCGGTCGAGCAACTGGCGGCCGAAGCGGGCGGGCGTCGGCGTGTCGGTGCCGGCGGCCTTGAGCAGGGCCGGCGTAACCGACTTGAGATTGACCGGCACCATCCACGCACCCGCCAGCATCAGCAGGCCGACGATCATCCAAATCGCGACCACTGCGGAAAAGGATGGGCGGGAGGAGGTCATGCGCGGTGAAGTATTCGTTTGCCGGACGCACATGGCAAATACACGTTGCACGGCCTCACCACAGACCCATGGCCCTGCGCATTGTTCACTACAACGACCCCGTGCTCCGCAAAAAAGGCGAACCCGTGAAGGTCTTCGACGCCGCCCTCGCCCTTTTGTCCGACCAGATGCTGGCGACCATGCACACCGCCGCGGGCATCGGGCTCGCCGCGCAACAGGTGGGCCGCGCCCTCCAGTTTTGCGTGGTCGACCTGCGCCAGACCGACCGCGATTTCGCGTGGGAACTCGACGGCGCCAACCCGCCGCTCGAGCTGTTCATGCCTCTCTCGCTGGCCAACCCGGTCGTCAAAGTGCTGCCCTCCGAGAAAACCGTTTACGAGGAAGGATGCCTGTCGTTCCCCCACATCCGAGGCGACGTGATCCGCCCTGACGCGATCGAGGTGACCTATCAAGACATCCAGGGCACCGCCCATACGCTGCGTTGCGACGGCCTGCTGGCCCGCTGCATCCAGCACGAGGTCGACCACCTCAACGGCACGCTGTTCATCGACCGCATGGAGAAGAAGGTGCGCGGCGGCATCGAGAAGGAGATCAAGGAACTCGCGAAGAAAACCCGCGAGGAGAGCGAAGTGGGTTAACCCCACAGCTTGCAAGGGCTTCAGCGAGCTTCGATACCGCGCAAGATCACCTGAAAATTCAGGCGAACCGACCGCGCATTCCCGTGTCCGTATGGCGCGAGGATGCGCGGATTTTTCATTTTTCGCTTACAAGGTGCGAGGGGGAAAGGACGTGCATTTTTACAACCGCAAACCATAGTTGCGACGTGATTGCGCCCCGCGATCACATCACCCCCAACCCAAATGAAACTCCTGAAGACCCTGTCCGTTCTGACTGTTGCCAGCACCCTCGCCGTCGCCGCCAAAGCCGAGGCCGCCTTCCAGGCCGCGCTGTGGGCGCCGAACCTTCAGCTCGTCTCCGCCAACGAAGACATCAAGGGCGTGCGCCTCGAGATTTACGGCGAAAACCGCAATGTCACCGGTCTCGATATCGGTTTTGCCAACTCCACCACCGGCAATTTCACCGGCTTGGGCGGTCTGTTCACCCTCTACAACCATGTCGGCGGCACCACCACGGGCGTCCAGTGGGGCGCGGTCAACTACACCGAAGGCACCGTGACCGGCTGGCAGGGCGGCTGGATCAATCTTAACTCCGCCAAGATCGTCGGTCTCCAAACCGGCCTGATCAACTGGAACGACATTTCCAAAGCCGACCTCTCCGGTCTTCAAATCGGCCTCCTGAACACTGCCAAACACGTCTACGGCGTGCAGCTCGGTTTCGTAAACTATGCCGAGAGCCTCAAGGGTGTGCAGATCGGCCTGTGGAACCAGGTCAACACCCGCGACTGGGACGAATTCAAGCCCCTCCCAAAGGTGTTCCCCTTCATCAATATCGGCTTCTGATCCGGATCTGAACCCCTCGTGATCCGACCGACCAGCCCCGGGAGTTTGATCCCGGGGCTTTTTGTCGCCGAGAGGCGACCAGCCACCGCGACTTGCACGAATCGATAAAAAAGAAAACGCCCGCCTCTCGAAAGAGGCGGGCGTTTGGTTTTCAGACGTTTCGCAACGCGCCTGCTCAGAGCAGGTCGGCGGCGAGTTCGGCGAGCTTGGAGCGCTCGCCCTTGGTGAGCTTGACGTGCGCGGAGAGCGCGTGGCCCTTCATGCGGTTGTGACAGTAGACCAGGCCGTTGCTGCGCGAATCGACGTAGGGATTGTCGATCTGGGCCGGGTCGCCGATGAGCACGATCTTCGAACCTTCGGAGATGCGCGTGATCACCGTCTTGACCTCGTGCGGCGTGAGTTGCTGGGCCTCGTCGAGGATGAAGAAGCGGCGGGCGATCGAACGGCCGCGGATGAAGCAGAGCGCCTCGACCTCGACGAGACCGCTCTTGATGAGCTTCTCGTAGGGCTTCATCGGAGCAACCCCGCCGTTGCCGCCGCCATGATGACCGCCGCCATGACCGGAGACCGTTTCCTGGCGGGAGACCTCGAGTGCGCTGGGCTGTTTCTTCTGCTGCTTCTTGGACACCTTCTTCGAAGCGAACTGCGGCTCCTTCACGGGCTTGGAGGGCATGAGCACTTCGAGCGCGTCGAAGTAAGGCTGGAGCCAGGGCTTCATCTTTTCCTCCATCGTGCCGGGAAGGAAACCGATGTCCTTGCCCAGCGCCATGACCGGACGGGAAATCGACACGCCGTCGTAGAGCGAACGGTCGTCATGCGTCTGGTGCAGCGCGCAGCCGATGGAGAGCAGGGTCTTGCCCGTGCCGGCCTTGCCGAAGCAGGTGATGAGCGAGATCGAGTCGTCGAGCAGCGCGTCCATGAAGAACTGCTGCTCCAGATTGCGCGACCGGATCGAGATGCCGCCGGGGGCCTTGATGCTCTCGGGGATGCGCAGGCGCTTGACCACGCCCTCGCCGTAATAGCGCGCCGGCATGGTCTTGCCCTCGTCGGAACGAAGCAGGACGTATTCGTTGAGGTAGAGACCCTTGGCCGTCTCCTCACCGAGGTCGAACTCGCCCTCGGAGCAGAAGCGCTGGATCTCGTAGATGGTGACGGGGATCTCGCGATAGGCGTTCTCCTCGTCGGTCTCCGGCACCTTGTCGTTAAGGTAGTCCTGCGCCTCAAGACCCACGGCGCGGGCCTTCAGGGCGACGTTGACGTCCTTGGTGACGAGGATCGTCGGCGGCGGATAACTCTCCTGCACGAAGAGCGCGGCCGCGATGATGCGGTTGTCCTTCTTGCCGAAGTCCGAAAGCACGGCGCGCAGCTTCAACATCAGCGGCGCGTCGCGCAGCGTCGGATCGGCCATGTAGGGGTTGATGATGACGGAGAGGGTGCCGCCGTTTTCGAGCTTCACCCCCTCGTGCATGGAGCGCGAGTCGGGCAGCAGTTCGGAGAGGATGCGGTGCACGCGGCGGGCATTGCGGCCGCGCTCGGTGGACTGCTCCGTCTTGATGGCATCCAGTTCTTCCAAAACCTCGACCGGGATGGCCAGGTTGTTGTCCTCGAATTTAAAAATCGACTGCGGGTCGTGGAGGAGGACGTTGGTGTCCAGGACGAAGGTCTTCGCCTTTGCGGAGACCTTGAGCTGCGGTTTAGAGGCTTTGGCCTCGCTCAGGTGTTCCATTTAAGGGTGGTGGATAACTTGTGAATAAGTCTGCGCGCAGAACTGGTTTTGTCCATGCAAGACTTGGGCCAGTTCCCAAATAGTTTCACGTCCGCGACGCATCGCACACGACTGCGTCCACAAAGTCTCCGTCGTCGAAAAAAAACGCCGGCTCACGCATAGGGTCGCCACGGTTCCTCGCCCTCGGCGCGCGGCTTCACCTTCACCGGCGCCCACAGGCGCAGCAGATATTCGGCGAGGTTGCGCAGACTCGTGCGGCGCAGGCCTTCGCGCTGCGCGGTCTCGCGAAACGGCGAGGCCACCGCCGAGCGCTCCTCGTAGTAGCGCCACAACTCGCCCTCAAGCTCGAGCGCCGCGGTGTGCGTGTCGCGCGCCCGCGCGGAAATGCCCGCGACCTTGTGCTGCCAGTGACGCTTCTCGTCAGGATTTTTCTCCAGGTAATCAAACACCATCTGCTCGGCACGGTTCAGGCTCATTTCGGCGAAACCGTGCTCACGTCGCGCGGAAAAACAACCGCAAAGCCCCGCCCCACCGCGTCATTGCTTTTGAGCTTCGTCGCGGTAGGTTCGCCCGCACTCACCCAACTCCGACATGTGGCCCAAACTTAAGGAACAACTCCCGCTCCTCGTCATCCTCGCGTTGATCATCGGCGGCGCCGCCTACTACGCCAACACCCGCATCGCCGCGCTCCAGGCCGCACAACAGGAGGAGCTCGCCAACCTCCGCCAGCAGCACGCCGCCGAGCTCCAAGCCTCCGCCGAACAGACACGCCGCCAGATCGACGCCGTCAACACGCTCCTCAAGGATGCCATCGAAAAACGTTCCGCCGAGGCCTTCATGACCCAGGATGAATTCGCCAAGGCCAACGAGGCCAAGGTCAACCAGCTCGCCGACGCCATCGCGCAAAAGATCCAGCCCTTCAACCCGGTTCCCAAGACTCCCGAGGAAGCCGAGCGCGTTCAGAACGAGCAGGTCGACAAAGTCTCCGCCCGCCTCTCCGCGCGCATCCAGCCCATCCTCACCGACCTCGCCAAGGACCAGAACCTCACCCGCGAATCCCTCGCCGCCTACAGCCAGAAGATTTCCGATCAGGTCGGCATCATCCTCACCGCCGAACTCGCGAAAAACCAGGTGCTCAACAACAACATCGCCGAGACCCAGGCCGTCGCCCGCGATTCCCTGACGCTCTCGCACGAGATCACCGCGCTCTACCTGAGCTCGCTCAAGGACCAAGGCATCCTCACCCGCCTGCTCAGCCTACCGGCCAACGTGATCCGCGACGCCTCGCAGTTCAGCATCATCACCAGCAACGAGCGCAAAAAGAAGGAAGAGGAGCTCGTCGCCAAGATGGCCGAGATCCAGAAGCGCCTCGACGCCCAGCTCGCCGCCTCGCCCAAGAAATAACCCGCCGTCCGCACACCTCACGTCACACCCAGCCACGCCTCAACCGCGTGGCTTTTTTCTGAACCTTTCCCGGCCACGGCACACCCTCCCCGCATGCTACGCCGTCTCCTTCCGCTCGCCGTCTTCGCACTGCTGTTCACGCCCCCCGGCTGCAAGCGCCCGGAGACCCGCGTCGCCGCCGGCGATCGCACGCAGACGATTCATGTGGGCAACCTCGCCGAACCGTCCGATCTCGATCCGCAGCTTATCACCAACGCGAATGACGCGCAGATCGTCCTCGGCCTGATGGAAGGCCTCACCGCGATGGATCCCAAGGACGCCCATCCCATCCCCGGCGTAGCCGAAAAATGGGAGGTCTCCGCCGACAGCCTCACGTGGATGTTTCACCTGCGCGCCGACGCCCGCTGGTCCAACGGCGACCCGGTGATCGCGCGCGACTTTGCCTACGCGTTCCAGCGCATCCTTTCTCCCGGTCTCGCCTCCGAATACGCCGCCCTCCTCTACTGCCTGCGCGGCGCCGAATCCTTCAACACCGGCAAGTCCGCCGACTTCGCCACCGTCGGCGTGCGCGTGCTCGACGACCGCACGCTCGCCCTGACGCTGCACGATCCTGTCGCCTACCTGCCCGCGCTCGTCATGAACCCGGCGTGGAATCCCGTGCATCGCGCCACCATCGAGAAATTCGGCCGCATGGACGAGCGCGGCACCAAATGGACTCTTCCGGGCAACTACATCGGCAACGGCCCCTTCACCCTCGCCGCCTGGGAAACCAACCAAGTCATCCGCCTGGTGAAGAGCGAGACCTACTGGGATCGCGATGCCGTGCGCCTGCACGAGATCGACTTCTATCCCATCGAGGACCACGCGACCGAAGAGGCGGCCTTCCGCGCCGGACAACTTCATGTCACCGGCATGATACCGCCCGACAAAATCAATACCTACAAGCGCGAGCATCCCGAACTCCTTCGCCAGGAGCCGACGTTCGCCTCCTTTTATCTCACCTACAACACCACCAAGCCCCCGTTCAACGACGCCCGGGTGCGACGCGCCCTCGCCCTTGCCGTCGAACGCGCAGACCTCTGCGAAAAAGTCCTGCAAGGCGGCCGCACTCCCGCCTACAACCTCACCCCTCCCGGCATTGCCGGCTATACGTCCGAACCCGCTTTTAACGAAGACATCGCCGAGGCCCGACGCCTGCTGGCCGAGGCCGGTTTCAAAGCCGGCTCCGGATTCCCCCGCGTCGAACTGCTCATCGCCAAAGGCACCAGCAGCCAGATGACCGAAGCCATCCAACAAATGTGGCGCGTCCACCTCGGCATCGACATCGCCATCGTGCTCCAGGAAAACCGCGTGCTGAGCGATGCCCTCCGCACCCGCCGTTACGACGTCTCCATCGTCGGCTGGGTCGGCGATTACCTCGACCCCAGCACGTTCCTCGACCTGTTCCGCACCGGCAATGGGAACAACTACACCGGCTGGACCAGCCCCGCCTACGACCGGTTGATCAACGACGCGCTCAAGGTCGGCGACAATGCCGTGCGCTACCCGCTCTACCACCGCGCTGAACAGCTCCTCATGGACGAGATGCCCATCGCCCCGCTCATCTTCGGTCGCCGCAACTACCTCGTGCGCTTGAGCGTCCGCGGCTGGGAGCCCAACGTCCTCGACCTGCACCCGCTCAAAGGCCTCTACCTCGCTCCATAGGCGAGAGGACGGGTGCACCACCGGAACCGCTGGTCATTTCAGGCCAGATCGAAGCGCGGGCACGCGTCCTGCTGATTACGATTGGTAACACTTTTTACCAAAAACGTAATACTCATCACTACCATGCGCCTACGCCACCTGCTCGTTTCCGCCGCGGCCTGCGCCGCCTCCGTCCTCTCCGCCGCCCCGCTCAAAGTCGCCTACTCCGACTGGCCGGGCTGGACCGCCCTCGCCATCGCCGAACAGAAAGGCTGGTTCAAGGAGGCCGGCGTCGAGGTCGAACTCCTCTGGTTTGAATACGGCCCTTCCATGGAGGCCTTCACCGCGGGCAAGGTCGACGCCGTCACCGTCACCAACGGCGACGCCCTCGTCACCGGCGCCGGCGGCGCCAAAAACATCGCCGTCGTCATCACCGACTACTCGAACGGCAACGACATGATCGTCGCCAAGCCCGGCATCAAATCCCTCAAGGAGCTCAAGGGCAAAAAGGTTGGCATCGAGGTCGGCTTCGTCGAACACCTCCTCCTCTTGAACGGACTCAAAAAGGCCGGTCTCACCGAGTCCGACGTCGAACTCGTCCCCACGCCCACCAACCAAACGCCGCAGGTCCTCGCCTCCGGCCAGGTGGACGCCATCGGCGCCTGGCAGCCCAACTCCGGCGCCGCGCTCAAGGCCGTCCCCGGCTCGAAAGCCGTTTACACCAGCGCCGACGAGCCCGGCCTCATCTATGACGCCGTCGTGGTCAGCCCGCAGAGTCTCGCGCAAAAACGCGCCGACTGGGTCAAGTTCGTGAAGGTCTGGGACAAGGTCGTCGCCTACCTCGCGGATCCGAAGACCAAGGACGACGGCATCAAGATCATGGCCGCCCGCGCCGGCGTGGATGCCAAGGAATACGCCTCGTTCATGCCCGGCACGAAACTCCTCACTCTCGCCGAGGGAGCCAAGGTCCTCACCGCCAAAACCGCCGGCTTCGACTCCGTGCTCGGCTCGTCGAAGATCGCCGACGAATTCAACGTGAAGAACGCCGTGTATAAGGAATCGCAAAACGCCGCCGCCTACCTCGACGCCTCGGTCACCCTCGACGCGCTCAAGAAGTAAGAAGCCACGTCGCGCATCGCCCTCAATGCGCCCGGGCCATCATTGGTCATTGGACATTGGTCATTAGTCATTAGTCATTCGGCGGGACGCCCACAGCGGGCGCCCCGCCCTGTCCTAAGCCCCCAAAGTCCTCCCGCCTACGCCCTCCTTTTCTCCTCTTCCCGCCGCCATGTCCTGCCCCCGCTGGTTCGCCGTTCGCCAAGAGATCTCGTCGTCTCGCCGGCGCCTGCTGGGAGTGGCGGCGTTTTTGCTCCCTCTCCTGCTCTGGAGCCTCGTCAGCTACGTGCCGTTCATCTGGCACCCCAACATCCGGGTCACCGATCCGGGCGATGTCTCGTGGCTCCGCCCCGGCCTACAGGTTGACCGCTTCGATTTCGCCAAGGAGGTCGCCTCCGCCCAAGCCACCGGCACCCGCGTGCCCATCGGCGAACGTGCCAACCCGATTTACCTGCCCGCGCCCCACTCCGTCGCTCGCGCGCTCTACACCGCGTTCACCACCGCGCCCGTCCTCAAAGGCGATCTCTGGCTTCACGAGAGCCTCGCGATGAGCCTCAAGACGATCTTCTGGGGCTTCGTGATTTCGTCGGCCATCGGCGTGCCTCTCGGCATCCTCTGCGGCGCGTTCGTCTCCGCCTCGCGGCTCACCGAGCCTTTTGTCGATTTCGTCCGCTACATGCCCGCGCCCGCCTTCGGGGCGCTCATGGTCGCGGTGCTCGGCATCCACCTCGAACCCAAGATCGCGATCATCGTCATCGGCACGTTTTTCCAGCAGGTGCTCATCGTCGCCAACACCGTCCGCAAGGTGGACGGCGGTCTCATCGAAGCCGCGCAAACCCTCGGCGCCAAACGCCGCCAACTCATCCTCCGCGTGCTGCTGCCCGCCAGTCTGCCCGACCTCTACAACGACCTGCGCATCCTCCTCGGCTGGGCGTGGACCTACCTCATCGTCGCCGAAGTCGTCGGCGTCAGCAGCGGCATCACCTTCTTCATCAACCAGCAGGCCAAGTATCGCAACTTCGACAACGTTTACGCCGCCATTCTCATCATCGGTTTCATCGGCCTCGCGACCGACCAGGTTCTCGCCTTCGTCGGCGACCGACTCTTCGCCTGGAAAAACCCGCGCCCCAGCCGCCTGCGCTCGTTTGTCACCGCGCTTCTGAAAAGCAACGTCCCGCGCTACGAGACCTCGTCGCCCATGCCATGACCCTGTCCGCCATGCTTCCCGACTACCGCACACAATCCCCCGAGGTCGCCGCGCGCTTCGCGAAAATCAAGGAACGTCCCGTCGTCCTCGAAATCGAAAAGCTCGGCCGCCAGTTCGCCGGCGAACACGGCCCGGTCACCGCACTCCGCGACATTTCTCTAAAAGTGCACCGCCGCGAATTCGTCTGCGTGATCGGCCCGTCCGGCTGCGGCAAATCCACACTCATCCGCATCGTCGCCGGACTCGATGATCCCACCTCCGGCCGCATGCTCGTGGACGGCAAGGAGACCAGCGGCCCGTGCCCCGAACGCGGCATGGTGTTCCAAGGATACACGCTCTTTCCTTGGCTCACCGTGAAGAAGAACGTGATGTTCGGCCTCGAAATGGCCGGCCGTCCCGGGAGCGAGGCCGAGGGTGAGGCTCGGCAGTGGATCGACTTGGTGGGGCTTTCCAAATTCGCCGACACGTATCCGCACCAGCTCTCCGGCGGCATGAAGCAGCGCGTGGCCATCGCCCGCGCCCTCGCGCCTAATCCCCGTGTGCTGCTCATGGACGAACCGTTCGGCGCCCTCGACGCCCAGACCCGCGCGCAGATGCAAAGCCACTTGCTCGAAATTTGGCGCAACGTCGATGTGACCATCCTCTTCATCACCCACGATCTCGATGAAGCCATCTTCCTCGCCGACCGCATCATCGTCCTCAAGGCCAACCCCGGTGAAATTCAGGAAATCATCGAAGTGCCGGTGCCGCGTCCGCGCAGCCTCGACCAACTGCAATCCCCCGAATTCCAAGCCACCCGCCGCCGTCTCGACGAATTGATCCACCCGAAACTCCACGCCACCACCGACCACCTGCCCATCGTCCGTCTCACCCAGGTCGGCGACGACGTCGAATAGCCCGACTTCAAACGGTCCCATGTCGAAAGTGTTCAAGTCTCAGGTCAAACGCCCACCTTCCGAGACGGGTTCTGATGACTTGGAACGTTCCGACTTTCGACCTTCGACTGAGCGACCAGCGGACGCGCTCCGCTGGGACCACCTCACGTGGGCCGAGATCGGCGCGCTCATCACGGACGGCAGGGACGCCGTGATCCTCCCCTGCGGCGCCACCGAGCAACACGGCCCGCACCTCGGCACCGGCATGGACACCGCGCTCGCCGCCGACGTGTGCGCCGCTGTCTCCGCCGCGACCGGCGTGCCCATGCTGCCACCGCTCGCCTACGGTTGTTCGCTCGGCCACTCGCACCGCTGGCCCGGCACGCTCGCGCTTTCGCCGCAGACGTTGATCGCGCTCGTCACCGACCTCGGCGACTGGCTCTGGCACGCCGGCGTCCGCCGCCTGTTCCTCGTGAACAGCCACGTCACCAACGCCGCGCCACTCCGCTGCGCGCTCGAAGTCCTGCGCTCGCGCCACGACGGATTCATGGTCGCGGTCATCAACACCGCCGAGGTCAGCCCCCGCGTGCGCGCCGCCTTTTTCGCCGACGCCGCCGACTGGCACGCCAACCAAGCCGAGACGGCCCTCATGCTCGCCCGTGCGCCTGCGCTCGCACGTCGCGAACTCTGCGCCACCGCCGACGATCCCGATCGCACCGCCGGCCTCGTCTTCGCACATCCGGTCAACCGCACCAGCCTCAACGGCGTGACCGGCTCACCCTCGCGCGCCACCGTCGCCCAAGGCAACCGGCTCTTCCGCTGGATCGTGACCGACCTCGCGAAAACCATCCGTCGCGCCCTCAGCGAAAACGCCCCGCTCGACACCCCGTATTTCACCAACGGCCCGAACCCGTAGTCCGCGTCCCGTCCTATCTTTTTCTTACCGGCGCCCGCGCCACCCAAGGCTACCGCCGTGCCCGCTTCGCTCCGTCTCCGTGGCCTCTGTGTCATCTCTCGTGCCCTCTGTGTAACTCCTCTTTCCTTTATGAAATCCTCCTCCGCAATCCTCGCCCTCCAGGCCGACCTCAAGGCCAAGGGCGTCAAATACGTCGTCGGCGCCTACGTGGACATCCATGGTGTCCCCAAGGGCAAATTCGTCCCCATCGACCACTTTGCCCACTTCGCCCACGGCAGCGAACTCTACACCGGCTACGCCCTCGACGGCCTCGGCCAGTCGCCCAACGACGACGAAATCGCGTCCGTCCCCGACCTCGACCGCGGCTGCATTCTTCCTTGGAACAAGGAGGTCGCGTGGTTTCCCGCCGACAACACGTTCAAAGGCCAGCCCTACGACATCAACACCCGCGTCGCCCTCAAAAAAGTCCTCGCCGACGCCGCGTCGCTCGGCTTCGGCTTCAACCTCGGCATCGAGTGCGAAGTCTACGTCGTGAAGCTCGGCCCCGACGGCAAATCACTCAGTATTCCCAATCCCGACGACCGCCTCAACAAGGCCTGCTACGATGTCCAGGGATTCCTCGACCGTTACCCGTGGCTGAACAAAGTCTCCACCGCCATCAACGACCTCGGCTGGGACCTCTACTCGCTCGACCACGAGGACGCCAACAGTCAGTTCGAGTTCGATTTCAACTACAGCGACGCCCTCACCATGTGCGACCGCTACGTGTTCTTCCGCATGATGGCCCGCCACTACGCCGCCGAGGAAGGCCTGCTCGCCACCTTCATGCCCAAACCGTTCGCCGACAAAACCGGCAATGGCGCGCACTTCAACATGTCGCTCTCCGACCTCGCCACCGGCCAAAACGCCTTCAAGTGCGACCCCAAGGACGACCCGCGTGGCCTCGGCCTCACGCCTGTCGCCTACCACTTCATCGCCGGCATCCTACGCCACGGACCCGCCATCTGCGCCGCCATGGCCCCGACGGTGAACAGCTACAAACGTCTCGTCCGCCGCGGACTCATGAGTTATTTTTCCTGGGCACCCGTCTTCAACAGCTTCGGCACCAACAACCGCACCAACTCCGTGCGCGTGCCCATGGGCGGCGGACGTTGCGAGAGCCGCAACGCCGACTCCGCCTGCAACCCGTATCTCGCCGCGACGCTCGCCCTCGCCGCCGGACTTGAAGGCATCCGCGAAAAACTCGATCCCGGCGCGCCGCAAGAAGACAACCTCTACGAACTCAGCCCCGCCGAATTCGCCAAGCGCGGCATCCAGGAACTCCCCCGCACGCTCGACGAAGCCGTCGCCGCGTTTGCCGCCGATCCGTTTGTCACGAAGACGCTCGGCCAGGGCCTCCGCGACGAGTTCATCGCCTACAAATCGGAAGAGTGGCGCCAGTATCACCAGCAAGTCAGCGCTTGGGAAATCGACCGCTACGCCCGGATGTTCTGACCCAAGCCGTTGAGAGTGGAGTGATGAAGGTTGAGAGCCAAACCGCGCTCGCCCTCCGGCACTCAACCCTCAACGCTCATCTCTCAACTTTGCCGCCTCCGATGCCTCCCCCCAAAGACCGCCTCGCCCGCTTCAGCGTCTCGCTCCCCGAAAGCCTCCTCGACGAGCTCGACGCCATGGTCAAAAACCGCGGCTACGCCAGCCGCTCGCAGGCCGTAGCCGCCCTCGCCCGCGACGGTTTGGTGGACTACGCGGCGCAACTAGGCACCGAATCCGTCGCCGGCACCATCAGTCTGGTTTACGACCATACCACCAAGGGCCTCCAATCCCGATTGGCCGCCATCCAGCACAAATATTACCTCATGATCGTCTCCAGCATGCACGTGCACTTGGAGCATCACAATTACATGGAGGTCCTTCTGGTGCAGGGCAAAGCAAGCGACCTCCAAACCCTCGCCAACGAACTTACGACCTGCCGCGGCGTCCGCACCGGCAAACTCAACCTGACCGCGACGACGATCCCGCCGTTGCTATAAGGCTGCGATATAGAGAACGGAGACGGCCACGAAAACCCGTCCCGACGAGGTTTTGATCTAGACCCTGCAGGGTATAGTCGCTTGCTTTTCATGTCCCCTAGAACCCCTATGCCAAAGTATTTCCTGTTATTCCTGCTCGGATTGTTCGTTGCCTCGTCTGCGAGCGCAGCCCCGGCGAACGACGACATCTCCAATGCCACAATCCTTCCCTCGAGCAGGAAAGTGCTCATACGCCATGAAACGATCGAGGACTCGATTGATGGCTCGGTCTGGTATGTTTGGACTGCGCCGTCCTACGGAACGGTTACCATCGAATTCTCCAGCGGATTTCTTACCTTTCCGACGGTTTATAACGCTGATACCTTTGCTGTTGTTGGCCATAGCAAATCGGCTAGTGCCTTCGTCGGCGGCCTTTGGGATACAGAACTTACTTTTAACGCTGTTTTAGGCCAAACGTATTACATCTACGTTGCACAGAATGCGTTCGATTCAAACTACACCGCCCCCGATTTCGGATTTCTATTAGCTCAGGAGTTGGGTGACATTCCGGACAATTTTAGCGACGCCGCAATCATTACGACCTCATCACTAACGGCAGAAGGCACTAACTTGCTCGCCACCACGGAAACGAACGAACCCCTCCACGCCAACGTTTCCAACGCAAAATCAGTGTGGCTCAAGTGGACGGCGCCTCAACGCAGCACCGTCAGCTTGGACACAACTGATAGCAGCATCGACACCGTGCTGGCCGTTTACACCGGCAGCTCCCTCGACACCCTCACCGAAGTCGCCTCAAATGACGACCAATCCGGCGGATTCAACAAGGTTGTCCAAAGCGCGGTCGGCTTCACGGCGGCAGAGGGTCAGACCTACTACTTCGCTATCGCCAGCAAAACCGACATAGGCGGTCGCCTAAAGGTCGCTTTCAACGCGACACCCCGCAAGCCGGACTTCATCGCTGAAGCCAGCTCGGTTTACGTGAAGGATGCCACCACGGGCCATATTCATGCCACCGCCTTGGGCACCGGCACCATCACCTACAAATGGCAGCGCAAAGCCGTGGGAACAGTCGCGTGGGTCGATCTGACCGATGACGCCACCTACACCGGTACAACCGACACGACCCTGAACATCACCACGGTTTCGTTCGCCATGAACGGAGACCTGTTCCGCTCGACCGCCACGGACGACGTCGGCACCAGCTACAGCAAGGCCACCAAGCTGGTCATCACCGAGTTCGACCCGCTTGCCGTCACCGTTGGAGGCACCACCTCTCTCGATCTCACCAACAGCACCCCCCCTCCGGTCGGCACCACCTATTATGCCAAGGGACTTCCCGTCGGCTTTGTCTTGGATGCCACCACCGGACTGATCACCGTCTCGAGTACGATCACCCCCAAGCCCGGCACCTATGTCGTCACCTACGGCACGACCACGACCGACATCAACGGCAAGAAAACCAACAGCTCCCCGACCAGCGTGCTAATCGTGGTCTCGCCACTGTCGGCCGACCTCAGCGGCGGATTTGAAACCATCCTTGAAGACTTCACCACCGACCTACCGGTCGGCAAAGTGGAGCTATTGATCAACGCCAAGACTGGCATCATCACCGGAAAACTAACCACCGCAACCGATGCCAAAATCTACGCGCTAAAGGGCAAGCTGGCCCTCAACTCAAGCTACGATACCGGCACCGCCCAAATCATCGTGAGTCGCGGCAAAACCAGCCTTCCCTACCGCCTCGACCTCACGCTGGATGGCACCCATCCGGGCAGTCCGGAGCTGTCCGTCTCGCTCAAACAGCTCGACGCATCCCTTAACGTCACCTCCACCCTCTCCGACTCGACCAGCGGAGTGCAGTTGACCACCTACACCGCCCTTTCCCCCACTCCGTGGCAGGGCAAATATACCGTCGTCCTCGACGACCCGACCACCCATCCCGTCAACCAAGGCGTGACCACTGCGCCGGAAGGCACCGGCTACGGCACGGCCACCATCCTCGCAAACAAAGGTCTGATGACCTTCAAAGGTAAACTGGGTGACGGCACCGCCCTCACCGCATCACTCTCCCCCAGTGCAGACGGCTCCTACCGCTGGTATGTGAAGCCCTACAAGACCGGCGGCTCCTTCGGCGGCTGGATCCAATTCGTCCCGGTCTCCGGCCTCGCCGCCCCCTACCAGGTCACCGGCACCGCCAACAGCGAACTCTATTGGTCCAAGTCTGCTAGCTCCATTAAGGACAAGAGCTACCGCGCCGGCTTTGGCCCCATCGCAATCACCGCCACCGCCCAGCTCTGGACGGCTCCGGCCTCAGGCATCCCCCTGAGAACGTCGCTCAAGCTCACCAACGGTGCGCTCAGCTCGAGCTTCACCAGCGCCAATCTTCCGAGCGCGGACACCTCAATCCTGCCAACGTCGCTCACGCTGGGATCTGACAACAAGATCACCGTGACACTCCCGAGCGCCAACGCCGACAAGTTCACCACCAAGGTCAACATCGCCACTGGAGCGTTCACCGCCAGCCTCACGCTTCAGGATCTGCGCAAAGTCACCGTCGAAGGCGTCTTCCTCCAGCAGCCCGGAACCGTCACCTCCGGCGCCGTCATCGGCGAAGGCTTCTTCACGATCCCGCCCCTCACCAAGGGCAACGAAAACGTGACGGGGAAAATCCTGTTCGTGGCCCCGTAACTTAAATGGCTGAAAAGACGCCCGCTGAAACCAGCGGGCGTCTTTTTTTGTCGGTAAACTCCGGCGTCAACGCCACTCTTCCGATTTCTCCATGCACAAGCTTCGCTTACTCTCCGCGCTTATCGTCGTGCTCCTTTTGCTCGGCGGCGGCTACTGGCTGCTGAACCGTCCGGCCCAGTCCACCCACCCCGCCGTCTCCGCACAACCGTCACCCTCAGCCCCTGTGGTTGCGCCGCCAGCCAAAACCACGCCGACTCCGGTTTCGATTAAACCCACGCCCGCCTCACCACCGGAAAGCGCCGCCAAAACAACCCCGACCACCTCGGTCGAAACCCTGCTTGCCGACACCTCTCTGGATAACAAAGCCCTCATGACCGGCCTCTCCAAACTGGTCTTGGATGCCAGCCTCCCGCTCGAATCGCGCAACGAGGCGATGAGCCACCTGCTCAACCTCTCCGTCGAAGACCCCGCCCCTGTCCTTCTCCCCCTGATCAAAAACCCCGCGCTGCCGAACTCGCTCTGCCAGCGGATCCTTGAAGACGCGCTTAACGCCCCGCCGTCCTGGCAGGCCGACGCCTGTCTCGCCGTGCTAACCTATCGTAAAGACAAGGAGACGCTCACCGAGGCCCGCGAACACCTCGCATTCCTCACCGGCGCCGATCACGGCGACAACCTCGCCGCCTGGACCCAGGCCGTCGCCCAGGCTAAGACGGACTGGAAGTAATCCGTCCTCAACGGCATCCCGCGCAGGGTGACCCCGCGGCCACCGGGCCCCGTTGTTCGCTCCTGCCCACCCGGGGACGACACCCGTCAGTGATACCGAGGGCGCACGATCCGCGCCCGCTTCACGCCCTTGGCATTGTTCTTGCAGTAATACTTTTCAGTATTTTCGTAACACCGCCATGCCGCTTCTGACACCGCCCGCCCCGACCGGCACCTCCTTCACCACACCACGTCCCGCCGGCCCGGTGCCGTCACCGACGCCCATCCCGGCCGACCGCCTCCTCATCGAAGAAACCGTCCCGGGAGGCTCCGCCGTGTCCTTCACCGTCCGCCGCCACCATACGCTCCGCCTCACCGCCCTCGAAGCCGGCGCCAACGTTTCCTTCCTCTGCTTCAACCGCGCCGAACCCGTCGACCGCTACAACATGGCCGACACCCTCAAGGGTCAGCACACCGCCAAACTCACCACCGGCTGCATGCTCTATTCGGACATGGGCCGCGCGCTCTTTTCCCTCACCGGCGACACCCTCGGCTGGCACGACCCCCTCGGCGGCCACGACACCGCCGCCCACGTCGCCAAAAAATGGGGCGAAAAAAACTACCAGACCGCCCGCAACGCCTGCCACCGCAACTCCCGCGACCACTTCCTCATCGAGTTGGCAAAGCACGGCCTCAATGCCCGCGACCTCGTCCCCAACGTCAACTTCTTCAGCAAACTGGCCACCGACCCGGACGGACGCCTCGCCTTCGTCCCCAATCACGCCCGCATCGGCGACCATCTCGATCTTCGCGCCGAGCTCGATGTCCTCGTGATCCTCACGACCTGCCACCACCCGATGGACACCGCGGCCGCCTATGGTCCCAAGCCGGTGAAACTCGAGCTCTGGCGCAGCGACCCGCCCGCGGCCGACGACTACTGCCGCACCTACCGCCCCGAAAACGAGCGCGCCCTCTACAACTCCGAACGCTTCAGCCTGTAAACGGATCGGTCTCTCAACTCTCAGCACTCAACTCTCACCCGTCCGTGTCCGTCCTCATCTACACCGAATCCCCTCTCGTCCCCGCCGACGCCGCCTACCGCCGCGTCATCCCCGCCGGCGATTTCTGGATGCACGCGATCAAAGCCGGCCAGACCCTCCGCATCCTCGATCTCGAGGGCAACCAAGCCGCCGACACGCTCTTCTACCGCGCCGACGATTTTCGCGAGCGCTACAGCGCACAGGATACGATCCGTGAAAACGGCGGCATCTACCTCACCGCCGGCACCAAGCTCTACTCCAACGAGCTCAACGTTCTCGCCGAGATCACCGCCGACACCTGCGGCCGCCACGACACCCTCGGCGGCGCCTGTTCCTGCGAGGCCAATACCCTCCGCTACGGTCACGGCACGCGCCACATGCACGCCTGTCGCCAGAGTTTTCTCCTCGGTCTCATGACCTGGCCCGGCTCCACCTTCGACCTCAACAAACGCGACATCCCGGCGAACATAAATTTCTTCATGAACGTTCCCGTCACGCCCGACGGCGGCCTTCAATTCGCCGACGGTGTGTCCTCGCCCGGCAAATACGTCGAGATGGTCGCCCGCATGGATCTGGTCTGCCTCATCAGCAATTGCCCTCAGCTCAACAACCCCTGCAACGGCTGGAACCCCACCCCTGTCGAGGTCCTGATCTGGAACTCCTGAACTTTAGACCATGGATTCCGCGGATGAGCACGGATGCCAGTCCTCCGTCATCCGTGCTCATCCGTGAAATCCGTGGTTAAAAAATCCGCTTCATGTTCTCAAAAGTTTTGATCGCCAACCGCGGAGCCATCGCCTGCCGCGTCATCCGCACGCTCCGCAAAATGGGCATCGCCTCCGTCGCCGTTTATTCCGACGCCGACCGCCACAGCCTCCACGTCTCTCAGGCCGACGAGTCAGTCCACATCGGCCCGTCCCCCGCCGCCCAGTCCTATCTCGACGCCGACAAAATCCTCGCCGCCGCCCGCGCCACCGGCGCCCAAGCCATCCACCCCGGCTACGGCTTCCTCTCCGAAAACGCCTCCTTCGTCGAAGCCTGCGCCGCCGCCGGCATCGCCTTCATCGGCCCCGGCGCCGCCCAGATGCGCCAGCTCGGCCCCAAGCACTCCGCCCGCGCCCTCGCCCGCGCCCACGGTGTCCCGCTCCTCCCCGGCACCGACCTCCTCCCCGACCTCTCCACCGCCCAAGCCGAAGCCGCCCGCATCGGCTACCCCGTCATGCTCAAGAGCACCGGCGGCGGCGGTGGCATCGGCATGTCCCTCATCCGCAAACCCGCCGAACTCGCCCCCGCCTTCGAATCCGTCGTCCGCCTGGCCAAAAACAACTTCAAAGACGGCGGTGTCTTCCTCGAAAAATTCGTCGAGCACGCCCGCCACATCGAAGTCCAGATCCTCGGTGACTCCCACGGCCACGTCGTCGCCCTCGGCGAGCGCGACTGCTCCGTCCAACGTCGCAACCAGAAGGTCGTCGAAGAAACCCCCGCCCCCGGCCTCACCCCCGCCCAACGCGCCGAACTCCTCGCCTGCGCCGCCCGCCTCGGCACCGCCGCCGGCTACACCAACGCCGGCACCGTCGAATTCGTTTACGACAACGCCACCGGCCATTTCTACTTCCTCGAAGTCAACACCCGCCTCCAGGTCGAACACGGCGTCACCGAGGAAGTCACCGGCGTTGACCTCGTCGAATGGATGATCCGCTCCGCCGCCGGCGAACTCGACCTCCGCACCTACACGCCCTCCGCCACCGGCGCGTCCATCCAGGTCCGCCTCTACGCCGAAGACGCCGGCAAAAACTTTCAACCCGCCGCCGGCACCCTCACCGACGTCCACTTCCCCACCTCCGCCCGCATCGAAACCTGGGTCGAAACCGGCAGCGAAGTCTCCGCCTTCTACGACCCGATGATCGCCAAGATCATTGTCCGCGGCATCGACCGCGCCGACGCCCTCGCCCGCCTCGACGCCGCCCTCGCCGACACCCGTGTTTATGGCCTCGAAAACAACCTCCCCTACCTCCGCCAGATCATCGCCAGCCCCGGCTTCCTCATCGGCGGCGTCACCACCAAATACCTCTCCACGCTCCCCTTCGTCCCCTCGACCCTCGAAGTCCTCGAAGGCGGCACCCAGACCACCGTCCAGGATTACCCCGGCCGCATCGGCTACTGGGATGTCGGCGTCCCTCCCTCCGGCCCGATGGACAACCTGTCCTTCCGCCTCGCCAACCGCCTCGTCGGCAATCCCGACACGGCAGCCGCCCTCGAACTCACCGTCAACGGCCCGTCCCTCCGCTTCAACACCGCCGCCGTCGTCGCTCTCACCGGCGCATACATGCCCGCCACGCTCGACGGCAAACCCGTCGCTCAACACCGCGCCTTCCGCGTCCGCGCCGGCCAGACCCTCCGCATCGGCTCCGTCGACGGCCCCGGCCTCCGCTCCTACCTCGCCATCCGCCACGGCTTCGACGTCCCCGACTACCTCGGCAGCAAGTCCACCTTCACCCTCGGCCTCTTCGGCGGACACTCCGGCCGCGCCCTCCGCACCGGCGACGTCCTCCGCGTCCACACGTCCACCCCCGCCGGAGTCCTTACCTCGGCCCCGCTCCTCCGCGCCCCCGCCGCCATCCAGCCGCCCCTCACCCGCGAATGGCAGATCGGCGTCCTCTACGGCCCCCACGGCGCGCCCGATTTTTTCACCGAGGCCGACATCACCGTCCTCCTCACCACGTCCTACGAAGTCCACTACAACTCCGCCCGCACCGGCGTCCGCCTCATCGGCCCCAAGCCCGAGTGGGCCCGTCGCGACGGCGGTGAAGCCGGCCTGCACCCGTCCAACATCCACGACAACGCCTACGCCATCGGCGCCGTCGATTTCACCGGTGACATGCCCATCATCCTCGGCCCCGACGGCCCCAGCTGCGGCGGTTTCGTGTGCCCCTTCACGATCGTGCAAGCCGAGCTCTGGAAAATGGGCCAGCTCAAGCCCGGCGACAAAGTCCGCTTCGTCGCGTTGACCGCCGAGCACGCCCGTATCCTCGCTTACGATCAAGATGCCATGATCGAAACGCTCAAGGTAGGGCGAACCGTCCCGGTGAGCCGCGGCTCGGCAGAGACGCCTCGCCCTACCCTCCCGACCGAGCCCGCCGTGCTTCACACCCTCCCCGCACGACCCACCGCGCCCGCCGCCGTCTATCGCCGCCAGGGCGACGCCAACCTCCTGGTCGAATACGGTCCGCTCCACCTCGACCTCACGCTCCGCATGCGGGCCCACGCCCTGCAAACATGGCTCGAGCGCCACAAAATCCCCGGCCTCATCGATCTCACGCCCGGCATCCGCTCGCTCCAGATCCACTTCGATCAACGCATCCTCCCGTCCGAGCGCCTCCTCGAAATCCTTCTCCGCGCCGAGTCCGAGCTTCCGCTCGTGGACGACATGGAAGTCCCCTCGCGCATCGTCCATCTCCCGCTCTCGTGGGAAGACGAGTCCACCCTCCTCGCCATCCGCAAATACATGCAGATCGTCCGCAAGGACGCCCCGTGGTGTCCGAGCAACCTCGAGTTCATCCGCCGCATCAACGATCTCCCGAACCTCGAAGAAGTTTACCGCATCTGCTTCGACGCGAGCTACCTCGTCCTCGCGCTCGGCGACGTCTATCTCGGCGCGCCCGTCGCCACGCCGGTCGATCCGCGTCATCGCCTCGTCACCACCAAATACAACCCCGCCCGCACCTGGACGCCCGAAAACGCCGTCGGCATCGGCGGCGCCTACCTCTGCGTCTATGGCATGGAAGGCCCCGGGGGTTACCAATTCATCGGCCGCACCTGCCAGATGTGGAACCGCTACAAACAGACCGCCGACTTCGTGGACGGAAAACCCTGGCTCCTCCGCTTCTTCGACCAGATCCGTTTTTATCCGGTCTCCAACGCCGAGCTCACGCAATTCCGCGAGGATTTCCCTCAGGGCAAAGTGAAGCTCAAGATCGAGGAAACCACCTTCAAGCTGCGCGACTATCAGCGCTTCCTCGCCGACAACGAAGCCACGATCACCGCTTTCAAGACCCACCAGCAGGCCGCCTTCGAGGCCGAGCGCCAGCGTTGGATCGACAGCGGCCAGCTCAACTTCTCCGCCCACGACGAATCCGCCGCCGCCGTGGACGAGGCCGCCATTCCCGAGGGTTGCACCGCCATGCCCGCCCACATCCCGGGCAACGTCTGGAAGATCCTCGTGTCCGCCGACGACACCGTCACCGAGGGCCAGCCGCTGGTCATCCTCGAATCCATGAAAATGGAGGTGTCCATCGTCGCCAGCCGCCCGGGCAGGGTCCGCGAAGTCCGCTGCGCCGAGGGCCGGCCGGTCAACGCCGGCGAAACCCTCGTTCTCCTCGAAGGATAAACAGTTAGGCGCCAACGGGGATAAGGCACGTCGCGTGCTTTATCCCCCCGCCTCTTGGCGCCCACCGTGTCCGATTCGCCTCCTTCTCCGCCGTCCGCCCGTCCGTCCGTCCGCGATTCTGCCATGACGTTCGCCGTGATCGCGGCCGGCCTGCTTTGCTCGCTGGCGTTGTTTGTCATTCTACGCAACGGGGAGAAGCGCACCGCCCAGGGCGCCGTCCAGGCGGCCGCCGCACAACGCATCGAATTGCTCCACGAAACCCTGAGCAACTCCCAGGAGGCCCTGCACGCCCTCGGCGCGTTTTTCCGCACCGAACCGGCGCCCGACCGCGTGCAGTTCCGGCGTTTCGTCGAGGACATCCTCGCCCGCCGCCCCGAGTTGCACGCGCTTTCCTGGACACCGCAGGTCTCCGCCGCCTCCCGCGCCGCCTTCGAGGCCCGGGCCCGGGCCGACGGCTTGGCGAACTTTCAATTCACCGAGGTCGATCCCGCCACCGGCCGGATCATCCCGGCCGGGCCGCGCGAGGTGTATTATCCCGTTTATTACATCGAACCCGCCGCGCCCAATGCCACTGCGCTCGGCTTCGATCTCAACCAGCGCATCGCCACCCTCGCCCGCGCCCGCGACCTCGGCACCGCCGTCTCCACCCCGCCCATCCAACTGGTGCAGGAACGGGACAACCAGCCCGGCTTCATCGTTTACCTGCCGCTCTACACCGACGGCCCCGCACCCGCCTCGCCCGCCGAACGCCGCGTCCGCCTCACGGGTTTCGTCGCCGCCGTGTTTCGCGTCTCCACGCTCGTCGATCCCGCGCTCGCCCGCCTGCCCGGCCTGCGCGTGAGCCTCCGGGACGCCACCTCCGACACCGCCATCGCCTACGCCCCCCCGCGGGCGGACGCCGCGCCGGACTCCGCCCGTCTCTCCGCCGCCACGCTCGCCCTCGCCTACGCCGGACGCGAATGGCGCGTCACGTTCACGCCCACCGACGCCTTCGTCCCCGGGTTGGGCCACGGCCAGTCGTGGGCCGTGCTCGCCGGCGGCCTCACGCTCACCCTGCTGCTCGCGGCCTACCTCCACCGCGGCATGCGCAGTCGTCGCGCCGCCGCCCTCGCCAACGCCGTCCTCCAGGCCGAGGTCAAGGAGCGCAAACGCGCCGAGGACGCCGCCGCCGCCGCCAACCGCGCCAAGTCCGACTTCCTCTCCGGCCTCAGCCACGAGATCCGCACCCCGCTCAACTCCATCCTCGGCTACGCCCAGATCCTCGAGCGCGATCCCGACCTGCTCCTCCGCCAGCGCGACTCGGTCGCCGCCCTCACCGCCAGCGGCCGCCACCTGCTCGGCCTGCTCAACAGCATCCTCGACCTCTCCAAGATCGAGGCCGGCCGCATCGAGATGCGCCGCGAGATCTTCGACCTGCGCGCGCTCGTCCGCGAACTCGCCGAGATGTTCAAGCCGCGCTGCGCCGAGAAAAAACTCACCCTGCGCGTCGTCGTTCCCGACGGCGTGCCCGCCTCCGTCGTCGGCGACGAGGGCAAGCTCCGCCAGGTTCTCATCAATCTCATCGGCAACGCCGTGAAGTTCACCCCGCGCGGCTCGATCATCGTCGGCCTCTCCGCCGCGGGCCCGGAGCGCTGGCGCTTCGACGTGGTGGACACCGGTATCGGCTTGGTCGACGCGGAACGCGACGGGTTGTTCACCGCCTTCCAGCAAACCGCCGCCGGTCGCCGGCACGGCGGCACCGGACTCGGACTCGCCCTCGCCCGGCGCCACGTCGAGCTGATGGGCGGCGTCATCGAGGCCGAATCCGAGCCCGAGGCCGGCACGTGTTTTCATTTCACGCTCACCCTGCCCGCCTCGCTGGTCCCTTGCGCCCCTCACAACGATCCGCTCCCCCGCCTCGCGCCCGGCGTGCAGGTCCGCGCCTTCGTGGTGGACGACAACCGCGACAACCGCCTCATCCTCACCCGCCTGCTCATCGACATCGGCTGCCGCGTCGCCAGCGGCGGCACCACCGCCGACGTGATCGCCACCGCGCTCGTCCCGCCGCCCGACATCCTCTTCATCGACGTCCGCCTCGAAGGCACCACCGGTCCCGTCCTCGTGCGCGAGCTCCACGGCGCCGGCCTCCCGATCGGCACGCCCGTCGTCTACCACACCGCGGCGTTGCTCGACGCGGCCGGACGCGAGGCCCTGCGCATCGCCGGCGCCGACCTGCTGGCCAAGCCGTTCCGCATCGAGGATCTCTGCGCCTGCCTGCAACGCCTCCCCGGCGTGCGCTTTGACGACGCCCCGGAAACCGTCGAATCGCCACCGCTCGACCTCGCCGGCCTGAGCCTTCCCTCCGAACTCGCCCACCGTCTCTCCGTCGCCGCCGAACTGCACAGCACCACCGTGCTCAAGGCCTGCCTCGACGAACTGCGCCAGTTGGGCGGCCCCGCCGTGCCGCTCGCCGACCACCTGCGGCATCTGCTCCGCAGCTACGACCTGGTCTCGATCTCCCGCCTGCTCGCCAGCCTGCCCGTGGATCGTCCCGAGGAAACCACCGCCGCCTCCCGCCCATGAGCCACCCCGACCTCGTCCTCATCGTTGACGACCAGCCCTCCAACCTCGCCGTGCTCGGCGACCTGCTCGAACCCGCCGGCCTTCAACTTCTCTCGGCGACCAACGCCGCCGACGCCCTGCGCATCGCCCGCAAGGCCCGGCCTCACCTCATCCTCCTCGACGTGGTAATGCCCGGCGCCGACGGCCTCGCCGTCTGCCGCGAGCTGAAGGCCGACGCCGGTCTCCGCGACATCCCCGTGATTTTCATCACCGGCCGCGCCGAATCTTCCTTCCGCATCGAAGGCTTCGCCGCCGGCGGCGTGGACTACATCGTGAAACCCTTCGAAGCCGCCGAGGTGCTCGCCCGCGTGCGCACCCACCTCGACCTCGCCCGCGCCCGCCGCGAACTCGCCGGCCGTCTCGACGAGCTCCGCGCCGAGATAGCCCGGCGCGAGGCCGCCGAGGCCGCCCGCCACGAGGCCGACCAGCGCCTGTCCGTGCTCTCCGCCCGCGAGGCCCGCAAATGGAACGTCGCCGGCCTCGTCGGCCGCAGCCGCGCGCTCACCGCGCTCCTGCGCGAGGTCGAGCGGCTCCAGGGCTTCGGCCGCACCGGCGTGCTCCTCACCGGCGAGAGCGGCACCGGCAAGGAGCTCGTCGCGCGCGCCCTGCACACCGGCAGCCCGCGCGCGCCGGGACCGTTCATCCCCGTCAACTGCGTGGCCGTGCCCGGCGAATTGATGGAGTCGATGTTCTTCGGCCACGTGAAAGGCGCCTTCACCGGCGCCACCGCCGACCGCAAGGGCTTCTTCGAGCTCGCCCACGGCGGCACGCTCTTCCTCGACGAGATCGGCGACATGCCCGCCGCGCTCCAGGCAAAACTCCTCCGCGTGCTCGAGGACGGCCGTATCGCCCCGCTCGGCGGCGCCGGTGAAAAACAGGTCGATGTGCGCGTCGTCGCCGCCACCAACGCCCGCCTCGAGGAAAAGATCGCCGCCGGCACATTCCGCCAGGACCTCTACTTCCGTCTCGCCCGCAGCTTCATCCGCGTGCCGCCGTTGCGCGAACGCCCCGAGGACATCCCGCTGCTCGCCGCGCATTTCATCGCGCATTTCGCCGCCGAGATGGGCCGCCCCGCGCCCGCCATCACCGCGCCCGCGCTGGCCGCGCTCGCCGCCCACCCGTTCCCCGGCAACATCCGCGAGCTGCGCAACGTCATCGAGAGCGCCCTCATCGCCAGCGGCGGCCACGAACTCACCCCCGCCCACCTGCGTTTCCTCGCCGCCGCTCAGCCCCCCGGAAAACCCGCGCTCGCATCTCCCGATGACGCGGCTCGCCAAGCCGCTTCACCCTCCGAAGCCTCGGCGCAGGAGGGCGAACTCCCGCTCAATCTCGACGCCGCCGAGCGCACGCTCATCCGCCGCGCCGTCTCCCAGGCCGGCGGCAACATCGCCGAGGCCGCGCGCCTGCTCGGCGTCCACCGCACGCGCATCTACCGCGTGCTGGCCGAGGCCCCCGCCGCCTGAACCGCGCGTCCTCCCTGTCGCCCGCGCGACACTTGCGACACTTCCCGCTCCGCACCGCCCGCGACCGGAAACCGGTTTTAATTTTCTTCGCCATGGCAACCAACCGCTTCCGCCACCGCTGAACCTGCTGGCACGAGCCGCGCTAAACGTCCGCGCACCTGCACTCCGCAGGCCCGCACCGACGCAACGCCACACCACATGAAACTCGTGACCTCCCTCCCCTCCCGCTTCGCGCCCGCCCCGTGCGCTTCGTTCCTCGCCGTTCTCCTCGCCTTGGCGGCCGCCCCCTTCGTCCGCGCCGACGATGCCCCGCCTTCGCGCCTCCATGCGCTCGTCAACCTGGAGGTCTCCGACAAATACCTCACGCCACGCGGCATGATCGTGCAGGACAAGGGCGTCACCGTGCAGACGCTCTTCCTCGCGTTCCTCGACGTTTACGACGGCAAGCCCGACGCGCTCCTCACCGACGTCACGCTCGTTGGCGGTTTCTGGAACGACTACGCCAGCGAAGCCATGCCCGAGCACCTCGGCGCCGGCAGCACCGAGACCAACTTCGTCGAGATCGATCCGATCTTCGGCGTCTCCCTCGGCCTCGGCAAAAACTTCAAACTCGATGTCACCTACACCGCGTTCTGCATGCAGATCCTCGACATCGGCACCTCCGAGCATCTGGAGACCAAGCTGAGCTACAACGACACCGACCTGCTCGGCGCCTTCGCCCTCCATCCCTACGTCAGCTTCTGGAAGGAACTCGATAACAAGGCCACCGCCGCCGCCAACTTCGGCATTCCCTCCAGCTACTACTTCGAGGTCGGCATCGCGCCCAGTTACACCGTCGGCAAGGTCAAGCTCGAGGCCCCGATGCGCGTGCTCCTGCCGAGCTCCGAATTCTACGGCGAGACCTTCGCCAACGGCTCCACCGTCGGCCTCTACGAGGTCGGCCTCAAGGGCACCACCTCGCTCACCTTCATGCCCAAGGGCTACGGATTCTGGAGCGCGCACCTCGGCGTGCGCTACATGAAGTTCGTCGATAAAAACCTCCAGCAGCTCGCCACCGACGGTGGCTTCGGCTCCCGCACCAAGGACACCGCCCAGGTTTACTCCGGCGTCTCGGTGTTCTTCTAAAACCGCCCCGCACGCACGACCATGGACATGTCCCGCACCCTCATCATCGCCGCCGAGCCCTACGCGTTCGAACTCACTCCCGCGAAGTGCGCGCTGCTCATCATCGACATGCAGCGCGACTTCCTGGAGCCCGGCGGCTTTGGCGAGATGCTCGGCAACGACGTGTCGCAACTGCGCCGCACCATCGAGCCCAACCGCCTCCTGCTCGCCGCCTGGCGCATGAAGGGCCTCGCCGTGATCCACACCCGCGAGGGCCACCGTCCCGATCTCGCCGACCTGCCGCCCGCCAAAAAAATCCGCGGACGCAGCGCGACGTGCATCGGCGACGCCGGCCCGATGGGGCGCATCCT